>Ga0137410_10001932_pt1 | contig 14184 bp, 7 predicted proteins | sample CZODoug1_16funga_FD_108878 | JGI IMG/M metagenome (GOLD analysis project Ga0137410, IMG submission 108878) | Vadose zone soil fungal communities from Angelo Coast Range Reserve, California, USA - CZODoug1_16fungal (Illumina Assembly) | ecosystem: Environmental > Terrestrial > Soil > Vadose zone... | reverse complement strand
CGACGATCAGGTGAAGATTCGTGGTTTTCGGATCGAGCTCGGCGAGATTGAAACGGCGTTGCGCCGCCACCCGAACGTGCGTGAGTGTGTGGTAATCGCGCGCGAAGACATTCCGGGCAACAAGCAGTTAGTTGGTTATGTTGTACCGTGTCGCGAGGTAGGGGCACGGCATGCCGTGCCCCTACGGTTGGGCGAATCGCTAAGCTCTGAGTTGCGCGACCTCCTGAAACAGCAGCTGCCGGAATACATGGTTCCCGCGACGTTGGTTGCGCTGAGGGAATTGCCACTGACGCCAAGCGGAAAAGTGGATCGCCGGGCGCTGCCGGCTCCGAATTATGAGGCGCAACTGAAAGACACTTTTCTTGCGCCGCAAAGCCCGGTCGAAGAATTGCTCTGTGGCATTTGGGCAGAAGTCCTAAACGTTTCACGCATCGGAATCAACGACAACTTCTTTGAGTTGGGTGGTCATTCGCTATTAGCGACTCAAGTTGTCTCGCGCGTGCTGCAAACATTCGCAGTGCAGTTGCCGGTGCGAGCTTTGTTTGAGGCGCCGACCGTCGGTACTTTAGCCGACAGGATCCAGAAGCTTACATATTCAGAAGAGACTGCGGCGACTGCTGCGATTCCGCAGATTGCGTCGCAGGAATTTCCGCCTCTCTCATTCGCGCAGAAGCGGCTATGGTTCCTGGATCAGTTGGAAGGCGCCGGCGGTTCCTACAACATCTCCCGAGCGTTGCGGTTGACGGGCCGGCTTGACGTGGCGGCGTTGCAGCAAACGCTCTCGGAGATCGTCTTGCGGCATGAGTCGCTGCGAACGAACTTTGAGTTGCTGGACGAAGAACCGGTGCAAACGATCTCGGCGCCCCGGGAGATGGCAATCTCGCTCATTGATCTTACGAACCAACCCGAGATCGCACTCCAGGAGCGGGTCGGAGAACTGTCCAAGCATCCTTTTGACCTGGCGCACGATCAGTTACTGCGTGCCAGTCTGCTCAAAGTTGACGACGAAGACCATGTGCTCTTGTTGACAATGCATCACATAGTCAGCGACGGCTGGTCCATGAGCGTCTTGTTTCGCGAGCTTGCCGCATTGTATGAAGCGCATGTGAATGGTCGACCCTCACCACTGGTTGATCTGCCGATACAGTATCGCGATTTCGCCTCCTGGCAACGCGAATGGCTGCAAGGCGACGTGCTTAAGACGCAGGCCGACTACTGGAAAAAGCAACTCCAGGGCGCTCCGGCCGTGCTCGAGTTGCCGACTGATCGTCCGCGACCACCGCTACAGACATTCAACGGCGCTTGCCATTCAATGGTTCTGCCGCAGCTGCTAAGTGAATCACTCTCCAAGTTGAGTCGTCAGTCCGACGCGACGCTATTCATGACGTTGCTGGCGGCGTTTCAGACTCTGCTGTGCCGCTATACCAATCAGAAAGACATCGTCCTGGGAACGCCGATCGCTAACCGCACGCGACGCGAGACGGAAGACCTGATCGGGTTCTTCGTAAACACGCTGGTGATGAGAACCGATCTTTCCGGCAATCCGAGTTTTCGTGAACTCTTGCGCCGGGTCCGCGAAGTTGCGCTGCAGTCGTACGCCCACCAGGATCTGCCGTTTGAAAAACTGGTCGAGGAGCTAAAGCCGGAGCGTAGCCTGAGTCATATGCCGCTGTTTCAGGTGTTGGTCGCATTTCAGAATGCCCCCGAGACGCGGCTTGCGTTACCAGCTTTGGAAGTCGAGGACTTCAAACTCGAAGGCCAGACCGCAAAGTTTGATCTATCACTCTATATCGGGGAATCCGGTGAAGGACTGCGACTGAACTTTGAATACAACACTGACCTGTTCAACCCTTCGACTGTCGAACAAATAGGGCGGCACTTCGAAACACTGCTGGCGGCGATCGTTGCAAACCCCGATCGGCGTCTCGGCGATCTGCAACTGCTCGACGAAGCCGAGCGACGCCAACTCCTCGTTGAGTGGACCGATACCGAGGTCGACTATCCGTCTCGCTGTATCCACGAAATGTTTGCCGAGCAGGCAGCGGCAACGCCCAACGCTGTCGCGCTGATTTCCGGGGATGGGGCTCAGCAACTTACGTTTGCCCAGCTGGACCAGCGCGCGAATCAGCTCGCGCACTATCTGCAAAAACGTGGAGTTGGACCGGAAGTCATTGTTGCCGTCTGTATGGAACGCTCGCTGGAGGTGATGGTCGCGCTTCTGGGAATCTTGAAAGCCGGCGGCGCTTTCGTTCCGGTGGATCCTTCTTATCCGGCCGAGCGAGTCACTTTTCTGCTGGAAGCTTCGCGCGCGCGGGTTGTACTGACGCGACAGCGGATATTGGAAAACTTGACCCTTGCCGCAGCGGAGGCGATTTGTCTCGATGCGCGCTGGGCCGAAATTGCGACCGAGAGTGTAGAGCCGCCGGCTTCGAGCGCCACGCCCGACAATGCTGCATATTTGATTTATACTTCCGGCTCAACGGGCACGCCCAAAGGTTCGATCAGTCCGCACCATGCTTCGCTCAATCGTTTTGCCTGGATGTGGCGCACCTTTCCCTTTGCGCCCGGCGAAGTGTGTTGTCAAAAAACGTCGCTGAGCTTCGCCGATTTCATTTGGGAGAATTTTGGACCAGTGTTGCGTGGCGTTCCGCTGGTCGTGATTCCCGACGACGCGGCCAAAGATCCGCAACAACTCATTGAGATGCTTGGCGCCCATGGCGTTACGCGAATCGTGCTCGTGCCTTCTTTGCTGAGGGTGCTGCTCGAGCAGGAAGTCGATCTCGCCCAAAGGTTGCCGCGACTGAAATATTGGACGTGCAGTGGCGAAGCGTTACCGCTGGAGCTGGCCCAATCGTTCAAGCAAAAGCTGCCGGCGGCCACTTTGATCAATCTCTATGGTTCGTCGGAGATCGCCGCTGATGTTACCTGTTACGAAGTCGCCGAACCGGATCAGCTCGCCGACGTTCCGCTCGGTCGTCCGATCGACAACACCGCAGCCTACGTTCTTGATAGTTCTTTCGAGCCGGTGCCGGTCGGTGTTTGTGGCGAGCTTTACATTGCCGGCGCTGGTTTGGCTCACGGCTATTTTGATCATCCCGACCTAACGGCGGAGAGATTCCTTGCCAATCCTTTCAGCAGCAAACCCGGTGGCAGAATGTTTCGCACGGGAGATCTCGCGCGGCATCGGCCGGACGGCGCCCTGGAGTTCCTGGGCCGCGCCGATTATCAGGTAAAGCTTCGCGGCTATCGAATTGAATTGGGTGAGATTGAAGCAGTGTTGGGCCAACACCCGGCGGTGCGGCAGAGCGTGGTGGTAGTACACGAAGACAAATCTGGTGATAGGCGACTGGCAGCTTACATTGTTCCGTTTGCGGGGAAAAAAATCGACCACAAAGAACTTCGTGCGTTTGTGCAGCGGACACTGCCGGAATACATGACTCCGTCGGTGCTGGTTGAGCTCGCAGAATTGCCACTGACGCCGAGCGGGAAAATAAATCGACGGGGACTGCCGGTTCCAGAGTATGCCGCACAATTAAAGCAGGATTACATGGCGCCGCGGACGGAAGTGGAAGAGCTGCTTTGCGGAATCTGGGCGGAAGTATTGCGCGTCCCGCGCGTAGGCATCGACGACAACTTCTTTGAGTCAGGCGGACATTCATTGTTGGCGGTGAGGTTGTTTGCCCGAATCGAAAAACTCTGCGGCAAACACTTGCCGCTGGCGACTCTTTTCCAGGCGCCGACAGTTGCACGGCTTGCTGCGGCGCTGCGACAGGAAGGATGGACGGCGCCGTGGTCGTCGCTGGTAACCATTCGAGCTAACGGCAACAACGAGAAACGACCGCTTTTCTGCGTTCACGCCGTCGGCGGTAACGTGATCGAGTATCACGATCTGGCGCGTCATCTCGGCCCTGACCAGCCGTTCTACGCGTTTCAATCAGTCGGCCTCGACGGCCGGCAAACGCCACTTAAGAGTATCCCGGAGATGGCCACTCACTACATCAAGGAGATGCGAGAGGTGCAACCCGCTGGTCCATATTTGCTTGGGGGACATTCGCTTGGCGGCATGATCGCTTTCGAAATGGCTTGCCAGCTTCGTGAGCAGGGTGAGCTAGTCGACCTGCTGGCGCTATTCGATGCTTACCCGTTGGGCCACTACAAGCTTCAGCCGAATTCGAACTCGCGTACTTACGTGGCGCGGCGCTTCGCGAAAAGAATGAAATGTCACTTTGATAACCTGCTGCACCTGAAGGGCAAAGAAAAGTTTGCCTACCTGCTCGACAAGGCGCAGTTTGCGCCCGCCAAGATCAAGCAGCAGATATGGCGACGAGCCTATCGCTTGAGAAGATTCAATCGTGCTTTGCCGCCAACCTTGCGCAACATAGAAGGGTTAAACTATCTGGCAGCACGCGAATATGTGCCGCGCATTTATCTCGGCCGCGTGGCGCTGTTCTGGGCCAGCGGCGACCTGACCACAAGTTTCGATTTGCTTGACGGCTGGCGCACGCTGGCGGCCGGCGGCGTAGACGTTCACGAGATTTCCGGCAACCACATCAACATCGTCAAAGAACCGCACGTGCACGCGCTCGCTGATGAACTACGGACGTGCCTGGATCAAGTTTGTGTCAAACAGTCGACGACCATGCGAGCAGCGTAGTAAATTTTAGTGAGTTCCCCAGCGAGTAGTTTGCCCGCAATGATGAGACTTCGATTCAATGCCGCGCTCGTTTTACTCATCTGCCTGACGCTGCCTTACACTGGCTGTGCTCGCGATCATTGTTCATTCGCGCCGCCCTCGAGTTCCGCCGCTCCGGCAATGCCTGATGGTTTTGGAGTCAACATTCATTTCACCGATCCCCGTCCCGGAGAGATGAAGATGATTGCTGCGGCCGGCGTTCGCTGGGTGCGCATGGACCTAAAGTGGGATGCAACCGAAAGAGAGCCCGGCCGTTACGACTTTTCCGAATACGATCGATTGATGGCAGCGCTCGACACTTACAAGATCCGGGCGCTGTTTATTCTCGACTACGGCAATCCGCTTTACGACAACGGCGCGCCACCCCGAACCGAAGCCACGCGCCAGGCGTTTGCGCGCTGGGCAGCAGCCGCAGCAAAACATTTCACGGGCCGCGGCGCCATCTGGGAAGTTTACAACGAGCCGAACCATTCACTCTTTTGGCCGCCGCAACCAAATGCACAGGAGTATGTCGCGCTGGCGTTGTCGGTGGGGCGAGCGTTTCGTCAGGCGGTGCCTGGCGAGAAATTGGTTGGCCCGGCAACCTCGGAAATCGATTTTGAGTTTCTTGAGAGTTGCTTCCGGGCGGGCCTGCTTGAATACTGGTCGGCGGTATCAATCCATCCCTACCGGCGCGACGAGCCTGAGACGGCCGCGCAGGACTATTGCCGGCTGCGAGAAATGATCAGAACTTATGCGCCAAGCCAGGTCCAAAGTTCAACGTCCAATGTCCAACGTCCGATCAGTAGCGGGAGCGCTAATGAAGTAAGAAAAGAAATTCCCATCATCTCAAGCGAGTGGGGTTATTCTTCGGTTTGGCGCGGCTTGAGCGAGGAAAAGCAGGGCCAACTGCTCGCGCGCTCGTGGCTAACCAACGTAGCCAATCAAATTTCGCTGTCGATCTGGTACGACTGGCGTGACGATGGCCTGGATCCAAACGAGGCTGAACACCACTTTGGCATGGTCTCCAATTTATATCATGAGGGTCGAGAGCCGGTTTACGATCCGAAGCCTGCTTATTTAGCAGCGAAGACTCTGACAGCATTCTTCAACGGTTATCGATTTGAAAAGCGTCTCGAGGTCGGGGCTGCCGATGATTATGTGCTCGTGTTTCGCAAGGGAGACGATCTACACTTCGCTGCCTGGACCACCGCAAGCCGCGCCCGCAGTCTTCTAATTCCGCTTAGCGCCGGACGTTACGTGGCTCTGCGACATACCGGCGAGGATGCCGGCATTGTTACCGCTGGCGAGAAAGGTCTGGCAATCACTTTAACTGCGGCGCCGTTATACTTTCGTTAGTATGCGATGAGTAACGTGCAACTAAGCTACGATAAAAAATCTCTCGGCATCGACGCGCAGAGCGTGGCGATCGGCTTGAGCGGACTGCTCTCATGTCGTCTGAACCTTGCGCGGGAAGAAGTGCATCTCTGGCAAGCGACGCTGGATGACCGCCTGGCCGACGGCTTAAACCATCTCTTGTCTGCCGACGAAATCTTCCGAGCCGATCGCTTCCACTTTGCAAAAGATAGAAATCACTTCATTGCCGCTCGGGCTTTGTTGCGGACCCTACTGTCAGCTTATCTGGGAATCAATAGCGACGAGCTGCGCTTTTCCTATGCAGAGAAGGGAAAGCCTTTCCTCGAGGAAAGCCAGCGGAGTGAAATCAATTTCAATCTGGCGCATTCGCATGGTATGGCGCTCTATGCATTCTCGCACGGCCGTGAAATTGGGGTTGACCTGGAGTTCATAAGAGAAGACCTGGCGGACGAAAAGATCGCGGAAAGATTTTTTTCGCCGCGCGAGATCGATGCGCTCAGTACGGTGCCGGCCGAACTGCGTAAAGAAGCTTTCTTCAATTGCTGGACGCGCAAAGAGGCGTACCTCAAGGCGCGCGGCGAGGGACTTTCAATGCCGCTCGATGAATTTGACGTGTCACTGAAGCCGCGCGAGCCTGCGGTTTTGCTGGGGAACCGTAAAGAGCCGGATGAAGTCGAGCGCTGGACGATGCAATCGGTTTGTGTGCCTGACGGTTACGTTGCGGCGTTGGTAGCCGAGGGACACGACTGGCGGTTGAGGAGTTTTGCCTTGGAGTAGAGTAAGACAGGGTATTCTGGTCGGTCTTGTGAAACTGCTAAGGACGAAGCAGGTCTGAAAATCCGTTCCTTCTTAGTCTTACCTCACTGTGTGGCCGGTGACTCCACCGGCGCGGCTTCAGCCTCTTCCTTCTTTGCTCTCCACATGCCGGCAATCTGGTTGGCCTCGGCGAGCGTCATGTTGTCATAAATGTCAGCGCTATTTTTTATTGCCCCATCCTCGAGTTCACAAACTTCCCAATCCGGCGCCTCCGGGTCGGTGCCCGCGCGCCCGGGCTTGACGCGCACCTCGAATGAAATCACCGGGGCCTTGTTTTCGTTTTCCATTGAGCAATTCCTTTACGCTTCTTCTGTTTGATCCGAGCGGAGTAAATCTATCATAACTTTACAGTTGAGTCTCAATACGGCATTAAGGGTACTGTCCTGGTTTGAATTAATCTCTGTGTAACCTGAAGTTACACAGAGAAAATCCAACCGCACGCGTTCGTCGGCAGTCTGTTCTGTCAAATTATTTTGATTATCGGCAAGCCCTCAGGTAGCATGGCGCGCGGAAATCACAGCCTGATCCGAATAGCTAACTAAACAAATCATGTGCACCGATAGAAGAAACTTCTTGCGCCTGTCTGCCGGTCTCGCAGGCACGGCGTTGCTCAGCAGCACAATTCCGGCTAAAGGCGCGACTGCTGAAGCTGTCCTGGAAAACCACGCCGAAGCGTGGCAACAGCGCGTCCCCGAATCGATTCGCAAACTACAACCCATGTTGGACGGCGTCGTTCCGATCTCACTCGACGAGCGGCGCGGCCGAATCGAAAAGGCGCGACGCTTGATGCGCGAGAATAAGATCGACGCCATCTATATCGAACCGGGCGCGAGCATGTTTTATTACACCGGGATGCGCTGGAGCACGAGCGAGCGCATGTTTGCGCTGGTGATTCCCGCGCGCGGCGAGCTCGGCTGGGTTTGTCCGAAGTTTGAAGAAGAGCGAGCGCGCGAGTTGATCGCGATTGGCAACGACATCCGCACCTGGGAAGAAGACGAAAGTCCGTACCAACGCGTCGCCGAGATCTTCCGCGATCGTGGACTGCGTACCGGCCGCGTCGGCATGGAAGAGCGGGTGCGCTTTTTTCTTTACGACGGTATTCGCAAAGCCGCGCCGGGGTTGCAGTTCACGAGCGCAACCCCGGTGACCGCAGGTGGCCGCATGTTCAAGTCTCCTGCCGAGATCGCGTTGCTCCAGCGTGCGAATGACATTACGTTAGTCGCTTACAAAGCGACCGTCGAGAACGCCCGCGACGGCATGACGCAGGACGAGTTCGCCGGCAATTGCGCCGCAGCGTTTCGCGCGCTCGGTGTGCAGGGCGGAATCTTTTGTAGCTTCGGCAAGTACACCGCGTTTCCGCACGGCAGCAGCACGCCACAGAAACTGAAAGAGGGCGATATTGTATTGATGGATGGCGGCTGTGGCGTTGAAGGTTATCAGTCAGACATTACGCGCATGTTCGTTCTCGGCAAGCCGACCCAGCGACAGCGCGACATCTGGAACCTCGAGCGCAAAGCGCAGGATGCGGGCTTTGCGGCGGCAAAGGTTGGAGAGCCGTGTGAAGCAGTTGACGCCGCCGCGCGGAAAGTAATTACGGATGCGGGCTATGGTCCGAATTACAAAGTGCCCGGCTTGCCTCATCGCACCGGACACGGCATCGGCCTTGACGGACACGAGTGGACAAACTTCGTTCGCGGTAACAAGACTCCGATCCAACCCGGAATGTGCTTCAGTGATGAACCAACGATCGTAATCTATGGTGAGTTTGGAATTCGCCTCGAAGACTGTCTCTACATCACCGAAGACGGTCCGAAATTTTTTACTAATCAAAGCCCTTCACTCGAAAAGCCGTTTGGCTGAAATGTCAGAACCCTGAGCAGTAGCGACGGGGAAAGACGCAGCGGGCCACGATCTGATTCGTGTTGCTTCGTTCTCGTTTTGTGTTACTTCGTGGATCGTATGCTTTGTTTAAGCAGGAAAACGTCCCACGAAACTACACGAAACGCATACGAAATCACACAAACAGATCATCAGTACGCAGCGACATGCTATGCTCTCTTTCCGGGGAATGAACCACGTGACCGAGACTTGTTCACACCTTGATCAGATTAGGCCCGTAACCCCAAGCGCCGACGGCTGTGAAGATTGTCTGCGCATCGGCGGCTGGTGGGTGCACCTGCGACTCTGCATGAGCTGCGGCCACGTCGGCTGCTGCGACTCCTCACCCAACAAGCATGCGACCCGCCACTTTCACGCCAGCAAGCATCCCATCATCAAGTCGTTTCAGCCGGGCGAAGACTGGGGTTGGTGCTACGTTGACGAGCTAATGCTTGATGAGTTGTAGGATTGCGGAATTCAGTATGCGCGCTCAAACGTTTTGAAGTCTTGTTCGAGTTGCCATTGCAGCTTTGCGCGTTCGTTGCCGTCCAGATATTGCCGGCAGCCGCTGGAGGTGAGTTTCATCAGCGCGACGTCCTGAGCGCATCGAGTTACTGGAACAAATTTATGACTGTCACTCCATAAACTGCCGCCGCCAATGAACGCATACTGAAGACTATTGCGCGCCATCATTTTGAGTTGACTATATCCGAGCCCTTGTTCCTGGGCAGCCTTCAAAAACTCGCGCGAGATTTCCGAGCGTGAGACTCCCTCGTCGTCAGTGGCGAGCGCTACCGGCACGCCATATTGCAGGTAGATCGCGAGCGGATGTTGCACGCCCGTGATGCCGAGAATCAAATCGTTGCTCGAGAGACAGATTTCCACCAACACCTCGCGCCGCGCCATCTCCTGCAACAGTTCGTAGGGTTGATCTTCATGCATGATGTCAACGCCGTGACCGATGCGCTCGGCGCGCGCGGTCATGACAGACTCGCGCACATGAAACGTCAATCCGTCAGGCGGCACCAGGCCCGGGGCCAGCTCGCCCGCATGCAACGTCAGGTGCGCCTTTGGATACAAAGGCCGCAAAGAACTCAACATCTGCATGTGCAGCGAAAAGTTCTGCATCGCCGCCAGTCCATCTTCGACTTGCACCAAATTCAAAGCCACAACTTTCGAGTTTGGATCGCTTGCCAGCGTGAAGCCGGTCACCATCTGCGCAAAGACGGCGCCCAGCGAGCTGCCGCGGGAGACTTGCGCGACGTAGCGAATCGTCACGGCGCAACCAGGATCAGCCTGCGGAGTGCCGCATTTCAGCAGTTGGTTCTTTTGAGTTTCGGCGTCTTGTAGCGCCTTAATCCCGGCCACCGCCGCATCTGCGATGCCGTTGCTCTGCAACTTGTTCAGCGTGCTTGCGGCGTTTCCATCCCACCCCACCTTCTGCCCGATCTGGCTCGACATCAAACCATCAGGAGTCAGCATCAGTTCCAGGTAGAGCACGTGCCCGCGAGCTGCGCGCGATGCTGCCTCCGCGATCATCCGGCCGGTTTGGTTGTAAGTGGCTGGGCCAAACCTTCCGAACGCGTCGAAGAAATGATCGTGGCCGCTCTGTCCGGAGAGTTGCCAGTTGCGCATCGACCAGGCGTCGATCATCTGCCGATACAAGACGGAGTTGGTGAGCGCCGCCCTGGCTGGAGGTTGTCCCGATTCCGCATCGCAACCCGAATTCGGAGGCGGCTCTGAAAGCGCCATTGTCTGGTTGTTCACACACAACCCATTCTCCGCCGCCCACTGAATGTACGACTCGGCATAGATCGATCCGGAAAGATGACTGTGCAGGTCGGCGCCTTTGGGCATCTTGAGTAGAAACGTCAACTGCTGCGGCGGCGATTTGCGAAGCGACTCGAAGTAGCGCGCCGTCCTTTGTTCTGATGAAGCCTGCGCTGGTGTCGCACCCGCGTCTCGCGTACTGACAGACTGTGCCGTCGCTGTTATGGCACACGCGAGCACGAGCATCAAAGTTCTGAGAGTGTTTAGAAACATAGCTTCGGATGAGTTGCTTCCGCGCATCGAGTTGGCTCCTGTTCTGATTCGAAAATGAGACTGCAAGGTTACTCTACTCGCCAGCAGTTTGAAAAACGAAGGAATTTTTGCCGCGAATGAACAGATTAGGAAGACAGTTGACCAGTAGCTAAGCTGATCGTTTAGAGGCGGGCCTTGCCCGCCGTCTCAAGTTAGCGGAGATTGAACCGGCGGGCGACGCCCGCCTCTAAACATTCGGATTGGCGACTGTCCGAGCGCTGGCTACTCAAAACGCCCAGTGTCCCCAGGTGAATAAGCTCGCGAAAAGTGAGAGGTAGAGGATCGACCAGAACGTGATTACTGCCAGCCACACTCGCCGCGCCGCCAGCATGGAAAAGAGGATATAGATGGGAAACACCGTCAACGTGTATCGCGGCACGCTGAGCACAAAACTAACAGACACGAAAAGCAGCCAGTTGCCGGTCATCCACACGCTGTAGACAGGCCGCAGCTTGAACCAGCTCACGATGGTACAAACAAGGCCGAGCGCGATGAATAAAACTTCCTGCGTGCCAATCATTTCCGCGTCCGAAGGGCTGCGACTCAGCGAACCAATCGCGTCGGCGATACCAGTCCAGGGCGCGGAAAGCGACTTACCAAAAAACTGCTGCATGAGCGACGTGAACGCAAAAGCATCGCCGGTTACGTGTTTGTTGAGCAGCATGTAACCGACGAATCCTAATGGCGCAATGCCGATCCACAAGCACTGCCATTGCCAGCGGCGCGTGCTCCAGTATTGATGCGCGGCTTCCACCAGCAGCGCCGGCACCAGCACCAGGCCGTTCGCGCGTGTAAGGCAGGTGAGCGCGCCAAAGAGTCCGGCCAGCAGCCAGCGTTGTTTGCGCGCGGCAAACACGCAGCCGAGCGCCAGCATGAGAAACAAGCTTTCGGTGTAACCGATGTGCAGGAAATAGCTCGTGGGAAAAATAAATAAAAACCAAACTGCGCGTTGGGCCAGTTCCTTTGAGTAATCCATCTCAACCAGTCGCTGTAACACGATCGCGGTGACGAGCGATGCGAGAGTTGAGACGAGGAAGGCGCTCACTAAATAGTCGCGGGTGATAAAAGCGAACAGCCGCACGGTCCACGGGTACAACGGATAAAAAACCAATAGCGGCTTGAGCTCACCCGTGGCGCTATAGCCAAACTGGGCCAGCTTTTGGTAGTTGAGCGAGTCCCAACGATTCCAAATTCCCAGCCAGCCGCGCAATCCCGCCACGCGTTCATTCTGCAACGCCTGGTAACTCTGGACCGCAAACAGAAAGAGCACCGCCTTGATGGAGACGATAATCGCAAGCATGCGCCACTCGCGACGTCGCAGCCCCCGCCGCGTTGGTTCTCTCAGGTCTTCATCTGGTGGAGTTGTGTTGGGGTCGTTGTCCATCTACGTTTTGGGTCAAGAACGTAGATCAGCGAGTGGAAGTTTGCAACAGAAATTGCTTGCAAGTTGTGGTAGAACGCGAACCTTGACCGGCGGTTAGCTCTTCACCAAACGGCAGATAGTCGTGGTGCTTGATTGTAGCGAGTGAGCCGGTCTGATCGAAGATCATGCGCGGCGTGCCCAACTGATCCGTCACCAGCCATTGCACGTTTGCATTTCCCACCTCGATAACTAGCTGCCGATGAGTCTTGGTATTCAAAAAGAAATCGGCTTGTTAACGCTTAAGGATCCACCCACGAGATCTTCTAACTTTGAAAGAAAATCGTTCCACTGAATCGCGTCCGCACTATCTTTGACCACCTTTCTCAGTCGCGCCACCTCATCTCTCAGGCGGACCACCTCCTCTCCTGCAAGGAAGTCTCCAGAATGAGACCCGCTATAGACTACTCTCGATGTAAGAATAGGATATTCCGTTGAGGGATTCTGTGATAGCTGTTCAAGCTTGTCTCTGATGTCCCCTACAGATCCAACATTACCGAGCCAATGTTCGACCAGATGAAAATGCCCGTGCAAACAGGGATTCTGTGCCTCCCATCGATCATGTAAATCCTCGTCGTGCGGATCGTTCGATCGAATGTTGGGATAACCTGTATCGTCGATAAAGAGAAGTTCAGGCCGCGGATGCGGCACTCTCAGGCGCTCCTTTTCAACACAATCACAGTACACAATGGCATTTAAGCTCATAAAAGTTGCCGGCGATGACCTGCCTCTTATCGTTATGCTCGCATCGAATCTAGAACTGTGCCCGTCGTGGACCTCTCCGTAAGGTGATATCGAAGTCTTCACCAATGATGCGAACCACCTTCAGTCGGGTGTCTGCGTTGAAAACGCGAACAGCTCCACGCTGCGCTTCCTGCAACGTTAACTTGACTCCGCTCGCATCAATAAGCACGTTACCTGATTGACCGAGTGCGCGTCCAATTGCGTTCTTTACAGTTCCACTCGTGGCAACGCCACCCACTCCTTCCAGGATTTTTGCTTCGACCTTAACGCCGTTGATTGCGATATCCGCTGTTCTTACTCCTTGAAGACCTTTGGAAGCTGCCGTAGCAAGCACTTCAACATTTTTCCCCTCTGATGCCAGTCTTTGGAATAGTGAGAGCTCGGTTTTTGAAGCACTCGCTACTGAGCCCGTAACAGCACCAGGTGGTCCACCAGAAGCCTCCAGTGCAAGAGCGGTAACCGCTTCTGTAATTCCCGGATTACGCGCAAGGAATCCCAAGACAGGCATGCCCACTTCAGGACCAGCGATAGCTATACCAACAAGGCTCAGGCCTGCTATCGCGGCTATATTGCCAGGGGCTTGTACTTGGCGGTACACCTGCACGATCTCTTTGGCCTGCTGTTCAGTGAATCCCTGGTTGATCAAGTCATTGTAGAATCTCGTGGTGCCGTTGAGCGCTATTGAGTCCTGTTGACCATTCGGATCTGTACGGTTGAGAGGATTGTTAACACAATATTGGTACTGGTTCCATGCCTGCGGTTCAGAAGGATTCCTCCTGAAGTCGATCAGCGGATCGACGCTGGTCCACCGTCCTAACGTCGCTCCGTAGTAACGATAACCAAAGTAATCCAGTCCGGTTTCAATGTCCCGTTCTTTTAGAGTGAACTTCTGCCGAACGCTATCGTTTGAATTCGGCGATGTCGGATAACCTTGTGCAGTCGTGCGGCCCGCTTGATTGGCAAACAACTCTTCACCAAAGGGCAGGTAGTCGTGGCGCTTGATTGTGGCGAGTGAGCCGGTCTGGTCGAAGATCATGCGTGGCGTGCCGAGTTGGTCCGTCACCAGCCAGTTAATGTTTGCCAGTGAGCCTGAGCCTTCTGCCACCGTGCCCCAAGCCTCCAATTCAGCTATGCGGCTGTAGCCGTCCGGTGAGGCGTTCGTGAGCACTCTGATCTTGGTCGTGGTTATCGACGT
>Ga0137410_10001929_pt1 | contig 14189 bp, 8 predicted proteins | sample CZODoug1_16funga_FD_108878 | JGI IMG/M metagenome (GOLD analysis project Ga0137410, IMG submission 108878) | Vadose zone soil fungal communities from Angelo Coast Range Reserve, California, USA - CZODoug1_16fungal (Illumina Assembly) | ecosystem: Environmental > Terrestrial > Soil > Vadose zone... | reverse complement strand
CGCCCGTTGCCAGCATCTCAAAGTCAACGGCACCCAGTGCGGATCGCCCGCACTGCGCAAGCAACGTTTCTGTTACTTCCACAAGGACTGGCGCCAGAAGCGCCTCCAGATCAACGTCAGCATCCGCCGCGAGCAGGGAGCAGTCACCCTCCCCGTCCTTGAGGACGCCAACTCCATCCAGGTCGCACTCATGCAAGTCATGCGTCTTCTTATTACCGCTCAGATCGAGCACCGCACCGCCGGCCTTCTTCTCTACGCCTTGCAGACCGCATCCGCGAATCTGGCCCGCACCACCTTCGAACCCAAACTCCCGACTCAGGTAGTAATCGACCGCGCCACCATATCCCGGCGCCCCATCGGAGCCACCGCCTGGACCACCGCCAAAGATCGCGAATACGACGATCAGGACGAGCCCAAACAGGACATCCAGACAGAATCTCTAGCCAAAATCCTCCTCGAAAGAATGGGCCTGGCTAACGTCAAGCCGATAGCGCAACCAGAATACGAAGGCGACAACGAGGTGTTAAACGAGCCCGATCTTGGGGACGCTGTACCGGCCAAAATTTGAAGCATGCACCTCCCGGCGAGAGGCTGGCAGCCCATTTGACATCCCGCGCCGGGGTGCGACAATAGAGGTAGTTCTTTGAAGGCCAATCCCACCAAGTTGGGGGCGTCACGGTTTCGACGGAGATGCTTACGGCCAGGAGGCATGCCGGGGTGCACACACCCGTAATCGAGTGCAAAATGATAATTGCCAATCAACAGATGGCATACGCAGCCTAACTAGTTTAGGCAGCCGTTCGAGGAGGCTTCGCCCGTGGGCCTCCGAAGGACGTCGCACAGCGGGCTGGTCTTCTCTTCTACGTCTGGGTTGAGAGGACGAGATCTTCAGGCTAGCGGAACGCGTTTCTTGTCCGTTCTGAGCGTGGGCCGCGAACGTCCTGGGGTAATGCCCAGGGCATGAACGCGAATAAGCATGTAGTCTCTTGACCAGTAACACTTTCGGACGCGGGTTCGACTCCCGCCGCCTCCACCACTTATCTCTTTTATTTTCAATATTTTACGGACAGGTAAAATAAATCGTACAGACAGGTAAAATAAATCGTACAATGGCGTTCTGCAGAGCCGGGTTCTGCGCCGGGACTTCTCTCACAATTTTTCTTCTCACCGATTACAAACCAATCGAACGATTCGGATAATTCCTGGCAGGAATAGCTGGGGAGAAATGGAGTCGTTGGGTTCTCGCACTTTCGTTCTAGGCCTCTATGTAACTTCCTGTTTGCCGACGATCCGGGGGTAAGCGGTAACTTAAAGCTGTGGCTGAAGTGGTCGGTAAAGCGCTCCGCAAGCGCGTTTAGCGGTACTGATTCACACATCCTGTTACGCCGCTGCCGTGACAGGGCAACAACGACGTGTAACTTATTGGATTTCAACGGTACTGACAGCCCGTTCTTGATCCTGTAGGAAGTCCTTGACCCTAGCTATTGGACCTCAATCGGACCCGGATTTGGAGAGTTGCCGTATTTCGACGATCTCGTCGAACGCGGAGCGAAGACCGCCCGATCAGTCAACAAGGGGCTGGATCAGTACTAATCGACGGACGAACTGACAACTTCCGGATTCCCGTCATCCAGCCAGAATCTCACATCAGAAGCATTGGTAGACCGTTTCGAAACCTATAAGGTCGGGTTGAGCTTATCGCACGCCACTGTTGGTTGATGAAGCAACCTGCGCACCCGACAGCTCGATGACTGTGCCCGCCCCTGCGTACACGTAGTGATCACCGAAAGTTTTCTTCAGGGCAGCAAACTCCGGCTCGCCCGTGCAGTGTCCGGGCGCGACGAGATCGAGCTTGTACTGATCGTGGAGCACTGTGGCAATGCGCTCGACCTCCGGATCGGGCTTCTGAATCTGATGCAGCCCTCCAAACAGGATATGCACATGACGATCAATCGCGCTGGTCTCCTGCAGGATGTGCTCCACCCCGGGATGCGAGCAGCCCACGATCAGGATCACCCCTTGCGGACTCTTGATGGCCAGTGACAACTCCTTCAGCTCAAGCGTGCTCGGAGTGGTGGAAACGCCGGGGAGGATGAACAGCCCAGGAGCCACCTCGGTCTTCTGGCTGACCGGGACGAAGTTGCCGCCAGGCCACGGTGTGCCCGCTTCCAGGACCTCCGGGGGATGGCCGCCGTAATACCGCATGTCCGCCGGTAGCGAGGGGTCCTTGCGGTAAAAATCGTTCTTCACACCTTGCGCGAACAATCCCCAAGGCTCGTCGGGAACGTAAATCTTGACGTTGGGATTGACTGTCAATAAGTAGGTGATGCCGCTGGTGTGGTCGGCGTGGCGGTGCGAGATGACCACGAAGTCGATCTTCTGCAGGTCGACGCCCAGCTCCTTTACGTTGTGTTCGAAGATCTTGGCGTTGTTGCCGGTGTCGAACAGGATGCGTTTGCCACCATATTCGACCAGGGCCGCGAAGCCCCAATCCAGGGTCAGGGCGGGAGCCTTCCCGAACGAGTCGTACAGAATGGTGACGCGGTTGGGGGTTTCTGCGGAACTGATACCTGCGAACAGCAGAACCACGGTCACTGCCCGCAGCGAAATGTGTCGGTAGATGTTTCCTCCCCAAAATTTGCCCAAAAAACAGACCGGCCTACTGTCGAAGTCCCCGTCTGGCGGCAGGTCGTTTCGAAATCGCGTAATGCTTGATCTCTAGCAGGGATCTCCATTTTGAGTTCCCTAGCGGTCGGCATTGTACATCCAGCTGCCTAGTCTCGCGTCCGCCTCGCGGTAACTCCCGGGTGGTCGGCAACTCTTACCTTAGGATTATTTCCGGGTAGCCCGTGATACGGGCACAATTCCCTGATGTCCACTGACTTCCCAATTGCCGCGGACTTAATTCTGCCAATGAGGCCCGGTGACTCAGTAGAAAACGCAATTGCGAATCCGGGAAGATCGGGTCTTAAATACGGTCGTTATTTCGGAACCTGCGCCTGCTGAGCGATCTTCGCACGCCGCTCCAGATCCTGGAACTTGGGGTCGGAGCGCAGGGGATCCAGGAGCGGGTTTTCGAGGTCGAAATAGAAATCTCCCTGTTCGTAAGCCTTCTCTAGCCACCGAATCGCCTCGTTTTTGTCGTCCAACCCTATATACGCCAGAGAAACCACCCAAGGGTGACCACTCTTCTCGGCTAGTGTTTTTACTTGGGGAAGCATTTTTTCGGCTTGCGTTTTCTTTCCCTCAATCCCGTAGACGTATGCGAGCCCACCGAGCGAGTTCACACCACCGGGCGAAGTCTCTTCCGCCTTCTTAAATTCACTCTCTGCCTCTGCGTAGCGGTGTACGACTGCGTAGGCAAGTCCTAAGCGCACGCGGGAATTGTATTGCTGGGGATCGAGTTCGACCGTTTTGCGGAACTGTTCTACTGCCTTGTCAAACTGCCTCGTATCCATCAAGAGGTCGCCATACAGGCCGTTGCTGTTGGGCGACACGGGATCGAGCCGCAGCGCCTGCTGGACCTGATCGAGGCCCTCCTGATTACGGTCACCCAGCAGCAACACAGCGTACCCGTGGTGAGCTATGGCGTAGTTTGGGTTCAGTGTAATCGCGCGCCTAAATTCGTTTTCGGCGCCCGACTGGTCCCCGTCATAGCACAACTTTTCGAATCCGAGCGCAGAGTGCGCCTCAGCGCTGTTGTCGTCTAATTCGACAGCTCTTATCGCGGCAGCCTTCGCCTTTGGCCCGGCCTCTGTGATCGACATACCCGCAGGCACCCCGCATCCGGTAATGGTGTAGGCATCGGCCAGTCCGGAGTAAGCGGCCGCGTATCCCGGATCGAGTCGAATGGCCTCATTGAAGTACTCGATGCTCTTGTTGATCGCCTCCTTATCCCGCTTGTTCCAGAAGAAGCGACCCTTCAGGTAGGCCTCGTAAGCTTCCGGGTTCACAGGAGGAGTATTTCCCAGTCGCGCCTGCTCCTTCGGCGTCAATTGGATCTGGACTTCCGAGGCGATGGTGCGCGCCAATTCACCCTGCAGTGCCAGCACATCCTGAATGTCTCGCTCGTAGCTCTTGGCCCACAAGTGGCGGTCGGTGAGTCCCTGGACTAACTGGGCATCAATCCGAACCCGATTGCCGGAGCGCGCAACCGAGCCCTCCACCACCGCGTCCACTCCCAATTCCTTTGCGATCTCGGGGAGCATCTTGCGCGAATCCCTGTAGTGCATCGTCGAAGTGCGCGAGATCACGCGCAGAGATCCAATCTGCGCCAAGGTTGTGATCAGAGCGTCGGTCATACCGTCGGTAAAGTATTGCTGCCCTGGATCTCCGGTAAGATTTTCCAGCGGCAGCACTGCAATGGATCGAATCGGCACAAAAGCAGTTCTCCCTAAATGCCGCTGGCGCCATACCACGGTGGCCAGCGCCAAAAGCAGCAAGAGTCCTAACGCGAAAAGACTGCCACGCCAAATCTTCTTGTGGCGCGTCGTCGCGTTTCGTACAGGGCGTGCGTTTATTCTTACAGGCGCGGCACTGGCAACTTCCGCTAGCCCTTTTTCCATCTTTCCTTTAAGTAGCTTGAGATCGGAACAAATATCGGCGGCATGCTGGTAGCGCCGCTCACGGTCCTTCTCCAGCGCCATTCCGATGATTGTGTCCAGTGCGGCGGGTACGGCCGGATTCACGTCGCTGGGAGCAGTTGGCTGCGCATTCAGGATGGCATTCATCATCAGTACGCGATTCTTGCCAACGAAGGGTCGCTGGCCCGTGGCCATTTCGTAAAGCACCACGCCCAGAGAAAACAGATCGCTGCGCGGGTCAATCTCCTCTCCTCGGACCTGCTCCGGAGACATGTAGGAAGTTGTGCCCGGAATAACACCCTCCAGGGTAAGGGATTCCTCTTCGGACTGGTCTTCCGCAACATGAGGTCGGCGCACCTTGGCCAATCCGAAATCCAAAATCTTCACCCGCCCGCGGCCGACAACGAAAATGTTTCCGGGTTTCATGTCCCGGTGGATGATCCCCTTCGCATGGGCCGCTTCCAGAGCGTCGGATGTCTGTATCCCAAAATCCAAAAGTTCGTCGGTTGAGATTGGTCCTTCGCGGACTCGCTGCTTCAGGCTCTCCCCTTCAAGCAACTCCATGACGATCACCGGCTGGTGATCATGCTCTTCCACTTCATAAATCGTGCAGATGTTCGGGTGGTTTAAGGAAGAGGCGGCGCGGGCCTCGCGCTCAAACCGCTGGAGGGATCTCTGATCACATGCCAGCTTTTCTGGCAGGAATTTCAAAGCGACGCGGCGTCCCAAGCGGATATCTTCCGCTTCATACACCACTCCCATGCCGCCGTTGCCTAGCTTTGACAGGATCCGGTAGTGGGAGATGGTTTGGCCAATGAGGTTTTCAGCGGCCGGCGCTTGCGGCTCGGCGGGGACCTGGGCCGGTGGCGGACCGACCTCTATAACAGGAGCTATGAACCGATATCCTCGCCCGGTAACGGTTTGTAAGTAGCGGGGACGGTCGGGATCGTCCTTGAGAACCTGGCGGATCTTGCGAACCGCAGAATTAATGCTGGTGTCCGCATCTAAGAAAACATCCTTGCCCCAGATTTTTCCGATGATTTGTTCGCGGGTCACGAGCAGCCCGCGTTGCTCAACTAAGAGCAGCAGCAACTCCATCGGGATGCGCTCCAGTTTGAGAGGACGACCCGCGCGACGCAGTTCATAGGCGCGCGGGTCCAGCTCAAAATCGTCCCCGAACTTGACGGGATTCGGGAACGCGACCTGCTCCGGCACCATACCTGCTCACCCCAAGCGTCAACGTCATTCTACTGCTACTCCGGCAAGTGGCAACAAGGCTTGGATTCCCTGCGAGTTACGGCGTCACAAGAAAGTCAGACAATCTCCAGACTGCCGCCATTGTCAAGACATCGCACCTGCAGCATCATGCGCGGGAGTTCAACGGAATTCGGACTCGCAAAGAGGAGTGCGCTATGAAATTCGGCAAACGCTTGATGTTCGTAGGTTTCTCGCTCACCTTGTTTTGTTCTTTCGTGTGGTTGTTGGCTGGCGCCTCCAAAGGACAAATGACCGACAACACCCAGGGGACGAACCGGGCGGCGGGTATCAATCAATCTCTGTCCGATGAGATGGGAGTCGGACGCGGCGATGTACTGACGCCGAACCCGTTGCCACTCAAGAACAAGAGTAAGGTCCACGTCCTATTCGGTCGGGACAACCCGGAGGGCGGGATCTTCCCGACGGACATATTTACCGTGGCCGATGACGCGCAGAAGACAGCACGCCGCGTGAATCTTCGGTCACCTGACTGTAGCGTGCGGGTGTCGGACTGCCTTGACCTTACCCACATTAATGAGCTCGATGGCTTTAATCTGCAGCCTCGCGTAACTGTTCCGTTCGATGGCGAAATCGATCCGAACAGCGTGAATAGCAGCGACACGTTTTTCATCGAACTCGAGGACGTGCACCATCGACGCGTCGGCGAGCGAGAGCGAGAGAGGCACCACAGGGTGATCGGTGTTAATCAGCTCGTCTGGGATCCCGTCTCGCGTGTTCTAGCGGTCGAGTCCGACGAGCAACTCAAACAGCACACGCGCTACGCCTTCGTCGTGACGCGCGGCGTGCACGACGCGTCAGGCGTACCGCTGGCCGCCGACCAGGACCAGCCCGGTTTCAGTGCCGACGACACGCCACAAGGACAGCCAAAGCCTTACGCGGTGGAGGTCACGCACGCGCTCAGAACCCTCGAACATTCGCGACTCAATATCCAAAAGGGCGATATCGCGGGCTTGAGCGTATTCACGACGCAGAGCGCGACCGCCGTGCTCGAACATATTCGCGACGACCTCAAGGCGGCGACCCCCGACCCGGTGTCATTCATCCTGGGCGCGAACGGGACTCGTACTGTCTTTCCGGTGAGCAGCCTCCAGACCATTGATTGGCAGGTACACCTCGGGGGGAACCCTGCGGCTTTCCAGCCCTTCAAAACTGCGTTTTATTCCTACCTGCCTGTGCTCCCGCCAAAGTATTTCAGGCTCCTCGATCTTTATAGCCAGGGAGCCGTCGATAGCATCGCCTACGGCAGTTACCGCTCGCCTCGGTACATTTCCAACGAGCCGGTCATGCCGGCGGTGGGTACTCGCGTCGGCAGGCCTCCCGTTCAATCGGTCGATACCATCTACGTGAATTTCTTCCTGCCCGCTGGCCAGCAGCCAGCGGCCGGTTGGCCAGTCGTTGTCTTTGGCGTCGGCGGCGGAGACTACAAGGACGAGGAGGTCTACCTATACGCAGCGGCTTTCGCGGCCCACGGGATGGCGACGGCCTGCATCAACGCCAACGGCCAAGGGTACGGTCCCCTCAGCTACCTCACGGTCACTCTCAACGACGGTTCCTCGGTCCAGTTCCCGTCGGGCGGCCGGAGCACCGACCTGGACGGAGACGGTGACATTAAGGACAACGAAGGCGTCCAGACGGTCAGTAACGCGCACAAAATCCTCGGCGCACGCGACACGATCCGCCAAACAGTGATCGACTTCATGCAACTTGTCCGTGAAATCCAGGTGGGCGTCGACGTGGACGGCGATGGCAAGCCAGACCTCGATCCTTCCCGAATCACCTACTACGGTATGTCGTTCGGCGGAGGCGCGTTGGGCCCCACGTTCATGGGCGTCGAGTCAGACATGACGTTTGGCGCGTTGGGGTCGGCGGGCGGTCTGAACTCGCGGTGGGACATCCTAAGACTGCGGCCGTCGGCCCGTCAGCAGGTGGGTGCAAACCTGCAGTCGCGCATTCCGTCGATCCTCAATTCTCCGGGGCTCACCAATTGGGGCGGTATCCCAGTCAAACCACCGTTCTTCGACGAGAACATTCCGCTCCGAAACCAGCCCATCGTCACGACCCATGTTGACGGCGCGTTCGAGATCCAGAAATATATGGACAATGTCGGGTGGGTCGCGGGCTCTGGCGACGGCGCCTCCTACATTCCGCACATCCGTAAGGAACCGCTCCCTGGCAACAAACCAAAGTCAGTACTCTTCATGATGCAGAAAGGAGACCAGTCGGCTCCGAACCCGAGGTCCACGCAGTTGGTTCGGGCCGGCGATCTCGCCGACGTGACGACCTTCTATCGCAACGACCTCGCCTACGCGGACGACCAAACGGTCAATAAGAACCCGCACGCGATGCAGTTGAGGTGGACGATGTCGGGTCTCTCCGGGCCGGTTGGGCGCGGCTCAGTGGAGCAGACCGCTATCTTCCTCGGCTCGGGTGGGCAGACTATCGTGCATCCGGAACCAACCAAGTACTTCGAGACTCCCATTTCACTGCCGCTGCCCGAAGACTTTTCGTACATCCCTTAGGGCGCGGGGATGGCCGACTAGGTCGGCAGGTGGCACCACAAGTCTTGACAAGGAGATTGGTCATGCAACTTCGGGGGAAAGTCATCAGGTTCGCAGGTACTGGGTTGCTGCTGTCTGCATTGACAGCACGAGGGCAGATGATCGACAACACGCAGGCACCGAGCACGGCGAGGGCGGGCATCAACAAGTCGCTGCTGGATGAGATCGGCGCCGGACGCGGCGACGTGAATACGACGGGATCGTCCGTCTACATCATCAACCGCGATCCATTTCGGTCGATTCGTCGCGGCCGACAGCTCTTTCAGCGCAAGTTCACGCGCTTGCAGGGGCAAGGAGCCAACGAGAGGGACGGTGTCGGCGACATCAATACCGATCTTGCCATTGGCGCCGGATTGTCCGACAGTTGCGCGCTTTGTCACGGACGTCCGCGCGGATCTGCAGGAGCGGGCGGGAACGTGGTTACGCGTCCTGACAGCCGCGATGCCGGGCACTTGTTCGGCCTCGGACTGAAGGAGATGCTCGCAGACGAAATGACGACCGACCTGCGCTCGACTCGCGATCTGGCCATCACGCTGGCGCAGCAGATGAAGCGTCCGATCACCTTGAAACTGATTAGCAAGGGTGTGAAGTACGGCAGCATCACGGGGAATCCCGACGGTTCTGTCGATACGTCGAAAGTGCAGGGCGTGGATGCCGATTTGCGGGTGAAGCCGTTCTTCGCCGAGGGCAGTACGATTTCGGTGCGTGAGTTCATCGTGGGCGCGCTGCACAACGAGATGGGCCTCGAGGCCTCGGCCGATCCCGATCTGCTGACCGCCAGTGCTGGAGGCCGCGTGGTCACGCCTTCGGGGATGGTACTGGATGGGTCAAAAGACAAGGTTAGCGCTCCCCCGGCGCCCGATGCTGACAACGGAAACGAAATTGATCCGGCGATCGTCGATCATCTTGAGTTCTACCTCTTGAACTACTTCAAACCCGGCCACGGACAGCCGAGCGCTACCGCCGACCGCGGACGGAAAGTGTTCAACCGCATCGGGTGCGCGTCGTGTCATGTGACGGACCTGACGATCAATCACGATCGACGAGTGGCCGACCTAGAGACGGTGTCCGACCCCACACGTGCCTGTGCTCCACCGTTGCAGACCTGCTTCTTTAATAGCCTGTTTGCCACGGCGATACCTCTCTATCAGGAAGTGGATGACGGCAGCGGGCAGCCACACCTAAAAATTCCGCTGGGAAATTCGTTCGTCGTGAAGGACATCCTGACCGATCTGAAGCGCCATGACGTCGGAGCAAACTTCTACGAGCGCAACTGGGATGGCTCGACGCAGAAGCAGTTTCTGACGCGTGCCCTATGGGGCATAGGCTCGACCGGTCCTTACGGACACGACGGACGCAGCATGACGCTGCATGACGTGACCCTGCGCCACGGTGGTGAGGCGCAGGCATCGCGAGACAAATACGCAGGCTTGCCGAGCGGCGAACAGGTCGCGCTGCAGACATTTCTCAATTCGCTGGTGTTGTTCCCTCCGGACGATACGGCGTCGAGCCTGGACCCTGGCGACCATACCAAAGACGGCTTCCCACAATTCGGCCATGGCAGCATCAAGTTGACGGTGCTGTTCAACAATCCCGCGGATCCGGAGTAGAGACCGGCGCGGTCGTCACGACGAATCTTAAATTCAAACGCAATTCGGAGAATCACATCATGAAAAAACATCGTACTCTCTCAGCCCTGGCTCTGTGCTTCATGTTCGGAGCTGCGCAGTTCACGCATGCCCAAGACCTCAACATCGACGACTTCAAGGCGGGAGCTTACCAGTCGCCTCAGTTTCGCAGCGGACCAACACATGTGAGCAGCCAAAGCGGTCCAACCGCGAACATCATCGGCGGCACTCGTTCCACAAATTTTGATGTCTGTGCGACGACGCCCTGCCCGATCAACAACCCCTTTAATCAGCCGTCGTCGTATCAATTCCGGCCCGGCACTCACGGCGGCCCGTCGGCATTCCTGCTGAAGAGCGGTTTCTATGTTGACCCACGCATCGACGTGCAATACGGCGAGGGCCCACCGATGCAGGCGGATTTTAGTGGGTACAAGAACGGCTGGATTCGCTTGAATTTCAAGGGAGTTGCAGAAAACACAATTTTCGGCGTCCTGCTTTTCACTGGGACGACTTGGGCCCAGAGTGGATGCCATGTCAACACCTATCCGGGGGATTTCAGCGTGGAAGTGCCATTCTCCTTGTTTCATGACAATGGAATCAACCTCGCGAATATCAACAGCATGGATTTCTTCTTCGAGTCGGACAGCGCAATTGGCGGAGTGAATCTCTTGGTCACTTCGATCGAGGTTTCCAATACGCACAAGACGGGAGCGCTCACGTGCTTCTTCTAGGCTAGCCAAAGGTGGACGGGCGCTAGGACTCTGGTTCGCGCCCCGTTCAGCTGACAAGCCTGCACATTGCAGGAAAGTTACAAGTATTGACAAGGAGAAATCGCATCATGAAAAGTCAATCCATTCTCGTCCCTCTGGCCCTATCCGTTGTGCTGGGAACCGTACGCGCTTCCGCTCAAACCCCGGTCTACCATGCCAATCTGATGGGAATCTCCGATGGCCGGACCAACATTCAAGTTGAGCACGCCACGCGTCTGAACCGTTGGGGGCAGGTGATCGGGACCTACGGGGGCGGCCTGTCGGGGGGAACCCACGCCGTATTGTGGACGCCAGACGCGGCCAATGATGGTTCGGGCAACGCAATTAATGGCGCGGGGAGCCTGTTTGGTATCGAATCGTCATCTGGCCTACCCGCTGGTACCGCTGACACCGGTACTACCGGGCTTAATGATCGGGGCCAAGTGGTGGGTCAGGCGTTCACGCCGGGGCAGGGTGACGGCAATCAAACGCAGTCCTGGATGTGGAAGCCGAAGACGCTGAACAGCAACAAAGGTGTTCTTCATGGCAACAGCGGAAAAGCCGTGACTTTCCCGCTGCTAACGATTCCCGGTCTCGGTACCCTCGCCGAGTACAATCAAATCATAAACAACAAAGGCGTCATAGGCGCGTATGGCATCAACTACCGAGCACTGCTGTGGACGCCTTCTGTTCCGAACGGACTATTGGGAGATTGGACCTTCGATCCAGCTAATGGTGGTGGGCCGGCGGCCATCAATGATGCTGGCCAGATTGCCGGGAGTACTTGCGAGAATTCGATCTGGAACGGCCCGTACTTGCACTCGGGCGCGTTACCTCTGCTCGTTACGGACGTACTCACTTCCCCGCTATGGATCCCGCCGTCAAGTCAGGAGTGCGTGGGAGGAGTCAGCGGTATGAACGTCAAAGGTGATTTGGCCATCTCGGCGGTGAGTAGCTCGGTGAACGCCATTCACGCCTACCTCTACAAGAACGGGGCCGCCACGGATATAAGTACGGGGTTTAGCAGCCAGACGTCAGCCATCAACAACTACGATCAGGTTGTCGGTCACGTAGATTCAGACACGAGACGGGCCTATCTTTTTCAAAACGGCCAGGCGTTTGACCTCAACGGCCTGAACGATTCGACGAACGGAGTATTCCTGGGGGACTCGCTTGCCATCAACGACTCGGGACAAATTCTCTGCGGTGGAGTCTTTTCGGGTGCGGGGTCGAGCACTGTGCTGCTCACACCCAACGCGCTGGTGATCAATCCAGTCACTTTCACTCTCGGTGCACTTCAGCACAACGGATCCACCTACACCCAGGTGATCACGCTCACCAACAAGGGAACAACAACCATAACCGGTCCAATTTCGGTGGCCCTCGATGGCCTCCCTTCAGGAGTGACTCTGACGAACGCAACCGGAACAACGATGTACACGGGGCCGGGAAGCGCCTATGTCGATGTCAGTGCTTCGGATTTGGTAGCGGGTTCGACGACGAGCTCATTTACCCTCGTGTTCTCGAACCCTGGACACGTCGCAATCAAGTTCAAGGGGCGGGCTCTGGGGAGTCCAGCTGCGCGCTAAACTGCGCAATGAGATCGCAAAAGGAGGCCGGTTGAGGTGGAATTGTAAGTGGACAGTCCAAGCGCTTCCAATAAGGATAACGGAAGGCTCTGGCGAAGTAAGTCCGAGGCGATTGTTGCGCGCCCCGAGCCGGTGAGGAGATCTTCTAGATATCCGGAGGAGAATCGATGGAACGAGCCAGAATCCGGCTGGAGAAAGTGGGAGCAGACGCGCGGACCCCGTTCGCCAGTCTCTGGATAACTCCCCACCCGACAAACTCGGACTTTACAAGGCCCTGGCCGCTGGTGGACCGCAGACTGCTGCAGAACTGGCTGAACGAACCGGGGCAGGATAGAGCAAGATTGCAGGGAAAGGATGAGGCAATGCAGCAGGCGCTGAAACCACGTACTCCACGAGTATTGGTCTTCTTCTTGATTACTGCATCGGCTGTTTTTGCAATCGGCCAAACAAAGGCGTCAGAGAACCCTTCTGCGAGCGCACCTCCGATTCGGGGGAAAGAACACTACGTGATGCGGGACGGTTTGCGCATCTATCTGTGGGAAAATACAAGGAAGGCGACCAGGAATCCTTCTCCCACACGGGCAAGGTCGCACTCCTCGTCCATGGAGGCACGTGGTCGGGTCGCCCACTCTTTGACCTGCGGATTCGTGACTATTCGCTGATGGATTTTCTTGCCGAGAATGGCTATGACGTCTGGGCCATTGACCTCCACGGCTACGGGCGTTCCGACAAGACTGACAAAGATTGGACGGATTCGCATTCCGCAGCCGCCGATATCGCTGCCGCGGTGAGTTAAATAACCCGAGTAAGAGGTCTGACCAAGGTCAACCTGCTCGGCTGCTCTGCGGGTACTCAGAGAGCGGGCCTGTTCGCGATGGAGTACCCAGATAAGATCGCGAAGTTGGTCCTTTACGCGCCTTGGTGGAAGGGGAATGCTGAGTTAAATGAGGTCCGAAGAAAGAGAATGGAAAACGGCGGAAAGCCTCTTCCGCAGTATCGCGACGTAACCGAGGAGTCCATCCGCAGCGATTTTGTAAGAGGAGACTTGGCGCAACATCCTCAGGTTGAGGCGGACGTTGTCGATGAACTCGTAAAAGAGGTCTTACAGGCCAACCCGCAAGCTCCGAATACGTTCGTCGAAAATGCGCATCTTCCAATTCTGGATCCGGCCCGAATCACTGTAGCCACCATGATCATTCATGGAGAGCGAGATTATGCGGCGAAAGAGGAAGACCTGCTGCCCTTTTACTCGCAACTTAGGACGCACGACAAGGCATACGTCTTGCTTCCGGATGGGGGGCACGCTCTGATGCTCGAAAAAGATCATCGGCGATTCCAGCACGAGGTGTTGAGCTTCTTTGATCGGCCGTAAGTCTGAACCTCCGGGTCCGTAAACAACACTTTGGGATGCCAAGGACGACTTTCCTGACGGTTGGTCCGCCACTCGGCCACAATCGAGGCTCCGCATTTGCGTGCCTCACTTTGCTCCCGGCATGGGGGCATCGAGGAACGCCGTAACAGTGGCTGGCAGCGCCGGTGACGAACAGATGCTGTAGTGCGTCAGGCCAGGCAAAATGGCGAGCCGCGTATTGGACATTCCCGATCCGTCCCATCCACCGTCCTTCTTACCGCCCCCGAGGAGTTCAAAGAACTGCACAGCATGCGCGGTACGGACGGCGTCCGCGTCGCCGAACACGAGTAGCGTGGGCAGCTTAATCGTCGCAACCTCTTTCGACCAGTCATAGTCCTTCTTTAGCATCTCGTTGAGTTTGGCGAGTAGCACCGGCCAATCTGCCGGCTTCGG
>Ga0137410_10001922_pt1 | contig 14215 bp, 11 predicted proteins | sample CZODoug1_16funga_FD_108878 | JGI IMG/M metagenome (GOLD analysis project Ga0137410, IMG submission 108878) | Vadose zone soil fungal communities from Angelo Coast Range Reserve, California, USA - CZODoug1_16fungal (Illumina Assembly) | ecosystem: Environmental > Terrestrial > Soil > Vadose zone... | reverse complement strand
TAGTAGCCGCCGCCGTTGGCGCAGGAGCCCATCGAGATCACCCAGCGCGGCTCGGCCATCTGGTCGTAGACCTTGCGCAGCGCAGGCGCCATCTTGTTGCACAGGGTGCCGGCGACGATCATGACGTCGGACTGCCTCGGGCTCGGCCTGAAGACGATGCCGAAGCGGTCGAGGTCGTAGCGCGCCGCGCCCGCGTGCATCATCTCGACCGCGCAGCAGGCGAGGCCGAAGGTCATCGGCCAGAGCGATCCGGTGCGCGTCCAGTTGATGAGGTTGTCGAGGGTGGTGGTCGCAAATCCTTCCTCGAGGATGCCTTCAATGCTCATGTCGGATCTCCGGAACTATTCCCACTCCAGAGCGCCTTTCATCCACTCGTAGACGAAGCCCACGACCAGAATGAGAAGGAACACCATCATCGACCAGAAGCCGAAGCTTCCGATTTCGTTGAGCGTCACCGCCCAGGGAAACAGGAACGCGATCTCCAGATCGAACAGGATGAACAGGATCGCAACCAGGTAGTAGCGCACGTCGAACTTCATGCGCGCGTCCTCGAAGGCCTCGAACCCGCACTCGTAGGGGGACAGTTTTTCGCTGTCGGGGTGGTTCGGCCCGAGAACGGTGCCGGCGCCGACCATGATTCCGCCGAATGCGAGCGCGATCGCGATGAAAAGCAGGACCGGGAAATAGCTTTCGAGCACGGATCAGCCCGGGGATGGAGAGCAGCGTGCCGAGCCGGTGGCTCCCGCCTGCACGTACGCTCTCACAGGAAACATAGCTCTCTCAAAATAGAGGACTTGGGCCGGAAGTCCCCGGCTTCCGTTCCAAGTCCCCCTTGTCTGGTGCCGACGGAGAGACTCGAACTCTCACGGCTTTCGCCACCGCCCCCTCAAGACGGCGTGTCTACCAATTTCACCACGTCGGCATGATTGGCTTTGATGCGTCGCCGCGTCGAAACGAGCCCGCCTCAAGCCGCCCGATTTTACTACTTCGGAACCTCGTTTGCTTTCGATTTCTCGGCTTCGGGTGTCTTGGCTGAGTCGGGCGCCGCAGGGGAGCTGGGAACCTGCTGCACCGGCTGCTCCTTGACCGTGTCCATGACGCCCCCGCTGGTGCGCGGCTTGTGCGTCACGAGGTAGGCGAGAATGAAAGTCGTCAGAAAGAAAACGGCGGCCAGGAAAGCCGTGGTTCGGGAGAGAAAGTTGGCCGAGCCGCTCGCGCCGAACAGGCTCCCGGAAGCGCCGCTGCCGAAGGCGGCGCCGACGTCCGCGCCCTTGCCGTGCTGGAGCAGAACGAGACCGATGATGATGAGCGCGACGATGACGTCGACGACGAGAATCAGCGTGAACCAGAAATCCATGTGCGTTCCTTTCAGATCAACTTTTCCGGCGATCTTCTAGCGGCGGGCCGCCGCGCAGATCGCAATGAAATCTTCCGCCACCAGCGACGCTCCGCCGATCAATCCACCGTCGATGTCGGGCATCGCGAACAACTCGGCCGCGTTCGCCGCCTTGACGCTGCCGCCGTACACGATCGTCAGCTTCTCTGCGAGGGCCCGGTCGTGCGCCGCGACGCGCGCGCGGGCGAAAGCGTGCACGTCCTGCGCCTGTTGCGGGATCGCGTTCCTGCCGGTCCCGATCGCCCACACCGGCTCGTACGCGAGTACCGCATCTCCGAGCGCGGCGGCGCCCGCCGCACCAACCACCGCATCGAGCTGGCGCCCCACGACGCCTTCCGTTTCTCCCCGCTCGCGCTGCTCCAGGGTCTCCCCCACGCACACGATCGGCGTCAAGCCGGCGCGTCGGGCCGCGACGAACTTGGCCGCGACCCGCCGATCCTCCTCGCCGTAGAGGGTGCGCCGCTCCGAATGCCCGACGATCACGAAGCGGCAACCGAAATCCCGGAGCATCGCCCCGGAAACCTCGCCGGTGTAAGCTCCCGAATCGTGCTCGCTCAGATTCTGCGCGCCCCAGGCGATCGTGCTCCCCGCAAGCGCGGCCGAAACCTGGGCGAGATAGGGAAACGGCGCGCACACAGCGAATTCCAGATTCTCGGATTTCTTCAGGCCCGCCTTGAGCGCATCGAGCAGGCCTGCGTTGACGCGCAGGCTGCCGTGCATCTTCCAGTTGCCTGCCACGAGCCGCGCGCGCATCCGTCCCGCTTCAGCCAAAAGGGGGAAATTCTACCGCCTGAGCACTGCGAGGGTCAACAAAAATACCGGGAATTCAGGATCTTGCCGCTGTTTCTCAGGCTGCTTTCCGTACCGCCTCGGCGATGTGTTTGGCCAGCTTGCGCACGGCCGCGTCGTCCTTCCCCTCCACCATGACGCGCAGCACCGGCTCCGTCCCCGAAGGGCGCAGCAGCACGCGCCCGTCCGCGCCGAGCGCGCGCTCGGCCTCCTGCTTCGCCTTGGCGATCGCGGGCTGCTTTTGCCAGTCGAAACCCGCCGGCACACGCACGTTCACCAGCTCCTGCGGATAGAGCGTGAGGTCCTCGCACAGCGTCGCCAAGCTCGCGCCGCTCGCCCGGATCGCCGAGAGCACCTGCAGGGCGGACACGATGCCGTCGCCGGTCGTATGCTTGTCCAGGCAGATGATGTGCCCCGAGTTCTCGCCGCCGAGCTGCCAGGACTTGTCCTGGAGCATTTCCAGCACGTAGCGGTCGCCGACCTTGGCACGCGCGAAGGAAACGCTCATTCCCTCGAGTGCGCGCTCGAGAGCGAGGTTGGTCATGAGGGTGCCCGCGACGCCCTTCAGGCCGCCCTCCTTCGCGCGCTCGCGCGCGATGACGTAGAGCAGCTCGTCGCCGTCGTAGAGCCTGCCATCCGCGTCGCACACCAGCACGCGATCACCGTCGCCGTCGAGCGCGATCCCGAGGTCGGCCTTGTGCTCGGCCACGCCTTGTTTCAGCCCCTCCGGGTGGACGGTTCCCGCCTTGTCGTTGATGTTGAAGCCGTCCGGGTGCACGCCGAGGGTCTCGACGTCGGCGCCGAGTTCGTGGAACACGTGGGGCGCGACTTGATAGGTCGCGCCGTGGGCGCAATCGATCACGATCCTCATGCCGCGCAGATCGAGCGCGCTCGGAAAGGTGCTCTTGCAGAACTCGATGTAGCGGCCCGCCGCGTCGTCGACGCGCCGTGCCTTCCCCAGACTCGCCGACTCCTTGCACTGGATCGGGCTGCCGAGCCGTTCCTCGATGTCCGACTCGACGGCATCGGGCAGCTTGCTGCCGTCGGCCGAGAAGAACTTGATGCCGTTGTCCTCGTAGGGGTTGTGGGACGCGCTGATGACGACCCCGGCCTGCAGCCGCAGGGCGCGCGTGAGGTAGGCGATCGCCGGTGTCGGCAGCGGGCCGGTGAGCATCACGTCCACCCCGGCAGCGGCGAACCCCGCTTCCAGCGCGGCCTCGAGCATGTAGCCTGAGATGCGCGTGTCCTTGCCGATCAGGACCGCGGGGTGCGCCCCCTTGGGCAACGCCGAGCGCCGCACCAGAACCTCGCCCGCGGCGAAGCCCAGCCGCATCACGAATTCCGGCGTAATCGGCGACTCGCCCACCCTGCCGCGCACGCCGTCGGTTCCGAAGTATTTTCTGCCCATGTCGCTAGCTTTTCCCGTCGAGCGCCGCGAGGACCTCGAGCGCGTCCCGCGTCGCGGCGACGTCGTGGACGCGCACGATTCTAGCTCCGCGCTGCGCCGCGAGCAAAGCCGCGGCGAGGCTCGCCGCGAGGCGCTCGTCCGCCCCTCGCCCCGTGACCGCACCCAGCGTCGACTTGCGCGACCAGCCCGCCAGCACCGGAAGACCCATCGCGGTGAGCCGGTCGAGGTTGCGCAGCAGCTCGAAATTGTGCTCGACGCTCTTGCCGAATCCGAAACCCGGGTCGATGACGATGCGCTCGCGCGCGATTCCAGCGGTCTCGGCTGCGGCGACCCGTTCGGCGAGGAAGGCACCGACTTCGGCGACCACGTCGCGGTAGCGCGGCTCACGTTGCATGGTGCGCGGCTCGCCCTGCATGTGCATCAGGCACACCGCGGCATCGGAGGCCGCGACGGCTTCGAGGGCGCCCGGAGCGCGCAGCGCGCCGATGTCGTTGATCATCGCGGCGCCCGCTGCAATCGCGGCGCGCATCACCTCGGGCTTGGCGGTATCGACCGAGACGGGAACCGCGCCGCCGCTCAAGCCCTCGAGCACGGGCATCAGCCGCGACAGCTCCTCTTCGGCAGATACGCCCCTGGCGCCAGGCCGGCTCGACTCCGCGCCGATGTCCAGAATATCCGCGCCTTCCCCGACCAAGGCGTTGGCGTGCTCGAGCGCGGCCCTGGGATCGAGAAAGCGCCCGCCGTCGGAAAAGGAGTCAGGCGTGACGTTCACCACGCCCATGAGGAGCGGGCGCGCCAAGTCCAGGCTAAAGCGGCCGCAGCGGAGCGTGGACTGGGACTTGAGGATGGGCTAAGCGACGGGAGCGGGCTCGGGCGCGCCGGGCGCGCCCGTCTGCGGCGGCTGTTGAGGCGCCTGCGCGGGCTTGGGCGGACGCGGCGGCTTGCCGGCCATGATGTCGTTCAGCTGGTCGGCGTCGAGCGTTTCCCATTCGAGCAGCGCCTGCGCCATGGCCTCGACCTTGTCGCGATTCTCCTCGATCAGCCGGCGCGCGAGCCCGTATTGCTCGTCGATGATCCTGCGGATCTCCATGTCGACCAGCCGCATCGTTTCCTCGGAAACGTTCTTGTGGGTAGTGATCGAGCGCCCGAGGAAGACCTCTCCCTCGTTCTCGCCGTACACCATCGGCCCCAGTTTTTCGGACATGCCGAAGCGGGTGACCATGTCGCGCGCCATCCGCGTGGCGCGCTCGAAATCGTTGGAAGCGCCCGTCGTCATCTGGTTCATGAAGACCTCTTCGGCGATGCGCCCGCCGAACAGGATGGCGATCTCGGACAGCATCTGCACCTTGTCCTTGGTGTACCTGTCCGCCTCGGGAAGCTGCCAGGTGACGCCCAATGCCCGCCCGCGCGGGATGATGGTCACCTTGTGCACCGGATCGGACTTGGGCACGAGTTTCGCCACCACCGCATGGCCCGACTCGTGGAAGGCGGTATTGCGCAGCTCTTCCTTGGTCTGGACCATCGACTTGCGCTCGGCCCCCATGTAGATCTTGTCCTTCGCGCGCTCGAAGTCCTCCATGTCGACCAGGCGCTTGTTCTTGCGCGCCGCGAACAGCGCCGCTTCGTTTACCAGATTGGACAGGTCCGCACCGGAGAATCCGGGCGTGCCGCGCGCGATGATGTCCGCCTTGACGTCGGGCGCGACCGGAACCTTGCGCATGTGCACGAGCAGGATCTGCTCGCGACCACGAATGTCGGGAAGCGGCACCACCACCTGCCGGTCGAAGCGGCCCGGTCGCAGCAGCGCCGGGTCGAGCACGTCGGGACGGTTGGTCGCGGCGATCACGATCACGCCGGTGGTTCCCTCGAAGCCATCGAGTTCGACCAGCAGCTGGTTGAGCGTTTGCTCGCGCTCGTCGTTTCCGCCGCCCAGGCCCGCGCCGCGCTGGCGGCCCACCGCGTCGATTTCGTCGATGAACACGATGCAGGGCGCGTGCTTCTTGGCCTGGTCGAACATGTCACGAACGCGCGCCGCGCCAACGCCGACGAACATCTCGACGAAATCCGAGCCGGAGATCGAGAAGAACGGCACTTTGGCTTCGCCCGCGATAGCGCGCGCGAGAAGGGTCTTCCCGGTACCGGGATTGCCCACCATCAGCACGCCCTTGGGAATGCGTCCGCCGAGCTTCTGGAACTTGGCCGGGTCGCGCAGGAAATCGACGAGCTCGGCGACCTCCTCTTTCGCTTCCTCGCAGCCGGCGACGTCGGCGAAGGTGATGCTGTTGTTCGACTCGTCGATCATGCGCGCGCGCGACTTGCCGAAGGAGAACGCGCCGCCGCGCCCGCCGCCCTGCATCTGGCGCATGAAGAAGATCCACACGCCGATCAGGAGCAGCATCGGGAACCAGGACACGAAGATGTTCATCAGCAACGAGGGTTCCTCCTCGCGCTTCGCCTTGATCTTCACGCCGTACTTGAGCAGGTCGGACACCAGCCAGATGTCGCCCGGCGAGTAGCTGTTGACGGGCTTGCCCTCGGTGGTCTTCGCCTTGAGGTCGCGTCCTTCGATCATGACCTCGGCGATGCGGCCGGCCTTGACCTCCTCCATGAACTGCGAGTAGTCCATGACCGACTGGGTCTGCTGGCGCGTGTTGAACTGATTGAACACCGTCATCAGCACGAGCCCGATGACGAGCCAAATCACTAGATTCTTGAACAGGTTATTCAACTTCTTTCCTTTCCCGCTCCGTGCGTCTGACAGCCATTCTAAGCCCAAGCGGGCTCAAGGGACAGTGCCGATCCTTAGGACCTCGCCCAGCAGATACATCTCCTTCGACTCGCCGCGCGAAGCGCCCGGCTTGCGCGAGGCGACCGACACGAAAACCCGCCTCATCGCCGCCAGAAACTCGGGGTAGCCCGAGCCCTGAAATACCTTGACCAGGAACGCGCCTCGCGGTTCCAGGTGGAGCGTCGCAAATTCGAGCGCCAACTCGCACAAATGAACGCTCCGGGCCTGGTCGGTCGCGCGCACACCGCTAATGTTGGGTGCCATGTCGGAGACTACAAGGTCGATCTTGCGCCCTTGCAGCGCGCCCTCCAGCCGCCTGAGCACCGCTTCTTCCCGAAAATCTCCTTGAATAACCGTGACTCCCGGAATTGCGGCGACCTCCAGCAGATCGACTGCAATCACCCTCCCGGATTTGCCCACTCGCTCGGCGAGCAACTGCGACCAGCTCCCGGGCGCGGCGCCGAGGTCAACGACGCAGTCGCCGCGACGCGCCAAGCCCTGCCTGTGGACGATCTCGAGCAGCTTGAAGGCCGCGCGCGAGCGGTAGCCCTGCGCGCCCGCCTTGCGCACGTAGGGGTCGCTCACATGCCGCTTCAGCCACGCTTCGCTGGATTTGCTCCGGGCCATTGCCTACACTTCCTCGATGCCCGGATTATCGCGTGAACTGAATCTCGCCACGCTGTTGCTGCTCGCAGCCTGCGCGTCGGCGCCGCCAGGCCCTCCGCCACTCGACGGTACCTCGTGGCAGCTCGTCAGGTTCCAGGGCGGCGACGGCAAGACCCTCACGTCGGACGACAGGGCGAAATACACGCTGTCCTTCGGCAGCAGCGGCATCCTCAGCGCGCGCATCGACTGCAACCGCGGCCGCGGCAGCTGGAGCTCGCCCGGGCCGGGCCAGGTCAGGCTCGGACTGCTCGCCCTCACGCGCGCCATGTGCCCGCCCGGGTCGCTGCACGACCAGGTCGTGAAACAGTTGAGCTTCATCCGCTCGTACGCGGTCAAGGACGGGCATCTCTATCTGTCGCTGATGTCGGACGGCGGCGTGTACGAATTCGAGCCTGCCAAGGTGGCGACGCGGTAGCTCAATGACCGACCTCTCCCCCGCCCGCCGCCGTGAGCTGAAGGCGCGCGCACACAAACTCGACCCGGTCGTGGCCATCGGCGGAACTGGGCTGTCCACTCAGGTCCTCGCGGAAATCGACCGGAGTCTCAAGACCCATGAGCTCATCAAGGTGCGCGTGCAAGGCGCCGACCGGACCATGCGCGAGGCGATCTTCGAGGAGATCTGCAGGCAGACCGGAGCGCAACCGGTTCAGCACATCGGGAAGATACTGGTGTTGTTTCGCGAAACGCCCGAGTCTTCCGATCCCGCGAAGACTCGCGTCGTCCGCCCGTCTACTCGTACCTGACCTCCAGCACCTCGTACTTCCTCACCCCTCCCGGGGTCTGCACTTCGACCTGGTCACCCGCGTACTTGCCGATGATCGCCCGCGCGATCGGCGAGCCGACGGAAATTTTTCCCTTCTTGATGTCCGCCTCGTCGTCGCCGACGATCTGGTAGGTCACGGCCTCGCCGTTCTTCTCCTCCAGGTCGACGGTGGCGCCGAACACGCAGCGCCCTTCCGCGTCGAGCAATTTCGGGTCGATCACCTGCGCGTTGCCGAGCTTGGCCTCGATCTCCTTGATCCGGCCCTCGATGAAGCTTTGGCGCTCCTTGGCTGCGTCGTACTCGGCGTTCTCCGACAGGTCGCCGTGGGTACGCGCCTCCGCGATCGCCGTGATCGCGTTGGGACGTTCGACGGTCTTCAGCCGCTGCAACTCCTGCCGCAACAGCTCCGCTCCGGTCGTCGTCAGGGGTATCGTGTTCATATCAAAATAGGCATCCCGGCGCCCTGGGCACCAGGCTGCGGCATCGGTTATTCAAGGCAGAAGAGGTCGTGAAATGCAGTTCAATGGGACCACTTTTCCAGCCATTTTGCAATAGGCCCGCGCGGGCGCAGACCGGCGTGCAGTTCCTGCAGCGGATACGGAACCAGGGTCTTCATGTGCCGCATGCCCTCGCAGGCGGCGCGCGCGCCGGCCACAGTCGTGTAGTAGGTGACGCGCCGCTGCACCGCGCTGGTCCGGATGGAGCGCGAGTCCGACACGGCGTTGCGTTTCTCCTCGACCGTGTTGACGATGAGGTTTATCTCGCCGTTCTTGATCATGTCGACGATATGGGGCCGGCCTTCGGCGACCTTGTTGACTACGGTCACGGCGATTCCATGAGCGGCAAGGACGCCGGCAGTGCCGCGCGTCGCGATCAGCCGGAATCCGAGATCCACCAGATCCCGCGCGACTTGCACCACGGCCAGCTTGTCGCCGTCGCGCACACTGATGAACGCGGTACCGGTTTCCGGCAGCCTGGCGCTCGCGGCGAGCTGCGATTTCACGAAAGCCTCGCCGAAAGTCTTCCCCACGCCCATCACTTCGCCCGTCGATTTCATCTCGGGTCCGAGAATGGTGTCGACGCCGGGAAATTTCACGAATGGAAACACGGCTTCCTTCACCGAGAAATAGCCCGGCACGACCTCGTTGCGCGCCCCCTGTTGCGCCAAACTCTGTCCCACCATGCAGCGGGCAGCGATCTTGGCAAGAGGCACGCCGGTCGCCTTGCCGACGAAGGGCACGGTGCGCGATGCGCGGGGGTTCACCTCGAGCACGTAGATCAGATCGCGCTGAATCGCGAACTGAACGTTCATAAGACCCACGACCTGCAGGCCGCGGGCGAGCTCCACCGTCTGCCGGCGCAGCTCGCGCTCGACCTGCGCGGTGAGCGAATGCGGCGGCAAGGAGCACGCCGAATCCCCCGAATGCACGCCCGCCTGCTCGATGTGCTCCATGACCCCGCCGATCGTCACGTGCTCGCCGTCGCAGACGGCGTCCACGTCGACCTCCGTGGCGTCGCTCAGGAACCGGTCGAGCAGCACCGGCGAGTCGTTCGACACCTTGACCGCCTCGCGCATGTAGCGCTCCAGGTCCTTCTGCTCGTGTACGATCTCCATCGCGCGGCCTCCGAGCACGTAGCTCGGACGCACCACCAGCGGGTAGCCGATCTCGCCGGCGAGCTGCAGCGCCTGGCTTTCCGTGCGCGCCGAGCGGTTCGGCGGCTGTCTCAGCCCCAGCCGGTCGATCAGCTGCTTGAAGCGCTCGCGGTCCTCCGCCATATCGATCATGTCCGGCGTCGTGCCTATGATGGGGACGCCGTTCGCCTCGAGGTCGCGCGCGAGCTTCAGGGGAGTCTGCCCGCCGAACTGGACGATCACGCCGTAGGGTTTTTCCTTGTCGACGATCTCGAGGACATCCTCGAGGGTAAGCGGCTCGAAATAGAGGCGGTCTGAGGTGTCGTAATCGGTCGAGACCGTTTCGGGATTGCAGTTGACCATGATGGTTTCGTAGCCGTCCTCGCGCAGCGCGAGCGCCGCGTGCACGCAGCAGTAGTCGAACTCGATGCCCTGGCCGATTCGGTTGGGTCCGCCGCCAAGGACGATCACCTTTTTCCGGTCGGTAGGCAGCGCCTCGCACTCCTCCTCGTAGGTGGAATACATGTACGCGGTGCGCGTCGCGAATTCCGCGGCACAGGTATCGACGCGCTTGTACACCGGACGGATTCCGAAGCGGTGCCGGGCGGCGCGCACCTCGGCCTCGCTCGCGTTGAACAGGTACGCAAGGCGCCTGTCGGAAAAGCCCCTGCGTTTAAGGCCGCGCAGCGTGTCCGCGTCGATCTCCGCGAGGCGCTTGTCGTCGAGCTCCATCTCGAGGTCGACGATCTCCTTTATCTGCGCGAGGAACCAGGGATCGATGCGGGTGAGCTGGTGCACCTCCTCCAGCGTGAACCCGCTTTCGAGGGCGTCGCCCACGTACCAGATGCGCTCCGGCCCGGGCTCGCCGAGCTCCTTTTCGAGCTTCTCGCGGTCCGTGGTCTTCTGGTTGAGCCCGTCGACGCCGACCTCCAAGCCGCGGAGCGCCTTCTGGAACGACTCCTGGAAGGTGCGGCCTATCGCCATCACCTCGCCCACCGATTTCATCTGCGTCGTCAGCCTGTCGTTCGCCTGAGGGAATTTCTCGAAGGCGAAGCGCGGAACCTTGGTGACGATGTAGTCGATCGAGGGCTCGAATGACGCGGGCGTCGCGCCTCCCGTGATCTCGTTCTTCAGCTCGTCGAGCGTGTAGCCGACGGCGAGCTTCGCCGCCACCTTGGCGATCGGGAATCCCGTCGCCTTGGACGCGAGCGCCGAGGAGCGCGACACCCGCGGATTCATTTCGATGACGAGCATGCGCCCGTCCTGGGGATTCACCGCGAACTGCACGTTCGAGCCGCCGGTGTCGACGCCGATCTCCCGCAACACGGCGATCGACGCATCGCGCATGATCTGATATTCCTTGTCGGTGAGCGTCTGAGCGGGGGCGACGGTGATCGAGTCACCCGTGTGCACACCCATCGGGTCCAGATTCTCGATCGAGCACACGATGATGCAATTGTCCTTGCGGTCGCGCACCACCTCCATCTCGAATTCCTTCCAGCCGATCACCGACTCCTCGATGAGCAGCTGGTGCGTCGGAGACGCATCCAGTCCCCGCTCGCAGATCGCGACGAATTCCTCGCGGTTGTAGGCGATGCCGCCGCCGGAGCCCCCGAGCGTGAACGAGGGCCGGATCACGGCGGGAAAGCCGATGTCCTGCTGGATCTTAAGCGCCTCCTCCATGGAATGCGCGAGCGTCGACCTCGGACAGGCGAGCCCTATCCTCGCCATGGCCTGCTTGAATTTCTCGCGGTCCTCGGCCTTGTCGATTGCCTCGCTGGAGGCGCCGATCATCTCGACGCGGTACTTCTCAAGCACCCCGTTCCTCGCGAGGTCGAGCGCGCAGTTCAGGCCGGTCTGGCCGCCCATGGTCGGAAGCAGCGCATCGGGGCGCTCGCGGGCGATGATGGTCTCGAGCATCTGCCAGCCCAGCGGCTCGATGTAGGTGACGTCGGCCATCTCCGGGTCGGTCATGATGGTCGCCGGATTGGAATTGACGAGGATCACCTTGTAGCCTTCCTCGCGCAGCGCCTTGCATGCCTGCGCCCCGGAGTAGTCGAACTCACAGGCCTGGCCGATGACGATCGGCCCCGCGCCGATGATGAGGATGCTCTTGATGTCGCTGCGCTTAGGCACGTCCGCGCTCCCCCATCAGCTCGGCGAAGCGATCGAAGAGATAGCCGATGTCGTGCGGTCCGGGACTCGCCTCGGGGTGTCCCTGGAAACAGAACGCCGGCCGGTCGGTGCGCGCAAGACCCTGGAGGCTGCCGTCGAAAAGCGAGACGTGGGTCGGCCTCAGGTTGGCGGGGAGCGTGGCCGGATCGACCGCAAAACCGTGATTCTGGCTGGTGATCACCACCGTCCCGGTGTCCAGGTCCTTCACCGGGTGATTGGCGCCGTGGTGGCCGAACTTCATCTTCACGGTCTTGGCTCCCGAGGCGAGCCCCATTAGCTGATGGCCAAGGCAGATTCCGAAGGTCGGGACTCCCGTGTCCATGATTTCGCGGATCGCGCGGATGGCGTAATCGCAAGGTTCGGGGTCGCCGGGCCCGTTCGAGAGGAATACGCCGTCGGGCCTGAGCGCGAGCGCCTCGGCCGCCGTCGTCTGCGCGGGAAGCACCGTCACCTTGCAGCCGCGCTCGACCAGCAGGCGCAGGATGTTGCGCTTCACACCGTAGTCGTAAGCGGCGACGTGAAACCGCGACCAGGCCCCTCTTGCGAAGCCGCCGCCCGTCTGCCACCGTCCTCCGCTCCATTCGTAAGGCTTGGCGGTGGTCACGACTTTGGCGAGATCCATGCCGGCGAGCCCGGGAAAGGCGCGCGCTGCCGCCAGCGCCCGCTCCGCATCGTCGGAGCCCGCGAGCAGCGCGCCGTTCTGGGCACCCTTCTCGCGCAGGATCCGGGTGAGCCGGCGCGTATCGATGCCGGCGATCGCCGGCACTCCGTTCCCGGCGAGAAGCTCCGGGAGATTGCGTTCGGCGCGCCAGCTGGAAAATCTCGTTGGGAGATCGCGAACCACCAATCCCGCGGCGAATACCTTCGCCGATTCCATGTCCTCGTCGTTGCTGCCGGTATTGCCGATGTGGGGGTGGGTCAGGGTGACAATCTGCCGGCAATAGGAGGGATCGCTGAGAATCTCCTGGTAGCCGGTGATCGCCGTGTTGAAAACCACTTCCCCGGCGGCGAGGCCCGCCGCGCCGACGGAGGTCCCGCGAAAGACCGTTCCGTCGGCTAATACGAGCAGGGCGGGCAAGGTGACGGGCACGGCGAAAGGCTCATTGGGGGCCAGATGTGCAGAGCGGGACCGGCTCACACCGGTCCCGCTCTGAGACCCAAGGAGTATATCGCTATTTCCCCGGCCTCATCAAACTTCGCACGCGAACACGGATCGCTCGCGCACGGCACGGCATCGCTTGCCAAACCGTGCCAGAATTGGTGGTTTGTTATTCGCCCGCCCGGCAGAAAACGTGGCCCAGCCGCGCACCTCCATCACCGCCCTGTCATCGGCCGAATTCCTGCCGCAGCGCGTCTCGCTGCTGTACCGGCTGGCGGGAAGCGATGTGCCCGCCATTTTCATCGTTTCTTCCATCGCCGGTTTCGCCCTGTGGGGCTATATCAGCGATGCGCTCCTCGCCGCCTGGCTCATCTGGCTGGTGGTGGCGAGTCTGGTACGCGTCGCCCTCAATCGCGCCTACCGCCTGCGCCAGCCCGGCCCGGAAGGCGCGCAGCGCTGGGAGGGAATTTTCTGCCTCACCAGCGCCGGCGTGGGTGCAGCCTGGGGCCTGACCGTGTTGCTGCTTTACCCCGCGAAAGCCCAGCTTCACGAGGTCTTCATTCCATTCCTCATCGGCAGCGTCGCGATGGGCCTGCCCCCCGCGCTCGCCCCCAGCCCCAAGGCCTTTGCCTGCCTGATCGTCCCGATCTTCGCGCCCATGATCGGCCTGCTGTTCTCGCAAGGCGGGTCTTTCAACACCTCGGCCGGGATCCTGATCCTGGTATTCGCCGCGGTGCTTCTTGCGCTCTACCTGTCCTCGAATCGTGCGCTGACCGAGACGCTTCGATTCGGCCGGGAAAACGAGCGCCTGCTCGAGCAGGTCAAGGAGGCGAAGGAGCGCCTGGATCTGGCGCTGCAGGCCGCCAATATCCTTATCTGGGACTGGGACGTGCGCCGCCGCGACGTGTTCCTCGGCGGCAGCTGGGCGATCATCATGAGGGTGGGCAAGGAGACCAACGCTCTTGCACTGGACGAATTGGCGGGAATGCTGCATCCGGACGACCTTCCGAAGGTAAAACGGGCCCTGGACCGATGCCTTAACGGAGGGGAGACCGAGTACATGGCTGAGCACCGCATCAGGACCCTAGCCGGAGGGTGGGTATGGAGCCTCTCTCGGGGAAGGGTCGTCGAGCGCGACGCCGCCGGCAAGGCGGTGCGCATGACCGGGGTCAACGTGGATATCGACGATCGCAAGCGCGCGGAGGTAGAGCTGCTGGTCGCTGTGCAGCGCGAGAAAGAGCTGTCGGAGATGAAATCGAAATTCGTTTCCACGGCCTCTCACGAGTTCCGAACGCCTCTCGCGACGATGCTCTCCTCGGCGGAGCTGCTCGAGCACTACTCCGACAGCCTGGGCCAGGACGAAAAGCGCAACCTCCTGCAGACCATTCAGAGCGGCGCCAAGCGCATGAGCGAGATGATCGACGACGTGCTCACGCTGGGACGCGCCGAGTCGGGGGTGCTCAAGCTGAACCTCGGCCCGACGGACCTGCGCGAGTTG
>Ga0137410_10001919_pt1 | contig 14226 bp, 15 predicted proteins | sample CZODoug1_16funga_FD_108878 | JGI IMG/M metagenome (GOLD analysis project Ga0137410, IMG submission 108878) | Vadose zone soil fungal communities from Angelo Coast Range Reserve, California, USA - CZODoug1_16fungal (Illumina Assembly) | ecosystem: Environmental > Terrestrial > Soil > Vadose zone... | reverse complement strand
GGAGTCCTTCGATCCCAAGGGATACAGTTTTCGGAACAAGTCGAAGAATCCGATAGTGTTGTTCTGACGCGCCGGGACGAGAGCATTCGCTCCGCCGCAGGCGATCGAGTTATCTCCAGCAAAATCGAGACGGAAGCTGTTCGATTCCCCTGCGGCTACCGGATAGATGCCATCCTCGTGTTTGGCAAAGAGGGACGGCTAAAGGAGCGCTATATCCACCGGTTCCCCGTCTGTCCTTAGCCCCCAAAGGGGCTGCCTCCGGCAGCTTGTCGGACGACTGCACTCACGATGGCAATTGGGTCGTTTCGATTCCGGCGGAGCGATGGGTAATTAGCAGGATCACTAGGAAATCGCGTCGCGCTCCGTGCGCGATTCGTTACAATGTCCTCATGACCGACCAACTCCTCATCGCCGGACGCTCCTTCCGCTCCCGCCTGATCGTCGGCACGGGAAAGTACAAGTCCTTCCAGGAAACTGCCCGCGCCCTCGAGGCCAGCGGCGCCGATATGGTCACCGTCGCTGTCCGCCGCGTCAATCTCGACCGCAGCAAGGAATCGCTGCTCGACTACATCGATCCCAAGAAATATTTCCTCTTGCCCAACACCGCCGGCTGCTACACCGCGGACGAAGCGATTCGCGCCGCGCGTCTCGGCCGCGAAGTCGGCCTGTCCGACTGGGTGAAGCTCGAAGTGATCGGTGATCAGGCCACGCTCTATCCCGACGTGCAAGCAACCCTCGAGGCTACGCGTGTTCTGGTCAGCGAAGGCTTCACCGTCCTGCCCTACACTTCGGACGACATCGTCTTCGCCAAGCGTTTGATCGAAGCTGGCGCGGCCGCGGTGATGCCTCTCGGCGCGCCTATCGGCAGCGGCATGGGCATCCAGAACCAAGCGCACATCCGCATTTTGCGCGAAATGATCACCGGAGTGCCGCTGATTGTGGATGCAGGCGTAGGCACCGCTTCCGACGCGGCGATCGCCATGGAACTCGGCGCCGACGCAGTCCTCATGAACACGGGCATCGCCAACGCACAGGATCCAGTGCTGATGGCCGAAGCCATGCGTCACGGCGTACTCGCCGGACGCCAAGCCTACCTTGCCGGCCGCGTGCCGAGAAAGTTGTACGCTACAGCCAGTTCACCGATGGAAGGCGTAGTCCAGAATTAGCATTCAAGCCGCGAGAAAAATCTGCCCTGAATGATCCCGCAGACACCGCCCGGACCGCGAAGACCTCGATAGCCCCAATGCTTTCGGTCCGAAACGGAGCGAAAGCGGTCGAGTTCTATAAGGTGGCATTTGGAGCGGCTGAGTTATTTCGTCTGGATAGTGAGGACGGGGCGGTGGTTGCTCGGCTCGCAGTCAGTGAAGCCGAATTCTGGGTCGCCGACGAGTCCCCCGAGCACCTGAACTTCAGCCCCGAATCGCTCGGTGGTGGCACTGTACGAATGGTCATGATCGCGGAAAATCCGGACGCCTCGTTTGACCGTGCGGTCGTGGCTGGCGCAACGGTCGTTTCTCCTATGAGCAACCAGTACGGCTGGCGCTTGGGACGAGTCGTCGACCCCTTCGGGCATCATTGGGAAATCGGCAAGCCGCTAGCGGAGTAGCGCCGGCCGACTGAATTCTAAGGCAAAAACAAAGGGCGGCCGCAGCCGCCCTCAATCACCACGAAATCCCTTACAGCATCTTCACGCTGTTCACGTGGATGGAATCTTTGCCCATGGTCCCGGTCACGGCGACATGGTGTCCCTCATGACCCTTCAGAGCGTCCTGGTTGTCTATGGCCAGAACCTTCGAATCGCCATCGGTTACAACCACCATCTTCTCGCCCGCGGCTACGCATTTCTTGGTGCATGCCTCGCCACCGGCGTTGGCGCCCTTCGCGCCACACTTCGCGTCCGTGATCCAGCCGTTGACGGTGGTCGACTTCGCCATATCGTCAAACGCCAAAGAGGTCAGGGCAAACACAAAACAGATCGCAAGACAAAGCACTAGAACTTTTCTCATTGCCGGTTTCTCCTTTTTGATCTTCCGCTCGCGTCCCCAAGCCGCAGGAGTGGCAGGAATTCTAATCGCGCGCCCGGCAGAAACCATACCCCGCCAGCCGTCGATTAACGTCCCGAACTATACCACACAGCAACTGTCCGAGTGTCACACGAACGCCCACTTTCAGAGGGGAGGGTGAGAACGCTCCTAAGGAACGTCTCACTTCTTCGCGGAGTGACTGGCGGGCGGTGGATTCGCCGGGGCCGGCGGCACGTACACATACTCGCCGGGGCGCGCATACCGCAGTTGCTCACGCGCTTCTTTCTCGATGGCTTTTTCGTCCGTCTTCAATCCACGGATCTTCTGCGCGTAGCTCTCATTTTCCTGTTGTTCCAGGACGATTCGCTTTTGCAGAGATTCATATTCAGCCCGCTTCTGTTTGTAAACGATCATTCCATTCGCGCCGAACATCACGTGAACAAAAAGCAGGCCAGCGAGAACCGTAACGGTGATGGTGGCAATGCGCCGCCGCAGTGCGTACACTCGCATCGCCAGTGGACGCATACTCTTGATCCACGACGCGGCCAGCGCCTCAGCCTGTGGAGCCCTCTCGGCCATGGCACGCAGCCCGTCCTGGGTGCTTGCGAACTTGCGAATTCTGGAAAGATTTTTTACTCGAAAATCCATTTCTTGGCCGCCGTACTCAACTTCTCCAGACCGCGCTCGCTGCGCGCTTCGGAATACACTCGCACCACCGGCTCCGTTCCCGAAAGCCGGTAACACACCCACGAGCCGTCCTCGAAAACCAGCTTCAATCCGTCGGTGCGAACGACTTCGCTCACACGGTGCCCGCAGAACTCCCTCGGATCAGACTTCAGCTTCTCAGTGAACTTCGCTTTCACCTCAGGCGTCAAGCGGAAGTTCTCCCGCTTCGGATAATAGGAACCAACTTGGTTACTTAGGGCCTTTAATTGTTCGCCCAGAGACTTCCCTCGGTTCGCTACCATCTCGCAGCAGAGCAATCCCGCCAGCAATCCATCTTTCTCCGGCACATGATGGCGAATGGAAAGCCCCGCACTCTCTTCCCCGCCAATCGCGATCTTGTCTTGCATGATGAGTTCGCCAATGTATTTGAACCCCACCGGCGTCTCGTAAAGTTGCACTCCTCGCGCCTTGGCGATCGCATTGATCAAGTTCGTGGTCGCCACGGACTTTGCCACACCATTTTTCCATCCCCGGCTTTCCACCAGGTAGTCGAACAGCAGAGCGATCACATAGTTAGGCTGGAGGAAAGTTCCGTCGGCGTCGACGATCCCAAAGCGATCCGCATCACCGTCGGTGGCAATCCCAATATGCGCTCCCGTCGCTCGCATCTTTTCCCGCAGATCGTCGAGCAAATGATCGTCAGGTTCCGGCGCGTGGCCGCCAAACAACACGTCCCGATAGTCGTGGATGGTCGCAACCTTCACTCCAGCTTCGCGCAACAGGCCGTCCGAATAGCCTCGCGCAGCGCCCCACATGGGATCGAAACAAACTTGCAAGTTGGCTTTGCGGATCACTTCCAGGTCCACTATCTCGCGCAGCCGCTTCAAGTAACCCGGTTTCACATCGAGCGATTCCTGCGCCATGCTTTGTCCGTTGCCTGTTACGCCACGCGCCGAACCTGCGGCATCTCCCGCTGCGATTTCGGCTTCTATCTTCTTCGTCACTTCCGGCAGCGCCGGACAACCGTCCGGAGTGGAGAACTTGATCCCGTTATATTCCGGCGGATTGTGCGAGGCCGTGAAGTTGATCACTCCGTCTGCCTTGTTTTGGACGACAGCATAAGCAAACGAAGGAGTAGGCGCGGGTTCCGCGACCATCACGGGAGCAATGCCGTGCGCCGCCAGAATCTCGGCCGCCATGGAACAGAACGTCTCGCCCAGGAACCGCGGATCGCGTCCCACGATCACGCGCGCGCCCTGCTTCCTCTGCGCAGCCACGTAGCGCGCGATTCCGCCGACTGCGCGCCGCACGTTGGCAAACGTAAACTCTTCCGCCATCACCGCGCGCCAACCCGATGTGCCAAACTTGATCTGCGTTAGCATGTCCTGCCCTCTGGCTCCAAGTGCTACTCTCTCAGGTATCCGTGGTTCAGAGACCACTGATCGTGGATTGCCGACAGCCGATTTTATATGACCGACAAACGAATCATCTTCACCACCTCTGGCTCAGAGGAAGAAGCTAAGGAGATTGCCCGTCATCTTGTGGAACGCCGCCTCGCCGCCTGCGTCAATATTATCCCGCGCGTGGAATCCGTCTATCGATGGAAGGGCAAAGTGGCGTCTGCGCAGGAGTGGCTTCTCCTGATCAAGACAACGGCAGAACGATTTCGCGCTGTGTGCGACGCGGTGAACGAACTGCACTCCTACGATTTACCGGAGTGCATCGCTGTGTCCGTGGAGGATGGCAGTTTGCCCTACCTGCAATGGCTGGAGGACTCGGTCACGTGAAACGAGAAATCCTGTAGACAAAAAAAGGCGGCGAAATCCTCTCTCGCCGCCCTGAGACAATAGCCGCAACTAATTCTTCGTAATCCTTATCGATGACCTCCGTGCGGGGCCATTCCAGCGTGGGCTGCTTTCATCTGGTGCCGGTCCACAACAGCTTCACGGCGGTCAGCTCGCGCCTCGCGACGGTCGCCCTTTGCGTCCTTGCGATCGGCCTTGCGGTCCTTGAGAGCCTTCTTCTCATCCTGACGCATATCGCGCGCGTCTTTACGAAGCTCTTTCTGGTCCTTTGCCGCCGCTGTTTTGTCTCCGGCCTTCACGTCCTTCCGCAGGTCGACACGATCCTGCTTCATCTCGGTGACATCGCTTCGCACAGCTTGCTTATCCTGCCGTGTTTCCTTCTGGTCCTGATGCGCATCGGCTGGAGCCGCTTGTCCGAAGGCAACCAGCGACGCCATCAAAAACAGGATTGCACTCAAAATCGTTGGTCTCATCATGATCCTCCATTGAAGTTACGGAATCGAGACACGAAGTGACGGCATTCACCAATTAGAAACACAAACGAACCGGAAAAGTGTTGCGGAATGTCATCGGCAACACCTTAGAAAACGGAAAAATGCTATCTACAGGATTTACCTTAGTGGAGAAAAACATTTCCTAGATCGCGGCCAGGCCGGCCTCCAGATCGTCGAGAATATCCGCAATATCCTCGATCCCCACCGAAATCCTCACCATGCCGTCGGTAATCCCAATCGCCTTGCGGCCCTTCTCCCCGAGGCCCGCGTGCGTCATGGTCGCGGGATGGGAGATCAGCGTTTCCACTCCACCGAGAGACTCGGCCAGCGAGCACACGCGCAGTTTCTTCAGCATCTTGTTCGCGTTCTTCAGCGATCCCGTCTCAAACGTGATCATCGATCCGAAGCCGCTCATCTGCCGCTTCGCCAGTTCATGCTGCGGATGATCTGGTAGTCCAGGATAAAAAACTTCGCTTACTCTCTTGTGCTTCCCGAGAAATTCAGCCACGCCACGGCCGTTGCGGTCGTGGATCTCCATCCGCGCCGCGAGCGTCTTAACGCCGCGCAGAATCAGCCAGCACTCGAACGGAGAAAGGATCGCTCCCGCCGCCTTTTGCAGAAACGCCAACTTCTCCGCCTGCTCTGGCTTGCTGCATACCACAACGCCGCCGAGCCCATCGCTGTGGCCGTTCAGAAATTTTGTGGTCGAGTGCACCACCATGTCCGCGCCCAGCGCCAGCGGCTGCTGCAAGTAGGGCGACATGAAGGTGTTGTCCACCACCAGTTCAGCTTTCTTGCGCCGGCAAATCTGGCTGATCGCAGCCAAATCGCTCAACCGCATCAGCGGATTGGTCGGCGTCTCCACGTAGACCATCCGCGTGTTCTTGCGGATCGCGCGCTCGACGTTCTCCGCGTCCGATGTGTCCACGTATGAAAATTCGAGGCCATAGCCTGTCCAGACCTGATTGAACAGGCGCGGCGTCCCGCCATACAGATCATTTCCGCACACCACGTGATCGCCCGCCTTCAGCAGCGTTACAACCGCGTTGATCGCGGCCATGCCGCTGGCGAAAACCGGCGCCGAAATTCCGCCTTCGAGTGATGCCAGGTTCTGTTCCAATCGCGCGCGCGTGGGGTTCGACACCCGCGAATACTCGTAGCCCTTGTTCTCCCCGATGCCCTGCTGCACGTAGGTTGAAGTCGGATAGATGGGGACGGTGACGGCTCCAGTCAAGGGATCGGGCTCTTGTCCGTGGTGGATGGCGCGAGTGGCAAAACCAGGTTGTCTATTTGTTTTCATCGATTTCAACTGTGATCGGGGTTTCTCTGGGTTCTCCGCGGTTGATCTTCGCGTCCTCCGCGATTGAGATTTTTCGCCTCACTCATCGAAACACGCGATCTATATCCCACCCTCAAATATTTTCTTGGACAAATACCGTTCCGCCGAATCCGGAATAATCGTCGCCACCCGCTTGCCCAAGCCCAGGCGCCGCGCCACAACCAGCGCCGCGTGCACCGCTGCTCCCCCACTCGATCCGGACAGCACACCTTCCTGAGCCGCCAACTGCTTTACCGTCTCAAAGGCATCGTCGTCCGTCGCCATAATCACTTCATCGCATACGGATGGATCAAAGGTTTTCGGAATAAAACTGTTGCCGATGCCTTCTACTTTGTGCGGCCCGGGCGGGCCTCCCCCCAGAATCGAGCCTTGCGTTTCCACCGCGAACGTCCGCAGTCCTGGCACATGTTCCTTCATGTAGCGCGCCACGCCCGTGAAAGTTCCGCAGGTGCCGCAGCCTAAAACCACGGCATCCACTTTTCCACCCATCTGTTCGAATATTTCAACCGCGGTGGTTTCGTAGTGGTAGTCGGGGTTCGCCGGGTTTTCGAACTGCCCCGCCATGAATGCGGTGCGATCGCCCGCCACCAGATCCTTGGCGCGCCGGATCGCTCCCTGCATGCCTTCATCCTCCGGAGTCCGCTCAACGTCCGCCCCCAAAGCGCGCATGATGATCACTTTCTCCTGCGAGAAGCCTTCCGGCACGAACAGCTTTACTTTATAGCCGCGATTCACGCCAATCAGCGCCAGCCCGATTCCAGTATTCCCCGCGGTCGCCTCGACAATCGTTCCTCCACGTGCAAGCGTCCCTTCCTGCTCGGCCCTGCGAATGATTCCGATGGCGGCGCGGTCTTTCACGCTGCCGCCCGGATTCAAGTATTCAAGTTTGGCGAAGATGTCAGCCGAACCGGCGGGAACCAGCCGCGTCAGGCGAAGCATGGGAGTCCAGCCGACCAGCTCCGTGATATCGTCGGCGACCCCGAGATGGGAGACTTCAGAGCTCTTCAAGTGCACGTTACAGGGTAAGGGGAGAGTCGGGAATCGTCAATGGAACCAACGACAGGGTAGTGTGCCAAAACCCTGAACACAGCGGGCACGGGAACACTGGGAAGGCATTTCTATACTGCCTGCGGGCTAAAGACTGACTCCCCCAAGCTATCATTACGTCCCTTACTTCGCGGCGCTCGCCGCTGCCTGCATCCCCGCGTAGTATCCACTCTTGGTCCGCACCTGAAGTTTCTTGTGATCCTTGACCTTGGCTTCGACTCGAATCTGGCGGAAGCCCCCGCTCGACCGCGGATTCGTGGGCTTGTAGCCGATGGTGTACTGATTGCGAATGTCGTGCGCTACCTGCCGGCTGATTTCATCCACCTGGTCGAGAGTCTTGGGGAAGAACGCCAGTCCGCCGGTTCGTTGCGCGACGATCTCCAGCGCGCGTTTGGCGCGCTTGGGATGCTCTTCATCTCCCAATATTCCGATCGCATACACCGATGGACCGTTCTCTTCCTGCAACTGCTTGACTGCCTGCTCCAGGGTTTCCCGGCTGCTATTGTCTTCTCCATCGGTCACCACGAATATCACTTTCCGTTCCAGCCGTGCATTTCTCTTCAGATGCTCGGCCGATGCCACCAGAGCTTCGTAAAGCGCGGTTCCGCCTTTGGCGTCAATTTTCTCGAGAGCTTCTTTTAATTTCAGCAGGTCGTTTGTGAAATCCTGGTCGAGATAGTATTCGTCGTTGAAATTCACCACGAACACTTCATCCTGGGGATTGCTGGAGCGCACCAGGTTCAGCGCGGCCTGATTTACTTTGGCGCGCTTTTCCCGCATCGAACCTGAGTTGTCGATCACGATTCCCATGGCCACCGGAATGTCTTCGTGGTGGAACGAAATGATATTTTGCGGCTTCCCATCCTCGTACACCGTAAATGCATTCTTGTCGAGGTTGGTGACGATTCGCTGCTTGTCATCGACCACGGTGGCGTGGAGCAGGACTTCGTCCACATCCTTGCGGATCACGAAGGTCCCGTTCTCGTTGGGGGTTTGCTGCGGGGCGGCGGCGGGAGGGGCAACTGCGGAAGGCACAGGGGCTGCGCCGGGTTCGGATTGAGGTGTTTGCGGCTGGGTGGGCTGGGTTGACTGGAACGGGAAAGCGTCACGATGAAGCCGCGGAAACTTCGGTTCCGCACGCCCAGCGAAGGGATGCGACAACACAGCGACCGCGATCCCGGCCCTGATTCCGCCCCTTAGAAAACGAAAAAAGTTTGCAGCCCGTCTACTCTTCGGGCCCGTAATATCCGGTCCTGGCATACACTCGGAGTGGCGGCAATCCTTTCGGCGGCAATAACTTCACTTTGATCTTACGCCATTTGCCGTCCCGCATAACCTTGCTGGGACGATATCCCAATACATACTGGTTGCGCAGTTCGACTCCGATCTTGGTAGCCACATCCCCCAGGTCGTTGGGATTTTCCACGGTAAATGCCCGCCCACCCGTCAGTTGAGAAATATCGCCCAACAGAGCCGGACCCAGGCGTTCTTCCTCTGTTGGAAAATACCGGTCGTAGATTCCGATGGCGTACACCATTACGTCGGCTTCCTTCACCAGGGCCTTGATTTCGTTTTCGGTGTAGCGGCTGTGGTTGTCGCCTCCATCGGAAATAATGAGCAGCGCCTTCTTTGGATACTTGGCCTGCCTCATCTTGCTGACGCCCATGTAGATCGCATCCAGCAACGCCGTCCGCTTCTGGGGCACGGCGAATACGAGCTTGCCTTGAATCTCATCCACCGAACTGGTGAAGTCGCTGACCACCTCGGGCGCGTCCGAGAAAGTGATCATGAAGAATTCATCTTGCGGGTTGGCGGTCTTGAAGAATTCCATCACCGCATCTTTGGCCCGGTCAATCTTGCTGCTCATGCTGCCGCTGGTGTCGAAAATGACTCCCAGCGACACCGGGGCGTCCTCGCTGGAGAACGACTTGATCTCTTCTTTCGCGCTGCCCTCAAAAAGCTGGAAGTTCTCCTTGTCCAACCCGGTCACCAACCGGTTCATGGGGTCCGTAATCGTCACTGGTACCAGCACCAGATCCACGGCAACTTTCAGCGGACGTACCTTGGCATTCAGAGACGCTGGGATGACAGTCTGCTTGGCGATTTCTGCCGTCTTCGCCTCTTCCGCCTTTGGTTCTATCGTCGGGGCTTTTTCCGCTTCACGGGGTTGTACCTCGCGGGAAGCGATGTGGACATCGTTCACGCCCGTCTGTCCCTGAACAGACACCGACAAGCCGCACGTGGCAGACAACACGAGAAGCAGTATCCAGAGGAGGGGCAGTGCCCCGCCCCTACGCACACGCGCGAAAGTTGGGTTCCTGGGTCGAACCGGGTAGGCGTTCCGAACTGGCTTCCGAAATAACTTCCGAGCTAGGGTTCCTAACAGCTTGGGGCGAGATAACCGGCGCCCATCCAGGAGGGCCATAAGCACCTCGATTGGCCGCGATAGTATCACAGCTTTCCTCGGCCGGCGGCAGTTTTTTTGTCAAAAGTTAGTGACAATCACGGCTGGACGGCCCATTTCGGCAATTCGTCCTATTCCGCAGCGCACCCTAACCCTTGCCGCTTCTACCACCTTGCTACAATCAGAGCTTTCCATGGCTGACATTCTTCCGTTTCGCGCCTTTCGATACGATCCCCGGCAGGTATCGCCGTCGCGGGTGGTCACTCAACCCTACGACAAGATCACGCCCGCCCTTCAGGATCGCTACTACGCGGCCAGCCCGCAGAACCTCGTCCGGATCATCCTTGGCCGACGAGAGGCAAATGACAATCCGGCGAACAATGTATATTCCCGCGCGGCAGCCTACTTCCGCGAGTGGCGCGGGAAAGGCGTCCTGCGCCAGGATGCACTTCCGTCCATTTACGCCTATTCGCAGCGCTTCATCCAACCTGATTCAGCCTCCGAACTGGAACGGCGCGGCTTCATTGCACTAGGGCGGATCGAGGATTACTCTTCCCGCATCGTCTTCCGCCACGAGCAAACCCTGGCCAAGCCCAAGGCAGACCGCCTTGATCTGCTGCGCGCCACCCGCGCCCATTTCGGCCAGATCTTCATGCTGTACGAGGATTCAGGCCATATCGAATCCCTGCTTTCCACCCCCAACGACCCCGATATTTCGGTCACGGATGAAAACGGCGTCGCCCATCGGGTCTGGCAAGTCTCCGCTCCGAACCTGATTAGCGCCATTCAGACCGCGATGAGCGATAAAAAACTCATCATCGCCGACGGCCACCACCGTTACGAAACTGCGCTCACCTACCGCGACGAACGCCGGAACGCCGATTCGTCGTCGTCGACGCCTGGCGCCAGGGCCGCGCCTTACGAGTTCGTCATGATGACGTTCGTAAACATGAACAGCCCCGCACTGTTAGTGTTGCCTACGCATCGGTTAGTTCATAGCCTGACGTCATTTTCAGAAGAAAACTTCCGCAACTCGGCCAGCGCCTTCTTCGACATCGACCAGATTGACGCCGGGATTGACGCGGCTCGCGCCACCGCCATCCTCCGCGAGGCTGGACGCTGCGGCACCGCCATCCTCGCCATCACCGCCAACCGCGCATTTCTGCTCCACCATCCCACCCCCGACAAACCGCAGGTGTTCGACGGTCTGTCGCTTCGCCAGCAGGCGCTGGATGTCGTGCAACTGCACAAATGTGTGCTGGAGAGAGTCTTGAACCTGTCCAAGGAATCCATCCGCAACCAGCGGAATATTTCCTACATCCGCGACGCTGCCGAGGCCTTGTCGCAGGTGAGGAATCCTAGCCGTCACGCTGATATTGCTTTTCTGATGAATCCCTGCCGCGTGGCGCAAGTCCGCGACATTGCCTTCGCGGGCGAAGTCATGCCCCAGAAATCCACAGACTTCTACCCTAAACTGCTCAGCGGACTCACTATCTATGCCCTCGACTAGACTTGGAGACCGGAGCGTTGCAACGACGGCGGCTGTTGCCGCAGGCTCAGGGCAGGCAGCGGGAATGCTCCTCATGATCGGCATCCTATCCCTTGCCGTGATTCTCGTCTCTGCTGCTTCTGCGGAAAAGCATCTCTCCGTCTACTCCACCGCGGCGAATTATTCTGTGCGCATCGTGCAGCGGCAGGGCCATGACTACGTCGGCTTGCTCGAATTACTCGATCCCCTGGGTACTGTCAGCGCGAAATCTGAATCTTCGCGCTGGCGTATCCACTACAACAACATCCTGGGCGACTTTACCGTGGGGAAGACACGTGCCCGCGTTCAGGGGCGCGACGCCGATCTGTCTGCAAAATTTCTCCTGGAAAACGGACGCGGATTGGTTCCTCTCGCCTCTCTCGGCTCCCTGCTGCCGCGCTTTCTGGGAGGGCCGGCCACGCTGCACCAGGAGTCCGGACGCCTGTTCATCGGTGACATCGCCACCCACTTCACTGCGGCAGTGTCTTCCGATGATGCTTCGCGACTCGTTTTTCACTTCACCGCACCGGTGAATCCGTCGGTAGCGAGCGAGCCCGGCAAGGTGCGTATGACGTTTAACCACGAGCCGGTCACCGCGCCTGCCTCTCCCACGCTAACCTTCGACAGCAAGACCATTCCTTCCGCCACCTATTCGGAAAACAATGGCGCTGCCGAGATCAGTGTAACGACCACCATCCCGCTTCTAGCCAGCTTCAGCCCCGATGGCCGGACGGTAACTCTGGCACCCACGAAAGCTCTGACCACGGCGGCCGCTGTCAGTGCGCCCCCGACAACTCCGGGTCAGACCAATCCCGGAGCGCAGGCCACCCCCCCGAACCCGTCCTCCAGCGTTGCCCGGCGTTATTTCGCCGTCGTCGACGCCAGCCACGGCGGCAACGACCGCGGCGAGGCCCTTAGCACCACACTCGCCGAGAAAGACGTGACCGTGGCCTTTGCACGCCGCCTGCGGCAGGAACTCGAGAGTCGTGGAATCACCACACTCGTCCTGCGCGATTCCGACGCCAACGTCTCGCTCGACGACCGAGCTTACTTCGCCAACACTACGCACGCCGCCGTCTATGTGGCGCTGCACGCCGCGTCCAATGGCCATGGCGTTCGCCTCTACACCACGTTGCTTCCCTATGCAGGCCCGGAGGACCGCGGGCCATTCCGCTCCTGGATCACCGCGCAGCAGTCCTCCATCTCGCTCAGTCAAGCCACGGCCGCAAGTGTAGGTGCGGAACTGAAGAAGCAGCAGGTCACGGTCAGGACTCTCACCGCGCCGCTACGGCCCTTGAACGACATCGTCACCGCCGCCATAGCAGTCGAGGTCGCGCCGCCTGCATCCGACCTCTCGGCACTCACTTCGGCGGACTACCAGCAACTTGTCGCCACCGCCGTAGCCAATGGAATCGCCGCTATTCGCACGCAACTCGGAGCCGCACCGTGAGGAAAAAAACGGTCGGACAAGAATGACTGAAAAAAGATGATCCCACGCCATCTCTATTTCGCGATCTCTGTGCTGCTACTGGCCGTGCTCGGCATGGGCCTATACGCGTGGCACATGCGCGGACGCGCCGCAACCAACTCTGCGGCCTCGCTCGACACTCGTCCCGTCGTGGCTCCTGTCGCCGGAGCGACCGAGCAGGTAACGCTGTTCGTCGCCTATGACGACATCGGTGTGCTCCACTCCCAATCGGCTCGCATTCCGTTGCCCAGCGTTCGCCAGCAACGCGCCGAAGAACTGCTGCGCGCCCTCCTCGCCTTATATCTGAATAAGAACTCGCCGCACCCGCTCCCGGCGGGCGCCGACGTACGCAGCGTTTATCTGGTCGACCCAGGCCTGGCCGTCATCGACGTCAATGCCGCCTTCGCCGACGGCCACCGCTCTGGCGTTCTGTCGGAGGAGTTAACAGTGGCATCCATGATTCAGACACTCTCTGCTAATCTCCCGGGCATTCTGAAAGTGAAAATTCTGGTCGAGGGGAAAGAGCGGCAAACTCTCGCCGGCCACGCCGACCTGTCCAGCCTCTACGACGTCGCGGCCGTCAATCAGCTCGCGATCCAACTGCAATCAACGCAATAGCCGCCGAGGTTCGTGACACTTCCGTACTTAACATCCGAGAGGCCGTGAGGAGGCACGATGTCAAGAGGGCCGAGAGCGCGAGGGCCGCAGCGAGAGTCAGTTCCATGGAGCAATCATGTGACCAAGCTCGACGAGCTGATTCAATGGACAGTTGTAGTCTCCACTGGCATCGCCCTCTCCGTTGGACTCGCCGCCGCCCAAGCCGCTACCGGCTCTGCGCCTCGGGAACCTGCGCAGCAACCAGAGGAAATTGGCACCGTCCGGCAAGTCTACGATGGAACCTTATATCCCGGCATTCAGGTCCAGACCTTCCGCAATATCGACCGGTTGTTTCCAACGCGGACCGTAAGACGCGGCACTCACGTCTATCCCCTTCCGAGGAATGCGGCCCCCCTGAAAAGGGGTCGAGTTTACTTCCGCAGGCAAGAAATACGACTTGTACGATTACATGTCGTTAAATCGAGTGAGCGGCCTGTTGATTCTTAAAGATGGGAAGGTCGCTTTCGAGCGATACGAGCTCGGCAACAACGAGACCACGCGATGGATGTCGATGTCGGTCGTCAAGTCGATAACTTCGACCCTCGTCGGCGTCGCAATTAAAGATGGGTACATAAAGAGCATTGACGATCCCGTAACCGGGTACCTGCCAAAACTCTCTGGAAGCGCGTATGAGGGAGTAACGATAAGGAACCTGCTTCAAATGGCATCGGGAGTCAAGTGGAACGAGACCTACACCAACCCCGCCTCAGACCGGCGCCGCATGCTGGAACTCCAATTGTCGGGTAAACCCGGATCGATCTTGCAATTCATGTCCACGCTTGGCCGTACAAGCG
>Ga0137410_10001917_pt1 | contig 14229 bp, 26 predicted proteins | sample CZODoug1_16funga_FD_108878 | JGI IMG/M metagenome (GOLD analysis project Ga0137410, IMG submission 108878) | Vadose zone soil fungal communities from Angelo Coast Range Reserve, California, USA - CZODoug1_16fungal (Illumina Assembly) | ecosystem: Environmental > Terrestrial > Soil > Vadose zone... | reverse complement strand
TCCCCGCGGGGGAAGTCGTTTCGAGTATACCCGTATATCTGTTGTAGCTAATGCACTTATGCGGCGGGGTGGTCTATTTCGGGCATGTTCCGGGGGTGTTTTGAGACCGAAAATGCATACTTATTCACTATGCACTCAACGACTTACAATTTAAGCTGGGCGTACGACTCCACGAACATCTTGAGGTCGCGTTCCGACTGATCCTTCCTACCGCGATCGCCACTTGGCAGGGGATTGACGGCCTTGAGCCGGTTCGTGGCCGACTCCGCCGGCGTGGATTCGTTCAGCGATGACAGAAGCGCCAGGCGCTCCAGTCCAGGCATCCTGTCGATTTTCGCGCGCCACCGGCGGACGAGTCTTTTCAATCTCTCGCGGTCTCGATAGTTTTCACCGAGGAACCTGTAATCGTGCAGACGCACCGGCGGCGTGTAGTTCATCCACACCTGTTCGGTTTTTTGCGTCGCGTTGCGCGTCATCGACTGGTACGTGACGGTCGACCAGCCTTCGAGGGCTTGCTCATACAGCGGGCTGGGATAGCTCGACACCATCACAAAGCACGGCAGGCCGCGCAGCACGGTCAGGAGCTCCAGGTGTTGCTTGTCCGTCATCTCGTGCCGGTACATCGGAGTCTTCGACGATCGCACCGACATCGGGTACGGCGGATCGCAATAGACCAGTGTTTGCGGAGTGATCACGTCGTTGCGGCGGAGCCAGCGTATGCCGCAGCCACACTCGACGATGAGTCCGGGAACTTTGTGGTGTGCCCATCGTCCGATGTTGAAAAGATCGCTGTCGACGCCGTAGCTGCGAAATGCCGGCCTCTTCAGCCGCATGATCGCGCCACCGCCGAGGAACGGCTCGACGTAGCACGTGTGCGGCGGCATGAGATTGATCAACGTCTGGTAAACTCCCGAGCCGCTCTTGCCTCCGGGATAGCGCGTCTCAGAGTTTGCCATTGCCCCACACGTCGCCGCCCACCTCCCACAACACGCGGGCGGCCGCCAACGTCATTGTCGGCGATGGGAGCAGCTGAAAATGTGGACGGTCCGGAAAGTGTGTGAAATGCGCGCCGGCTTGCGCACCGAACATCGTGCCGATCGTGATCACGTCATCCCACATCTTCATGTCGTCCCACACGCATTTTCCGCCGATCAAGGGAACCACGTCCCATGCGCAGCGGAAGTTATGCCACGACTCGCCGGCGGCGGCGTTCGTGACCGGTCGTCGCGTCGTCTCTTTCGTGCGTCCGATCTTGTAGAGCTCCGCCTGGTACTCATAATCGGAATACGTTCGGGTGATCAACAAGTCGATGCCACGAGCGGCGCACGCCGCGATCATCTTCTGCGCGAGCTCGCGCGGTTTCTCCGCCAGGTGGGCCAGGTCTCGGGACGTGAACATGATTTGTTCTCCTCGAAATTACAGCGTGAATTCTTCCGGCGCGACGATCGTGAGCTCGACGCCGGCATGTTTGTAAACGTTCTCGACGTCGGGATGACTGTCCCTGGCGACGATGACCAATTTGCGAATCGGCGTGGATCCGTTATCGTCATTCCAGAGTTTCTGGTAGGCGAGGATCTGGCCGAGCGAAGCCGATTGCGCGCGGTCTTTGACTTCGATGATGTCCACACGTCCGAGCACGTAGCCGACGACGTCCGCGCGGAGTTGGGACAGCAGTTTCGCCTGGCGTTGAATCTCCGGCGGCAGTCCGTCGATCAGTGGCCGGCCTTGTCCGAGGCGCACGTTGAAATCGAATCGTTCATACTCCAGGCCGTTCGCTCTCAACCACGCGCGGCAAAGATTCGATTCTTGCAGCGGCATGCCAGGGAATTGTTTCTGCAGGAGGTATCGGTCGAGATCAGTTTGCTGCATATTTGCTCGCTAATTCTTCCTTCGCACCGCGGACGGCGACGTGGTACATCTGACGCATCGTGCCCTCCGGAACGCTGTCGATGTTGAACACCAGGGAGAACGTGCCGGTGTCGTGACCGAAGAGGCGCCCGCGGAGTTGCGCGGTTCCATGCCACTTGAAACGACACGGCCAGGACGCGACGACGATGATGTTCCCGAGAAACTCCTGCGCGTCGACGCCGTGAAACACGTACCACTCTCCGGTGGCGCCGCGGTTGATGACGGTCACTGGACACGCTCGCGCTTCTTCTCGACGTACTGCGCACACGCCGGCCAGGCGCGTTCCCATCGCGTGAACCGCACTTTGATCGCCGCGTACAATCGACAGATCAGGGGGTCGCTACTCAGCGTCGCGATGCATTTCTCGCACGTCGCGCAACGCAGGCCGGGAACTTTGGCAGGTCCGAACAGCGCGATCATGTAGTCGTACGGAGTCTTGGCATCGCGTAGATCCTGCTTCCGGCGCAAATGCTCCGCGTCACCAAACGTCAATTTCTCCGGCATCACTTCACCTCTTTCGGTTTTTCGGTTCGATCGATGACCGCCGGCTCCGGCGGTACGGTACCGGAGAGTTTCTTCGGGTCTCGAACTGCCGGCGCGATCGCCAGGCGCGCGGCCTCCTGGTGTCGATCACTGGCACGGCCAAAATCGGAAAGCAGGGAATCGGCGTTTATGGTCATTGGCGCACCTGGCATTTTCCCGAAACGAGACCAACGGTCACCGGCGGTTGCGGCACCTCGTCCAAGACTTCAGCGAACTCCGTCACGTCCGCGTCTGGCTCAACTGCAATCACGGCAATGAAGGCGTAGCACGCAATGCCGGCATCGGTGGCGCCAATCCAGAGGCGCGTAGTCGCGCCGTTGATCACCGCTTTTTGATTGGTACTGCTCAAGTGAATAACCATCGTCGTCCTCCCTAAAACGGAATTTCCCTCACGGGGTCCAGCACTCGCGTTTTGAACAAGTGGTGTTCCTCGCACAGGAGTTGACACTTCGCCAACTCCGCCAAACGAATTTCACGGCGGCACATCAACACGTCGCTGATCCGGTATTCCTTTGTGTCGGGGTCGACGTGATCGAACTCTAAAAGCTCGCTGGTGCCGCACTTCACACACACACCGCCCAGCAGCGCGATCGCCTCGTCGCGTCGACGCGCTTTGTATTTTCGGAAGTAATCTCGGCGTTCTGGTTTGGCGACGTATGGCATAGCTCACGCGACCTTCACGCACTCATGAACCGCTTCCAGGTAGTCCCACCAATCCAGCGTGTACGTGGCCGATCGCATCGGAAGATCCGGCGTTGAGAACCGAATCAAGACCGCGTAGCCCTCGCGGAGCAGGTACATTCCGCAAACAATTCCCATCTCTCCGACGCCAACGTCGTACAGCGGGCGCATCGTGCGCACGATCGTTCCCTGCATGGCCTTGGCTTCCTTCAGCGAAAATCCTTTTTGCCTACTGGACACGGGTCCTCACTCTCCGCGCATCCGCGCGAGGAAGTTCTGGAGCAGGTCGGCGCAGGGACCGCCGCGGTGGATGTAAATGAATTCGAGATTCGACGGGTCCTTGGTGCCGCCACAGCAGATACATTCCATCGGCGGAGGCGCGGCGTATTGTCCGGCAGGGACGTCTTCGCCGGATGGCACCGGGTCATTGTAGAAATTGCCGCTCCGTTCCAGGTCGGTCCGCCAGCGCCGCACCTGGCTTGCTTTTGCGCCGCCGTCGATGGCCGCTTGCAGGTGCGTCAGCATGAACGCTTCGTCTTTGTAGCGGTTCAATTCCTTCGCGACCGATTGATTGATCTGGCCGTCTTTGAGCGCCGCAAACACGGCCAGGAATCCGCGTAATAAATCGAGACGCTCCTGGACGAGGGATTCCTTCCGGCGCACCAGCGTGCACAGCTTCAGCACGTCGCCGCCGCATTCCTCCGAGTCCAAGAGGCGCTGAAAATATTCCGCCTCGTCCGCCGGATTGACGTCTTCGCGATCCGAATTCTCCGCGCACTTTGCGGCTTCAAGTGACGTGCCGGCAGGGAACACACGCGCCGTGATTCGTTCCCAGCCCAGTCGCGCCGCGGCAATCGATCGCCGGTGTCCCCAGCCGATTTCATAACGCTCGCCGCGCATCACGATGCCGATGGGTTGCAGTAGTCCGTGCTCGCGCATCGATTCGACCAGGTCTTCCATCGCACGTGGATCGAAACTGGCGCGCATGGCGTTGTCCGGTTCATCGACCAACGCGAGCTCGACTTCGCGGAAGCCGGTGGCGACGGGCGCCTCCGTCGTCACGACTTCGCCTCGCGGTTTGAAACGCGCGACGGTTTGACGCCGGTGTGCCGCGGCTGTGGCACCGCGTGTCTACGAATCACTTCGTACGACAGCTTTCCGTTGATCACTTCGCATCCCACGACGTCGGTGCGCTCCAGCTTCAGCGCACGCATCACGTGAGCCGGGATGATGATCGAATGCCCGTTTCCATTTTTCTGGATCTTGACTAAGTCCATGGTGCTAACACTCCTCCTGGGGACGTGGTCCGTTCGGAATCGCATCCAACACGACCATGTCGTGTGCCGAGCAGAACCGTGAAAAATCGCGATGGATCATGACCGCCGCATCCTGCACGAGCGGTTTCGGTGTGCGGTCCGGACGGTAGACGCTGAGCCGATCGCCGCATCGGTTGCAGACACACGGGTACTCGACGTCGCGCGGTTCGATCATCCGGAGCAAGTCCAATTCGTCGATAGAACGGGGTTGTGTACTCATCTAAAACCTCCTCCTGTTGAACGAAAGTTGAATGTGGGGCATGGTGGAAAATAGTCCGGACTCATCGCCGGAATTGGCGATGGTCGACGGCGGGGAAATGGGGCCAGGTACGTACACGACACGAGAGGAAAATGGGGAATCGCAAACGATCAGGAACATCGGTCCGACGTAGCACACCCGCTCCATGAAAGCCGTCCCCCCGGAATCGTCGGTGAGCATCGGCGTCACGCCGTCCTCCGCTTCACGCCGGCATGATCGAGGAAATTCTTAAAATCCCATTCCGAGCAGCGCAGTTCGCACAACATGAACGGGAACGTGGCCAGGCGCGCGCGCGGATCGGGCAATCCGCAAAAGCAGCATCGCGCGAAGAGTGGCTCCGGAGGGTTGAGGATTGTCACCTTGGCGGAGAACAAGGGAACGCACGGCATGCAGACCACGTGCTCGTGGCGATGTTTGGGCCTGGCGGCTGGCTTTCTCACTGAGGCAGGCATATCAGCGCCTTTCCAGCCGGCGGCTTGTAGAGGCTGTGAGACGCCAGGTCGCTGATGAACGCCACCGACCAGCCGTAGTCCGTGAATCCGGGTCGTCGTTTTGTGAAGTCCCTGGCGAGCAGGAGGCATTGAGGGCAGCGCCAGCAACCGACGCCGTACGATCGCGTCAGGGCTTGCATCGCGCAACCGCAAGCGCGGCAGTTTGGAAGGACGCCGGCAATACCGGCAGAACTGGCGAGAGGCGAAAGCGGAACGGTGCCGGAAAAGAGCTCCGGAAGGGGTGTCAAAAGGGGAACCCCCTCCCCGGTCCCCACCCCGGATAAGGTACTTAAGAATCTATTTATAGTAGTAGGCTCGTCCGGACATCTGTGGAAATCTTGCGACATTTTCGGACTCCATGTCGCATAAGATCTGCGACGTGAATTTGTAAACCACTGAAACAAAACAAAAGTCAAGGACGGGGACTCTCATAATCTCAGAGTCCGGACGGTCAGGAAAATGAGGCTCAAAACCTGTGGAAATCCTGTGGAAAACCTGTGAATAACTTGGGCCTCGGGTTTTCCGGATAACGTCCGGACGATCAACCTATTTTCGCTTCCCACGACGAATTGTCTTGCTACTTGAATTCGACAACGCGCATAAGTCGCGATCAGCCTGGATCACTTATAACGGTCCGGACGGTTCGGTGCAAGGAGAAAGTTCCGCCAGCGGTAAATTTTTATGGAGGTTCCAATGAAACCAATTCTGACTTTCGGTTTGATGCTGCTGGCAGTGATCGTCCTCGCGCACGCGTTTGGTCACGATCCCCTTGCTGGCGGCACGGTGTTTCTCGGCATGGCGCTCGCGGTGAAAGATGCGGCCACCGCCGGCGATAAGTTTGTGGCGCGCGGCCAGGCGGCTGGCGCCGATTACACGGCCGGCGTGCGAGGTTCGGGTGAACGCTGGAAAGCCAACACCAAAGCGGGAAAAGACAACTGGGTTCAAGGCGTTCAGGAATCGATCACTCGAAACGCTTTTGAAAAGGGAGTCGACGCCGCAGGCGCCGCGGGTTTTGAAGATCGCGCCATCGCGGTCGGTCCGCAACGTTTCGCGCAGGGCATCGGCCAGGCGAAGAACAAGTGGGTGGCCAACACCACGCCGTACCTGAACATGATGGCCGGGTTGTCGCTGACACCCCGTGGCCCGAAGGGATCTCCGCAGAACCAGCAGCGTTCCGCGGAAGTCGCAACCGCTAACCGTCGTAAAAAAATCGGCGGATAGCCGAGGGAGGCCACGATGAGGGAAGTAAAAATGGGAACCTCCACCGTACCGGAGTCCGAGCTCCTGAGTGTGCTCGCCGGTTTCGGTGTGGAAGTTCCCGAGGAAATCGATTTGCCGTTTAGCTACAAGCTCAACGACAAACAAACCCTGGTGATTGAGCGGCGGACCTCGCAGCGCGTCACCACCAATGGCCTCGTGCCGTTGATCAACGTTCGCGTTCACGAAAACATGGTGAACCGCGTGGGGAGGGAGTAGCCATGGGGAAACTTCTTGAAATGATTTCGGGTTTCGTGACCGCACCGTCCACCAATCAAACTGCCGTGACCTACGGCTCTGGAGCTTCCGGCCAGGTGCGAACGGCAAAGCCGGGCAGCTTGATCAAGCTGCTGGCCGCGTGGACCGATCAGCAGACCGCCGGGTATCTTCGAATCCGTTCCTCGCGACTGCACGACGCAGCGCAGGGCATCCGGCTCTATTCGGTCGCGTCCGACGTTGAAAACCTCATCCCGTATGGATCGCCGCAACGGCTCTATCCGGGCGACGTGTTGTCGATCGATCTTTCAGGATCGGCGACCGCCGGCGATATCGAATCGATGGGCGCACTGCTGTACTACGACGACCTTGAGGGCGTCGATGCAAAGCTGATCACGTTCGAGGAAATGCAGAAACGTGGCGTCAATTACGTTTCTGTGGAGAACACCCTGGCGCTGCTTAACGCTGGCGGGTTCTCCGGTGAAGAGGCGATCAACTCCGAGTACGACTTGCTGAAAGCCAACACCGACTACGCTCTTGTGGGATACACGGTCAACACCGAGTGTGCCTGCGTGAGCTGGCGCGGTGTCGACACCGGCAACGCGCGCGTCGGAGGTCCGGGCAACGAAACAGAAAAAGAGCAGACGGCCAATTGGTTCGTCACGCTCGCGCGCCGTTTCAACATGCCGCTGATCCCCGTGTTCAATGCCAACAACAAGTCCGGCATTCTCGTGGATGGCGTCCAGGACGAGAACGGCGCGGACCCGTTGGTGAATTCGATGTTCGTTGAACTGGCTCCCAAGTAGGCAGAGCCATGAGTGCGAACGTGGAGTCGAAGCTTTATCAGCCCTCCCCGTTGGAAGGGGTGGAATTCCTGTCGAAGGGAATTACACCCCCGTCCAACGTCTACATCGGCAAAGACGATGTCCTATTTGTTCGGGTCTACTGCTCTCAAGCCGCTCAGCGCGTCGATGTGCGCGGCCGTCTTCTGCTGGCCAACGGCAGGATCACGCTCTTCGAGACATCAATTCAGCCCACGTCCGACGGCATCGGCAGCACGGTTTTATTTCCACTCGGTGAAGGCTGGTTGTTGAATGTCACGGCGTTTAATCCGACCGCGGGCAGCCGGCGTGGAGAGTGCTTTGCCGTCGTCGGAATCGCAGCGGGTAGGGAAACGTCTCACTTCAAGCACACGATTTTGCTCCAGGGCTACGTCACGATTTCCAGCGCGCTCATGTGGCCGGGCAGCATCTTGCAAAGTTCGGTGGATGGTCCTGGCGCGATGCGCGAGTTCATCGGAACCGACCAGGCGGCCGGAAATGAAATCAACGATTCCCTCCCCGCAGGCCGGCGCTGGCGGCTTATGGCGCTCTCGGCGACTCTGACGACCAGTGCCACGGTGGCCGCACGGCGGCCTCAGCTCCAGATACTCGGCGTCGGTCAGGTAGCGGTCATGTCGCCGGTGAATGGAACGGTTCCTGCATCCACCGTTGCCGTGTGTACATGGGTGCCTGGCGTGGCCCACGATACCAACTTCAATCCCCTGGTGGTCTCTGGGGGAATACCCGCAAATATGATCTTGAAGGCAGCTGCAACTTTGGCAACGAGCACGCTGTTATTCCAGGCGGGCGATAACTGGGGCCCCATGACCTACCTCGTCGAGGAATGGTTGGAGCCGACCTCTTGAAAGTGCACAGCATACACCCGCGAAGTGGCGCGGCGTTTCGTGGCAGTACTTGTCCTTCCGTTCCTGCTGCCTGGAACGCCGCGCCACGCGGTTTCCGATCGTCTGGCATCGGTGCCTCTGACGATACACGACTCCTGTCGACGCGTCCCGACGCCGGTGTGAGCGTGACGGTCAAGGAGCCATGATTGATCACCGTTGATCTCATGCTTAAGTTGCTTCCAGTTTTCGTGCTGGTGGTCACGGCGGTGGAGTATCTCCGCCGCATCAACAACAAGCTCGATGATCTGGTGGAAATGAACTGGCGGACGATTGATTTGCTGTCTCGCGCGATGGGGCAGCCGGCGGTGAACAATGCCTTTGAAGCAAGGTCCGGTCGCGTTATTGGACGTAAACAGCTTTGATCTGACTCCCGAGCCACCTGAGTTTGAAGCATTCGCGCACGACGTGGAAACCGCGGTGCTCGCCGCGGAGAACGAAGTCGCTGGACACGCCGACACGTTGTCGACCGGGTCCGCCGCGTGGCTCCAGAGCGCGTCGGCCGATACCGGCGGGCTCGATGATGCGGAGTTGGAAATCGGTATGCAGTCCGCCGCTCCCTTAGCGACACCAGATTCCGTCAGCGCGGCTCTACCCGACGTCACATCGGGCATTGACGTTGCTGCGGGAAGACTGCCGGCGGAGGCGTTCCTGGCGGACGCGCCTCCAGCGCCGGCGGTCGTTGAACTTGCCCCGTCTCCGGAGCCGCCGCCAGGGCAGACGGTTCCGCCGCCGTTAAATCAATTGCCCGTGGAGTAGGAGCTCTGAAATGGACAAAGCGAAATCGATCTTCCAGTCGAAAACTTTCTGGTTCAACCTCGCCAGTTCCGTCGCGGTGATATCCGGCGCGTTGCCACCATCCAAGACCGTTCTGGCGGTGGCAGCTGCGGCGAACATCGGACTTCGACTGATCACCACTCAGCCGGCGGTGTTGCTCGCCGACGATTCCAAGTGAACCTAAATTCAATTTAGGTTCACTCACCAATGGACGATTTCTTAAACATCGGCGGCTACGCCTGGACGATTGCCGATCAGGAATACGTGGAGAGCGTTGGCTACCTGGGCGTGTGTTTCTCGGCATTCTACGCGGTGCCGCTCGGGCCGGATGATGAGTTCTCCGCAGCATTCCTGCCAACGGTCGGGTACGTCTGCTACACCGTCGAACAACTGAGGAACATGTTTGCGGCGATACCGCCGGATGAACCACCGAGCGGTGGCGGCGGCGAAACTCCTCCTCCGGATGACGGAGGCGGCGGCGCCGTCACCGATCCCGGCATCCCACCGCTTCCACCACCGCCGGAGATTCCGCCCGATCCACCGCCGGTGGTCATCCCGCCGCCGACAGCATCGCCGCCGCCGACGGTGCTTTCATTTCCGGAAGTGTATCCAGGAATTCAGATCGGAGCGAACGGCCTGCCGTTCCTGCCTGGCGGCACGGTCGCGATCCGCGTGTTTAACGGGCTCGGATCGTTCCTGGGCGCACTGCTCGGCACCGTCTTTGGTGGTTCCGCCGATGACGAAATCAAGCGGCTACGTTACGACGTCGTCAACGCGGTGAATGCGATTTGGACCGCGATCAAGGCGTTGAAAGGTGTCGTCGATGCCCTTGCGCGCGCGGTGGGCGCGGCGATCGGCACACTCCACAAAATCTGGCACAGCGTGATTCAGCCGATCTTGGATCACATTAAGGAAATTACCCGACGCATCAACGCGATCATCAACAAGGTGTTGAAACCCTATCTGGACTGGATGAAACGTGTGCGCGCGATCATCCTGGCCGTGTACACGAAAATCATTTTGCCGATCCTGAACGTGATTCAGGGAATTCGGAAAGCGGTCGCGTTGCTCCGCCTGGCACACGTGCCGTTCGCCAAGAAGCTCGATGAAAAGCTCGCGCGGCTCGAAGCAAAACTGATCGCGCCGATCCAGTGGTTGCTGGCACGGGTGAACGACCACGGCGGATTCATCAACGAAATTATGAGCATTCAGCGCGTGCTCCAGGAGCCGTTGTTTACGCGGTCGCTCTACAGCTACCAGGCGAACCTGGTCAACGCGTGGTGGGGCTCGCAGACGGTTCCACGCACGGCGCAACAACAGCAACAGGCGGATGCGTTGCACGTACTGGCTTCGAGCAATGCGGGTAACAAATCGCTGGATCAACTGTTAGACACTGGAGTCTACGTTGAACCATTTCCAATCGGACCATCCACAGCGGCGCTCAATGAGTTGCTGCAACAAGGACCACAATGAGTACGAATCAGCCGCCGGGAAACGAATTCACATCCACGCCATTGGACCCACCACCGATACCGCCTGCGGACTTTCGAGAAAGCGGAAAGGCTCTAGCGGACGGGGCCGCCGCATCGACTTGGACGGAGCAATTCACACTAAAAGTAGGGCTGACGTTGGTGGATGTATTTGCGGCGTGCCTCGCCAAGTTGATGAACATCGCGGGTAAAATCGGATTGTTCTTCGTGCTGACATGGGTGAAGACACGCGAACAAACCGAGGGAGCGCTTGCGCGGTTTGCATCGCTGGCCGTGTCCGATCTGTTCGGGACAGAAGTCGGAGTTGATGCGTTTAACAAGGTCGGACCACGTGAAGGACGTGATGCAATCGGTAAGCTACTCGGCAACCAAATCCTCAGGGCGATTACGGGAACATACGATGATCATCCTGGAGGACCGATCGAACCCAGCGAAGTTCCTGCGGAAGTATTTGTGTCTAAAATGGCGGATCTGGCCGTTGAAGGTTGGTTTGAATCCTTTCTTATGGAAACGCTGTCGGTGCACTACTTGGAAAAGGCTGGAGATCTCAAGGATGTAATCGCGCGAGTATTCGGCTTCGGGCGCCTGTCGCGGCGTGTTCTCGGTCCCTACGTCTCCGAGTTGATCGAAAAACCGACACAACTGGTGTTGAACAAAAAGTACCGCCCGACTGTGCTTTCGCAAGGCCAATTGATCAAGAAGTACTGGAACGGAAAAATATCGCGCGAGATACTGACTGAAAAACTCGCGCGTCTCGGATTCGCCGACGACGTCCAGCAGGATCTTATCGACGAGGATCTCCCAGTGCTCACGCCGGCGCAGCTCGTCCACCAGTTCAACCGTGGTCTCATCGAACGACCAGCACTCGACGCAAAACTCAATGCGCGCGGCTATCCCAATGACGTCATCGAGGCGTTGACGGTCGAAGGCAGAAAATATATCGGCACGTCCGATATCGCATTCCTCGTTCGCAACAAGTACTGGACGCTCGATGAGGCGGTTGTCGAATACCGCCGTCAGGGATACTCCGATGAGCTCGCGCGGCAGTCGCTCAATATCGATCGCCTTCAGCGCATCGACACGGCCAAACAGGCCGTTGTGGCATCCGCGCGGGCTCTGTACCTGAGTGGCGACATGGACGCCGATCAGTACCGCAGCTTTCAGGAACGCGCCGGCATGGAGCCGGAAGTGATCGATTTGAATATGCTGTCGGCGGGCATCACTTTGGAAGGTGAACGCAAAAAGATCAGTGAGGGCGACGCGGAAACCGCCGTGATTCGTGGCTTCTGGACGATGATCGAATACGACACCTTTCTCCGTTCGCTGCACTACAACGAAGACGACATTCTCACCAAGACGTTGTTGATCACCGATAAAATTCAGTTGGACGCGGAAGCGAAAAGGAAACGGGAGCTCGCCGAGAATCAGCGCGCCACGTTGCGCGCCGTGCGTCTCCAGGCGGCGCTCGATCGCCAGGCGCAGTTGGAAGCGTTGCGATTGCATCCGGTGTTGTCGTTGGCACAAGTGGCCGCGGCGACGGTCCGCGGATTCATGACGCTCGACCAGTACCGTAGCTATTTACGATTGCAGCACTACTCCGAAGATGACGTCGCAATTCTTTCCGGAATGGTTTCCTCCGATCGCGCGGACTTCCTTACCACACAGGCGCGCCGGCAGAAGGCGGACGCCAAACTTGCGACAACGTCACTCACCACTGCCGAGTTGGAGCGCGGCGTGATTGTCGGTGCGTTGACGATGGATGACTTCCGTAACACACTGGCAAACGAATTGGTGGACGCGGCCGACATCGACGTCCTCGTGAAGAGTCTCCAGGCGACGCTGGATTCCACCGCTGCGGCATTGTCGCGACGTGGAACAATACAGGCTGGGCTTGCGTCTCAGGGAGTTTCGATCGCGCAGATGGAACGCGCGGTGCGTCTGGGTTTGCGCACGTTGACCGAATACCGGGCACGACTCGCGCAGCTGAATTACTCGGACGTCGACCAGGAATTGTTGAGCGGTCTGCTGGCGAATCAAATGCAGAAAGACCAGGACGCGGAAGCGAAGCGTCTTGCTGCTGAGGCCGCCGCCGCGGTGAAGAAAATTCCGCTATCGGATCTGCGTGCTGCCGTGAAGGCCGGCCTGCGTCCGATCGCGGACTATCAGCAGGCGTTGATCGATCTCAAATACGTGCCCTCCGACGTGGACACGATGGTGGAACTACTGCGGTCGACCATCGCCGGCAATGCCGATGCTGCAGCCCGACAAGCCGCACTCGAGGTGGCAGCGGCAAATATGCCGGTGCCGTTGACCGTCGCGGAGCAAGCCGTTGCCCTGGGCGTGTCCGATGTGGCGATACTCGATCGCGTGATCACCGACGCTGGCGGAGCTCCGGAAGACGTGGACGTGATCACGGCATCCGCGCTGAGTTGGGCCGCGGACCTGGTGACCGCACGCCAGTTGGATTCGGATGCAACGCAACAACTCGAACGCATTGGAAAATCATTGCCCACGCTGAAACGCGGTCTGCGCGCGGGAACACTGACAGAGACGGGCTACACGTCCGCACTGGCGGAAGTGGGTTTCGGTGCGGACTCAATCAAACTCATGGTGGATCTGGTAACGACGGAAAATGAGTTTCTGAAATATGCGATGGGACGCCGGCAGGTTCTCGATGCCACGGGCGCGCCGATCGAGCTCGCACGCTCGCAACAAGAGCAGCACGTCCGCGCGTCCGTCACGCCGATCGCGGACTACATCGCGTGGCTGTCTGCGAACGGATACTCAGCGTTCGACCAGGCAACGTTGTCGTGGCTATTGTCGATGGAACTAACTTAGGCCAAGGGGTGACGTAGGTGCAGGTCGTGAGACTGCCGGCGGCTTTGCCGCAATTGGTTCCGCGCTCCGCGTGAACCATCGGAACAGAGCAACTAGAAACATCATCAAAAATCCGATCCACCAGATTCCGGCTAAGACCAAACCAAATGGGAAAGTGGCGATCCCGATGAAAATAACTATCGGACCGGCGGCCAACCAGAGCAGTAGTTTTTTCTTCACGTGTGGTACTCCTGTGCGGCTCACTCTAAACCGTCCGGACGGTTCTTGTCCAGCTGATATCAACAACTTCGGCGATGCGACTGCAAGTTCCACCTGACCGAAAAGTGACTGGCCGCCACCGTCACGAAGTGAGAGGGGCCGGGACCATACCAGAAGCCCACCCACCTTCCGAATCGAGCCTATAAACGATCCTGACGCAAAATCTGCGGAGAAAAGCCGTCTGATTCTCCGCACACCATCAAAATGCCCGATTTTGCGGTTTCCACTCCGCCGGTGAATTCGCCTGGCAAACGGCTTCTGGATCCCGAAACGCCAGTTCGAGCGATGACCGATCGCTGAATAGCCTGGTGAATCATTCATGAAACATCAACTCACACGACTCGGCGCAACTCGCTGATAATACGGCGTTGTTTCTGCATAAACATGCAGAAAAGAATACTTTATTCACAATTATTCATCAGTAAACCGTTTAAAATCTATTATTTACACGGTTCGATCCCCGCGGGGGAAG
>Ga0137410_10001915_pt1 | contig 14243 bp, 10 predicted proteins | sample CZODoug1_16funga_FD_108878 | JGI IMG/M metagenome (GOLD analysis project Ga0137410, IMG submission 108878) | Vadose zone soil fungal communities from Angelo Coast Range Reserve, California, USA - CZODoug1_16fungal (Illumina Assembly) | ecosystem: Environmental > Terrestrial > Soil > Vadose zone... | reverse complement strand
TTTTGAAAGAAACATCAGCCCCACTCTCGTGTTGGCCCAAACCGTTCCTCGGCTATCGACAAAAACATTGTCGGGATGCTCTTGCGGGTAACTTCCATGGGGCCCAACGCTGTGCCATTGAGAACCTTCAAAGCGTCCCAGCCCATAAGAAGTCGCGGCCCACACTCTGCCTTGCATGTCCTTCGCAAATGCGTGAACACTGCCTGCGGAGAAGCCTTGGTCCGGTGTGAAATTCGTGATGCGGCCATTCTGCAGAAAGCTAGCTCCGCCAGATTGGTAGCCGATCCAGAGACCGCCATCAGCCATCGCGGTGACGACCGTGATATAGCTCGAGAGAAGATCTCCTCCGGTTGACGGATGGTAAGGCTCAAAGCCTTCCCCATCAAATCGAACCAGGCCATTGTCCGTTCCAAGCCAAAGAAAGCCATCAGCAGTCTGAGCGATCGAGGTAATACTGCTCGGCGCACCTTCTCGAACTGTCCAACTCCGGTGATACAGCTGGTGAAGGCTTTGGCCTCCAGTGGCTAACGGGGTTGAAGCAAGGAGCAACGCCGTGGCGAAACATAAACTTGGCGGAAGGGCAACGCCTGACCACTTGCGTCTTGTTTGGCGAAGGCTCAAGTTCGTCTCTTTCTTCGTCGAACCAGGTCAAAACAGAATGATAGTACTCTGACTCACGGCGTTTTACCGCCCCTAGGTAGAGTTACATGCCGCATGCGAGATATCGCCGCAGGAAAGCGATAACTTTCCTCGATTTGTTGCGGTTTTTGCCTTTCCTCATCGACAATCTGTGCCTGAATTGTGCCTGCAAGTCCTGCTATGCAATTTCCGAATTGGAGGCACAGAAAGGAAAATCCATGCAAAACGGAAGCATGATGCGAACAGAACGACACGGCGGACCAGACGTTTGGGAATTCAGGTGGCGAGAACCTGGACCTGATGGTCGTTGGTACAACGAATGAGTTCGACGACGAGGTTGCGGCTCGCCAAGCGATTGCGGGCCTTCATCTCCGCATGAATGCATGGAATGAAAGGGTGAAAGTGCGTCAAATCACTCTGTCCGAATTGACCGATCACTATCGGCAGCGAGAGTTGAAGCCCGATATTCTTTGGAAAACCCACTCGACAAAGGTGACCTACGAAGGTTATCTAAATAAATGGATTGTGCCGAGGTGGGGGAGCTACACGCTCAACCGCATCAGCGCTGGGGAAGTTGAACTTTGGCTGAGATCGCTAGCATTGGCGAAGTCAAGCTGCGCGAAGATCAGAAATATCATGAGCGTCCTTTTCAACCACGGAATTCGGCATGAAATCTGCAACCACAATCCGATTCGATTGGTGCGACAGGGCGCGAAACGGAAGAGGTCCCGACCGTGCTAAGTGCGAGCGAGGTTCAGCAGCTGATTGCTAGTCTCGGGCTGCGCGAGCGAACTCTTGTCTTGCTGGACGCGGGCACGGGCTTGAGGATGAGCGAACTGTTTGCTCTGAAATGGCGGGATATCAACTTCCAATCAAACGAGATCAACATCACACGGTCGATCGTGTTTCAAGTAGTTGGACCGTGCAAGACCGAGGCGTCCCAGAAACCGATTCCGCTCGATGCTTACCTAGCGGAAGCGTTGAGGATATGGCGGGAGCACACACCTTACCAAAAACCTGATGACTGGATATTTGCGAGTCCCGCAACGTCCGGCAAAAAACCGTATTGGGGGCCAACCAATCATGCGGAGTTTTATCCGCCCCGCTGCAGTGAAGATCGGAATCGCACAGCACATCGGATGGCACACGTTCAGGCACACGTATTCATCCCTGCTGGCGGCCACTAAAGCGGATATCAAGGTAATGCAAGAGTTGCTGCGTCATGCTTCCAGCCGAGTCACATTGGATACGTACACTCAAGCGGTCACAATCCACAAACGGAGAGCTCAGAGTAGGGTCATTCGCCTGTTTCGCGCACCTGCGGTTGCGGCCGCCTGATCTGACTGAATTGCATGTGCCTTTTTGTGCCTACAGGAACAGCTCCGGACGCCCGAAAACACTCGCGATTAGGCAAGCCAGGCCAGAAATTGGCGACGGAGTTGTACCTTTTTGTGCCTGCGCCAAAAGTGGCCGTTCCCCGTAAGCTCCTGAAAAGATTTGGCGTCCCCGACGGGATTTGAACCCGTGTTACCGCCGTGAAAGGGCGATGTCCTAGGCCAGGCTAGACGACGGGGACGCTGCGTGTTGCGGTGGGATTGACGCTGGCCTTATTGATATTAACAGGCGCATTTTTCCGCTGTCAAAGCGGGGACCATCAACAAGATCAACGGTCGGCGTTGCTGTGAGGTTTCTCTCTGCGTCAGTGTCGCTTCGTTTGCCGGTAAAATAGTTTCATGGCAGATTCTCTCTACCTTAGCCTATGGTTTCCCAGTTTTGAGGAGCCGGAAATTTTGCCACGGGCGGTCAGCGTGCTTCGGCAGTTTCCTTTTTCTGCGCGGCGTCCGGGCGTGACGTATGTCGCGGTGCATCCGGTTTCGTGGAATGAACCTACGATTCTAGAGCAGCGGTTTCAGCTTGGCATCACTCCTGAGCAGGCAGCCGGAGTCGCCGTGGAACTTCTTCACGAGGATTACGCTTACGTGTTCGAGGCTTATTGGGATCTCTGGTCGCCATCGGAAGTCAGCGCGGTTTGGGTCGAAACGCCAACACTCGTGCGATTCATCGCGCAGGGAGCGCAATTCGAGGACGGCGCTACGGCGGAGACTGGACACATTCAGGTGGACTTCGGATTAGACGTACCGTTTCTGCACGAAGAACTCTCGTTGACGTCCGAAGCGGAAGAGCATGTCCGAAACAATGTCCACAAGCTCGTTCAATTTACCGCGCTCGTGGAAAAAAACGCAGACGCTACCGGCCGGCTGCTGTGGTCCGAGTCGGAGGAGAACCTGGCGCAAAAATTGATCGCACGGTTGCAGAAGGTCAATTGATTTAACACGGAGAACACGGAGAATTTCTTCGCAAATTCTCCGTGTCCTCGTTTTGCTATTTAGTTCTGGACGCTTCTCCTTGCAACTTCTCTCCGGCGGCAGCTTGGGCGGCGGCCAGTCGCGCGGTCAGGACGCGGAACGGCGAGCATGACACATAGTTCAAGCCGGTCTGATAGCAGAACTTGACCGACTCCGGTTCCCCGCCATGCTCGCCACAGATACCGACTTTCAAATTCGGGCGCGACTTGCGGCCGCGCTCGGTGGCCATCTTCACTAGCTGGCCCACACCTTCCTGATCGAGCACTTCAAACGGGTCCCGTTTGAGAATGCCTTCGTCAATGTATGTTGGCAGAATTTTGTTAACGTCGTCACGGGAGAACCCGAACGTTGTTTGAGTGAGATCGTTGGTGCCGAAGGAGAAGAACTGGGCTTCCTTGGCGATCTCATCAGCCACCAGGGCGGCGCGGGGCAGTTCGATCATCGTGCCGACCAGGTACTCGACGTTCCGCTCTTTCTCTTCGAATACTTCTTTCGCTACGCGGTTCACGATTGCCGCCTGGTTCGCCATTTCCTTCAGTGTAGCGACCAGAGGGATCATAACCTCGGGGAACACTTTGACGCCGTCTTTCGCGACGGCTACTGCTGCCTCGAAGATTGCGCGGGCCTGCATCTCGGTGATTTCTGGATACGTAATCCCAAGACGGCAGCCACGGTGTCCGAGCATGGGATTGAATTCATGCAACTGCTCGACTCGCCCGAGAAGCGCGGGCAGCAACTTTTTCAGGTCGCCGACGGCTTTGGCTCCATAGTCGCGGTACTTCCCTACTAAGGCCTTCTTCTCTTTCGTGTCCGTGTGCTGGAAGGTCGCGATATCTACCATGAGTTCTTCGCGACGAGGTAGGAACTCGTGCAGGGGCGGATCCAGAGTGCGGATAGTAACTGGAAAACCGTCCATCGCGCGGAAGACGCCGATGAAGTCGTTGCGCTGCATGGGCAGCAGCTTCTTGAGCGCCGCGCGGCGATCTTTTTCGGTATTCGCGAGGATCATAGCGCGCATGTGGGGAATCTTCTGCTCACCGAAGAACATGTGCTCAGTGCGGCAGAGTCCGATCCCTTCAGCGCCGAACGCGCGTGCCTGGATGGCGTCGCGTGGGATGTCAGCGTTGGCGCGGACTTTCATGGTGCGGTACGGATCGGCCCAGCCCATAAACTTCTGGAGTTCAGCGTCGTCGGGCGACGGATCGAGCGTGTTCAGCTTACCTTTGATGACGCGGCCTGTCGTGCCGTCGAGTGAGAGCCAATCACCTGCTTTGAAAACCTGCCCCTTGACGCGCATCTCGCGTGCTTTTTCATCGACGTCAATATCGCCCGCTCCGGCGACGCAACACTTGCCCATTCCGCGGGTGACGACGGCTGCGTGGCTGGTCATGCCGCCTCGGGAAGTGAGAATACCCTTGGCGACTTCCATGCCGTGGATGTCTTCCGGCGTGGTTTCGGCGCGGACTAGAATCACGGGCACTTTCGCGCCGTGTCCGGCCTTTTCCACAGCTTCGTCGGCGGTAAAGACAATCTGGCCAACGGCAGCACCGGGCGACGCAGGAAGACCTTTGGCGAGCACTTCGACCTTCTGACCTTTTTCGTCGAGACGGGGAACGAGAAAGTCGTAGAGCTGGTTGGGCTCGACGCGGAAAATCGCTTCTTCTTTCTTGATTAGCCCTTCATCCACCATTTGAAGTGCAACACGTACAGCGGCCAAGCCCGTGCGCTTGCCGTTGCGGGTTTGGAGCATGTAGAGCTTGCCGTCCTGGATGGTGAACTCAAAGTCCTGCATATCGCGGTAATGTTTTTCAAGTCGGGTGGTGATGTCGCGCAGCTGGTTGTATACGTCGGGCATTACTTTTTCGAGTTCGAGGATCGGGACGGGAGTGCGCACTCCTGAAACCACGTCTTCGCCCTGCGCGTTCAGCAGGAATTCTCCGTAGAACTCTTTCGTGCCGATCGCGGGATTGCGAGTGAAACCGACGCCGGTGCCGCTGGTGTCGCCCAGATTGCCATAGACCATGGCTTGCACGTTGACCGCAGTGCCGAGCATGTCGTCGATGTTGTTAATGCGGCGATAATGCTTGGCACGATCATTTTGCCAGGAGCGGAACACGGCATCGCGAGCCATCACCAGTTGCTCGTGCGGATCCTGCGGAAAGTCTTGCTTGGTGTGCTTCCTCACAGCTTTCTTGTATTCCTCGATGACTTCTTTCAGCGCTTTCGCGTCGAGGTCGGTATCAAGCTTGGTTTTCTTCTGTTTTTTCTTCGCGTCGAAGATCTCGTCAAATACAGATTTGTCGATGTCGAGGACCACGTTACCGAACATCTGGATCAGGCGACGATAAGAGTCGTAGGCGAAGCGCGGGTTGTTGCTGCGCTTGGCGAGCGCTTCGACGCTCTGGTCGTTGAGGCCGAGGTTAAGGATGGTGTCCATCATGCCCGGCATGGAAAATTTCGCTCCCGAGCGCACGCTGACCAGCAGTGGATTATCTCCCTTGCCGAGCTTTTGACCTTGCAAGCCTTCGAGGCGCACGAGTGCCGCATCCATTTGGGAATCGACTTCCCTCGAAACCGCGTTCTTGCGCATGTATTCGCGGCAGGCATCGGTCTGAATGGTGAAACCAGGAGGCACGGGCAGTCCGGCGTTGGTCATCTCGGCGAGTCCAGCACCCTTGCCGCCGAGGACATCTTTCATCTTGCCGTTGCCGTCAGCTTTACCGCCGCCGAAGAAGTACACGTACTTGGTAGTAGCAGGTTTGGGTGCGATCATTTCTGTGTCGGGGAGGATGGTAGTGGCCATATGAGTCCTTGAGTCCTCTTCTTCCTTTTCTTCCTTATTTCGTCGATTCTTTGCCTTCGGTCACGATTTCCGAGAAATCGGCAATGGTGGAAAATTCCTTGACCAGCGTTTGCAACAGGGCCAGGCGATTGGCGCGCAGGTTGTCATCGTCGACCATGACCATGACTTTGTCGAAAAACTCGTCGACCGCCGGACGCAGCTTGGCGATTTCCAGCAGTGCTGCCTGATAATCCCGAGTCGCGCGCAGCTTTTCGACGACGCCGGCAGCTTGCGGAACAAGCACGGCTAGTTTTTTCTCGGAGTCTTCTCGCAAGATGGCGATATCCACTCGGCTCGCAATAATTCTTTTATTTTCAACCGCTTGACGAAGAATATTCTTGGTACGCTTGAAGGCGACTGAAATCGATTCAAAGTCCGCGGAGCCCCGCACTTTGCTGACGGCTTCGGCGCGGGCGGCGGCGTCTACTATGTCGTCGCTATCGGCTGCCAGCACTGCATTAATCACATCGTAGGCATATCCGTGGGCTTCCTTCAAATAGAACTCCAGACGCTCACGGAAGAAGTTGCGAATGGCGCCGGCGTAGTCGGCGTTGGAAAATTTCTTCTCAGCCTCGGACCCTTTGTAACGGCCGCGAGCGTCGTTCATGATTTCCGATAGACGAAACGGGAGTTTGTGCTCCGCGATCGTTTTTACGATGCCGTTGGCCTGACGCCGAAGTGCAAACGGATCTTTCGATCCGCTGGGTACAAGGCCCAGAGCAAACATGCCGGCGATGGAATCCGCTTTGTCGGCGATGGAGAGCACTGCGCCCTCAATGGCGCGCGGGACGCCGTCTTCCATCGATTCGGGCTTGTACTGATCGTAGATTGCTTTGGCGACTTCCGCCTGGACTTCAGGCTTCAAGTCCTCATCGAGCGGCTGCACGCGGGCGTAGAGGCCACCGATGATTCCCTGGAGTTCGGTGAACTCTTTCACCAGTTCCGTGGTGAGATCGGCCTTCGCAAGTAGTGCGGCTTTGTGGACGACGCCGGGCCGGATCGCCATGCCCGCTTGCTTGACGGTCTCCGAGAGCCAGCTAGCCAGGCGTTGTACGCGGATCGTCTTTTCGTAGTAGCTGCCGAGATCTTTCTGAAAGGTGACGCTTTTTAAAAGTTCGACGCGCTCCCGGAGAGTTTGCTTCTGATCGGTCTGCCAGAAGAAACGAGCGTCATTGAAGCGGGCGCGCAGGACGCGTTCGTTGCCGTGACGGATCAGTCCCTGGGTGTCAGCACCAGTGTTAAGCACGGCGAGGAAGTGGGGCATCAGTTTGCCGCTTGCGTCTTCGATGGCGAAATACTTCTGATGATCTCGCATCACCGTGACCAGGACTTCTTCGGGAAGCTCGAGGAACTCGGGATCGAAGCTGCCGAGGATGGCCGTAGGAAATTCCGTCAGATTGACGACGGTCGCGAGCAGCGGGTTGTCGTCGCGCCAGCGTGCGCCCGGGATAGTGCGGGTGGCGGCGTCGAGAGCCTTGCGGATGACTTGCTCGCGTTCGGCTGATCCCAAAACCTTTGCGCCCCGCAATGTTTCGACGTATGTACTGGGCTTGGAGATCGCAACGGTTTCACTGCCGAGGATGCGATGCCCGCGAGAGGTTTTTCCGACCGCTATCCCGAATAGTTCCAACGGGATAACTTGCTCGTCAAGCATTGCAACCAGCCAGCGCACCGGGCGCACGAACACTTCGCCGCGCTTGCGCCAGTACATATTCTTGGGCCAATAGAGCGACGCAATTTCCTTGGGCAGCGCCTCGGCGAGGATCTCTCCGGCGAAGCGTCCCTTGCGGGTGACCGTGGCAGCCAGGTATTCGCCTTTGGGCGTCGTAATCTTTTCTAGACGGCTAACATCCACGCCGATTTTTTTCGCAAACGCGTGTGCGGCGGGAGTCGGCTGGCCATCTTTATACGCAACCTGTGAAGACGGTCCGGTGACTTGTTCCGTGACATCGGCTTGAGCGGGAGGAAGCCCAGGCACGAGGACGGCTAAACGGCGCGGAGAGTCCAGATGAGTGACAGCGCCGGTTGGGCCGAGGCACTCACGCTGCAGCAAGGCACTCACACGCTCCCGGAGTTCGTGGGAAGCGGCGGCGATCATTCTCGCGGGAATTTCTTCGCAACCAAGTTCAAGCAGAAAATCTGGCATGTGGTTATGAAGCTATCGTCTCAGAATTACGGCTCAATGAATATGAACTGGATCACAGTAGCGGCTGCGGGCTTCGAGCTGCTAGCCAGCCACTGGGGCCAACTTTTCTTTCTTTGCTCCGGCCACTGGTTCTGCGGCCTTTGCACTTTTCTCACTCTTTTTTTCGTTGCCGTATTGCTGATCCATCCAGGCTTTGGCGATGCCGACCGCCAGGGCGCGCACTCGAGCGATCACGCCAACGCGCTCAGTCACAGAAATGGCGCCGCGGGCGTCGAGAATATTGAAGTAGTGTGAACACTTCAGGCACAGGTCGTAGGCGCCGAGCAGAGGGAATCGAGACTTCTCGCGCGCGATGGCGTCACCTTCGGTCTTGTCCTTCATTAATGCTGCGTACCGGTCGAGCAGCGCTTTGCACTCGGCTTCGCACAGTTCGAAGTGCTTCCAAGCGCTTGGAACGTCTGCGGCTTCAAAGTTGTAGACCGAAAACTGCTGTTCATCGGCCAGGCGAACGTCGCCATACTTCACTTCCCTGCCCGTCACTGGATCACGGGCCCAGACAATTTCGTAAATCGAGTCCACATCTTGCAAAAAAGCGCATAGGCGTTCGAGGCCGTAGGTAAGCTCTGCGCTAATCGGATCGAGGTCGACACCACCGCACTGTTGAAAATAGGTAAACTGTGTGACCTCGAGTCCGTCGAGCATCACCTGCCATCCAATGCCCCACGCGCCGAGTGTCGGCGACTCCCAGTTGTCCTCTTCGAACTTGATGTCGTGCTGGCGCAGGTCGATGCCAATCGCGGTGAGCGATTCCAGGTAGAGTTCCTGCACGTTCTCCGGCGGCGGCTTCAGGATTACCTGAAGCTGGAGGTGCTTGAACAGGCGATTGGGATTCTCGCCGTAGCGTCCATCAGCAGGACGGCGCGAGGGCTGCACGTAAGCGACTTTATAGGGATTCGGCCCGAGCACGCGTAGGAACGTCTCTGGAGCCATCGTGCCGGCACCGACTTCAACGTCGTAGGGCTGCTGTACGATCGCGCCGCGCTCGGCGAAGAAAGCCTGGAGCTTGAGGATGAGCTCCTGGAAGGTCGGCGGGTTGGGTTTGGATAGGGTCACGCAATGAATCCGTTTCAAATTGTCATCCCGAGCGAAGCGAGGGATCTGCGTTCGCCGCAAAATACAGATCCCTCGCTTCGCTCGGGGATGACAATTCAAAAATCAGTTATGCCAAATGCCAATAGCTAACTGCTAAATTTTCTCCAGCATCCCCGCCGTCACCAGCTTCTTTTCGAGATGCCGCTCTAGAATCTGCCGAAGAAACTTTCGGAGGTCGGCGGCTACTACCTTGGGCCAGTCGATCTCGGCGAAATCGGCTACACGCGACCGCAACATCTGAGCTGCAATCTTGCGAGATTCTGGCGACATCTCCGATGACGCCAGGCGCTTGTCTTCAGCACATACCAGACCGTCCGCCAACGCGTGGTAAAAAGCCCGACTGCCATTCAACGAGCGTCCGCAGACCGCGCACTCGGACAACTCCGGCAAAAACCCCATCAGCCGTGTCATCCACAGTTCGAAGTAGGTGAGCGGCATCCACAACTTTACGCCGCGCAGCTCTTGTAGAACCGACAACGTCAGCCGGAATACTGCGTCACTGGCTTCGCGCTCCGGCAGCAACTCGTCGAGCAATTCCGCCACGTGCCCAAGAGCAACTGCTCTCGGATAACCGATCTCGCTGGCCATCGGCGAGTCAATCACTTCGAAGGAATCGAGCCTCACCAACTCCTGCCGCTCGCGGTCGTCATAAAACGCCCGCACGTAGGTGAGCGGCTCAAGCGCGCCTCCGAAGCGGCGTTTCGACTTCTTCGCTGCTCGCGCCACCCCTTTTACTTTGCCTTCCAGCCGCGTAAAAAGCGTAACCAGGAGGTCAGACTCGCGCAACGGATACGTGCGCAGAACGATTGCCTCCGACTCCTTCAGCGCCATGGAAGCCCAGCAAAGTAATCATTGATTGTAGCGGATGCAGGTGTTCGCCGTCAGCACTCAGCCATCGGCTGTCAGCTAAACTTACAGTGCGCCCCAAGAGCGAAACATCTCGCCGGAATACGAAGCAACGAGGGACACTCGTCCAAAGCGTGCGGCTCGTGATGCCTCTCCTGATGGCTGATGGTTGTCGGCTGAGTTGCGCTACCGTCCGAAGTACTTCGCGTTGATTTCCGTGTATTCCTTCCACTTCTCGGGCAGATCATCGAGCGCAAAAATGGCCGACACCGGGCACACGGGGACGCAAGCGCCGCAGTCGATACACTCGACCGGGTCGATGTAGAGCATCTTCTCGGCGGCGTGCTTGTCAGAGTCCTTCTTGGGATGAATGCAATCCACCGGGCAGGCGTCAACACAAGCGCTATCTTTGGTTCCGATGCAGGGCTCGGCAATTACGTAGGCCATATATAATCAAGGGCTCCTAAGGTCCGGGAGGTGAGACTGAACCTTTAATTCTAACAAGAATTGAGTGAGTACGTACACAGCGTCCGCTCTATTTTGCGCCGGCCAATTCCCTTTCCTGACTCGGCTCGTACTCCACGATGTATCCCGCAACCGCACTAGCGGCCACAGTCAGAGGCGAAGCCAGGTACATCTGCCCCGGACCGCTGCGGCCGGGAAAGTTCCGGTTCTGCGCGCTGATGACGATTTGGTCGGGGCGCGTTGAGACTCCAGGGCCGGCGTTGATGCAGGCACCGCAGCTAGGTTCTATGACGTGCGCTCCGGACTTTTCGAAGATCTCGATGTAGCCTTTACGCTCGCAATACTCGCGTGTCTCTTGCGAGCCGAACTGGATCCAGAAGTTTACGTTCGGGGCGATACGCTTGCCTTGCTTTAAAGCGTCGGCGAGGACGGCTGCGTACATGTCCATGTCTTCGTTCTTGCCAGCCGTGCAGGTACCACCGTAGGCGATTTCTACCGGCACAGGCGTGTTGAGATCGCAAATGTACTTGCCGTTGCCGGGATCGCCAGGAGTGGCGACCATGGGAGTGATTTCGGCAGCGTCGAGTTCGATCATCTGCGCGTACTCAGCGTCGGGATCGCTTTGCAGGCCTTCGATCATCTTCTCCGCATCCGCGCGCTTCATGCCGCGACGCTCCATCAGAAACTCGACTACTTTTTCGTCGGGCGCGACGATGCCTGTGAAGCCTCCAATTTCGGCGGCCATATTGGTCATCGTGGCGCGTTCGTCTACAGAGAGGGCCCCGACGGCTTCGCCGACGTACTCCATGACTTTTGCCAACGCTTTCCCGCTGCGCACATAGTCCAGTGAAAGAATTTTCAGGATGAAATCTTTGGCGGTGACGTTAGGATGCTTCTTCCCACGAATCACAATCTTCACCGACTCGGGAACCTTTACGCGAACGTCTTTGGTGATCCAGGAATTGAAAACGTCGGTGGTGCCGATGCCGAACGCGATGCATCCGATGGCGCCAACGTGCGGCGTATGCGAATCGGAGCCGACGTTGACTTGTCCGGGTAGAGCGTAGGTTTCGAGCATCACCGAGTGACAGATTCCCTCGGAGCCTTTGCGATCGAGGAGTTCGCCATGCAGCTTGATTCCCTGCTGCTTCGCAAAGTCCGCCTGCTTGAACTTGAGTTGAGTAGCGAGGTCGAGCAGGCCCATCTTCTTTTTCTCTTCGGAAATGACTTCGTCGAGGAACGTCAGGTGATCGCGGAAGAAGCGGATGCTCGAGGCATCGTTTACGGGGACATCTTTACCGACGTTCTGCTCGTAGAAAATCGCCGCCATCGGGGTGACGTATTCGTGACTGAAGCGCAGGTCCACGCGGGTGAAACCTGTGTCGCCAGGCTTTACGGCGTCGACTCCGATGCCGACTGCTGCCGAGATCTGCTCGGCTTGGACGGGTCGAAGACCCGTCCCTACACTGACCATGTGGCTTGCAAATATCTTCTCGGCAAGAGTCAGCGCGCGCTTCTTCGTCGTAATTGGCGGCAGAAAGACTTTCTTCTGGAGGCGGGCGACATTGAACGGGAAAAGTCCGCCGTACTCGATGACTTGCCGTGTAATCTCGTCTTCTCCGGAGGTGAATTCGCTCAGGAGGATTTCCTCACCGGAGCGAATACGATTGATTAATAAGAAATTGGTCGAGGTCAGCAGCCCGAGGTTCTGGCAATTCTGTTTGTAAATGCGCTCGATGTTTTCTGCGATCACGACCTGGATACCGGCACACATCTCGGCATAGGGTGACTGCTCGCGGCTCGAGCCTTTGCCTCGGCGCTTGCCGCTGACCGAACAGACAAAACCACCTTTCTTCACGTCGGAACGCCCGACGGGCAGGACTTCCCCACATTTCAGGCCGAGATACGGGATCTCGCCTAGCGTCTGGTCGAAGTAAAAGCAGTAGTGGGCGGGCGTGATTTCGTCAGTCGAGATATCGTCGCGAAGCTTTGGATTGTTAGCGGGATTTTTCGAGTCCCAAGGCAAGTCCCATCCGGCTAGCTGTTTTTTAATCAGATCGGGGTCTTCGGTGAGAAAGAGGATGCGGCCCTGGAGGCGGACCTTGTCAGGGCGTTTGAGGATCTTGCGCTCTAGTAGTGAATTACTCACATTGGCTCGCTGCGAAAAAAGCTTTAACCACAGGGGTCACAGAGGATCACGGATAAAACCCTTCGTCCACATATATTGTACCGCTAGGTGATTCTCTGCTTCGTGTACTCAACGGGGCTCGGCAACGGTTCCAGTCCGCGTCCAGCAAAAATTTCCTGAAACTCATGGAGCAGTGCATCGTGCACCAGGCCGTTCGATGCCAGAGTCTCTCGGCTGTCGAGTTGGAAGGGGCCGCCGGAGAAATTTGTGATGCGGGCTCCGGCCTCCTCTGCGATCAGAACCCCCGCCGCGGTGTCCCACGGATTTAAGTTGAATTCCCAGAAGCCATCGAAGCGACCGCACGCGACATTACACAGATCGAGTGCGGCTGAACCTGCCCGCCGTACTCCGTGAGTGCGCAAGGTGAGCTGGTGATAGAAGTGAATATTGGGATTCTTGTGGCGCTTGTGGCTAGGGAATCCCGTACCGATCAGACAATTAGCCAAGCGAGACGTGCCCGACACATGGATCTTTTTGCCGTTGAGATGAGCGCCGCTGCCAGCTTCGGCGACGAACATTTCATCGCGGGTTGGGTCGTAGATCACGCCGGCGGCGCCTTGTCCGCGAAATTGCACGCCCAGCGAAACGCAGAAAACCGGAAATCCGTGGGCAAAATTTGTCGTGCCGTCGAGAGGATCGACGTACCACTTGTAGTCGCTGCCGGATTCGATGCGCGCGCCTTCTTCGCCCATTACGTCGTGCGTGGGAAACTGCGCGCGGATTCTTTCCAGGATCAATGCTTCTGATTTACGATCGGCGACCGTCACTAGATCGGCATCGCCTTTGTACTCGATCTTGATCTGCCGATCGAAGTAGCTCATGAGCAAGCTACCGGCCTCACGGGCCATGGATTGCATCGGCGCTATCAAATCTTGGGAATGGTTAGAGGTCATGTCTGGGAGGTCTTTGATCCAGCGATCCGGCTACGAGCTTCGGGCTGTGAGCGGCGAACTTGGAGCACCCGCTCACTTCTTCTTTCCGTCTTCCGAGATGTACATGATTTCGTGTTTGAAGATGAAGAGGTTGGGGCCATCCTCGCGGGTGAGACGGACCATATTCTTGTCGTAGTACTCGATCCATCCGCGCACCACTTCACCGTCAGCTAGCTTCAAGCTTACGGTTTTCTGTTTTTCCCCGAGCGCCTTCAGGTAGGTGGCTTCCTCGAAAGTTTCGTCCGGGGGCGGAGTACGTTTTTTGCCAACGTTGGGATTTCCCGACTGGAACGGCATAGAGGCATTTTACACGGAGGCTGGATTCAACCGCAGGGCATCTACTGATTTGCAGGATTCGAGCTACGAATATCGCCCGCACTCGGTTCACAGCGTAAGCGGTACAATTTCAGGACCATATGAGCACGCTGGGTTGTCGTCTCAGCCATCCGAAGTAACACTGGGAGATGAATTCGAATGCCTGCTGAGCCGATCTAACTATGGAGGAATGCGCCTCATGACGCAGGAAGAGATCAGACTGGCCGAATCCAGTGCGAAAACGAAACACTGGAAGCGTTGGGGACCTTACCTCAGCGAACGCGCCTGGGGCACGGTGCGGGAGGATTACAGCGCCTACGGGACCGCCTGGGAATATCTTCCCCATGACCAT
>Ga0137410_10001912_pt1 | contig 14253 bp, 8 predicted proteins | sample CZODoug1_16funga_FD_108878 | JGI IMG/M metagenome (GOLD analysis project Ga0137410, IMG submission 108878) | Vadose zone soil fungal communities from Angelo Coast Range Reserve, California, USA - CZODoug1_16fungal (Illumina Assembly) | ecosystem: Environmental > Terrestrial > Soil > Vadose zone... | reverse complement strand
GCACTCACCAGGGCGGCAAATTGCATTGCACGGCGTTTAGCCGGAGTTGTAAATACTTGGGATCCCCCGCATCTTCTTCGATTAGTTAAATGTTCCGCCGCTTTTTTTAGAACGCATCCGTGCGTCTATCGTCGGTGTCGCACACTGCATTGCGATTGATGTTGTCGCAGTGGGGGGGTGTACCCGCGCGTTCGGTGGCTAGATATAATTACCCATGGCCCGTTGTTTCCGTACTCGTCGTTCGTGATTTCAACGCGGGATGAATTCGAGGCGGGATGAACAATGCCGCCGCCCGTCACACCACGTCGCGAACCATGCCGGGTTTTCTTGCGGCGGAGAGACAGGTATTCGGCATCGCGCTGCCGATGACGTCAGGCTGCTACGTCACCCGCGGCGTCTTTGGGGCCAAAGCGGCGCAATACCTGTGCGAGTTCCGCCGGCTGCACGGGCTTGCCGATGATTTCATCCATACCGGCGGATACGCAGCGATCCCGATCCTCCTGGAGCACGCTCGCGGTCAGCGCGACGATCGGCATGGCCATCAGGCCGAGGTCATTTTCGCGGCGCCGGATTGCCAATGTCGCTTCGAATCCGTCCATTTCGGGCATGTGGCAATCCATGAATATAAGACTGTATGGCAGCCGGGTTGCCATCTGCACCGCCTCCGCACCGTTGCCGGCCACGTCGACGCGGCATCCGAGGCGCTCGAGCAAACGCACCGCGACCATTTGATTCACGGAATTATCCTCCGCCACCAGGACGCGTATCAGGTTAGCGGGCGCTGGCGGCCCGGCGATCTCAGTGCGCGCCTGCGATGCGGCGGCAAGCTTCGGCGGCTGCGCGGCCGCGGGCAACAGTGCGCGGCACATGGCGTCGCGCAGCGGCCGCGACCGCACGACCGGTTTAGTCAGATAGGCAGAGAAGCCACGCTCCAAAAGCTCCCTAGCACTGCCGAGTTGTTCACCCAGTGTGAGAAGTATCAGCCTCAGCTCGGCAAATCGAGGATCCGCATGGAGCATTTGGCCGAGTTCGGCGCCATCGACATCGGGCATCAAGTGGTCGATCAGGGCGACATCGAACGGCCGCCCGGCTGCATGCGCCTGCTCCAAGGCAGCAAGCGCCGGCCGCCCACTCTCGACGCTGGTGCATTCGGCGCCCCAGACCTTCAGCTGAGACTCGAGCACGCGCCGGTTCATTTCAAGATCATCGACGATGAGAACTCGGCGACCGGCGATCTCACCGGGTGCAGCGGAGGATTCCATGGCTTCGGCCGTTTGGATGGGCATCGTGAACCAAAACGTCGAGCCGGCGCCGGTCGTGCTGTTGACTCCAATCTTACCGCCCATGAGGTCGATGAGCTGACGGCAAATGGCGAGCCCGAGCCCGGTACCTCCATAGCGACGAGTCGTCGATGCATCCGCCTGGGTGAATTTCTGAAATAGCGCCGCCTGAGCGGCATGCGGGATCCCGATGCCGGTGTCGTGCACGCTTATCTTGAGCTCGTCCTTGCCGATCGCCCACACCTCGACATGCACGCAGCCCAAACTCGTGAATTTGATCGCGTTGCCGATCAGGTTCACCAGAATCTGCTTCAGGCGTCCCGGATCCGCGACAATCCGTTCCGGTACGGTGGGTGCGATCGACAGCCCCAGCTCCAAGCGTTTCTGCTCCGCCTTGCCGGCCATCAGCACCACGACTTCCTCGATGGCGTCCGAGAGATCGAACGGGATGTTCTCCAGGGTCATTGCGCCGGCCTCGATCTTCGAAAAGTCGAGGATGTCATTGATGATCGCGAGCAGATTCTGGCCCGATGTCTCGATCGTGCGGACGAAATCGCGCTGCTCGTCGTCGAGCGGGGTGTCGCGCAACAGGTTTGCGAAGCCGAGCACGCCGTTCATCGGTGTGCGGATTTCGTGGCTCATGGTCGCGAGGAACTCGCTTTTCGCGCGATTGGCCCGCTCCGCCGCCTCCTTTGCGGCCACCAGAGTCTCCCGCGCCCGGCGCCGCTCCGTGACGTCGGTGGCAACGCTGAGATAACCGTTGATCTCGCCGGCCGCGTTGCGAATCGCGGTGACGGTGAGGCTCACGGTGAGTCTCGAACGGTCTTTACGCACATAGGTGCATTCGCGGATCGAGAATCCGCCCTGCTGGGCGGCGTAGGTGAGCGTCTCCAGGCCTTTGATCGGACGGCCGCACAGCGCGGTGAGTTCACGGGAACGCTCGATCACCTCGCTCTCGAGGTGTAGGGCCAGAGGGTCGGCGCATCCGACCATTTCAGCGGCCTTGTATTGCAGCATCCGTTCGGCGCCGGAATTGAATACGGTGATGAGGCCCCATACGTCGGTTGCAATGATTGCGGCCTCCGTGGCTGCATCGAGCACACTCTGCAGCAGAGTTCGGGCATCCGCGATCGCCTGCATCGCGTTGCGCCGTTCGGTCACATCCGTGATGAATCCGTGCCAAAGCACGCTGCCGTCCGGTTCCCGCTCCGGTACCGCGTTACCGAGCACCCAGCGTTCGCGGCCATCCGCCAGGCGCACGCGATACTCGTCACGCCACTGCTCGAGCTGTGCGGCTGAGCCGACGATTGCCGCGTGCACCCTCGGCACATCGTCGGGATGAAGGACCGCGAACACGCCGCCGGCATCTTCGCGCACGGATTCGGGCGAAACGCCGTAGATTTGCCGGATGCCTTCGCTCGCGTACGGAAAATGCGACGTACCGTCGGGCCGCAGCCTAAACTGGTACACCATACCGGGCAGTTGCGACCCCATCTTCTGCAGTCGGCCGAGCAATTCGTGGCGGACGTCCTGCGCGCGCTTTCGCTCCGAGACATCGGTACAAATCGCCATGAAGGAGGTGAGGGCGCCGCCGGCCGAACGAATCGGCTGAAAGTCGATATGCGCCCAGTACTCGCCGCCGTCGCGCGTATAGTTCAGGAGCTCGACCTGACAGCCGCTTCCGGTGTCGATCGCTGCGCGGAGCGCCGCGCGTGTTGCCGGATCGGTTCGATCGCCGCATAGAACCTCATCCTGCCGGCGGCCGGCGACTGCGGCGATCGGATATCCCGTCAGACGCTCGAATCCTTGATTGACCCACTCTATGCGGCCTTTCGGATCGGAAATGATGACTGCGCTACCGGTTCGTTCGACGATGGCGGCGAGCCGGGTTTGCCGCTCGGCGGCCCGGTCGACTTGGGACCGCTCGCGCTGCAGGCGCCGGATGACGGGCTCCACGATGACCGCCACTATCAGGGCGGTGGCGAGCACTTGGGCGAGAGCCCACAGAAGCAGCGTGTGCCACTGCGTTTTGGTTTCCGCGGTGAAGCGTGCCGCCAACTCGTCTACCCACGCATTGGCCGCTGCTAGGTAGGTGCCCTGTACTGCCGCAAGTCGGCCGAGCGCCGCCGTGCGGTCGGCGGGCGGCGCTCGAGCGGCAGCGCGCGCGCTCGCGGCGACGGCAAGCATCTCCCCATCGAGCGCGTGAAAGTGAGCGCATAGCGCATCGCCGCCGGCACAGACTTGCGCCAGGAGCCGCGCCACCTCCGCATGCTGCGCGAGCCAGTCCTCGATCGAACGTTCGACTAAGTCGGCCGTCCGGCCGACTTGAACGCCCGAAGGGGCGGCCCCGTTAGGGGCGAGGCGCGCAGCGCCGAGTACGATGTCGGCGGCCGCCGTTTGCGGTGCGTAGACGCGAACGAACACCGCGTGCGTGACTTCGATCGACCGTCCCGTAAGCCGCCCGGCAATGCCGGCCATCTTGCCGTGGGCCGCGTCCGCTTCGAGAAATCCGTGCACGCCGTGCACGCTCCACATTCTCGCCGTGAACAACAGGACCAGCACTGCGACATACATGATGCGAATGCGGCGCCCAAACAGCTTGGCGGCAGGTGTATATGAGTTTGACATGGGTCGACCGGTGTATCGGCGGAAGTCGAGTTTACTTGATCGGCGCGGATCCCATTGCGTTGGATTCCGGACCCGGCGCGTCTATAATCCAGCCTAAAGCTTGGGCTTCGAGGTGGGGGGTGTCGATGTTGACGCGTAGGCGCATCTCCGGATTCTATAGTCTTCGCGCGCTGGCGTGCATGCTGATTGCCCTGCCTCCGCTGACGGCGCAGGCGGGCCAGAATTATCAGGTCTACGTCTCCAACGAGAAATCGGGGGATGTCACCGTCATCAACGGCAGCGACAACCAAGTGCTCGGCACGATTCCGGTCGGCAAGCGTCCGCGCGGTATCCATGCCAGTCCGGACGGCAGGACGGTGTATGTAGCCCTGAGCGGCACTCCCATCGCGGCGCCGCCTCAGCTGGATGCCAAAGGCAATCCCATCTTCCAGAAGAGCAAGGACGACGACGATGACGATGGCGTCAAGGCCGACAAATCGGCCGATGCGATCGGCATCGTGGACGTGGCGAAACAGAAATTGACGGGCAAGATATCCGCGGGTTCGGATCCGGAGGAGTTTTCCCTCAGCAAGGACGGCACCCGCCTTTACATCTCCAACGAAGACGTCAAAACGGCAAGCGTGATCAACATCGCCAGCGGCAAGGTCGAACACATCGTCTCGGTGGGCCAGGAGCCCGAGGGAGTGGCCACGACGCCGGATGGAAAGCGCTTCTATGTCACCTGCGAAGCCGGCGGCGACGTATACGTCATCGATGCCGCCGGTTACACGACTCTCGGGCATTTCAAAGTGAACGTGCGTCCGCGCAGCGTGGATTTTTTGCCGGGTACGGGCGTAGGTTTTATTCCCTCGGAATCGACCGGCGAGTTGAACGTCATTGATACGGTGAATCTCAACGTGCTCAAGGTCATCACCCTGCCGCCCGGCTCGCGGCCCATGAGCGTGAAAGTGGCACCCAACGGTCGAAAGGTCTATATCAGCAACGGACGCGCCGGAACGGTTTCGGTGCTTGATAGCCGCAGCTACGAATTGCTGAACACGATCAAAGTGGGCGTCCGTCCGTGGGGGATGGCGCTTTCACCCGACGGAAAGTTCTTGTACACGGCCAACGGACCCTCGAACGATGTATCCGTCGTCGATCTCGAGGCCAACAAGGAAATCGCGCGGATCAAGGCAGGCTCGAGCCCCTGGGCGGTGGCTGTCGCGCCCAATACGAATTGAGCGACGAATTTGGCGCGCCGATGCGGATCATTTTCCGATGATGAATACTTCTTGCGCGGTGATGCTTCGGGTGAAGCCGTCCTTGTACGCTCGCGCGCGCAGGACCGCGGGACCCGTGAGTTGGATCGGCGCTTCGTAGCGCATGTCTCCGGGACCCGGCACGCTCCCGTCCAAGGTGTAGCGTATGTCGGCGCCGGGTTCGCGTTCGGTCAATGAGATCTCGACCGGTGCGCTGAAAGTCCCGCCTTGCGGCGACATCGTGGGCGGGTCCAATACCGGGCGTCCGGGCAAGCTCGTAATCCAGTCCTGCAGCAGCTTTACGCCCGCTTGATCGATTGTTTCGCGTGCGATGGGCGGCATCTTGACGTCGTCGACCGTGTTCATGCGCATGAATATGATCGAGCGCCAGATGTCATGCGGCGAAATCACCCGCGGCCTGTCGATTCCCTGATCGATCAACACCGGCCCATTGATCAGCTCCTGCCTTTCGAGCGGCGTGTCGTATCGGACGTCAAAATAGGCGACGGTGCCTCCCGGCCGGTGACATTGCGCGCAATTCGCGTCCAGATACGATCGAGCCCGGTCTTGCACGCTTCGCGTGGCATCGTCCGCGGCCGCGAGCGTCGGGACGTTCTCGAGCTCCGCGTCAGTCACTTTCGGCATGAGGAGTCCCGCGTGATTCCACGCGCGAAGTTGATTGTCCGTCACCCCTGACGGGTAGGTGAATGCGCGGTTCATCTGGCGTGCCTTCACGCCGAGTACGCCGCTGGTGTTCGCGTTGTGGCAAGCCAGACAGTCCCGCCGGCTCGGGTAATACCATGTCTGCCCACGCAATTCTCCCATTGCCGTCTTGGTCGGAATCTCTTCGGTCTGGCTGGTCCCCAATAGATCCGCGTCGCTGTTGTCCGGCCGCCATTTGTAAACGACGCCGTACACGCCGCCGGCGCTGTCGCATACCAACAGTCGCGTCTCGAGCCGCCGTTTGACGGAGGGATTGGCCGCGTCGGTGGGCAATTCAAAGGTCTTGACGAATACCGTGCCCCTCGGAAAAGTCCAATCTCCGGTGGGCGAATACTTGATCTTCCCGTTCGGAACCGCGACCCACCGCGACTTGGCGGCCCCATCGGACCAGAAAGGCACGACGATATCGTAGGGAATCAGCCCGCCGGCGGGGATAAGGTTGCGCGTATCGCTGAAGGCGCCCGTTTGAGAAAGCAGCGGCGGAACGTTGCCGCCCGCCAGGTGCGGCAGCCCCAAGTACGCCTCCGGAGCAATCCGCGCGGAAAGGCCGTACGGGGGACGTGAATTGTTTGCCGCGTGAGCCATCGGTGCGCCGGCGAGCGCCACAGCGAAGACTACGGGTGCGAGCCGAAAATGCGACAGGCGGGCGGAAAGCCCGTTCACCGGTTCAGCGACTACCGAGTACACTCGTCTTTCCATACAGCAGCGGCGCCCAATTGACATGAGTCGAGACGACGAAGATCGGATTTTGCACGGTCTCTACTACTATCGCGAGAACATTGACGAGGAAGTGCCGGTCAGCGGCGAACAGGTACTGTGGCTTTCGATGCATCCCCTGCGAGAGGGTGAATCCTGGAACAGGGAGGGTCAGTTGCAGAGTGTCGACACGTCGGCCTTTCCGGACGAAATCCGATCCAAGCTGGTCACCGCGAAACTGGAACTGCCCCTCCGCTACCTGCAGTACCGAAGATTGATCAAGTACACGCGCCGCGGCGACGCGACGCTCTCCGTTGCCGTGACGTTCGCCGGTGCCGATCGGGCGATTCGCCTGCACACGCGGCGCGGGCGCATGGACCTTTGGTACCGAGAGCACAAAGACGGCATCCTCGGCATGGTCACGACCGTCGTTGTTTCCATTGTGACCGCTCTGATCGTCGTGCTGCTCACGAGGTGATCTACAGCGTGTGCCACCCGCCGCCGAGCGCCTTGAACACGGCAACCTGATCCTGAACCAGCGCGGCGTCGGAGGCCGCGACGGCCGCGTCCGCGGCGACCAAAGATTGCTCCGTGGTCAGCAGAGCGAGATTGGTCAATGACCCTGCGATGAACTGGTCATGGGCCAGATCGAACGCCTTCTGAGCGCTGATGTCCGCATCGGCCAAGGCTTGGCGGCGATCGAGCTCCGCGCCGTACGTTGCCAGCGACTGCTCGGTCTCCTTGAGAGCCTGAAGTACGGCGGCGTCGAAACCCGCGAGCGCGGCAGCCGCATTGGCCTTGGCTTGGGCCACGCGCGCCCGCGGCAGGGATTGGTTCGGGAAACTCCAGCTGATGCTGGGGCCGACGCCCCAGGCGCGCGCGTTGTTCGTGGTGAGCTGGTCGAACTGTGCGCTCACGCCGCCGTAGAAGCCGGTGAGACTGATGCGCGGGTACAGGTCGGCGGTGGCAACGCCGATGCGCGCTGTGGCGGCAGCGACCCGCCATTCGGCCTGGCGCACATCGGGCCGCCGCTTGAGCAGCGCGGCCCCGTCTCCGATGGGGATCAGAGTATCGAGGCGAGGCGGGGTCACGCAAGCGTCGACATCGGCCGGCGCGTGAACGGGGGTTCGGCCCAACAGGGCGGCGAGTTGGAACCGCGCCGCCTGCCGCTGACCTTCCAAGGGCGGAATGCCGGCGCGCACCTGCGCGACCAACCCCTGGGCTCTCACGACATCGAACTCCGAGTTCCCGCCGGCTTCGTGACGGCGCACGGTAATCTCGGCTTCGCGGCTGACCACGTCGAGGGAATGACGGGCCACGGCGATTTGTTCGCCAAGGGCGCAGATTTGCGCGTAGGCGCGCGCGGTCTCGGCCGCGACCGTCACCTTGATGCCGTCGCGGACGGCGGCATTGGCCGCGGTGTCCGCACGCGAGGCTTCGACGGACCGGCGCACATGGCCGAACAAGTCGATCTCGTAGGAAACATCCAATAGCGCATCGAAGACCCAAAGGTTTTCGGGGCGATGACCTCCGAGCTCCAAGATTTCCTCCGTGATCGGGTCGCGGCCGTACGTCCCCGCGGCCTCGGCCTTCGTCTGCGGGTAGCGGCCGCTCTTCGCCGCTTCCAGCAGCGCGCGAGCTGCCGAGAGGTTTGCTTCGGCCGCCTTCAAATCCGCATTGGCGGTGAATGCTTGCTGCAGTAGCCGATCGAGCAGCGCGTCGTGGTAGAGATGCCACCAATCATCGGGCGGCTCTGCGGTGGTCTCTGCGGTCGGTGTCCGCGAGATCAGCGGCGCATCCGCGCCGTCCGCAGGGGCCGGCGGCTTATAGTCAGGCCCGACCGCACAGCCGCTCAGAATATCCAGCGTTGCCATCAGGCCAAGAGCGCAGGAGAAGCGGATCGCCGGACGCAGGATGCGGATGACCGGGCGCAGAACGTGGGTCATGCGAAGCACGGCGCGGATCATGGGACGCGCCGCGCGAATGGCGATATGTGGGACGCGGGTCCGGGCGGCGCGGCCCTGCGGGTCACGATAATAATGAGCGTCACGGCGGTGAGCGCGGCGATCACCACGAAGACATCGATGATTCCCTGAGTGACCGCCATGCTGTGGACGACGCTGCCGAGCACGGCCGCGCCGCGGGCGGTGGCCGAGTTGCCCGCGGGCGCCGTGGCCGCGGCGTAGGTCTGGAGCCGCTGAGCCACTTGTCCGTCCCCGATCTGCACATGAAGGCCAAGCAGGTTCGACGCGATCTGGCTGCGCACTCGAATGAACGTGACGACGAACGCGGTACCGACTTCCCCGCCCATGAGACGCGTGACCTGCGTGGCGGCGCCGAAGGTGATCGCGTCTTGCGGGCGCAGATGCAGAACCGCGAAGAATACGACCGCCGAGAGGGCGAAACTTTGGCCGACGGATTGTAAAAGCGAGGACGGAAGAAACTGGTCCGTGCCCCACACCGGCGTGAGACCGTGCGCGACCATCAGGCAGGCGCCGCAGATGCAGAAGAAGCCGACCGAAGCGACCAGCCGCGGGTCGGTCCGACGCAGCAGATAGCCGGCCGCGAAGCACACGAACAACTGCGGGACCGCGATCCACACCAAGGTCTGCCCGACCTCGAGTGCCCGAAAACCCCGAACCACCTGGAGAAACTGCGGAATGGCGTACGAGGTGGACAGAATGGTAAGCCGCAGGAAGGCGATCAACAGCAGCAGGCGCGGGAGCGGCGATGCAAGGGCGACCCTCAGATCGACGCCGGGGTGGGGTGTATGCAATTCGTGCACCAGGAACGCGATCAGCAGCAACGCGCCGGACAACAGCAGACCCCACACCAATCCCGAATGGGTCCAGTCGAGGCGGTTACCTTGATCCAAGGCGGCGTAGATCAACGCCAAGGCAATGCCTCCGGAGGCGAGACCGAAAATATCGGCGGGAGGGCGAGCGGGGTTGACAGGGTCGGGACGGACGCCGAAGCGCAGGCACAGGGCCATACTCACGGCGAGCGGCACATTTTGCCAAAAGATCCATGCCCATGAGAGATGCTCCAGGTACCAACCCTCCAGCGAGGCGGAGACGTTGAGCGACACTTCCAAGTTCAAGGCGTAGATGGCAACACCATATGCCCAGGCCCTGGGCGGCGTGTTCCTCAGGATGAAGCTCAACGTCAGCGGCACGAAGAAGCCCGACGCAAGCCCGCCCGAAAATTGTAGGCCCAACAGCGTGTGCAAATTCGGCGAGAACGGCTCGATGACGGAAACGATGGCCATTGCCGTCGCCGCGTAAATCAGCACCTGCCTCGGTCCGTAAACGCCGCCCAACCAGATGGCGAGCGGTGCAACGAGCATTTGACCCACGGTTTGCGCCGTCGTGATCCAGGCGCCCTCATCGAAGCCGGCATGCACGGCGCCGCGAATGTCGGCGAGGCCGAATGTGGAGAGGCGGGTAGTCAATGTAGAGATGAATGTGCCGAGCAATACGCCCAGCAGCCCCATCCAGGGAATTTCGGTGGGTGGCGCGGGCGCCGCCATCGGCGCCGCCGGGGCTGGAGGCTGATCCTGTGCGCTCATCGATGATCGCGGGACCGGGTGTCGACCCGGGCGATGACGGACATGCCGGGGCGCAGACGGTCTAGAAGGCCGTCTGCGTCGTCGATCGCGATTTTGACGGCGATGCGCTGAACCACCTTGGTGAAATTTCCTGTCGCGTTGTCGGGCGGCAGGAGGGCGAACTGCGAGCCGGCGCCGGGCGCAAACGCGAGCACGTGACCGCGCAGCCGATGGCCCGGAAAAGTATCCACGCTGATCTCGGCCTGCTCGCCGACGGCCATGTGCGTCAACTGGGTTTCCTTGTAGTTCGCGATCACCCAGACGTGCGGCAGCGGGGTGAGCGTGGTGATTTGGCCGCCGACCCCCACGTACTGACCGGGTTTGATTTGACGCTGGCCGATCACGCCGTCCTGGGGTGCGAGAATGCGCGTGTAGCCAAGGTTGATCCGGGCGATCTCTAGACTTGCCGTCTGCGCGACCATCGACGCTTCGGCCTGGGCCTGCTGGGCGGTGAGGACGGCGAGCTGGCGCGCCGCCGCGGTCGCCTGGGCGCGGTTCTGAGCGAGCTGCGCGGCAAGCTGGGCGCGGAGCGTTTGCAGCTTCTCCTCGGCCTCGGTGGAAGAGGACCCGGTTTTGAGCAACCGCTGCTGGCGCGCGACGTCCCGACTGTTTTGCTCGACATTAGCGATCGTGGCGTCGATGGTCGCCCTCGCCGCCTGGACATTCGCGTCTTGAAGCTCGCGCTGCGCTTTGAGAGCCTGGATCTGCGCGGCGGCGGACGCCACGCCCGCTTCGAGCTGCGCGACTGTGGCGCGATAGTCATCGTCGACGATTTGAGCCAGCACATCGCCGGCATGCACTCGCTCGAAGTCTTGTACCGGCAGGGTGCGGACATAGCCCGCGACCTTGGCCGCGATCGGCGTGAGATCCGCCTGAAGATAGGCGTCATCCGTGGATTGCCACTCTGCATTGCCCTCCCAGAGGGTCCAGCGCGTGGTGATGACGATCAGGACACCCAGGGCAATGATGAATATGCCCGCGCGCCAGATCAAATCCGGGGTTACCGGCCCCACGAGCGATCTGAACCCTCTCAACGGTGGCGTCACGATGTTCCCTCGAGTCTCCCTTGCACAGGCGCACTTTAAACCAACAATCGGTCTGCCGGAATCGAGGAAGGGGGGCGGGGAATCTTAAGCCTGCTCGACCGGCCCGGGCGCACCGGGTTCAAAATTTCCACTGCAGCGACAGCCCCGCAGTGCGCGGCCGATTGCTGAAGATTCGGGAACGCGTCGACGCATCGTAATTGTCGGAGTTGAATCGCGACAGCGCCGCCTGCTTGTCGAACACATTGCTCACGAATAGATTCGCTTCCCAGGCGCCGTGGATTATCCCGGTGCGCAGATCGAGCAGGGCATAGGCACGCTGAAAGGTCGCAGGATCGGTGCGATCGAAATTGGGGTAGGACTCGCCGACGTATTGACCGTCGGCGCGCGCGAAGCCCTCATAGCCCGGCGCGGGGTTGAACAAGTATTTAGCGCTCGCATTGCCGTTCCACAGCGGCACGTTCTCCAGTTGTTGACCCTTCAATCCGTTCAGGGATGGCGCATCCGCCGCGAGCACCGCCCTGGTATAGCCGACACCCGCGCCCAGCTGTACGTGGGCGCCGATATTGTTCTCCCTTCGGCGTCGAGGATTGATCATATCAATATAATCAATTTGCCGTCCGCGTGCTACCGTCGTTTTCGCGGCGCAGGGGCAGTTCGGGAAGAAACAACGGCGTAACCAGTGCCATGCCCACGACGCAGACGCCTGCGACGCTGCGCTCATCCGCCCCCGATCTCGCTCAAGGGTCCGAGGGCCTTGCGGATGGTCCGGCGGGCGGCGAACGACATATTGGCGAGTTGATGCGCGAGCCAGTCTCTGCGGCGCCGCTTGATGGCCTCGATGCTGCCGCGGCCCCGGGCGGTGGCCATGAGGCCGACCCGCCGCCTGTCCTCGGAAAGCGGCGCGGCGCGTGCGATTAGGCCGGCCGACTCCAGTCTCTTGACGTGTCCGCTGATTGTCGGTCCGCGCAATTTTTCAATGCGCGCGAGATCGGCGACGCCGATCCCCGGATGTTCGATGATCGCCGCCAGCAGCAGATTCTGCAGGGGCGAAACGCCGCGATTCAGATCCTCGCTTTCCCGGCGCAGCTGTCGATAGAGACGGTGCAGGACCGGGCGAAGCTCGTCGGCCAGCGCGAGGGCATCGTCTTGGTGCTTGGAATTCAGGGCGGCAGTCATGATGTGGCAGTCATAGATAGATAGATAGGCTATCTACTTATACTGCGAAAGAGCGCCACGCGCAACGCGCGTGTGCCGGCAAATGCGCATGACGGGGGCGAGCGTTATGTCGTGCATGCGTCGCCTACATCGCGCGCACGATTGACATATGCGCGAAACGCTCGCGTTTTGCGACATGCGTCACGGGTCTTATGGTCACTGTCGCTATTTTTATACGCCCCGGTTCGCCCAGAATATTCGCCAGTACACGGTGTACTGATTGAAATCGGGATGCTCACCATGTTAACGAAGGCCCGCCGCGGATATTGGCTACTGACAGCCGGTGCTCTCGGCGTACTGTTGTCGGCGCTCGTGATCAACTTCCGCGGCGATCGCTCGGCTACGCCGAATGCGGCGCAGCAGCCCGCGCCGGCGCGGGCCGAGGCTTCGTTGCCGAAGGCGCCTGCGGCCGTCGCACAGGTCCACGAACGGCACCCGTACATCGTGCAGGCGGACAGCGCCGATGCCGCACGCATCGCGGTGCAGGGTGTGGGCGGTGCGGTGACCGGCGATCTTAGCGTCATTCGCGCTGTCGCCGCGTCGCTCGACGACCGTGAATTGGCGGCCTTGCGCGCCGAGCGCAGCGCGCGTCTGCAGATCTATGACGATACCCCCGTGAGCGCGAGCTCCACCGGGGGCGCGCTCCCGGAAACCTATTACCCCAGCGAAGTCGATGCCAGCAGCATGCACATTGGCGGCCTGACGGGGCGCGGTGTGACGGTGGCCGTAGTCGATTCGGGAATGTGGAGTCAACAAGGTCCCTTGCAGTACTCGCCCAGCGGCGGGGGCAGCCGTGTGCTTGCCCAGTACGACGTGATCTTGGCGCGCCAGCAGCCGAGCTACTACGCGTCTTCTTGGTTGGAGACGTACAGCCGCAATATCGATGACCCCTACGGTCACGGGACGCACGTCACCTCGATCATCGCCAGCAGTGGAGTGGCCACGACCGGCAAATTCCAGGGCGTGGCTCCCGGCGTCAATCTCGTGTCGGTGCGGGCGTTGGACGCCAAAGGCTCGGGCCGGTATTCCGACGTCATCAGCGGCATTCAATGGGTCATCTTGCAGCGGGCGCGATACCACATTCGCGTGCTCAATCTGTCCTTGGGTGCGCCGCCTTCCGGGCCGTACTGGACAGATCCGCTCAATCAAGCGGTCATGGCGGCCTGGGCTTCCGGTATCGTGGTGATCGCCGCCGCCGGCAATCGAGGTCCCGGGCCCTTGACCATCGACGCCCCCGGCGATGTTCCCTATGTCATTACGGTCGGTGCGGTCACGGACAACTACTATCCCCTGCAACAGAAGCAGTATCGGCTCGCCGCCTTCTCGTCCGCCGGGCCGACTTTCGAAGGGTTCGTCAAACCGGAGGTCGTCGGCATGGGAGGCCACAATCTGGCCTACGCTCCCGACAACGGGACTCTGGCAACGGAATTTCCGCAATGGGTGCACGAGCCCTACGATGATTTCACCATGTCGGGCACATCGCAGGCAGCCGCCACCGTCAGCGGTGTCGTCGCACTGATGCTCGAAGTCAATCCAGGGTTGACGCCGGATCAAGTGAAGTGCCGGCTCATGTCCGGTGCCCGCCCCGCCGTGAATTCCAGCGGCAGCCTGGCCTACACGGTGTTCCAGCAAGGCGCCGGTCTGGTGGACGCGCGCAATTCTGCCTATAGCACCGCCTCGGGCTGCGCGAATCAGGGGCTCAACGTGGGGCTCGATCTCGCCGGACTGCAGCACTATGGTGGCCGCGCCAACGAAGACTCCAACGGAAATTTCTACATCATGGCCCAAGCACCCGTTACGGCCAGCTCATCCTTGCTCGG
>Ga0137410_10001911_pt1 | contig 14263 bp, 13 predicted proteins | sample CZODoug1_16funga_FD_108878 | JGI IMG/M metagenome (GOLD analysis project Ga0137410, IMG submission 108878) | Vadose zone soil fungal communities from Angelo Coast Range Reserve, California, USA - CZODoug1_16fungal (Illumina Assembly) | ecosystem: Environmental > Terrestrial > Soil > Vadose zone... | reverse complement strand
TCTCCTCGCACATCTATGGTCTCTATACCGGCCTCGTCTATTTCACGCCGTTCTTTGGCGGCCTGCTCGCCGACCGCGTGCTCGGCCAGCACAAGACCATCGTGATCGGCGCCTCCCTGATGGCGATCGGCCATTTCATGATGGCGTTCGAGCCGCTGTTCCTGTTCGCGCTGATCGCACTCATTCTTGGCAACGGCTGCTTCAAGCCCAACATGTCGGCCCAGGTCGGCACCCTCTATCAGCACGGCGATCCGCGGCGCGACCGCGCCTACTCGATCTTCTACGTCGGCATCAATCTCGGCGCGTTCCTGGCGCCGCTCGTCTGCGGCACGCTCGGCCAGGAGGTCGGCTGGCATTACGGCTTCGGCGCTGCCGGCATCGGCATGACGATTGGGCTCCTGATCTATCTCTATGCGCTCAGCAGCCGCTCGCTACCGTTGGACGAATATCAACGCTCCAAGGCCGCGGGCGAGTATCGCGGCCCGCTCGACCGCATCGAGCGGCGCGCCGTGATCGCGCTGTTGCTGCTGTTCCTGCCCAACACGCTGTTCTGGGCCACCTACGAGCAGCAAGGCAACACGATTGCGTTGTGGGCGGACGACTACACCGACCGCACTATCAATCTTATTTTCTGGCACGGCGAGATCCCGACCACCTGGTTCCAGGCCTTCAACCCGTTCATGATCTTTGCCTTCACGCCTTTCGTCGTGGCGCTTTGGGCGCGCCAGGCGCGGCGCGGCTCGGAGCCATCGAGCATCAGCAAGATGGCGCTCGGCTGCTTCGGCGTCACGCTCGCCAATATCATCATGGCTGGCGCCGCCTGGCAGGCGGGCGGCGCGCCGGACGCGAGCTGGCTGTGGCTCTTTGCTTATTTCGTCGTCATCACCATCGGCGAGCTCTATCTGTCGCCGGTCGGGCTCTCGCTGGTGTCGAAGGCGGCACCCGCCCGAATGGTGTCGATGATGATGGGCGTGTGGCTCGGCACGAGCTTCATCGGCAACTTCATCGGCGGCTGGCTCGGCAGCTTCTGGAGCAGCATGGACAAGATGTCTTTCTTCCTGATGATCGCCGGCGTCGCTGCCCTGGCGGGGGTCGTCATCGCTGCGTTCAACCGACCGCTGGGAAAGATTTTGCGTTAAACGGTTCGCAGCTTGTAGCGTGTAGCCTGGATGGAGCGAAGCGACATCCAGGGACGATTCTCCCCGGATTTCGCTCCGCTCAATCCGGGCTACAATCCTGCTACTCCGCTTTGATGTTGGCGGCTCTGATCACCTTTCCCCATTTCTCGGTTTCGTCAACGATCAGCTTGCCAAATGTCGCTGGCGAGAGGACAAGCGGGGCGCCGCCCAGTTCCGCCAGGCGTGCAACCATCTTGGGGTCGGCGAGTATTGCATTGACCGCCTCATTCAGCTTGCCGACAACAGCAAGCGGCGTTGCTTTGGGTGCGGCAAGTCCGAAGAACGCACTCGCCTCATAGCCGGGCAGCAGCTCCCTGAGGCTTGGAATGCTGGGCAACACCTCGGATCGGCTTGCGGTGGTCACCGCGAGCGCCCGCAGTCTGCCAGCCTTGATGTGCTCAACGGACGCAGGCAGGTTGTCGAACGCACATTGCACCTGCCCGCCGATTAGATCAGTGAGCATTGGCGCGGAGCCGCGATATGGCACATGCAGAGCATGGATGCCGGTCGCTGCCTTGAACAGCTCGGCCGCTACGTGAGAAATCGAGCCCGCACCGTAAGATGCAATCGTCATCTTGCCGGGATTGGCTTTTGCGTGGGCGATGAGCTCGGGGACATTGTTGACCGGAACCGCGGGATGCACCTCCAGCACGAGCGGCGATGAGTTGAGGCCGGCCACCGGCGCGAGATCGCTGCGCACATCGAAGCTCAATTTTTCGAAGAGCGCTGCATTGAGCACATTGGCGATGCCGAGGACGCCAAGCGTATATCCGTCCGCAGGCGCTCGAACGACTGTTTCAATCGCCAGATTTGAGTTCGCTCCGGGACGGTTCTCAATAATGAATTGCTGACCAAGACGTTCGGAAAGGCTTTGTCCGATCAAGCGCGAGACGATGTCCTGCGTCCCGCCAGCGGAGAAGCCTACGATGATGCGCACTGGTCGCGCCGGATAGGTCTGTCCCCATCCGAGATCGGAAGCCGACAGAAAGGCAGCGCCAGCTGCCAGGTGAAAGACATTGCGACGGGAATGCATCATGTTTCGCTCCCTTGGCGTGACGATGCGAGACTAGAATGAGCGCTCAAACGGCTGAACAATGTCGAGACACTAAGCGGTTTCCGTTTCAATCGCCTAATGCTATTGTTCAATGAGGTCATATCGCATGCGATATGGGTAGCCATGAGCGAAATCGAGCGCATCGAACGCCGTCTCAGTCTGCACGATCTGCGGGTTCTCATGTCGGTCATCCAGGCCGGCAGCATGGGGAAGGCCGCCAGACGCCTCGCGACCTCTCAGCCTGCCATTTCGAGATCGATCGCCGAACTTGAAAGCGCGCTTGGAGTTCGCCTCCTTGACCGCACCTCACAAGGAATCGAGCCGACCGAGTATGGCCGCGCACTCTTGAGGCGGGGCATCTCGGTCTTTGACGAGCTTACGCAGGGCATCAAAGACATTCGATTCCTTGCCGATCCAACAGCCGGGGAACTGAGAATTGGAGCTTCGATTGCAATCGCTGCTGGATTTGTCTCGACCGTAATCAGTCGCCTGTCTCAGCGTTATCCCGGCCTCAGCTTCCATGTTCTTTCCACGGATACCGCGACGGCATCCCGTGCGCTGCTGGATCGTCAAGTCGACGTGGCGGTTGTGCACGTCGTCGAAGCGCTTCCCGAGGAACACTTGGATGTGGAACCGCTTCTACAAGACCCGCATGTGGTCGTGGCGGGGACGCGAAATCCGCTGCTCCGGCGCCGAGGCTTGAAACTCGGAGACTTGATGGACGAGCCTTGGACGCTGCCGATATCTGATTCTCCGTACGGCTCTATCGTCTTCGAGGCTTTTCGCGCACATGGCCTTCAAGCTCCCCGAACGGCGGTCGCGTCGACCTTGCCGGTTCGCAGTGCCATGCTCTCGACCGGACGTTTTTTGTCCATGGTGCCTCGGGTCGTCTTACAATTCCCGACCGAAAATCTATCTTTCAGAGCATTCAAGATCGAGCTGCCGACAACATCCAGGCCTCTCGCACTCCTTACCTTGAAAAATCGTACTCTCAACCCTGTCGCCCAATTGTTCATTGAATGCGCGCGCCAAACTGCAAAGCCGCTGGCCAAGAGAAGCTAGCACGTAGCGTGGATGGAGCCATAAGCGCGTAAACGCGCTTAAGGCTCAATCCGGGCTACAAGCTGCCTCGCACCGCGGCCCCATATGCGCTAATCTCGCCCAACCTCGACCCCACGATCGGCTCAAGATCGACGGGAGAGCCCTAGGGAGAAGCCTATGAAACGCCTGACCATCAGCAGGATTCTGACTGCCGGAACGGCCGCCGGCGCCATTCTCGTTGCCGCGCAAGCGACTGCGGTCGCACAGGAGCGCGGCTCCGTGCAGGGCGTCATCCACGACGCCTATGGCAAGCCCCTCGCCGGCGCCTTCGTCAAGCTCAAGAACGACGAGCGCCGCCTCACCTTCATGGTGGTCAGCCGCGAGCAAGGACAGTTCGAGGCCAAGGACCTGCCGCCCGGCCAATACCGCGTGCAGGGTGTCGCGGGCGCCAACCAGACCGACTGGTTCGACAAAGTGCAGGTGACGACGGGCGGCAGCGCCAAGGTCGGCTTGGCGCTCACGCACCTGCGTGGCGCGATGCTGTCACCGGCCTGGCCGCAGCGCATCCCGGAGGCGCAGGCCGCCAAGGTCGCGCTCGAGCTTCCCGCCGGCGACGGCAAGGATCTGGTGGCGGAGAAGTGCGCGAGCTGCCACGACCTGCGCCGCACGCTGGTGAAGCGTTCCAACCGCGATCACTGGGCCCACACGGTTGCCCGCATGCGCACGCGCATGTCGGTCGCCTCGATCCCCGATCTGACTGAGCAGGAAACGGCGAAGATCGTCGATTATCTCGTCGCCAACTTCAACGAGGTCCAGCGCTACGATCCCAACAGCCGGCTGCCGACTGCGGTGCAGACTGGTAAGGCCGTCGCCTATCGGGTGGTGACCTACGATCTCGTCAACACGCATGCCGAGCCGCATGACGTCGCTGCCGATCCCAAGGGCAATGCCTGGGTCTCCGAGCGCGCCGGCAAGCTCGGCCGCTTCAATCCCAACACGCTCGAATTCGCCGAGTTCGACACGCCGCCCGGCCCCGCCTCCAAGGACCGCCAGAGTCTCGGCAACCCGCAGATCGACTCCAAGGGCATCCTTTGGGTGGCCGATGGGCCCAACAACCGTTGGCTCAGCTACGACACGTCGAACGGCAAGTTCCTGGCCTTTGCCTGGACCGGTCGCAAAGGCGCGGCCGGCGGCAACAGCATGGCACTGCATCCCGACGGCACGGTCTGGGCGACCGGCGCCGGCAAGGAGGCACGGCAGCTTTATCCCGAGACGGTGCAGTTCAAGTTCTACGAAGCGCCGGCCGCGAAGTTGCACAAGAATCCCGGCGCCTACGGCATCGCGGTCGCCGGCGATGGGTCGGTCTGGTTCGCGGAAGACGAAGCCGACCAGATGGCCCGTGTCGACCCCGCCACCGGCAAGGTCGACGAGTTCAAAATCCCCTACAACGACGGTCACGCCTATCCGCGCCGCATGAACAGCGACGCCAACGGCGACCTCTGGGTCGCGCTGTGGAAGGCCGGCAAGCTCATGAAGGTCGACCACAAGAGCAACGCGATGTCGATCTTCTCGCCACCCACGCCGAACGGCGGCAGCTACTCGGTCGTCGTCGACAAGAAGAACAACTACATCTGGGTGAGCCAGCACCAGGTCGACATGATCGCGCGCTTCGATCCCAAGACCAGTGAATGGATCGAGTTCGCGCTGCCGGAGGCGGAATCCGATCCGCGCCGCATCGACATCGATCCGACCAATCCGAACCGGATCTTCTTCAGCGGCAACATCCCGGGCCGGGTAGGTTTCATCGAGGTGCTGCCGCAGTAGCGGCAGTTACAGGTGACATGACTGGCGGGCCACATCTGCGACGTGGCCCGTTTCACTTGTAGGGTGGGCAAAGGCGTTTGCACTACCTCACCATATGAGAAAGCCTCTCGTGCGCCGTGCCCACCAAAGGATGGTGCGATTCGTATTGATGCTGCTGGTGGGCACGGCGCACGTTAGGCTGGCCGTATGGAAAGACCGCGCCAGCGCCTTTGCCCCACCCTACGCGGGATCGCTTAGATTTCCACCGGCAGCCCGACGTAGTTCTCGGCGAGCGTGCGCTTGCCCGCTTCGGAGCTCGCGAAATAATCAAGCTCGGCGAGCTGACATTTGCGGTCGAAGGCATTGTGGGTCGGATGCAGGTGCAGCATCTGCGTCATCCACCAGGAGAAGCGCTGCGCCTTCCACACCCGCCGCAGGCAGGTGCGTGAATAGCGCTCCAGCAGGTCGCCGCGTCCGGATTTGTAGTGCTGCACCATGGCGCGCGCGAGCACGACGACGTCGGCGAATGCGAGGTTCATGCCCTTGGCGCCGGTCGGCGGCTGGATATGGGCGGAATCGCCGGCCAGGAACAGCCGGCCGTGCTGCATCGGCTCGACCACGAAGCTACGCATCGCGGTGATGCCCTTCTGCAGCATCGTGCCCTCGGCAAGCTCGCGCGTGCCGCCGATGCGCGCGTGCAGCTCCCGCCAGATGCGCTCGTCCGGCCAGGCTTCGACCTCGTCGTCGGGCGCGCATTGCAGATAGAGGCGCGCGAGCACGGGCGAGCGCATGGTGTAGAGCGCAAAGCCGCGCTCGTGATAGGCGTAGATCAGCTCCTTGTCGGGCGGCGGCGACTGCGAGAGAACACCAACCCATCCGAATGGATATTCGCGGTCGTAGACCGAAAGCACGCCCGACGGGATGCTCGGGCGGCTGATGCCGTGGAAGCCGTCACAGCCACCGATGAAGTCGCAGTCGATCTCCTCGTTGCGACCACCATGACGGAAACGGATCTTCGGCTTTGCACTTGTGACGTCGTGGAGGCTCACGTCGTCAACCTCGAACAAAATCTGTCCGCCATCGGCAAATCGCTTTGCAACCAGATCCTTGATGACCTCCTGCTGGCCATAGATGGTGACGCCCTTGCCTACCAGCTCGCGAAAATTGATCTGGTGCAGCGCGCCGTCGAAGCAGAAATGAATGCCGTCGTGGGACAGCCCTTCACGCTGCATGCGCTCGCCCACGCCGGTGTCGATCAGGAGGTCGCGCGCCCACTGCTCGATCAGGCCGGCGCGGATGCGGCCCTCGATATAGTCGCGGCTGCGGTTCTCGATGATGATGGAGTCGATGCCCTCAAGATGCAGAAGATGCGAGAGCATCAGCCCTGCGGGCCCGGCGCCGACGATTCCGACCTGCGTACGCATCGTTTCATATCCTGATTGGCGCCTGCCCTATAGGGGTTCAGCGCCAAGAGCGCAAAGGGGTCCCGCCTCAGCGCGGCCAGCCGTAGCGCGGCACGCTCGCCTTGTAGCGCCGATAGTCCTCGCCGAACTTGGCCTCGAGATAGCGCTCCTCGCGGCGGACCACGCCGAAATGGAGCAGCAACGCCGTCGGAAGGAGCAGGATCGCCATCCAGTCGGATGCCAGAGCGGCCGCGAGCCCCGTCAGTATGAGGATGGCGCCCACATACATCGGATTGCGAAGATGGGCATAGATCCCGGTCGTCGCGAGCGCGAGCGAGGGTCGCCACGGCTTCACGTTGGTGCCCACCTGCTTGAAGGCTTGCTCGCCCACTACGACAAGAGCGCCTCCGGCGAGGAGCAGAACGGCGCCGATACCGATGCGAGCCGGCCAATTGAGGACGCTGTCCAGACCATCCATTGGCCACAGCCAGTCGGCCGCAACCCCAAGCAACAGCGCTGCGAGCGCAATCAACGGCGGAGGCGCGATCACGCCGGCTGTGTCAGCAGGTGCGCGCCCATCGCTCATGCATTCACCCCAGCGCCGCCGCGAGGTCGGCGATCAGATCGTCGGCATCCTCGATGCCGACCGAGAGCCGCACCAGTGTATCACCAATGCCAAGCGTTGCGCGCACCTCGGGCGGCACCGAGCCATGCGTCATCAGCGCCGGATGCTCGATCAGGCTTTCCACGCCACCGAGACTTTCGGCAAGCGCGAACAGCTGGCAACGCTCGAGGAAGCGTTTGGCATCGTCGAGATTGCCGACGAGGTCGGCCGAGATCATGCCGCCAAACGCGCTCATCTGCTGCTTGGCGAGCGCGTGCTGCGGATGGCTCGGCAAGCCAGGATAGTACACGCGGCGCACCTTGGGATGCCGCTCGAGCCATTGCGCGATTCTGAGCGCCGAGGTGCAGTGGCGCTCCATCCGCAACGCGAGCGTCTTCAGCCCGCGCAGCGCCAGGAATGAGTCGAACGGCCCTTGAATGGCGCCGACCGCGTTCTGCAGGAACGTCATGCGCTCGGCGAGCTCGGCATTGTCGCCGACGATCGCGACGCCGCCCACAATGTCGGAATGGCCGTTGAGATATTTGGTGGTCGAATGCACGACCAGATCGAAGCCATGCTCGAGCGGACGCTGCACATAGGGACTGGCGAAGGTGTTGTCGGCGCCGGTCAGGATGCCGTGCTGCTTAGCGATTTCGGCGATGCGCGCAAGATCGACGAGCTTCAGCGTCGGATTGGTCGGCGTCTCGACCCAGACGAGCCGCGTGTTCGGGCGGATCGCAGCCTCGAGCCGCTCCGCGTCGGTGAGATCGACATAGCTGATGTCGAGCCCGGCCGAGCGGCGGCGCACGCGCTCGAACAGCCGGCGCGAGCCGCCGTAGAGATCATCGACCGCGACGATGTGCGAGCCATGGTCGAGACAATCAAGCGTGGTCGCGATCGCCGACAGGCCGGAGGCGAATGCGAACGCCGCGCGGCCGCCTTCGAGATCGGCGGCGCAACGCTCGAACGCCATGCGGGTCGGGTTCTTGGTGCGCGCATAGTCGTAGCCCTTGTTGACACCCGGGCTCTGCTGCACAAAGGTTGATGTTGCGTAGATCGGCATCATCACCGCACCGGTCGTCGGATCGGGCTCCTGCCCGGCGTGCACGCAGCGGGTGGCGAAGTCGAGGTTCTTTCGTTGGGTCATTGGCTCTCTCGGTGTCGTCCGCACTGGTTATCACGTCGCGACGGGCTGTAGGGTGGGCAAAGGCGTTGGCACTACCTCTCATCGAAGGAAGAGTGGCGTGCGCCGTGCCCACCAGAAGCGGTACGGCTGGCGTCGATGCCGATGGTGGGCACGGCGCACGAAGGTCTCTACCAAAGAGAGACGCTGTGCCCGCGCCTTTGCCCACCCTACAACACTGGGTCCGCTTTCGCGGGGACGAACGGCTGCGAAGCCGCATCACGTCGTGATCCGGAAATAGTTGATGAGATCGACCCGTGTCGCGACGCCGAGGAACTGGTCGCCGTCCATCACAATGGCGGTGTAGTCCTTGCGAAAGAGCGGCACCAGGTCGGCGAGCGGCGCATCAGCCGAGATGGTCTCGAGCCGCGTCACCATCACGTCCTTGACCGGGCGCTCGAACGCTTTGTTGGAACCGCCAGTGTCGGTAATGAGCGCCGCCAGCACGTCGCTCTCGTCGACGAGCCCCACCACGTGGCCACTCTCGTCGATCACCGGCAGCTGCGAGACGCCGCTCGAGCGCATGCGCGAGAACACCGCGCGCAGATTGTCCTGCGGCCGCACCACGATCGCCATGCCCTCGTTGTAGCGGCCGATGACCACGTCACGCACGGTGCCGTGGCGCTCGGGATGGGTCCAGCCTTCCTGGGCCAGGAACGCCGGATTGAACACCTTGGAGAGATACTTGGCGCCGGAGTCGCACACCAGCGTCACCACCCGTTTGGGCTCGTTCTGGGCGCGGCAATAGCGCAGCGCCGCCGCGAGCAACGTGCCGGATGACGAGCCCGCCAGAATGCCTTCGGCGCGCAGAAGCTCGCGCGAGGTTGCGAAGCTCTCCGGGTCGGGAATCGCATAGGCCTTGTTGACCAGCGAGAGATCGCAAATGGGCGGGATGAAATCCTCGCCGATGCCTTCGACCGCCCAGCTTCCAACTTGCGGCATCTTTCCGGTCTCGACATAAGGCGCGAGGATCGAGCCTTGCGGATCGGCCAGCACCATCGCGGTCTTGGGAGAGGCCTTTCGCATGCAGCGGCCGATTCCAGTGAGCATGCCGCCAGAGCCAACGCCGACCACCACCGCATCGATGTCGCCGTCCATCTGGCGCAGCATCTCCGGGCCGGTCGTTAATTCGTGGGCGCGCGGGTTCGCTGGATTGGCGAACTGGTTGACGTAGAACGCGCCCGGCGTGCGCTTGGTGATCGCTTCAGCCACATCCTGGTAATAGTCTGGATGGCCCTTGCCGACATCGGAGCGGGTCGACACCACTTCGGCGCCCATCGCCTGCGCGTGCAGCACCTTCTCGCGCGCCATCTTGTCCGGCACGACCAGCACAGTGCGGTAGCCTTTGCGCCCGCCGACCAGCGCAAGCCCCACGCCGGTGTTGCCGGCGGTCGCTTCCACAATGGTGCCGCCGGGCTTGAGCTGTCCGTCCGCCTCCGCGGCCTCGATCATCGAGCGCGCGGGGCGATCCTTGAGCGAGCCCGATGGGTTGGCGCTCTCAAGCTTGAGGAACAGCCGGCAGGGTCCGCGTTCAAGGCGCGTCACCTCGACGAGCGGCGTTTCGCCGATGAGGTCGAGAACCGTGGGCATGGCTATCTATAGCATTGAGCAGTGACGTTCGTCCCGGCCAAACGCGGCGTTCATTCCTTGAGCCACTCCACAAGCGCGCGGTTGACCGCCTCTGGCCGCTCCAGTGTTGAGAGGTGGCCGCAATCGGGCACGCGAACGAGTCGCGCGCCCGCAATGCCGGCAACAATCTCTTCCGACAGCACAGGCGGTGTCAGTTCGTCGCCATCGCCGACCAGCACCAGTGTCGGACAACGAATCGATGCGAGCCGCGCCCGGCAATCCGGGCGCGTCATGATCGCGCGCTGCTGGCGTATGAATGCCTGCGGGCCGGTTTCCTCGGCCATGGTGCGCACAATCACCCGCAGCGTCTCGTCGCCCTGCCGATTGCGATGCACAAACACTAGAAACAAGAGGTCGGTCACCTCGGCGAATCGACCGCTCTCGGCGAGCGCGATCATTCCGCGCCGGCGCTCGCTCTGCTCCGGCGTGTCGGGCCGCGCGGAGGTATCGAGCAGCGCCAGCCGTGCCACCCGCTCCGGCGCCTCCCGCATGATCGCCAAGGCGATGTAGCCTCCCATCGACAGACCCACGAGCGCAAATCGTGGTGGCGCCGTGACCAGAATGTGGGCCGCGATCGCCGCCACGCTGTCGTCGCGCCGGTGGTCCGCGATGGTTACGGGGCCGAAGCCCCAGAGTGCCGGGACCTGCTCGGCATACAGACGCGCCGAACAGTTGAGTCCTGGCACGAGGACAATCGGTAACGGCCCACTCATGCTGTCTCCTTTGCGCCGCAGGCAGAAAAAATTAGGTATTTATACGACTTATTGCACTGCGGTATGATTGACATTCAGCCCTGCTCGCCTATCTTCCGCACAAGATGGTTCGATCCATTCGACCGCACCCCCGCGCAACCGTCTTCTTCTTGTCACCCGACGCGGGTAAGATCGGTCCCAATTCGAGGATACATGCCTTTTTCCAAGCTCGGTTTATCCGACAAGGTTCTGGCCGCCGTTAAGGCGGCAGGTTACCCCGCCCCCACCCCAATCCAGGAACAAGCGATCCCGCACGTGCTCGCCCGCCGTGACGTGCTCGGCATCGCGCAGACCGGCACCGGCAAGACCGCCGCTTTCACGCTGCCGATGCTCACGATGCTCGAGAGCGGTCGCGCCCGCGCCAGGATGCCGCGCACGCTCATTCTGGAGCCGACCCGCGAGCTCGCCGCGCAGGTGGAGGAAAGCTTCGTCAAATACGGCGCCGGGCAGAAGCTCAATGTCGCGCTGATCATCGGCGGCGTCTCGTTCGACGACCAGGACAATAAGCTGATGCGCGGTGTCGATGTCTTGATCGCGACGCCCGGGCGCCTGCTGGATCATTTCGAGCGCGGACGACTGCTGCTCACCGGTGTCGAGCTTCTAGTGATCGATGAAGCCGACCGCATGCTCGACATGGGTTTCATCCCGGACATCGAGCGCATCTGCAAGCTGGTGCCGTTCACGCGGCAGACTCTCTTCTTCACCGCCACCATGCCGCCGGAGATCCGGCGCATTACCGAACAGTTCCTGCACAATCCGATCAAGGTCGAGGTGTCGCGGCCGGCGACGACGGTCGCGGCCATCACCCAGCTCCTGGTGAAATCCGGGCGCGAGGGTTACGAGAAGCGCGACATCCTGCGCCGCCTGATCCGTGCCAACGAGAACTTCAAGAACGCCATCATTTTCTGCAATCGCAAGCGCGAGGTCGCGCAGCTCCACCGCTCGCTGGTTCGCCATGGCTTCAAGGCAGCGCCGCTGCACGGCGACATGAGCCAGCCCGAGCGCATGGCCGCGCTCGACTCCTTCCGCAAGGGCGAGGTGAGCCTGTTGATTGCGTCGGACGTCGCGGCGCGCGGCCTCGACATCCCGGACGTGAGCCATATCTTCAATTTCGATGTGCCGTTCCATGCGGACGACTACGTCCACCGCATCGGCCGCACCGGCCGTGCCGGTCGCAGCGGCATTGCGATCTCGATCGTCACCGGTGCCGACAGCAAGTCGGTTGCCGCCATCGAGTCCCTGATCGGCCAGAGCATTTCATGGATGGGCGAGCCCCCCGCAGCTGCCGAGGGCGAGGCGCCCACCCGTGCAGGCGATCGCCGCCACGGCCGGCAAGAGCGGCACGATCGTCATAGCACGCGCGACCATGGCAGCCGCGATCATGGTGGCCGCGACCGCAAGCCGGAGCGCAAGCCAGACCGCAAACCACGTCGGAACGAGGAAGCTCCGGCGCAAGCAGCCGCGCCGGTGGCACCTGTGGCGCGGATCGAGGATGCACGGCCACGCCGCCCGCAACGGCCGGCGCCGCAACGCGCCGCGCGCGAGGATGCAGCGAGCGAGATGCATCTGCCGGCGTTCCTGCTGCGGCCGGTCGTACGCGCGAAGGCGTAACCCGGATCGCTTCGTCACTCAGGCCTTTGATTTGTCATGCCCGCGAAAGCGGGCATTCGGCTTTTGGTGACCGTCGAACGGGATCCAAAATTACTTTGGACACGCAAGCGACACGAGCCTGTCATCTTCAATCACCGCCACGACCTCCGGTCCTTTTCTCTCGAGCCAGATATGTCGGTTGCCATAGACTTGATCTGGCTGTCCAAGCTGAAAGTAGACCTCTGAGATAGGATCGCTGACTCCTAGCCGGCCACAGCGAGCGGCGGGATTGGCCCAATAACCACATGTGCTGTGCCTGAAGCACGTACGTGTCACGCAGCTATTGCCATTGCTGCCCCACTTGCCACCAACGCTCTCACAGAGAAGACCATAGGTGCCGGGATGCATGAAGGCGGACCCGACTGCCGCTGTGAGGAGCACTGTGACGATCGCCAAGACGGTCTTGGCGCGCAGTTTCATGGTGACCAAACCTCCAGGCCGCGTGGATCAGCTTGATGCAAGTGGAGGTGATTGAATTTCTACTTCTTTGCGCGCCTCTTAGTCGAGCGCTTCTTGCCTGCAACAGTCTTGCCAGCAGCCTTCTTGCTCGCCCCTTTCTTCACCGCGCGCACGCCGGTTCGCTGCGCGGCCGCGAGCGCCGCGCGCGCCCAGGTCGCCAATTCATCGGGATCGTCGTAGAGCCGCTCCGGCATGCGCCGGTATGACATCACGCCGCGCTTGCCGTCCTTGGTCTCATAGGTGAAAGGCGGAAGATTTTCGCGCTCGAAGGCGGGCGCATTGCGCTCGTCGGCCTTGAGGTAGATGACGCCATCCGCCACCAGGCCGAACATCGTGCCGTCCGCGTAGATGCCGGCGCCACCGAACATGCGGCGCACCGCCACCACGCCAAAGACCGAGAAGAGTTCCTGGATATCGTCGGGCGTCACGACGCCAGATCAGTGCGCGTCAGCGGCGCCGCCCGCCGCCGGCTTGAGCTGAACCGACTCGCCGCAGCCGCAGGCCGAGGTCTGGTTCGGGTTGTTGAACACGAACTGTGCCGCAAGTTTCTCGGTCTTGTAGTCCATCTCGGTGCCGATCAGGAACAGGATCGCCTTGGGGTCGATCAGCACGCGTACGCCCTTGTCCTCGACCACCTCGTCGGCGGGCGCGACCGCATCGGCATATTCCATGGTGTAGGTCATGCCGGCACAGCCGCCGTTCTTGACGCCGACGCGCACGCCCACGACTGTCTTGGTCGCGTTCGCCATCACGAACTTGATGCGGTCGGCGGCGGCATCCGTGAGCCGGATCACCTGTGGTCTTGGCCTCGCCATTCTCACTCCTTCTCCGGGTTCAAGGCCCGGGCGGAATCTAACCCGCCTAAGATAGCAACGCACGCCCGATTGTGAAGTGCGCCGCCTGCAAAGCTGCACCTATTCCATGCTCGAATCTTAGTAAATTGCCCACAATCCCGGCGTCGCCAGCTCCAGCAGGTGCCCATCGGGATCGCGAAAATAGACGCTCTCGCCGCCACGCGACCATTTGGTGCGCCCCTCGATCGCAATGCCATGCGCGGCGAGCCGCGCCTCCCATTCCGCCAGCTCGTCGCGACTGATCGCGAAGGCGATATGCAGCGGGCCGTGACCATCGTGGGGCGGGATGGTACCGCCCGGCATGCGCACGGTCTCAAGCGTGAAACCGCGCCGGAAGATGAGCAACACGCTGCGCCCGCCGACATCGTAGGCGTGGAACCGTTGGTCGCTGGTGAGCGCCTTGAGCCCCAACACCTCGCTGTAGAAGCCCGCCGCGCGCTCGAGGTCATCCACGTAGAGCGACGTCTCCAGCACACTGTCGAGCTTCGGCATGCCCTACTCATCTGTAATCAGCGGCGCTCGTTACTGCGCCCTCTCCCCCTGCGGGAGAGGGCATGAAAATGTTCACAACATATTCAGATGGGTGAGGGGTAAGGGCGAGGCCGACACCCCTCACCCATTCTTTGTGTTGAAACGCCGAGCAGCCCTCTCCC
>Ga0137410_10001909_pt1 | contig 14271 bp, 14 predicted proteins | sample CZODoug1_16funga_FD_108878 | JGI IMG/M metagenome (GOLD analysis project Ga0137410, IMG submission 108878) | Vadose zone soil fungal communities from Angelo Coast Range Reserve, California, USA - CZODoug1_16fungal (Illumina Assembly) | ecosystem: Environmental > Terrestrial > Soil > Vadose zone... | reverse complement strand
GCAGCAGGCGTTGCCGCGGGAGCGGCGGTTGGAGTCTGGTTTTCCGCAGTCGGGGGTGCCGCACTTGCGGCCGCAGCAGGGCCGCGCGCTTCCAGCTCGGATAAGCGCTTCTCCAATTGGTCAATTCGATCCAGGAGCAAGCGTTCGCGATTCTCCTCGGCGGTGCGAGCCGTTTCGCCCGGCGCAGTCGGCGGCTTGCTCTTTTCGGGTTGTCCATCTGTCTTGGGAACTGGCGCGGAAGGCGGGCTAATCAACGATGCGGCGTGAGCGGATTGATCGGCAGGAGCGGAGCTCGTCTGGCACAGCGCGGAACCTCCGAGCAATAAGCCGAATAAAGTAGAACAACAAAGAGAACGAAAAATCATTGAGCCTCCCTATCCTTTTTCCACTTCTCAATTGCCCGGGGGAACCAGCTCTACCAATTCGCAGAAGAGACAACCGAACTTCGCTTGGCATCGCAATGTATTTGTGTCAGCTTTGGAAAGCCAACGCAAATTTTCAATTGAAGAAATTCAAATTTTGTGATTGGCGAGGACACTGGGCGGGTGCATGATTCCAACCGTGCTTTGTCGGTTCCCGGGCGTGTGTACGCCATCCAGGATCAAAAAACTTTTCCACCGAGAGGGGAAATGAATGAAGAAGATTGAAGCAATCATCCAGCCGTCGCGATTTGAATCCGTGAAAGAGGCGTTGCAGGAAATTGGTGCGGAAGGTATCACGGTGACTGAAGTACGGGGACACGGCAGGCAAAAGGGCCATACAGAGGTATATCGCGGGCGCGAATATTCCGTCGACATGTTGCCGAAAGTAAAATTGGAACTCGTAGTGCCGGAAGCGCAGGCGGCTAAAGTGGTGGAGACCATCCTGCAAACCGCGAAGACTGGAAAAATCGGCGACGGCAAAATATTTATCTCGTCCATGGATGACGCGATTCGCATTCGCAACAACGAGCGCGGCGATAGCGCGCTCTAAACTTCCCGCGGGGAAGCAACGGATTTTTTGGCGCGAATTCAGAACGTAAAGTAGGGATGCGACGTTTCTGAAAAAGTAGCTCTTACCAGCTCAGACGACTGCGCCACTTCTGGCGCAGCCTGTCAGCGGCGCTTTTTGTTTTTTTGCGAACGTCTTGCGCGACTTCGTCTTAATTGCCGCTGACTGCGACGGAGGGCACGGTGATGGTGCTGTCCATGCGAACCAGCATTCCGGATTTCGCCGGCAAATCAACTTCTTTGCCCTTGCGCGCGACAACGTAAACCGCGGTTCCGGCGAGTCCGAGGCCAAAACCACGGACAGCGTGGCTGAATACGGCTCCAACCAGCGTGCCACCGCCCGCGCCAATCGTTCCGGCAACAATATCGCCCTTGATGTCGTGCTTTTCTTCAACAACCTGTCCCTCGGTGATTTTCACGTCTTTGCGCTTGCGACCTTCGCCCTCTTTGGTGGGTTTTTCAATTGCCAGCAGGCTCATCTGGACAGGAATGAGGCGGCTGTCAACTTCGACCGATCGAAAAGCAAGATTCAGATAGGCTTCGCCGCGGAAAATGGAGAAACGGCGGGCCTTGTTGATAGTAGTGATGATTCCGTTGACGCGAGTGCCAGCCGGAAGAACGAGTTGGTCGCCGATCGCGACCGGCTCGGCGACGATGGCCATGAAGGGATCGCCGTCTCTTGCGGCGTCGGTGCTGATGTCAGTGAGTAATTGAAGATGAATCTGCGTTCCCTGCAAAAGCTGGCGAGGCTGCGCCAAGATTGCCGGTGCGGCGAGAGACACGGCGAGAAGCGAAACTAACAAAATGCGAACTGCTTTCATTGAGAGTCCTCCTGCCTGCACTGTGCGTGCAGGACGGCCCCGTATCGTGGGGTGTTCCGCTGGCGCTAGCGGACCCGGCATTGCCGGGCAGGACGCGGAGGAATATCCGTCCAGAAGTAGAGTACTTTATTTTATCGATGCGTCCAGAAAATTCTGCCGTAGTTTCTACTAACGCGAAGGCGGCGAGGGCTGCGCACTTTGGCCGCGTTTGCGACGCTGTGTTAGAATTTTCGTCTGCAGTTGCGCGGAACGGTTGCACGAAATGGGGCGCGACTGCCGGAGCGTGGAACTTCGGGCTCTGTGCAACGAGGTCCCGCGAACCCCGCCAGGCCCGGAAGGGAGCAACGGTACCGGGAACGCCTCGGGTGCCGCAGATCACCCGAAGTTCCTCGCACCGGAAAAGTTTTTAGTCCTCAGTTGTCAGCGCTCAGTCATCATTCTTTGGAGTTGCGGCGAAAAGAGGAGGCGTAATGAGTCAAACGAAATACGTCGCTTGGTTTGAAGACAACCCGAAACCGAATATCTTCTTCTTTCGTTCACTATTCCGTTCGTCGAAATTCCTAATCAATGCAGCATTGCTACTGGCAGTTCTAGGGGCTGGGGCACGTTTCATCTGGAAATATGGGGGAAGTTTAGACCCCATTGGTTTTTTTTGTCTTTCGTTTATCGTTTTTCAGAATGTGGTCTCTCTATATTGGTGGGCGATGAAGCGCCACGCCCAAGTAAACGAGTTGTACCTCTCGGGACAAATCACCGAGCAACCAGTGGGGTCCTTGCTCGATCAGATGTTGGACATAGCCGACAATTCGATGAACGACGGATTGCGCAGCGCCTCGATTGCGTCCCTTCTCCTGATTGTTACTCTGACGATCTTTCTTGGGAAATTTCAGCATCTCGAGTAAATTACCCAGCCATGGCCTACCAAGTCATCGCACGAAAATATCGCCCGCAAACATTTCGGGATCTTGTCGGACAAGAGCATGTGACGGAAACGCTGGCTAACGCTATCAAGAGTAATCGCGTCGCGCATGCGTACATTTTTTCCGGCGCGCGCGGTGTTGGCAAAACAACTGCCGCGCGAATTCTGGCGAAAGCGCTGAACTGCGTGAAGGGGCCGACGCCCGATCCTTGCGGCGAATGCGATTCGTGCAAAGAGATTGCGGCGGGAAGTTCGCTGGACGTAATTGAAATTGACGCGGCGTCGAATCGCGGCATCGACCAGATTCGCGAGCTGCGCGACATGGTGCGCTACGCTCCGGCAGCGGCGCGGAGCAAAGTTGTGATTCTCGACGAAACGCACATGCTGACGGACGAAGCGTCGAACGCGCTGCTGAAAACCCTGGAAGAGCCGCCCGACCGCGTGATTTTTGTGATGGCGACGACGCAACCGGAAGATTTGGTGGATACGATCCGCTCGCGTTCGCAGCATTTTCATTTTCGCGCGTTGACGTTCAATGAAATTGCCGGACGCATTCGCGATATCGCCGGCAAAGAGGATTTAAAGATTGATGATGGCGCGGTGAGCGTGATTGCGCGGATGGCGGAAGGAAGTTTGCGCGATGCCCTGTCTTTTCTCGAGCAGGCGCGCGCATACTGCGGCGACAAGATTGAAGACAAGGCGGCGCGCGAACTTTTTGGCGTAGTGCCGGAAGACGCGCTGAACGAATTGATGGAAGCCATCGCAGCAGGGTCGGCGGACCGCGCATTGGCTCTCGTGCACTCGTTCCAAAAGGAAGGACGCAATCTGCAGCACTTTTGCCGCGAGGCGGTGCGGCACATTCGCAATCTCTTGATTGCGCGAGTAAGCGGAGCCGATTCGGATTTGATTGCAGCGACACCGGACCAACGCCCAGCGATTGCAAAAACTGCCGCGCTTTTCAGCGAAGAAGACCTGACAAGATTCTTCCAGATTTTATTGCAGACCGACGACGATTTGCGGCGCAAGCCTGATCCGCGGGTGCATCTGGAAATGGGACTGCTAAAATTGATTAATGCGGGGCGACTGGCGCCGCTGGAAGAGTTGCTCGCGGAGTTGGGCGGTCGTTCGGGACGTGGAACTGCAGCACGATCTGTGGCTTCGGCTGCTCCTGCGATTCCTGCAAAACGCGAAATGGCCAGTGCAGCTGCGGCCGGCGCATTTTCTGCGCCGACACCGGAAAGTGCGGCGCCGGTACGGGAATCTTTTCCGGTGCGCGAAGCCGCTCCTCTACGCGAACCCGGCGCTGCCGCTACCAAGCCGGAAAATTTCGCTGTGAAGAGCGCGACTGCGTCCCATGCCCCACCGCCGCCTCAGGTGCCGGCGGCGCGCGAAACTGCGCCGGAAGCAACGAAGAAATTTGAGGGCGGAAGTGTTGCGGCGCAAGGGCTGAGCGAAGAACAGGTGTTGGAAATTCGCGCGGCGATTCAGGCGCAGCAGAAATTTCTGGGCGAACTTGTCGAACATGGACATCGCTGGGAACTCGACGGCATGGAATTGCGAATTTATTTTGCGACGGAAAAACGTCCGTTCGCGGAAATGATCGAAGGGCGCGAGTCACTGGAGAAGGTGCGTGCCGCTTCGAGCAAAGTACTAGGGAAGTCGGTTCGCGTGTGTGCTAGGATTGAAAACGTTGCGGGAAGTATTGCGCCGCAAGCAGCGAACACGCAGGAACTGCGCGCGCAATTTGAACGCGACCCGATGGTCAGGTCCATGCTGCAACGCTTCGGCGGAAAAATTTCCGAAGTGAAGCGGCCTGTGAATTGAAGACTGCAGGGGTGATCAACATGGAAGTCGGCGCTCTCCAGCAGATGCTTACGCGATTGCGGCAAGTGCAGGAAGATTTGCAACGCCAGGTGAACCAGGTTGCGGTCGAGGCTTCGGCCGGCGGCGGCATGGTCACCGTAAAAATGAACGGGCAGAAGCAAGTGTTGGAAGTAAAGATCGAGCCGCAGGTTTTTGCCGATAAAGATCAAGAGATGTTGCAGGATCTGGTTCGCGCCGCGGTGAACGAAGCTGCCCGCAAGGTTGACGAGGAACTGGCCAACCAGATGAAGAGTCTCGCCGGAACCATTCCCGGCGTCGGCGGATTAAAAATCCCTGGCTTGTTTTAGTTCCCTTCCAAACTAGTTCGCATCAGAGGTTTTCGCTGTGCTGTTCGGCGCGGCTGGAGTCTCCTCGCCTTGTGGGGCGTTGATGTTGATGGTGTCGAGAATTTTTTCGAGTTTTTGCAGGGCGGCCTGGTTGTTCACTTTTTTAACTCCGTCCATCGCGCCGTAGCCTGCAGTGGCGATGCCGTAGCCGATTTCGTAGCAGGACTCTTCTGTATAGCCGTGCAAGTACGTTCCGGAATATTGGTGCATGCTAGCGGCGGCAGTTTCGTTTCGGCCATGAAATTCGACGCCATCGATTTTGCGGGTAAGCCACGGCGTTCCGTCGCCTTCAACGGAAGCGAATTCGGCGCACTGCGCTTCGGTCACGTTGGGAAGAACGCTGACCGTTAAGAACGCGTTTACGAAATCCGTGCCGGGATGGGCGCCGCGCGGAACTTCGACTGTGGCGAGACGGACACCGCCGGGCGTGGAAAATTCCATGGGAATTTTTCCGAGATAGCCGAGACCGCGATCCATGTCCGGGAGTTCGCCTTCGCGCAGGTCGTAATTTTTCGGGAAGTCGAACGAAACTCCGTAGACATCATCGTCGAAATGGCGCGAAGTTTCGTGTTTCTGCTCACGCTTTTCGATGGTGAGCTTTCTGCCGGACAGCACGGCGTGCGCCTCAACTGCCGGATGCCCTAGCGCAGCAATTTTGGCGGCGGACTTTGAAGTAGGCTGGCCCGGCGCGTGGTCTGTCTGGACGATTCTGGATCGCGAGCAGCCGGCAGTGGCGATCATGATGGCTGCGAGGTAGAGCAGCAACATCAGGACTCCGTAGCGAAGTTCCTTTTTGTCTATTTCGTGCTTCCAGTCCAGTTTTTGCCGGCGCATAAACGGCTCCTTGCCTTCGAGCCAGAAAGGAGCAAGGGCTTAGCCAATTTCTATCTGATTGAAAAAGCGGTATTTGTCTATGGAAGCGCACTGCGATTGTGTGGACGCAGGCGCACGCTGTGTTCGTTGTGTGACAGGTGCAAGGGCCGCCGAAAGTTCGCTCACCCCCACACCCCGGTTGTTTTTGCTAAAGAGTGCGGAAACGATAGGAAACAAACGAGTTAGGTTGCGCACCACGGCAAAAGAGTGACGCAAGAGTGCGCAAGTTGCTGAAAACAGGACAGTTCACTTTTGCCGTCTGGAACGAAAGAGCGCGGAGTGTTGGCGAGCCGCAGTTCTACCTGAGCGGAGTATACCGAATTCGATAGATAACTTCAAGAGAAATAGGCGGCGGGCGTCAGATTGTTGAACCACGGAGCACTTCGATTGGAGAGCCGGAGGCGATTTGTGCGGAATCCGGCGGTCGGGAAAGAACGGCGCCGAAATCGGCGCCATAGAGCCCGGCGGCGTTGCCTTCAAAGCGAGCTTCGGAGCCGTGCCGGACACTCCACGGGATATGAGTGACGCGGTATTCGATGGTGCGGCCGGATTTTTGGCGCGAGTATCCCCAGTAATGCTCGGTGATGTATTGCTCGAGGCTGCCTTCGACGAGCATTTTAGCGGCACCGGATGCGCGGGCGTGAATGCGGGACCATTCGCCGTTGTGCTTCCATGAATATTCGGCGTCAATCCCGGCTTCGGTGAGGGAGATTTTGTGGTTCATTGGGCGAGAGACGTAATTTTCGCCGTAAATGAGGCGCGCCGTGAGTGCGATGGCCAGTTTCGGGACAATTTCTTTTATGAACACAACGCCGCGGCGGAGTTCGCCATCACTTTCGCGACGAACATAGAAACGGAGATTCGCCTCCTCGAATTCGGAGTGGAACGGGACGGCGACCTTGCCCCAGAGTTTCGTTTCGCAAAAGCGGAAGCCCACGAGGCTGATGTAGGTTTTGCCGTCGAACGAATCAAGGGTCGTTCCTGAAGGCACGAAGGGACGCAATAATTCCGGTTCAACGGCGTAGTTGAGAAAAACGAGATCGAGCCATTTCGCGGAAAGAAAGATTTTGGAGGAATTGGTCATGGCGAGTCTGGCTCTATTTTAGACCGCGTGGAAGGCGTTCGCACGCTGAAGCGTACGCTACATTTTCGGCATGAGCCATGGCCAGGCAGCGGGATTGGCGGCGAGCTTGGCCTTGACGGGGTTGTTGCGGATGTAGAGGAGGATGCGATCGAATTCCTTTGAATCGCGAACCCAGTGGTCGAAAGATTCTTTTTGCCAAAATGTTTTCCCGTGCCGGTGGAGGAGAAGATTCGCGTGACGTGCCGAGCGGCCTTTGATGAATTGAGTGATGGAGCTCATTTGCGCGAGCGGTTCAAGCAAGACGTGCACGTGATTCGGCATGACGACGTAAGCGTGAAGCTTGCAGAGTTTGCATTGTTCAGCGTCGAGAATGGTTTGAACGACGGTTTGTGCGATTTCCGGAGTGCGAAGCCATGTGGGGCCAAACGCGGCGAGGTCGAGGTTGTCTTCGAAGGCTATAAATTTCCGGCCGGGTGAAGGAAAGCTTCTGGTTCGTAGCGCGTTGAGCACAGCTTGTGGCAGGGAGCCGTAGAGGCGCCAGGTAAGAAAAAGGTCGCGGGTCTCCGGTTGCCAGTGCGGTAAGTTACGCTCGTAGTAAAGCATCTGTGTAGCGTACGCTTTAGCGTGCGGTTTGCGTAGCGCAAAAGATCAGAGCCTGACCGGGATCGAACCGCTTGTCTGGTTACGGCTCGGCGGTGTGGATCAAGAGCCGACGCACGCTAAAGCGTACGCTACAGGGAGATTTGCGCGGTGGCGCGGGGGTGTGCTACACACAGTACATGCCTGATTTCGCCGCTCCTGTCGAACGACTGATCGATGAATTAAAACATCTTCCCGGAATTGGCCAGAAGACCGCGCAACGGCTGGCTTTCTATATTCTGCGCGCAGCGCCGGAAGATGCGCTGGGGCTGGCGGATGCGATTCGCGACGCGAAGGAGAAAATCCGCGAGTGCTCGGTGTGCAGCAACATCACGGACGATGATCCCTGCCTATACTGCACGGGGGCGAATCGGGACAAGCGCCTGATTTGTGTGGTGGAAGAAGCGCACAACATCATGGCGATCGAAAAAACGCGGACATTTAGCGGAATGTATCACGTGCTGGGCGGGTCGCTGTCGCCGTTGCAGGGCCGAGGGCCCGACCAATTGCGAATCAAATCGCTGATTGAGCGGCTGAAGGGCGCCGCCGTTGAGGAAATTATCATTGCGACGAATCCGACGGCCGAAGGCGAGGCAACCGCGATGTATCTTTCGAAGCTGTTGAAGCCGCTGGGCGTGCGCGTGACGCGTATTGGCGTGGGAATTCCAGTCGGGGCGGACCTTGAGTATGCGGACGAAGTGACGATGCTGAAGGCGCTTGAAGGACGGCGGGAGCTATAGTCGTTGCGTGGGCCGTTTGCTGTCTGCCGATGTATTTCGAGCCGGCATCCGCAGAGACAGACAATCCACTAAGTTGCGAATAAGCGAGCAGTGGACCACGTAGTAATTCCTCATTCGGTTAACGGGTTTGCGGCGGAACTTCGCTACTTCGCGGGGTTAGTAATCAAGACTCGGTCAAACACTTCGGTAGTATCAACGCGAACCAGCTTCCCGTTCTTGTCGATTTTGCCGCCAATAATCCTGGGATTGACAGTCACGTCGCGCATCGTCATAGTCTTGCCGTCCGCGGTAACTTCAAATCTTTCCTGCATGCCATACGGACCAAGCCATTCCACAGTGAAGGAGTCTGGTCCATTTCGAGTGACACGCCACTCTTGTTTCGTTTGTTTTCCATCATTGTCAAAAGTCATTACGACTTCAGCCTTCATGCTCGTGTCCGCGGAAACGTGCCGTTTCACTCCATTGTCCCGAACATAGTCAATAGTCAGCTTGTATCCATTTCCTTGGGATTCAATCACAACGGACTTGCTTTCTAGACCAGCACGGGAACTCTTGTCCGGATTGAATCGCCAAGTTCCAAGGAAGGCATCAGGAGATGGCTGATTGGCCTGAGCAGGTTGCGCGGATTGCTTTGCCAGACAGACACTGTTCGACAACAACATCGCTGGGACCAGAAGAAAGCTCGATAACCGGAGTAGATCGAAACAATGGTCCTTCAAGTTTTTGGAATCTGACACAGTTGTCACCTCCCGTTGCCAAGGCCCAGTCGTGATATCAAGAACTATTGAAACAGTCAAGTAACCTAATTGAATGGGATAAAACAGGGTTGCAAGAAACCAAAGATTATGGCGTTCGCTTCTTCAAACCCCATGGTGTTTTCTTCGGTTATCCCCCACTAGAAAATTGGCGCGAATCGGTATAGAGTCCGAGTTCTGCGAAGATTGTCCCCTCTTGCGCAACCCCTCGCTGACGGCTCTCGGGGTAAAGGAGGTGCGCTATGGCCGATTTGGCGCACTACATGAGTCAGTACGATCACGAGCATCACTCTGGCTGGAACAAGCTCCTGCACGGCATTGGCATCCCGATGATTTTCGCGGGAATGGTATTGCTGGTGCTGCGGCACTGGGGTTGGGGAGCGGGAAGCTTCGTCGGCGGCTGGGTGCTATTATTCCTAGGCCATCGCATCGAAGGCAACAAACCTGCGTTCTTCCAAGGTCCGATTTATCTCCTGGTTGGACCCATCTGGGTGGCAAAAGAAGCATGGACGTTCCTATTTCCTGGGGCAGCTCGGGCCGAGGCCAAAGAAGAGAAACATCAAGCCTCCTAAGCTAAACAAAACGATAAGGATAGAGTGCAGTCATTCCACCCGCCATGGACGATTTTGGCAACGATATTGCCCCTAATTCTTCTGACATGGTCTCAGAGGGCATGACGAATACCAGTACTGAGCTGCGCAAACGGCGGAGTACGCGCATCGTGCAGGCCGTTCCACTGGTCGTCACGGGCGTGGACGCGCTCGGCAGGCCGTTCGTCGAACGGACCTCCAGCCTGATCATCAACTGCCACGGCGCCCGCTACCAATCGAAGCATTACGTCCTGAAGAACATGTGGGTGAAGCTGGAAATTCCGCATTCGGAATCGGGGCAAGCGCCACGGAGTGTGCGTGGCCGCGTGGCGTGGATTCAACGTCCGCGAACCGTGCGCCAACTTTTCCAGGTTGCGCTGGAGTTGGAGATTCCTGGCAACGTGTGGGGTATTGCATTTCCGCCGGAGGACTGGTTCGGGTTTGACCCGCACGCGGAACGGCAGATCGGCGCTGAAGTGCCGGTGGTTTTGTTGGAGCCTGAACAAGCCGGGGGACAGATTTCGGAACACGGCATGCTGGCGGTTGAGACCGAACTGCCGCCACCGGCGGTAGGAGTGGACAATGTACGGCCATTCCCCGCGCCAACCAGCACGACGGATGCTTCGCTGCAACTCGCAAGGCAGCTGACGCGACTCGTGGCTGAAGCAAAGCAGCAACTGCACTCGACGGCGCATGACATCGTTTCGCAAATGGCGGCAGCCGAGCAACGGGACGCTTTCGAACAGTGGGAGCAAAAGTTTGCGGCGGCGCGCGCGGAAATCTCGAACGAAGCGGAACGCGCACTCTCGCGGATTCAAAAAGAGATTGACGAACGGACGCGCGCGGCGCACGCCGCAGCCGCCGAAGGATTGAAGAGCGATTTGCCGGGATGGGTTGCGCCGAAACTGGAGCAGGTCACACACGACTTCACGGATCGAATTGCAGAAGCCGGCGCGGCACAGATCGCACAACAGGACCAGCGTCTATCCGAATTGAGCGAGCGCGTTGCGGGTCTGCTTCAGCAGCTGGAGCAGACCGGAGAGCGGCTGAGCCAGCGCGCAAGCGAAACGGACGCGAAGCTGGCGGAACGAGTCGAATCGGCGGCGCGCGCAATCGAAGAAGCGGCTAATCAGACGGAGCAGCAAGCTGGAGCGCACCGCGAAAGTCTGCAAGCGGAAGCAGGCGCGGCGCGCGAACAAATCCATGCGTCCGTGACGGATGCAAAGGCGGCCCTTGAACAACACGTCGAACAGCGGCTCGGCGGAGCGCAAGCGCAGCTGCAAGGAACGACGGAGAGCGCGGTAGCGGCGGCGCAGGAAAGGCTGGCGGCTACGCTTCAGGAACATTCCGACCGGCTGATTGCCCAACTCCACGAGAGCGTGAGCGCGGAATCAGCGCGACACAGCGAAGAGCTTCGAGAGGCGGCTGCGCGAACGGCGGCGGAAGTCGAGCAGCGCTTGCAGCAGGTGCGCGACGCCGCGCAAAGCGGAACGGGCGATTTGCAGGCGACAATCGAACGAGCGAATGCGGCGATTCAAGACCTTGACCAGTTTTTGCCCCGAGTAGCCAGCTTGCAGCAGCAGGCGTTTGGCGAATTTCAATCACAGTTGAATGATGCCCTTAAGCACCATCACGACGAATTGCAGCGGCGAAGCGAATCGTTGCATGAAGAACTCGGCACACGGATTAATTTGTCTTTCGGAGCGGCGTCGCACGATGCGCTGGCTCGCTTCGACGAACAGATGCGCGCCGCGGTCGAACCGCACGTGAACGCCACGAATGAGGCGGTTCAGAGGCTGGCGGGAGGCCGTTCGCTGCTGGATGCAGCGCTTACGCTGCAGCAAGACCGCATTCGCAATACGGCGGATGAAGCGTTTGCCGAATCGCTGGCGAGATTCCACGACAATCTCGGGACAGTGGAACAACTTTTGCATGAATCCGCGCAGAAAATCACTTCGCAGAATTTAACGGAGCTCGAGGGCCGCGCTGTTGACGTTCGCCACCACACCGTGGAAGAGATGCACAAGTCCGCGGAATGGTACGAGAAGAAAGTGCAAACGCAGATTGTGGGCTTGACCGAACGAGCGGTGGAACACGCGGGCAATCAGTTGCGCGAAAAAGCAGGGGAAATCTCGGGCGTCTTCGCGACGGAACTGGATCATTCGAGCCGCAGCTTTGTGCAACACACACAAACGCAGATGGAAGAAGTGGTGCGTGACGCGTTTGACCGGGCGCGGGCGCTTTTCGCGGAAGCTGCCGATACGACGTCGGCGGCATTTACGGACGAAATTCAGCGACAGGGCCGCGAAGAGCTCACAGGATTTGGCGATGCGGTGCGCGAAACGGCGGGCGCTTCCTTTGCGCAGATCCAGGCCAGCCGCGCGGAAGTCGCGCAGCAGACGACGAGTGAGCAAGAGGAGTTTCTGCAGCGCTTCCGCGGCGCGTTGTCCGGCGCGCTCGAAAGCGGGATCGGCGAAGCACGAGAAAAAGTGCAGGAGGGATTCGCTCCTTTGCTTGAATCCTGGAAGCAGATGGCCGAAGCGCACGAAGCGGAGATGTTGAAACAGCATATGGAACTGAGCAATCACGCCGCGGAACAATACCGCAACCGGCTCGAGAACGTTTCGAACTCGTGGATGGTCGCTACCGTAACGACGCTCGACAAACACGCGCGCGACGTTATGGCGAACATTGGCGCGGAGGCGGAAACGAAAATCCGCGAGACCTGCTCTCAGGTATTCGAATCGCTTGGCGACACGTTGAAAGAGCGCTTGCGGCAGCTTGCCGATAATCCAGGCGCGAAAGCCAAAGACGCCCACGTCTGATCCAAACGCGTTTCCCCGCATGGCCAGCACCTGCGCACGAATCCCGGTATAATCAATTTTCCATGGCCAATCGAGCTTACCTGCGCGTTCGGACGCGCGATTTTTCCGAAGCAACGATGATTGCGCAGTTTGCGCGGTTCCTGACGACTGCGCCGCTCCCCGAGTCGCGGCCTTATTTTGACGAACTAGTTGTTCAACCGATCGATCCGACAGAGCCGCCGGCCGCAGAGTGGGATGTCCACGACGGCACATACGGCGCGCCGGAAATTGCGGCGCTTGCGGCACAACACTTGAATGCCGACAGTGCGTATATTGTCTACGCAAAGTGGGATCTTTGGACGTTTGACGTGGATACGGTGACATGGAAGCGCGGGCCACAGCCGCTCATCCTTACCTGTAACGGACCGGAATATGACAATGGCGCTGCGACGAGCGAGGGCCATTTCGTGGCTGACCTCGGTTTCGAGCACCTGTTTACCGGGCATGGGGGGATTCTGGCGCCGGCTGTGGCGACGAATCCATTCGACAATTCGGACCATCCCATCGAGAAGACATTTCGCAGCTGGATGAGCGTGGAAGCGAACCGCAAGATATATGCCGGAAAGACGAGCGAGAACATCCAACATTTGATGAATTGGGTGGAAGCGATTTCGCGGGCGTTGCCCGTGGAGCGCAGCGAATTGTGGAGCGAAGGGGAGGAAAATTTTGAAGCGCGGCTCGATGCGATTCTGGCTTTGCGTTAGCGCGTGTTCTCAGTTATGGCGAAGCGAACTCACGCGGTCCTAGCACGAAGAACGGGCAACCGTTAGAATTGCTGTACCCCACATTTAACTCGGCGGGACCAGGCAACCTCTGACAATGAAAATAATTCAACGCAAAACGGACGACAGCTACGTATGGAAGGGCTTGGCGGGCGGAAGCGCGCGCGTGATAGTTGCGGCGCTGGCGCTAAGCGTAGCGTCCATTTTGGCCGTTGGTTGCGACTCGTCGCAGAATTCGTCTTCGCAAACCGCCGCGAAACCGGCCGAGCCTGCAACCCCGGATGACGTGCAATCCGCGGCGGACGCTTTTCTGGGCAAAGAGACGACGGTGCTGGTTTTTGGCGATTTGGCCAAGAACGGGAATCGCCAGATGCTTGCGGCAAACGTGGTTCCGAGGACGCCGAAGAACACGCTTCCCGGGACGATTGTGACGCGGGCAGTGCTGGCCGAGGAGTCGGGTGGCAACTGGCATGAACTAATGCGCTGCGACGAGCATTTGAAGAACGATAAGGGCTACCTGGGCGGTTCGCCTATCGATCCCGTCGCGGGCTGGCGCGTGCAATTCGAACAAAACGCGATTGAAGGCTTTCATCTCTACCTGACGCCCGTCAAAGGAAACGACGATCCGCACGTGCTGCCGCTCGCCGTGCGCTGGAACCCTGCCGTGAAGCGCTACCAGACGCTGGACCGCAACTACGAACATTTTCTGACCGAAGCCACGTCGCTCGGCACCGCGAGGTCGCACCTGTAATGAGCGCAGCCGCCAAACCGGAGAAAACGAAAAAAGACTTGAGCGGCTTGATGCCGTACTTGAAACGCTACAAGAGCGGCATCGTTATCGGTTTGGTCAGCGTGGTATTGATGAGTCTGCTTGGAAACCTGATTCCGCTGGCGACAGGCGTTATTACAGACACGCTGCGTGGCGATCCAGTTCCCTTTCAACATGCGTCGGACGCGAAGAATGTTATTGCCCACCCGCTGAGTTCGCCGGCGCTCAGCCGGCTAATCCCGTATTACGCGCCGAGCAGCCGGAATACGCTGGCGATCTACTGCATCTTCATCGTG
>Ga0137410_10001908_pt1 | contig 14286 bp, 16 predicted proteins | sample CZODoug1_16funga_FD_108878 | JGI IMG/M metagenome (GOLD analysis project Ga0137410, IMG submission 108878) | Vadose zone soil fungal communities from Angelo Coast Range Reserve, California, USA - CZODoug1_16fungal (Illumina Assembly) | ecosystem: Environmental > Terrestrial > Soil > Vadose zone... | reverse complement strand
TTTTCGCGTATTTCTCGATCCCGGCGTCGGTCATGTGCGCACCGAAGCGCAGCCGGCGGTCCTGCGGCGAGAGCTGCAGCAGGTGGCGGATGATTTCGTCGCGCTGGAATGCGACCAGTTTCTGTACCACGGCATCCATGTCGGGTCCTATCTTGGGCTTCCCTGATGACAGAAATGTTGCATTGCAATATAGCAGATTTGACCGACCTTTCAGCTGACAAGTTCTAAGGTGTAACGTTATGACTTATTGTAATTGTCCGGATACCGGCCCTTAGCTCGATTCCAGCACTGTTGTTGTGCAATGCATCACGCCAGAGCATTGTCTGCCCCGCGGCGAAACGCAACGCTAAACTGCGGACATGCTGCGCTATCTGGCTGCCGTCAGGAAAACCGAGCTGCCCGCGCTGGGGTGGTCGTTCCTCTATTTCTTCTGCCTGCTGTGCGGCTACTACGTGCTGAGACCGGTGCGCGATGAGATGGGCATCGCCGGCGGCATCGAGAACCTGCCGTGGCTGTTCACCGGCACGTTCGCGGCCATGCTCGCCATGGTCCCGCTGTTCGGCTGGGTCACAACGCGCTTTCCCCGGCGCGTGATGCTGCCCGCCGTCTACGCCTTTTTCATCGCGAACTTGCTCATCTTCTTCGGATTGATGAAGAGCGCCGCACCGCCCGCGGTCGTGGCGGCTGCGTTTTTCGTCTGGGTGAGCGTGTTCAACCTGTTCGTGGTTTCGGTGTTCTGGAGCTTCATGGTGGACCTGTGGTCCAACGAGCAGGGCAAGCGGCTGTTCGGACTGATCGCCGCCGGCGGCAGCGCCGGCGCGCTGGCCGGGCCGGCGCTCACCGCCGCACTGGTGGTGCCGCTGGGCGTGGCCAACCTGCTGCTGGTTTCGGCGTTGTTCCTCGGCGTTGCCGTGATCTGTATCCATCGCCTGCTGGCCTGCGATCCCGGTCCCGACGCGCGCCTGGAAGCAGGACGCGACGGCGCCGACACGGCGATCGGTGGCGACATCTGGGCCGGTGTTCGCACGGTTGCCGCGTCCGGCTATCTGCTCGGCACCTGCCTATACCTACTGCTGTTCTCCCTGCTCTTCACCTTTCTCTATTTCGAGCAGGCGCGCATCATGGCCGCCACCCTGCCCTCCGGTGCCGAGCGCACGCAGTTGTTCGCGCTCATCGACCTGGCAGTCAACCTGTTCTCCCTGCTGCTGCAGGCCTTCGTCACCAGCCGGCTGCTTGCGGGGATCGGCGTCGCCGGCACACTGGCGCTGCTGCCCGCGCTGTCCGTGCCGGGCTTCATCGCCGTTGGCGCGGCCCCGACACTGGTGGTGATCGTCGCCTTCCAGGTCGCGCGCCGCGCCGGCGAATACGCGATCGCCAAGCCCGCGCGCGAGCTGCTCTTTGCCGTGCTCGACCGCGAGCGTAAGTACAAGGCCAAGAACTTCATCGACACCGTGGTGTTCCGTGGCGGAGACATGGCGAGCGGCTGGCTGCTCACCGCGCTGAAGGCGCTGGGACTGGGAGTGGCCGCCTTGACGGCGCTGGCGGTGCCAGTCGCGCTGGCCTGGCTGGCGACGGCCTGGCTACTGGGCAAGCGCCAGGAAGCGCTGGCGCGCGAGCGCGCTGAGGGATGAAGGATGAGAAATGAGGGATGAGGGATGAGGGATGAGGGATAAGACTCCCGCGCCTGCGCGGGTTTTCCCCTATCCCTTATCCCCTATCACTTATCACTTATCACTTATCACTTATCACTTATCACCCGGATGCAGTAAGCATCCGCAAGGCCTTCTCCGCCGCCTCATCCGCGATCCTGTTCAACTCGTCCGCGGTGCGATTCTGGATGGGGTGCGGGACGTAGAGAATCGCCGGCTCGAAACCCAGCGCTTTCGACTGCGTCTCCACCGCGTCGGTGAAACCGGTGGTGACGACCGAGACACCGGGAATGCCGCGGCTGTCGAAGTTCATGAGGTCGTGCAGACTGCACGACGTGCAGGACCCTCAGTCGGACAGCCCGATGAGAATGACGTCGACCTCGGACGAGATCTTCTGAAGATTTTCCGCGGTTGCGACCTTGGCATTGGTCGGCTTGCCCACGCGCTTCGTCTTCAGCCCCTTCTCGTTGAAGCGCTTCTCGACCCGGTCGAGAAATTCCGGGGTGCGCGTCTTGCCGATGTCGAACAGGCCGACGGTCAACCCCTCGAGCGATTTTGGCGGCGCGCGCCGCGGGCGCTTCACGGGCGACGTTTCCGCTGTAGGATCACGCATCCAGTTCATGACCGACTCCTTTCAAAAATGAATTCTTCCAACATCAAGCACGCGCTCTATGGCCTGGCCATCCAGATCATCGTCGCCACCGCGATTCTGCCTTTCGCTGCTTACTTTCATTTCAGCCCCGTCATCGGCCTGTGGCTGGGATCGTCCGCCGCTTGCGGTGCATTCATCATGCGCGAATACACGCAGCGGGAATACGGTATTTGTCTGGAGCGTCATATTGCACCGAAACAATTGAAGCTCTTAGACGGCTTCGCTGGCTGGACGCGCGACCGTTTCCTCGATGCCGCGGCGCCGGCCGCCGTCTGCTTCCTCCTCGCCCTGGCCGCATCTCTGTAAGGGTATCCGCATCTCCGCCGGATCAGTTTTTCACCGCCTTGGTCACGAGCTGAAGCTCCTCGCGGTTCCGGCCGGCCAGCCACCCCGGCAGAATTGCGGAGAACAATCCCGCCGGGCCGCCCGCACGCACCACCAATAACCCGTCCTCGTGGAATTTGGGCACGCGCTCGCCGGCGCGGCTCGCGGGTATGCCTTCGCCCACGCCGTCCTTGCCGGCGATCAATTCGGAACCAGGGCGGATCGTCGCTTCGTACAGCGCGCGCTCGATGCGCTTGCGGTCCCAGCCGGCTTCCTTGTAGATCGCATAGTGCTCGGGTGAGAGCACCAGCATGGCTCGCGCGGACTGCGTGAGCCGGTCATGGCCCATCTTGACGAGTGACAGGGCGAAGGAGCGCGTGAGCCCATCCGGCGTGCGTGATTTCTGGTCGACAAATGCTTCCGGCCCGTGCCCCTGAAATAATGTCACCGCGGAGACGCCGCGAGGCAGACCGCGCGCCGCCGACAACGGCTCCCAATCGGGATCGGATTCGTCCTCGGCAAAGCACATCGTGTACTTGCTCGGCGCGCCCAGCGTCGAGCGGTCTGCCTCACCCGGCCGGCCGCCGCCCACGTTCAGCACGATGAGATTCAGCGCGCGCCCGATCGTCGCGTTGGCGCGATTGCCCTGCCCAAGCGCGTTGATGCCGCTGTTCATGCCGATTTTTTTCGCGATCGGGCCGTTGACGATGAGGATAGGGCTGGAGAAATAGGTCGTGGCGAGCACCCCGTGCAGCGTGAACGCCGGCTCGAGCGCCGCCTCGAGCGCCGCCAGCAGCACGGGCAGGTATTCCGGCCTGCAGCCCGCCATCACCGCGTTGATCGCAACCTTCTCGATCGTGCATTCGGCGAGAAAAGGCGGAATCTTGCCCATCACCTCGTCGGGACGCCGGGCCGTGCCTTTCAGCATCGCCAGCACGCGCTCGTCGGTAGGCGGCGTCACCGGCAGGCCGTCGGTCCAGCCTCGTCCGTAGCACAGCTCGACGGGATCGTCGGCATCGGCAAATTCGATCTTGCGCGACCGCAGCGTGCCGCCCTTGTGCTTCGCTTCCAGCCGCTCGGCCACCCCGGGCTCGAGAGAAAGCGAGCCTCACCCCGGCTGGAATGCCGGCATCCCTTCGCCGAGCTCGCGTATCCCGGTCAGCCTGCGCCACGCATCGCGGTCCCAGCCGACGATGCGCTCCGCCTCGCGCCCACCCTGAAAGCGGATCAGTGTCGGCGTGGCTTCGATATTGTTGAGCCAGGAATGATCGAGCGCCCGGTCGTCCACGACGCCCGGGACCTTTGCGGGGAACCTGGGATCGTCCTGCGTAACCACCTGGAACGCGGGCACGGCGTCGGCCGCGCGCCGCATCACCGGCTCGATCAGCGTGCAGGTCGGACACGCGCGCTTCACGAATACCACCAAACCGTCGGAATTCAACATTGGAATTCGGAATTATCGTCGCGAGTTATAGTCTACCCCAATTGAACCATGCCACTTCCGCAGCCGGATGCATACAGATAAACCAGCAATCAGGGTTTCCCTTGCCCGGAGGGTCGCACGCGCTGGTCTGCGTTTGTCGGCGGCTGCGCTTGCCGCAATTTTCGCGGCCGGGTGTTCCCAGCTGCGTTGGCACAAGGACGGCGCGGATCCGGCGGTGCTCGAGCGCGACTTGACTGAATGCCAGGACAACGCGCGGCTGCGGGCCCGGCACGAGGCCCCCTTGTTCGGGCAGGCGCCGCCGGCCCCCGTCGGAATGGACGTCCGCGGGCGGGTGGTAACGGGTAACGCCGGCCGCTACGACACCGACCGCGCGCTCATGGAAAACGACTTCACGCGCGCATGCATGCGCGACAAGGGCTACGAACTTGCCCCCGTTGAAAAGCAATGACGGGTGCAAGTTGAGGGATGAGGGATGACCACGCCAACCCCTCAAGGCGGCGCGTCTTGCGGCTGATCGCGGGATGCGGCACCCTCATGCAAGCCGTGAGTCGTTATTCGTGAATCGTGAATCGACCCCCACCACCCCGGTCACTTCGTGACCACCCCTCCTCAGGCAGGAGGGAAATTTCAAGACACACCCCTCCTTGGTCAAAGAGGGGTGGATGCAAAGCAGACGGGGTGGTTGATCCAGCCCAGAGATTCGGAACGGGTGACCGGCACTGAAGTTCATGCCAAAACCTGAGCCCAGCCCGCATAATGCCGCGAGGCGCAACCTGCTGAAACTTGCAGCGGGCTGCGCCGCACTGACCGTCATGAGCAACCCTGCCTCCGCCCAGTCTTCCGCGATACTGAAGCGCCCGATTCCACGCAGCGGCGAGACGCTGCCCATCGTCGGCGTCGGCACCTGGCAGACGTTCGATGTCGGCCCGAAGGCACCCGAACGATCCGAACTGAAGGATGTGCTGCGCATGCTGGCGGACGCCGGCGGTTCCGTAGTGGACTCCTCGCCGATGTATGGAAAATCCGAGGGCGTGGCCGGCGACCTGGTCGCCGAACTGGGGCTGCGCGACAAGCTGTTCTTCGCTACCAAGGTTTGGACCAGCGGGCGAGACGCCGGCATCCGGCAGATGGAGGATTCATTTCGCCTCATGCGCACGCAAAGGATGGATCTCATGCAGGTGCACAACCTGCTCGACCTGCAGGTGCACGCGAAGACCCTGCGCGACTGGAAAGCCGCGGGTCGCATTCGCTACGTCGGCATCACGCATTACCACGACGGCGCGCATGCCGAGCTGGAGAAGATCGTGAAGACGCGCGAATGGGACTTCGTGCAATTCAATTATTCGATGGAGGAACCCGAGGCGGAGGCGCGGTTGCTGCCGGCCTGCGCCGACTCGGGCACCGCGGTCCTCGTCAACCGGCCGTTTTCGCAGGGGGGCCTGTTTCCCAGGGTCAAAGGCAAGCCGCTGCCGGCCTGGGCCGCGGACTTCGACTGCGCGAGCTGGGGGCAATTCTTCCTCAAGTACCTGCTCGGGAATCCCGCCGTCACGTGCGTCATCCCCGGTACCCGCCGCGCCGACCATATGAAGGACAACGCCCAGGCAGGCATGGGCCGGCTGCCGGATGCGACGACACGGCAGCGCATGAAAGAATTTCTCGGCTCGCTTTGATGTTTGCCATGCGCGGTTGGCACTCGGCACGTCCACCACGAACGCTTTCGCCATTAATCCTGGCGACAAGCTGACGGTTTCGGGAAATAATAGCGTTGTGAGTTTTTTTCACGCACTTCCACGCATCCTGGCATTCGTGCTGTGTTTCACTGCCCTCGGCGGCTGCAGCATGCTGCGCGTCGGCTACAAGCAGCTCGACACCTACGCGGTGTGGACCGCGGATGATTATTTCGGCCTGGACCAGTCCCAGCGGCGGGATTTTCTCAGCCGCTTCGACCGCTTGCACGAGTGGCACCGCTACGAGCAGTTGCCCGAGTACACGACCTTCCTCGCGGCGATCCGGGTCCGGGTGCAGAAAGGCTTCACGCGCGAGGATTACCTGTGGGTCGCGGATGGCGCGAAAAAACGCTACCGGGTCGTCGTGGATCACGCCGCCAACGACACCGCGGCCATGCTCATGACCATCACTCCGGCCCAGATCGAAGTGCTGCAGCGCCAGTGGGACAAGGTCAACCGCCGCTATGTGAGCGAGTACCGTCTCGACCGCGGCGCCGAGGAGCAGCGGCAGGCGCGCGATCGGCGCCTGTTCTCGCGCATCCGCGAATGGACCGGCAACCTGAGCCCGGAGCAGGAAAAAAAGATCATCGCGCTGGCAGATACCAGCGAAGTAGCGATCGTTTTCTATCGGCTGCGTCATGAGGATCGCCTGCGGCGCCAGCACGAGTTTCTCCAGTTGATGACGCAGCGCGGCGACGCGGCCCGTTTCCAGGCCCGGCTTCGCCACTTTCTGATCAACTGGGAGGAAGGCCGCAATCCCGAATACGACAAGCTGTTCAGGGAATGGGAACGGAAGCAAGGCGATGTTTACGCAGAGCTGGCGCACATGCTGACGCCGGAGCAGCTGGCCACCGCGCTGAGACGGCTGCAGGGTTACATGGATGTCTTCACGGACCTGTCGAAGCGGCCGGCGGCGACGGGCCGCTGAGCGTGATGGGTAATGGGTAATGCGTTAGCAAGACGGTTTCTTGCACATCACCCCTCACCCATTACTGAATTTTTAGTCCCGCCTTCTGAACCAGCGAGCGCCACTTCTCGTATTCCGCCTTGACCTCCCGCGTGAATTCCGGTGACGGGTTGCCGATCATGTCGGTGCCCTCGGCCTCGAAGCGACGCGCGATTTCCGGCGCATGAATCGCCTTGGCTGCTTCGACCTGCAGTCGGTTCACGATTGGGGTTGGCGTGCGCGCCGGCGCGAACAGCGAGAACCAGGCTTCCACCGAATAGCCCGGCACGCCGCTTTCAGCAATGGTCGGCAGGTCTGGCAAAGCCTTCATGCGCGCCACGCCGCTGACCGCGATGCCTCTCACTCGCCCCGCCTTGATCAGCGGCGCCGCCGAAAGCGGGTTGCCCAGCACCCAGTTGACCAGGCCCGACGCGACGGCCGGATAGGCCTCCGCGACGCCCTTGTAAGGTACGTGCGTCATCTGCACGCCGGTCAACAGGCAGAAAAGCTCGCCCCCCAGGTGCAGCACGCCGCCGACGCCCGAGGAGGCGTATGTCACTTTGCCCGGCTGCGAACGTGCGAGCGCGACCAGGTCCTTGACCGATGCAACCGGCAGCGAGGGCGTCACCAGTACGACGTAGGAATTGCTCGTGAGCTTGGTCACCGGCTGAAAATCGCGTATCGGGTCGTAGCGCTGGTTCTGGATCGCCGCGTTGGTGACCAGGCTGCTGCTGCTCACCAATAGCGTGTAGCCGTCCGGCACCGCCCTCGCCACGGTTTCGACGCCGATGGTGCCGCCCGCCCCAGGCCGATTGTCCACGATGAAGCGCTGGCCCATGACCTGGCTGTAGTGGTCGGCGATGACCCGCGCGATCAGGTCCACGCCCCCGCCCGGCGTCAGCGGAACAATGATGCGCACCGGGCGCACCGGATATTGCTGCGCGAACGCAGCCGCAATACCAAGGGAAAAGAGGAAAGGGAAAAGGGAAAAGGAAACCGCTATTTTATTTTTCACAAAGCTCCCATCACTCGTCACTCGGGTTGGACACCGATGCTCTTGAGCAACTTGCCCCACCTTGCCATTTCCGATTGGACCAGCGCGGTAAATTCCTCAGGCGTGATGCCCGACGGCTCGAAGCCGAACTGCGCAAAACGATCGACCACGTCGGGGCTGCGTATGGCCTTCGCCATTTCCGCGTAAAGCTTGTTGACGATATCCTTTGGCGTCTTTCCCGGTGCCAGCGCACCATACCAGCCGCGGTAGTCGTAACCGGGCAGGCCCTGTTCCGCGATCGTCGGCACGTCCGGCAGCAGGGCCGAGCGCTTGTTGCCGGACACGCCGATTATTCTCAGCCTGCCGGCCTGGGCCATCGGCAGCACCGCGCCGGTTGCCGAGAACGTCATCCCCACCTCCCCGCTCACCACGGCGCGCGTCGAATCGCCGGCCCCCTTGTAGGTGACCGCGACCAGCCTGACGCCGGCCAGGCTCTGAAACAGTTCCGCGCACAGATGGCCGCCGGTGCCGCGTCCCGCGGACGCATAGTTCATCTGGCCGGGGCGCGAGCGCGCCAGCGCGATCAGTTCTCTTGCGTTCTTCGCCGGCACCGACGGATGCACCACCAGCGCGTTGGGAGCGACGCCGATCACGGTGATGCGCTCGAAATCCCTGAGGGTGTCGTACGGCAGCGATTTGTAGAAAAACGGGTTGAGCGCGTAGCCCGGCGCGACGATTACGATCGTGTGGCCGTCCGGCGGCGCCTTGGCGGTGAGATCGGAGCCAATGATGCCGCCCGCGCCCGCGCGCACGTCCACGAGGACCGGCTGCCCCCAAGCCTGCGTGAGCTTGGGGCCGACGATGCGGGCCAGCACGTCGTTCGCGCCGCCTGGCGACGACGGGACAATCCAGCGGATAGGCTTGCTTGGAAAATTTTGCGCGGTACCCTGTGCCAGCGCCCCGCACGGCAGCAGGCCGCCCGCCGCCAGCCCAAGAATCATCCGTATCGTGGTCCTGATCAACTCGCCGCTCCTTCGAATGGAGTATATAAGAGAGAGGCGCGAATCGTGAGTCGTGGATCGTGAATCGGCTCTGCCTCCCATCCGCAAACGCGCTGCTAGAATACGGCGTCGCATAACTCTTCATCGCCATGCCTTCGTTCCCGCGTCCCGTCGCATCCAAGCTGCCCGCCGTCGGCACCACGATCTTCACCGTGATGTCGCAGCTCGCGCAGGAGCACCACGCGATCAACCTGTCGCAGGGCTTCCCGGATTTCGATTGCGCAAAGGAGTTGCGCGACCTCGTCACGAAGTACATCAACGCCGGGCTCAACCAGTACGCGCCCATGGCGGGCATCATGCGACTGCGCGAGCGCATCTCGGAGAAAGTCGAAGCGCTTTACGGAGCGAAATACGATCCCGAGCGCGAGGTGACGGTCACGCCGGGCGCAACCTACGCCATCTTCACCGCGATTTCGGCCCTGATCCGACCGGGTGACGAAGTCATCCTGTTCGAGCCCGCCTACGACAGCTACGCGCCTTCAATCGAGGTGAACGGCGGCGTGCCAGTCTACGTGCAGTTGCGCTACCCGGACTACAGCATCGACTGGCAGGAAGTGCAGCGCGCGATCACGCCGAGGACGCGCGCGATCCTCATCAATACGCCCAACAACCCGACTGCGAGCGTGCTCTCGGGCGAGGACATGCGGATGCTCGAAAGCATGCTGCGCGGGACCGACATCGTCGTTGTGAGCGACGAGGTCTACGAACACATCGTGTTCGACGGTCACCAACACCAGAGTGTCGCGCGCTACCCGGGGCTCGCGGAACGCAGCTTCGTCGCGTCGTCCTTCGGCAAGACCTACCATGTCACCGGCTGGAAAATGGGCTACGTACTGGCGCCGAAGGAACTGATGGCGGAATTCCGCAAAGTACACCAGTTCAATGCATTCGTGACCAACCACCCGATCCAGCACGCGCTCGCGGAATACATGGAAAACCGCGATGCCTATCTGTCGCTCGCCGCTTTCTACCAGAAGAAGCGCGATTTCTTCCTTCAGGGCGTCCGGGGGTCGCGCTTCAAGCCCCTGCCCTCGCGCGGCACGTTCTTCCAGAACCTCGCCTACGACGCGATCAGCGACGAAAAGGACACCGACCTCGCGATCCGCCTCACCCGGGAGCGCCGTCTCGCCTCGATCCCGGTTTCCGTGTTCTACCGCGAGCCGCCGCGGCACAAGGTGCTGCGGTTCTGCTTCGCCAAATCCGAGGAAACCCTCGCGCGCGGCGCGGAGATCCTGAGCAATATTTAGTGGGCCACGGCCATGCACTCACTCCGCCATCTGTTCGAGAACAACAAGACCTGGGCGCGCCGCATACGCGATCAGGACCCGGATTTTTTCGCCAAGCTCTCCAAGCAGCAATGGCCCAAGCACCTGTGGATCGGATGCTCGGACAGCCGGGTGCCCGCCAACCAGATCGTCGGGCTACTGCCCGGGGAACTGTTCGTCCACCGCAACATCGCCAACCTCGTCGTGCACACCGATCTCAACTGCCTGTCGGTCATGCAGTTCGCAGTCGATATCCTGAAGGTGCGGCACATCATCGTGTGCGGGCATTACGGATGCAGCGGCGTGCTGGCCGCGCTGCGGCGCGACCGCCTCGGCCTGAGCGACAACTGGCTGCGGCACGTCGAGGACGTGCGGCAGAAGCACCGGCAATCCCTGCTCGGCGCGCCGAGCGAATCACAGGCGGCCGACCGCCTATGCGAGCTGAACGTAATCGAGCAGGTCGCGAACGTCTGCGACACCACCATCGCGCGCGACGCCTGGGAACGCGGCCAGGCGCTCGCCGTGCACGGATGGATTTACGGAATCCAGGACGGTATCCTGCGTGACCTCGATGTCACCGTGACGGGCGTTCAGGAGGCGCGTTCCGCCTACGACGGTGCGCTGGCAGGACTGGAAACGCGTAACGGGGAGACTTGATGCACAACACGCTCTACTCGTGCCTTTTTCTTTGTATCGGGTGCCTCGGCATGGCGACCGCCGGGGCGCAGCAATACCCCACCAAGCCGCTCCGGTTCATCGTTCCCTTCGCTCCTGGCGGCGGCACGGACATTCTCGCGCGACTGCTCGCGCCGCGGCTCACGGAATCACTCGGCCAGCCGGTGGTGGTGGACAACCGCGGCGGCGCGGGCGGCGTTATCGGCGCTGACATGGCCGCCAAGGCGCCCGCGGACGGCCACACCATCGTGCTGGGCAGCCCCGGTGCGCTCACGATCAACCCCAATCTCCTGAAGCTGCCCTACGATCCGCAGCGGGACTTCATGCCCATCATGCAGGCAACGATCAGCCCGTTCACGCTCGTCGTGCATCCATCGCTACCGGTGCAGTCGGTGAAGGAACTCATTGCGCTCGCCCGCGCAAAGCCGGGGAGCCTCAACTTCGGCTCGTCGGGCAACGGCTCGGTCGCTCATTTCTCGTCCGAGCAGTTCAAGGCCCTCGCCAGGGTGGACCTCGTGCACGTGCCGTACAAGGGTTCCGCCGCGTACATCCCCGATCTCATCGGCGGCCGGCTGCAAATGACCTTCGAAAACCTGCCGGTGGTCCTGCCGCACGTGAAGAGTGGCAAGCTCAGGATGCTGGCGGTGGGCACGAAGACGCGCTCGGCGCTGGTCCCGGAAATCCCCACCGTCGACGAAGCCGGCGTGCCGGGCTACGAGTCGAGCACGGTATTTGGCGTCCTGGCGCCCGCGAAAACACCGGCTGCGATCATCACGCGCCTCAACCAGGAAACCAACAAGGCCCTGCAGGTTCCCGATTCGCGGGAAAGGCTGTTGAGCATCGGACTGGAACCGGTCGGCGGCACGCCGCAGCAATACGCTGCCCAGATCAAGGAAGAGCTGGCGAAGTACGCCCGCATCGTCAAAGCTGCGGGCATCAAAGCCGATTGAGAAAGATCAACAACCATCTAACCGCCGATGAACGCCGATAAACGCCGATAAGATCAAGAAAATCCAAGAACGGTAACTGCAGGGACCACAGAGCACACAAAAGATGTAACCCGAATCTATTCGTTTCTCGATTCTCTCTGCGTTCTTTGTGGTTTGACTGGGTTTTATCGGCGTGAATCGGCGTTCATCGGCGGTTAATTAGCTTTTTACTTTACTTGCGCCAGAAAATCAGCGGCGGCCTGAGCACACACGTCAGGCAGTGCACCAGCCGCGTGCCAGGCGTCGCTCTCCAGAACCAGGAGTTGCGAGCCGCGGATCTTCGATTGCCACTCCTTGACGCCTTCCACCGTGCGCAGGCCGCTCCCGGTAGTCGTGATGATCAGCGTCGGGCAGCGGACCTTTTTCACCTCCTCGCGCAGGTCGAGGCCGTGCACCCAGCCCATATAGCTGATGAGGGTCGAGCGCGGTGACCGGCCCTGGATGTTTTCCACCCACCACTCGACCTCTTCCGGCAATGCCGTCGTGCCGAGACGGCCGGCCATCGTGCTGCGGGCGAACGCGGCCACACCGTCACGCTTGATCTGATTGAGCCACTGCCCATACGCGGCCGCGGCCGTCGTGGGCGGCGTCACGCCTACCACCGAGCGCACGAATTCCGGATCGCGCGCCGCAAGCGCCAGCACCATCGAGCCGCCACTCTTGGCGCCGACCAGGTGCGCGCGAGGCGCACCCACGTGCGCCGCGAACGCCCGGATGTCGTCGAGCAGGCGGTTCATGGACCAGGCATAAGTCTCCGTCATCGGCGTGGAGTAGCCGAACCCGCGCAGGTCGAGGCGCACGACGCGGTAGCGCCGCGCGAGGTACGGTATCCACCCCCACCAGGCATCCGCGTTCTCCGCGAAGCCGTGGACCATCAGTATCGTCTCCGGCTTGTTCCAGGGGTCGGTAAAATCGTCGACGAGGTAGCGCAGCCGCACCCCCGGCTCCACTTCGAAATACTGTTCCATTACGACCCTTTCCATGAGACCTGTCCCGCGCTAGCCACTTGCTGAAGGCTGGACTATATTAATGGCGACAGTCCGGCGCCAGATCGGAACAATACCCCAGCAGACCGGAGTCTTACCCGGAGGAGTGCCATGCCACAGGACTTTCAGCTCAAAGTGAACGGCGCGGCACGCCGCGCCCACGTCGAGCCCGATACGCCGCTGCTCTATATCCTGCGCAACGATCTCGAGCTCAGCGGCCCGCGCTTCGGCTGCGGACTGTCCCAGTGCGGAGCCTGCACCGTATTGGTCGACGGCAAGCCGACGCGCTCGTGCGTGACGCCGGTGGTCTCGATCGGCGCGAAGGACATCACCACGCTCGAAGGCCTGGGATCGAAGGACCGCCTCCACCCGCTGCAGAAAGCGTTCATCGAGGAGCAGGCGGCGCAGTGCGGCTATTGCGCCAACGGCATGATCATGACCGCCAAGGCGCTGCTCGACAAAACTCCGGAGCCGACCGAAGCGCAGATCAGGAAAGCGCTGGCGGCGAACCTCTGCCGCTGCGGCACTCACAATCGTATCGTGCGCGCCATACAGCGGGCGGCGAAGGAGCTCGCATGAAGCGCCGCGAATTCATCAAGACTGCCGGTGCCATCGTCGTCGGTTTCAGCTGGACCGCACCGGGCGTGCTCGCGCAGCAGGCTTCCCGCCCGAGCCTGCCCGGCAGCCTCAACACCAACCGCATGCTCGACGGCTGGATTCGCATCAACGCCAACGGCACCGTCACCGTGTTCACCGGCAAGTGCGAGCTGGGCCAGGGCATACTGACCGCGCTCGCCCAGGTCGCGGCCGACGAGCTCGATGTCGCCTACGAGCGCATCGAAATGGTCTCGGCCGATACCGCGCGCACGCCCGACGAAGGCATGACCGCCGGCAGCCTCTCGGTGGAGAACAGCGGCACCGCGCTGCGGTTCGCGTGCGCTGAAGCGCGCCAGATCCTGCTCGAGCTCGCCGCCTCGAAGCTCGGCGTCGCGGTCGCCGCCCTGTCCGTCTCCGACGGGACGGTCTCCGGCTCCGGAAAGGTCACCTACTGGGACCTCGCGCGCGACGCCAACTTGAAGCGCGAGGCGAGCGCCCAGGCGAAACCGAAGCCGCCCGCGCAGCACAAGATGATCGGCAAGAGCGTCCAGCGCCGCGACATTCCGTCCAAGATGACCGGCGGCCGCAGCTACGTGCAGGACGTGCGGCTGCCCGGCATGGTGTTCGGGCGCGTAGTGCGCCCGCCTTCCTACCGGGCGCAACTGGTTTCGTTCGACGAGACCGCCATCAAGGCCATGTCCGGTGTAGTCGCAGTCGCGCGCGACGGCAGCTTCCTGGCCGTTGCGGCCGAGCGCGAAGAGCAGGCGATCAAGGCTGCGCAGGCGCTGCGTGCCTCCGCGAAATGGACCGAGACGGCGGACCTGCCGCCGCCGGCACCGGCCCTGTTCGAGCATCTCCTGAAAATGCCCGTCCAGGATATCGTCATCAACCAGAAGGTTGCGACGGTACTCGCCGGCGGCAAGGTCGCGACTCACGAGGCCACCTATCAGCGCCCCTTCCAGGCCCACGCCTCCATG
>Ga0137410_10001904_pt1 | contig 14295 bp, 15 predicted proteins | sample CZODoug1_16funga_FD_108878 | JGI IMG/M metagenome (GOLD analysis project Ga0137410, IMG submission 108878) | Vadose zone soil fungal communities from Angelo Coast Range Reserve, California, USA - CZODoug1_16fungal (Illumina Assembly) | ecosystem: Environmental > Terrestrial > Soil > Vadose zone... | reverse complement strand
GGCCATTTCCCGGCCTTCGTCGCGTCGCTGCCGATGAACAACGTCCCGGAGGCATTGCGCGAGATGGACCGGTCGATCGGCGAGCTGGGGGCCAAGGGCATCCAGATCTTCACCAACGTGAACGGCCGGCCCCTCGACGACGAGGAGTTCTATCCGATTTTCGATCGCATGGTGAACAAGTACGATCTGCCGATCTGGGTGCATCCGACGCGTACCGCGAAGTTCGCCGACTATGCCAGCGAGGCCAAGTCGAAGTACGAGATCTACTGGCTGTTCGGCTGGCCCTACGAGACCAGCGTGTTCATGGCGCGGCTGGTGTTTTCGGGAATGCTGGAGAAGCTTCCCAACCTCAAGATCATCACCCATCACCTGGGTGCCATGGCGCCGTTCTTCGACGCGCGCATCGGCTACGGCATGGACCAACTCGGCACGCGCACCTCGGACGAGGATTACACGGTGATCCTCAAGCGCATGGCGAAGCGCCCGGTCGACTACTTCAGGATGTTCTACGCCGATACCTCGGTGAACGGCTCGAAATCGGCGACGCGCTGCGGCCTGGACTTCTACGGCGCGGACCACGTGCTCTTCGGCACCGACTGTCCCTTCGACCCCGAGGGCGGGCCGCTCTTCATCCGGGAAGTCATCAAGGCGGTCGACGGCCTAAGGCTCAAGGAGGACGACCGGCGCAAGGTCTACTTCGGCAACGCGATCCGCATGCTGCGGCTCGCGCTGCCGGCTCCTGCAAAAGCGAAGGCCGCGCCAAAATCGCGCAAAGCGGCGAAGAAGGCGAAGAAACGCAAATGACCATCCCGCGCGAACGCGTCGCCTACTCGGCGATCGTCGACCGGCCGAAGCTGAAGCTTCCCTCCGGCAAGCGCATCATCGTCTGGACCATCGTCAATCTCGAGGTCTGGGACATCGCGAAGCCGATGGCGCGGCAGGTGCTGCCACCGCCCACCGGCGTTTCGCTGCTGCCCGATGTCCCCAACTGGAGCTGGCACGAGTACGGCATGCGCGTCGGCTTCTGGCGCTTTCACGACTTGTACCGGCGCCTGAAGATCAAGCCGACGCTGGCGATCAATGCGCGCGTGTGCGTCGACTATCCGCGCGTCGCGCAGGCGTGCAAGGACGCGGGCTGGGAGTTCATGGGCCACAGCTACGAGCAGGGCCCGATCCACAATGAGAAAGACCAGCCGGGAATGATCCGGCGCTGCCTCGACACCATCGGGCAATTCACCGGCAAGCGGCCGGTTGGCTGGCTCGGTCCGGGGCTGACCGAGACTTACGAGACGCCCGAGCACCTCACCGCCGCGGGCATCAAATATATCGGTGACTGGGTCTACGACGACGAGCCGACCGAGATAGCGACCGCGAACGGGCCGCTGGTGACGCTGCCCTATACCGTGGAGTGCAACGACATTCCGATGATGATCATCCAGCACCACGAGGCGGCGTACTGGACGCAGAAGTGCGTCGATACTTTCGAACGCCTGTACAAGGAAGGCGCCGATCGCCCGAAGATCATGGCGATCGCGATCCACCCCTACATCAGCGGCCAGCCGTTCCGCATCAAGTACCTTGAGGAGGTGTACGCGCGCATCGCCAAGTTCAAGGGCGTGCTGCACTGGAACGGCGAGCAGATCCTGGGCTGGTACTCGAAGGCGAGGAAGACGGCCTAGTCCCGGGAGGTGTCTTCACGTCCGGACGCTCCAGGCTCGAGCCAGGAGCATCGAGACCGCGGCGACCGCCGCGTCGAGCGCGCAGTAGAACGCTCCGACCACCCCGGGCGGATTGGTGGTGACGAACGCCGTCGCTGGAACCTGGCGCGCCCAGTTCCAGTTCCCCAGCCAGGTGCCGTAGAGTTCGAGCAGCAGCGCCAGCACGAAGGTGCTCGCGTAGAGACGCCGCTGGCCGGGCATGCGCAGCGCCGACAGGGCGAGAATCAGGAACAGGGCCGCGCCCAGCGTATCGACGCCCGCGACCGCCGCGGCGAGCGAGTACAAGGCCGCGCAGCCGAGGATCGCGTACGCCACCGCCTGCGTCATGACGCGCGCGAGCGAGAGGCCGAGCAGCAGCATCAGGACATGCCCCGGCGGAACGAACAGGGGCACGTTGCCCAGGCGGTATGTATACGCGCCCCAGCCGAGGGACAGGACCATTTCCCCGGTTGTGGCGATCACCAGGCAGATCATCAGCGCGTGGCGCTCCTCGCGCGCCACCCCTCTCAGGACGTAGAACAGCACCAGCCAGATGCCAGCGCTAAGCGCAGTCTGCCCCGCGATGTCGGTGCGCACGTCGAGGAACAGGCCGATGGCGAGCGTCGCGACGATGACCAGCATGTCTACCGGGGGCACTCCGGAACCCGGCCTGGTGCCGAGGACGGAGCTCATCGCCGGTCAGCGAGGAACTTGAGCGATCGCTCCAGCGCGAGCCGCCCAGCGGCGTTGTCCAGGTTGAACTGATACTCGTGCCCCAGCGCGGGCGCGGTGTCGTCCGGGAAGAACAGGCTGTCGACGCGAACGCCGCGCGCGGCGAGCACTTCCGCCAGGACGCGCGACTGCGGCGCGAGGGGGTCGGCGTTTCCCACGGAGATGAAGGCCGGCGGAAAGTCCGGTGTCAGGTAGCCGACCACCGACGCGGTGGCGAAGAGCGGGTGTGCGAGGTAGTCCTTGCGGCCGAAGTAGGACCAGAGCACCGTGCGCATGAAGCCCCCGAACGGGCCGTCGAGGTCGATTTTCCCGAAATCGTAGCCCCCGCAGTACAGGATCACGCCGCGCAACTGCCGCCGGCCGATCGACGGCGCGATGCCGAGGGACGCGGCGTACGCGGGCACGCTGACGGCGTTCGCCACCTGCGCTGCGATGTGCGCGCCGCCCGAGTCGCCGGCGAGCACGATCCGCGAAGCGTCCACGTGCAGACGCCTTGCATTGCGCTCCAAATAAGCGAGCGCGGCGTTGACCTGCTTCAAGGGCGTGGGATAGGTTTTTCCCGGTGCCACCGAGTAGTCGACGCCGACGACCGTGTAACCCTTGCCGGCGAGAATCTTGAGGTAGTTCGCTATCTGATTCTTGCTTCCCGAAATCCAGCCGCCGCCGTGCACCCAGACGACGGTGGTCAGCGCCCGCTCGCCCTTCTCGATCTCTGAGGGATAGAAAACATCGAGATGGGCGTCGGAGTCCGCGGCGTCGTAGCGCTCGTCGAGCCGAGCCGAGACACCCTGCGGAACATGCCTGGCGAGCGCCTGGGAGGTGGTGTTCGCGCCCTTGTCGAATGCCGCGCGTATCGCGAGCGCCGACGGCCAGGGGCTGAGCTGGAACGCGGCGTAGCCCCCCAAAGCGAGGATCGCGACGACGGCGAGAGCCCAGAGAACCCGGGTTCGCATTACTTGCGGATGTCCAGGCAAACCGGCTCGCGGTATAGGGGCGACAGGAAGCTCGTTCCCGGCAGCTGCTCCTGGATCGCCTTATGTTTCATTTTTCTCCTTTTAGGCCGTGCCACGGCCCAGTCTAGCGACTCGCGTCCCGCGCGTCACTCCGCCGCCGCATCCTCCTGCAAAAACTGCAGCACCGCCACTTCGTCGCGGCGCAGGGCCGCGGTCGGGGTCTTCTTGCGGGCCTGCTTCGCGAGCGGCTGCGGACCGAGGGGCGCGGTGAGGCCCTGGAGATAGGTACGCACCAGGCCCGGGTGGACGTAATATTTCCGGCACACGGCGCGGGTGTTGCCGAGGCGCTTCGCCACGGCGTCGATGGCGCGGATCATGTTGCGCTCGGCTTCGCGCTGGGTTTTGGCCGGCCCGAGCGCGAACAGCTCGCGCGCCGCGAGCATGGTCCCCGCCCAGGTGCGGAAGTCCTTGGCGGTGATGTCGCGGCCGGTGATTTCGCGCAGATAGGCGTTGACGTCGTCCGACGAGATCGTCTGACGTTTTCCCGATTCGTCGATGTACTTGAACAGCTCGTATCCCGGCAGGTCCTGGCACTGCTGCACGATGCGCGCGAGCTTGCGATCGGTGATCGATATAGCGTGCTCGACCCCGCTCTTGCCGCGAAAGGAAAAATGCAGCTTCGCGCCCTTCACCTCGACGTGCCGCCCGCGCAGCGTCGTGAGGCCGAACGAGCGGTTGTCGCGCGCGTACTCGTCGTTGCCCACGCGGATGAGCGTCTTGTCGAGCAGCATCACCACGGTGGCGAGGATCTGGCGCCGCGTGAGGTCGCGCGCGCGCAGGTCGCGCTCGACGCGCTCGCGGATCTCGGGGAGGATCTCGCTGAACTCGAGCATGCGGCGGAACTTCGACTTGTCGCGCGTATCGCGGTACAGCGGATGGTAGCGGTACTGCTTGCGCCCGCGGGCGTCGCGCGCCGTCGCCTGGATGTGGCCGCTGGGATCGGCGCAGATCCAGACGTCGGTCCAGGCGGGCGGTATCACTAGCGCCTGGATGCGCCTTCTCTCGGCCGGATCGCTGATGCGCGTCCCGTCGGGCGCGTAGTAGCTCCACCCCTTGCCGTTGCGCTCGCGCCGGATGCCGGCGATGCCGTCGGTGACGTAGGCGAGGCCCGCGCGGGCGGCGGCTTCACGGTGCTCGTCGACTCGCGGCCCGATCACGACGGCCTGCAGCTTTCCAGGCCGCGGCGCGGGAGTTCACGGCTGGAAACCTTGCGTGGATCGGTTTCCCGGATCGCCACGCCGTAGATGTCGTCCCGGTACGTGACGCGGAGCTCGTAGCTGTAGCCTGGCTGCGGCTTCAGCAGGGTTCCGAAGCTCGAGCTCGTGGACGGCCCCAGGAACGAGGAACTCGCGAAGCGGAACACGAGGTAGCTCGGCCGGTCGGGCGGAATTGCCACGGGAATCGAGGCCTGGTCGAGCCGGACCGTGCCTCGATAAGCGGTACTGCAGTCCGAGGCGACATCGTGGATGTTGAGAGCCGCATCGACCTTGGACACATCGGTCCGCACCAGCACGTTTCTCGGTCCTCCATCCTGATAGGTCTTCATGCCCGAACACGCTGCTGCGAGCGCGAGCAGGATGCAACAGGCATAACGCCCGAGCTTCGGTTTCACGTCAATTCTTGGCCATATCGGGGCAGCCGACGTTCTGCCCGGTTGCCCAGCCCTTGACGGCCTTGATCAGGACATCGAGTCCTCTGGACGGGCCGTAGATGTCGATGCGCGTCCTGCTGCGATCCAGGGGCGTGGCGTCGGCGACTAGGACGTAGTGTCCCGCCTCGGGTTCCTGGTAAACATTGACGACGCCCTTTTCGTACTTGCGCTGCACGTGCAGCTCCGCCTTCTTGTCGCTTACGAGGACGGTAGGCCGGTACACGGCGACGATGTTCTGATAGCTGGTTCCGGTCTGCGACACCGTCCTTACGCTGACGTTGAGGCATTCGGGCGCCTTCGCCTGGAAGGTCTTCGCGACCTCGCGGAAGGGCCGGTTAGCCTCGAAATGCTGCACCTCGCCCATGAAGGCGGTGGGGATGGCCTCGCGGAACTCCTGCGCCGTCTGCGGCATGCTGCCGCACGCCGCCAGCGCCAGGCCGAACAGCATGCCGACGCTGATCGAGCGCACCCTGGAGAACGATGCGTCGCTCATACGATCTCCTCCTTCGTCATTCCTTTCCCGGATGCTGCGCCCCGCAATTCTTGCATGAGCGCAGCGTTTTGTCCGCGTAGAAGCGCTCGAAGAGCGGCGGCAGGTCGCGCACAATGCTCTTCAGCTGCACCTCGACGCGGTGGAGCAGGCGGTGGCACCCCAGGCAATACCACTCGAAGCCGTCCTTCACCCCTTGAGGCCGCGTGCGCTCGATCACCAGGCACAGGCTCCCAGGCTCGGGCCGCTGGGGCGAGTGGCGCAGATGCGGCGGCATGAGAAAGATCGCGCCTTCCTTCAGCTCGATGCGGCCGGGCTTTCCGCCTTCCATGACGTTGAGGAAGGCATCGCCCTTCATCTGGTAGAAGAACTCCTCGTAGGGATCGTCGTGGAAATCGGTGCGCCGGTTCGGGCCGCCGACGACGGTCACGATGAAATCGCTGTCTTCCCAGACTTGCGCGTTGCCCAGCGGCGGCTTGAGCAGGTGCCGGTGCTCCTCGATCCACTTCGGGAAGTCCAGCGACCGTAGCACGGCTGCTAGAGCTTGATGCAGACGTTGGTCGGCTCGGAATAAAAATTGAGCGAGTGCAAGCCGCCTTCGCGGCCGATGCCCGAGAGCTTGGTGCCGCCGAAGGGCGTGCGCAGGTCGCGCAGGAACCAGCAGTTCACCCAGGAGATGCCGACCTCCATCGCCTGCCCGACGCGGTGGCCGCGCGAGAGGTTCGTGGTCCACACCGTGGAGGCGAGGCCGTAGGGCGTGTCGTTCGCCATGGCGATCGCTTCCTCCTCGCGGTCGAAGGGCGCGATGTGAGCGCAGGGGCCGAAGATTTCCTCGCGCACGGTGCGCGCCGTTTCGGGCAGGCCGGTCCACAGCGTCGGCTGGATCCAGGCGCCGTTATCGCGCGCGTCGCCGAATTTCGGCACGCCACCCCCGGTGACCACTTTCGCGCCTTCCTTTTTCGCCAGTTCGTAGTAGGAGAGCACCTTGTCGCGATGCTGCTTTGAAATCAGCGGCCCGAGGTTCGTGGCCTTGTCCTGCGGGTAGCCGAGGACGAGCGCTTCGGCCTTCGACTTCAGCGCGGCGACGAACTTGTCGAAGATCGACCTCTCGACATAGACCCGCTCGGGCGCGAGGCACACCTGGCCGGTATTGGAGAAGATCGCGTGCGCCATGCCGGCGGCTGCTGCCTCGAAATCGCAGTCGGCGAAGACGATTCCGGGGTTCTTGCCGCCCAGCTCGAAGGAAATCGGCTTCACCGTCGGCGCGACCGCTTTCATGATCGCCGCGCCGGTGGTGGTCTCGCCGGTGAAGGTCACGCCGTTCACTTCGGGGTGCGTGGTGATGAATTCACCCGCGGAATCCGGCCCGAAGCCGTGCACGACGTTGTAGACGCCCGGGGGGACGCCGGCCTCGTGCATGACTTCGGCGAGGAGTGTCGCGGTCGAAGGCGTTTCCTCGGACGGCTTGGCGACGATGCAATTGCCGCAGGCGAGCGCGGGAGCGAGCTTCCAGGTGAGGAGCAGCAGTGGCAGGTTCCAGGGCGCGATCACGCCGACCACGCCCAGGGGTTTTCTCATCGCATAGTTGACCGCTCCCTTGCCATCGGGGGTGTCGAGCCAGTACGACTCGGTGCCGTAGGTTCGAACGATGTCCGCGAAGACGCGGAAGTTCGCCGCTCCTCGCGGGATATCCAGGTGACTCGCGAGCGAAACCGGCTTGCCCGTGTCTGCGACCTCCGCCTCGAGAAAATCGTCGAAGCGCTTTTCGATGCCTTCGGCGACCTTGCGCAGCAGGTCGACGCGCGCCTGCAGCGCCATCTTGCCCCACGGCCCTTTGAGTGCCGCCTTGGCGGCGCGCACCGCGGCGTCGACCATGGCTCGATCGGCCTCGTGCACCTGCGCGACCACGGTGCCGTCGACCGGATTGATCTTGGCGAACTGCTTGGCGCTGCCGGTGAACTGGCCGTTGATGTAGCACTTGCGCTCGGCAACTGTGGCATTGGCATTCATGGAATCTCCGCGAGTGGGACTCAGGCGGTAGGCAGGTCCCGGAAAATAAGGGATACTTTACCAAAATGCGCAAGGTCCATGCTCCCCGGCGCGAGGCGAGAAAGAACGACGACCCGCTGCCATGACCCTGATGTCCAAGGAGCGGGCCATCCTTTTCGCCGATATCAGCGGAAGCACGGCGCTCTACGAGCTGCTCGGCGACAAGCCCGCGGCCAAGGCGATCGACGCTTGCCTGGGCGTGCTCCGGGAAGTCATCGGCAGGCGCGACGGGCTGGTGGTCAAGACAATCGGCGACGAGCTGATGGTGGTGTTCAACAACCCCGAGGCCGCCTGCGAGGCCGCCCGTGAGATGCAGCAAAGCATGATCGCGCTGCCCCCGACCGCGGGCGCGAAGCTCGCCATCCGCATCGGCTTTCACTTCGGCCTGGTGCTCGAGGACAAGGGCGATTTCTGGGGGGACGGGGTCAACACCGCGGCGCGGCTCGCCGGACTCGCCAAGGCGGGCCATATCCTCACCACCGGCGCCACGGCGAACGCGCTGCCTGGCATCCAGCGCAGCAACCTGCGCGACCTGGACGCGATCTCGGTGAAGGGCAAGCACGACGCGGTCCGTGTGTTCGAGTTGATGTGGGGGGACACGGAGGACGCGACGCAGCTCGCGGGGCTCGCCTCCAGCGCCAACGTCCAGGCGAAGCTGACCCTGGAGGTCGGGGAGCGCACCATGGGCTTCCCTGCGGACAAATCGGTCCTGATATTCGGGCGCGAGAATACCTGCGACGTGGTCGTCCGCGAGAAAACCGCCTCGCGCCGGCACGCGCGCATCGAGCGCCGCGGCGTGCAATATGTGCTGGTCGACGAATCCACCAACGGAACCTATGTCGCAATCGAGGGCGAGCGCGAGGTGGTGCTGCGCCGCGACAGCGTCATGCTGCGCGGCCGGGGCAAGATCGCCCTGGGCATCTCCACCGACAAGGCCGTGGAATTGGTCCTGTTCGACTGCTCCTGAGCTAAAATCCCGGTCTTTCTGAAGAAGTGAGGTCGACGTGAATCAGGCGGCTCAGGCGGCGCGCGCCGCGGTTTCGGGCAGGGAACACTGGACGGACAAGAAGGGCGTGAAGCTGTTTCTCTGGGAAAAGCCGCAGGCCTCGGGCGGGCCCAGACGCGGCACGGTGCTCTTCGTGCACGGATCGTCGATGGCGTCGCAGCCGACCTTCGACCTGAAGGTTCCGGGGCGCCCGGATTCATCGGTGATGGACTGGTTCGCGGCGCGCGGTTTCGACACCTGGTGCATGGACCACGAGGGTTACGGACGCTCGGACAAGTCCCGCCCGATCAACTGCGACATTTCCAACGGCGCGGACGATCTCGCCGCCGGAACGGACTACATCCTGAAGACGACCGGCGCGAACAAGCTCCTGGTCTACGGCATTTCCTCGGGCGCCTTGCGGGCGGCGCTGCTCGCGCAGCGGCATCCGGAGCGCGTCGCGCGGCTCGCCCTGGACGCCTTCGTGTGGACGGGCGAGGGCAGCCCGACGCTCGCCGAAAGGAAGAAGAAGCTACCCGAGTTCCAGTCGAAGAACCGCAGGCCCATCGACCGCGCCTTCGTGCACAGCATATTCGAGCGCGACCATCCCGGCACGGCCGACAAGGCCACCATCGACGCTTTCGCGGAGGCCATCGTGGCGCTCGACGACTCGGTGCCGACCGGAACCTACGTCGACATGTGCTCCAGGCTGCCGATCGTCGACCCGGCGAAGATCGCCGTGCCGACGATCGTCATGCGCGGGCAATGGGACGGCATCGCGGGTGTGGACGACCTGGTCGAGTTCTTCAAGCGGCTGCCGAATCCGGACAAGCAGTTCACGGTGATGGCCGGCATTTCCCACGCGAGCTTCCAGCAGAAGAACTACCTGCTGGCCTATCACATCCTGCATTCGTTCTTCTCGCAACCCGAACCCCTGTACAGAGGCTAGCTTCATGCGCGCGCTCATCGCACTGTTTTTCGCACTGCTCGCCGTGTCCGCGGCGGCGCAAAGCTATCCGGCCCATCCGGTGCGCATCGTCATTCCGCTTTCGCCGGGGGGAACGACCGACGTGCCGGGGCGCATGGTCGCGCAGAAGCTCTCCGAAACGCTCGGACAGCAGTTCTTCGTCGAGAACAAGGCGGGCGCCGGGGGCTTGATCGGTTCGGACTTCGTCGCCAAATCCAAGCCCGACGGCTACACCCTGCTGCTCACGGCGAGCCCTTTCGTGATTTCCCCGCACGTGTACAAGAACATGCCGTACAACGCGCTCACCGATTTCGCGCCCGTGGTCCGCATCGCCACCGGGCCGTACGTGCTGGTCGTGCATGCTTCGCTGGGGGTGAAATCGGTGAAGGAGCTGATCGCGCTCGCGAAGAAGCAGCCCGGCAAGATCGACTTCGCGAGCTCGGGCAACGGCGGCGCCCAGCACCTGGTCACGGAACTCTTCATGTACATGGCCGGCATCAAGCTGAACCACGTGCCGTACAAGGGCAGCGGGCCGGCGCAGCAGGACCTGATGTCGGGGATCGTCAAGGTCAGCTTCGTCGGCACGCCGATCGCGATCCCGCACATGAAGGCGGGAAGACTGAACGCCCTGGGGGTCAGCACGGCGAAGCGCTCGCCGGAGATGCCCGATGTCCCGACCATCGCGGAGGCCGGCGTGCCCGGCTACGAGGCGACCGTGTGGATCGGGATGCTCGCGCCGGCCGGGACGCCGAGCGAGATCGTCGCCAGGCTGAACGGCGAGATCGGGAACCTAGTGCGTACCGACGAAATGCGCAAGCTGCTCACGCCGACCGGCATGGAGCCCGATCCGGACACACCTGCGCAGTTCGGCGCCTACCTCAAGGCCGACTACGACAAGTGGGGGAGGGTCGTGCGCGAATCCGGGGCGACGGTGAACTGAGCGCCGGAGGAATACCGCTATAATCCGCGGATCGTCCCGTGTCCTGACGGCATCCAAGAGAGTCCCATGAATACCCGTGACGCAACCCTCGCGAAAGTCCGCGAACTGACCCACTTCATCGGCGGCAGGCACGTCAAGGGAGAGAGTGGCCGCTTCGGCGACGTGTTCAACCCCACCACGGGCGCGCTTTCGTCGAAGGTGCCCCTCGCCTCCAAAGGCGAGATGGAGCGCGCGATCGCGACCGCGAAAGAAGCTTTTGCCGGCTGGTCCGAAACCTCGCCGTTGACTCGGGCGCGGGTGATGTTCCGCTTCAAGGAGCTGATCGAGCGGCATATGGACGAGCTGGCGCTGCTCATCTCGAACGAGCACGGCAAGGTGCTCTCCGACGCGAAGGGCTCCGTGCAGCGCGGCCTCGAAGTGGTCGAGTTCGCCTGCGGCATCCCGCACCTGATGAAAGGCGAATACTCCGACAACATCACGTCCGGCATGGACCTGTACTCGATCCGCCAGCCGCTCGGCGTCTGCGCCGGCATCACGCCCTTCAATTTCCCGGCGATGGTGCCGATGTGGATGTTCCCGATGGCGCTCGCCTGCGGCAATACCTTCATTCTCAAGCCTTCCGAGAAGGACCCCTCCTGCGGGCTGCGGCTGGCGGAGTTGATGCTCGAAGCGGGAGCGCCTCCCGGCGTGCTGAACGTGGTGAACGGCGACAAGGAGGCGGTCGACACGCTGCTGACCGACCCGCGCGTCTCCGCGGTGAGCTTCGTCGGGTCGACGCCGATCGCCAAGTACGTGTTCGCCACCGGCTCGGTCAACGGCAAGCGGGTGCAGGCGCTGGGCGGTGCGAAGAACCACATGGTGGTGATGCCCGATGCCGACATCGAGGTCGCCGCCGAAGCGCTGATGGGCGCGGCCTACGGTTCGGCCGGTGAACGCTGCATGGCCGTCTCTGTCGCCGTTCCGGTCACAGACCGAACGGCGAATGAACTTGTCGAGGCGATGACGCCGAGGATCATGAAACTCAAGATCGGCCCCTCGACCGACAACGCCTCCGAGATGGGACCGTTGGTAACCCGCGAGCACCGCGACAAGGTGAAAGGCTATGTCGATCTGGGCGTGAAGGAAGGCGCGAGCCTGGTGGTCGACGGACGCGGATTCAGCGTTCCCGATCAGCCGAACGGTTTCTTCCTGGGTGGGAGCCTGTTCGACAAGGTGCGCGCCGACATGCGCATTTACAAGGAGGAGATCTTCGGCCCGGTGCTGTCGGTAGTGCGCGCGAAGAGCTTCGAGGAGGCGCTGGCGCTGCCCTCCGACCACGAATATGGAAATGGGGTGGCGATCTTCACCCGCAACGGTGACGTCGCGCGCAACTTCACGCACAAGGTGAACTGCGGCATGGTGGGCATCAACGTGCCGATACCGGTGCCGCTCGCCTTCCACAGCTTCGGCGGCTGGAAGAGCTCGATCTTCGGCGACATGAACCAGCACGGGCCCGAGGGCGTGCGCTTCTACACGCGCATCAAGACCGTGACCGCCCGCTGGCGCGAGGGCGTGAATCCCGGCCCCAATTTCGGCATGCCGCTGATGAAGTGACGAAATGAGCGCAAGCACATTTCGTCATCCCGAGGAGCGGCTTCACCGCGACCAGGGATCTCCCGTACCGAGATCCCTCGCTGCGCTCGGGATGACATAGGCCCGCCATGGTCAATCTCCACGATATCCGCTACCTGAGGATCGGCACGCCCGATCTCGACGCGGCCATCGAGTTCGCGACAAAGATCGTCGGGCTGCAGCTCGCCGGCCGCGAGGGTAGCGCGGCGTATTTCCGCAGCGACAAGATGCCGGTTCGGGGCGATACGCGCGACCACACGCTGGTGTATTTCGAGGGTAATCCCTCGGATCATGTCATCGGCTTCGACCTGAAGAACCGGGACGACTTCGACAAGGTCGGCGCAGAAATCGAGAAGGCGGGACACCCGGTGCACTACGGCACGAAGGGCGAGTGCGAGCAGCGGCGCGTGCAGCAGCTCCTCGCGTTCAAGGACCCGAGCGGCAACAAGATCGAAATCGTAGTGCGGCCCTTCCACAGCGGTGAGCGCTATTTTCCCGCGCGCGACGCCGGCATCACGCATTTCAGCCACATCGGCCTGCGCACCTCGAACGCGCCGCGGGACGAGGCGTTCTGGACGAAGCTCCTGAACGCGCGCGTCTCCGACTGGATCGGCGAGGCGCCGCTGCTGCGCGTCAGCACCATCCATCACACGCTCGCGCTGTTCCCGTCGCCGCACCCCGGCGTGCAGCACATCAACCACCAGGTCGAGGACTTCGACGACGTGATGCGCTCGTATTACTTCCTGAAGGAGAAGGGCGTGCGCATCGTATTCGGACCCGGCCGCCACCCGTCCTCGTCGGCGTGCTTCCTCTACTTCGAAGGCCCGGACAAGATGGTGTACGAGTACTCCGTCGGGGTGAAGCACATCCTGCCCGAGGAAGAAGCGGGCTACCGGCCGCGGCAGTTCCCGTTCGCACCCGAATCGTTCTGCATGTGGGGCTCGCGGCCTGACATTCCGGAGTTTCGCGCAGACCAGAAGGACAAGAAGCCGCCGCTGAAGACCGTGGCCTGAATCGCAGCCTGGAGTCCGTTTTTCCACCCGAAGATGGAGCAGCAGCAGATCATCGTGCGCAAAATGGCGCGGGCGCTCGCCCGCGCCGGCCTGGTCACGGCGTTCGGCCATTGCAGCGTGCGCCTGGACGGGAAGTCATTTCTAGTGTGCGCGTCCAGGCCCATGGGCATGATCAAGCCGGGCGAGCCGGGCACGGTGGTATCAACCGAGGCCCCGCTACCCGAAGGCGTTCTCGGGGAGGTCAGGATGCATCAGCAGATCTACAAGCGCCGCAGCGAGATCCAGGCAATCTGCCGCTTCATTTCGCCCAACCCAGTGACGCTCGCCGCGCTCGGGCTCTCGCCCACGGCGCGGCACGGGCAGGGCGCGCATTTCTATCCCCAGGTGCCGTTCTGGCCCGACCCGGGGCTGATCCGCAACGACCCGGCGGCGGCCGGCGTGGCCGAAACCATGGGCAAGGCGCCGGCGGTCGTCGTCAGCGTGAACGGCGCGGTGACGGGTGCCGAGACCCCGCAGCAGGCGGTGGCGCTCGCGGTGTTTCTCGAGGACGCGGCGCGGGTGGAGCTCGCCGCGCTCTACGCGGGGCTCGCCGACAAGGCGCCGCGCATGTCTGAGGAGCAGGCGAAGAGCCGAGCGACCTGGCAGGGGCGCATCGCCGAGCGAATGTGGGATCATCTGACCGCGGACGATCCGGAGTAGGCCGGCCTTGAGAGGAGGACTCATGCAGCGACTGAGAAGTCTCGCCATTCTGACGCTGGGTGTCTTGCTCGTGTCGTGCGCGGGGAACCCGCCCGCGTCGCGCGCTCCGGCTTCGCCAAAAGCATCGGTCACGCCGCCTCCGGCTCCGCCGCTCAAGACCGTCAACCTGATCGTCTTCCCGGGCGGCTTCAACTGGCCGATCTGGGTGGCGCGGGAAAAGGGCCTGTTCGAGAAGAACGGCATCGAGGTGAAAATCACTCCGACGCCCAGCTCGGTGTTCCAGCTCACCAATCTCATCGACGGGAAGTTCGACATCGCGATGACCGCGATCGACAACCTGATCGCGTACCGCGAGGGGCAGGGCGAGGTGCCCAAGGCAGGCCCGGACCTGTTCGCCTTCATGGGCGGCGACAACGGTTTCCTGCGGCTGGTGACCGTGCCCGAAGTC
>Ga0137410_10001903_pt1 | contig 14299 bp, 13 predicted proteins | sample CZODoug1_16funga_FD_108878 | JGI IMG/M metagenome (GOLD analysis project Ga0137410, IMG submission 108878) | Vadose zone soil fungal communities from Angelo Coast Range Reserve, California, USA - CZODoug1_16fungal (Illumina Assembly) | ecosystem: Environmental > Terrestrial > Soil > Vadose zone... | reverse complement strand
TCAATGTCGGCGGCCAGAAGATCCATCCGGAAGAGGTCGAGGCGGTGATCAATTCGCACCCGCACGTGCGCCTGTCGCTGGTGCGGGGGCGCAAGAGCCCCATCACCGGCGCCCTGGTCATCGCGGACGTGGTGCTCTCCAGCGATGCCGCCGCAGGGGATTCGCGCTCGCTCGAGCACGAGATCAGGGAGCATTGCCGCGCGCGCCTGCCCCGGCACAAGGTTCCTGCGACGATCAATTTCGTTCCGGCGCTCGCAGTCTCGGCAAGCGGCAAGCTCGAGCGTCGCAATGCGTAACGTCCTTGTCACCGGCGCCAGCCGCGGGCTCGGCCTCGCCATTGCCCGTCGCCTCGCGGCCGCCGACTACCGGGTGCTCGCGCTCGCCAGAAGCAGGACCGATGCGCTGACGGCCGCCATGGAAGAGAGCGCCCGGAGCAACAGTGCTCAGGCGATGCGCTTCGTCGCGTTCGATCTTGCGCAAATCGGCGCCATCGCCAGCATGACAAAAGGTCTGCGCCGCGAGTTCGGTCCGATCTTCGGGCTCGTCAACAACGCTGGCATCGGCAGCGATGGGATTCTCGCCATGATGCCCGACGCGCAAATCGAAGAATTGCTGCGCATCAATACCCTCGCGCCGATCGTTCTTTCGAAGTATGTGGTGCGCTCGATGCTCGCCGACGGCGGCGGCCGAATCGTCAACATGGCTTCCATCGTCGCGACCACCGGCTACAAGGGCCTCTCGGCGTACGCCGCGACCAAGGCATCGCTGATCGGATTCACCCGCTCGCTCGCGCGCGAGGTGGGGCCAGCCGGCATCACGGTGAATGCAGTGGCGCCCGGCTTCGTGGAGACCTCGATGACCCACGGCATGGAGGCCAGCCACCGCACGCAGATCGAACGCCGCAGCGCTCTGCAGCGGCTACCCGAGCCCGGAGATATCGCGAACGCGGTGGAATTCCTGCTCAGCGAGGGAGCGAAAAACATCACCGGGACCGTCCTCACGGTCGACGCCGGCAATACCGCGTAGCCGATGGCCTCCGCCGCCAAAGCGTGGCTGCGGGCGCTCGAGTTGACGGGCTCGATACCGCGAAACCCGCGGCGCACCCTTCCCGTCCTGATTGCAGAGACCGCGCAGCGCTTCGGCGATACGCCTGCCCTGCTCTCCGATGCCGAAAAGCTCACCTACGGCGCTCTCGACGCGCGCGCTAACCGCTACGCGCACTGGGCGCTGGCACAGGGCTTCGGCAAGGGCGACACGGTCTGCCTGCTCATGGGAAACAGGCCCGAGTACGTGGCGATCTGGCTTGGCTTGATCCGGGCGGGCTGCGTAGTCGCTTTGCTCAACAGCAACCTTGCCGGGGCATCGCTCGCGCACTGTGTGGCAGAGGCGGCGCCGCGCGCGATCATCGCCGCCGCGGAGCTAGTCGGCGCTCTCGAAGCACTAACCGATGCCAGGATCTGGGTCCACGGCAGCCACGGCCCTCAGGGCCACGCCCGCGTCGACGAGGAGGTCGAGCGTCACGCTCCCGACACGCCCCCCGCGCCCGACCAGACCATCGGCGATCCCGCGCTCCTCATCTACACCTCGGGTACGACGGGTTGGCCGAAAGCGGCCAGGGTGAGCCACGGCCGCATCATGCAATGGAGCCTCTGGTTCGCGGGCATGATGGACGCGAATCGCGCCGACCGGCTGTACAACGTGCTCCCCCTGTACCACAGCGTCGGCGGCATCGTCGCCCTGGGAGCCATGTTCGCCAGCGACGGCACGGTCGTCATCCGCGAGCGATTCAGCGCGAGCCGCTTCTGGGACGACGTGGTGCGATGGGATTGCACGCTTTTCCAGTACATCGGCGAGCTCTGCCGCTATCTCCTGCGCGCGCCCGCCGTGCCGCAGGAAATATCGCATCGCCTGCGCATGGCCTGCGGCAATGGTCTGCGCGCGGACATCTGGCCCGCCTTCCAGCAGCGATTCGGCATTCCCCGCATCTTCGAGTTCTATGCCTCGACCGAGGGCAACGTTTCGCTGTTCAACATCGAAGGCACGCCGGGCGCGATCGGACGAATTCCGCCCTACCTTGCGCATCGTTTTCCGACCAGGCTGGTCAAGCTCGACCAGCAGACCGGAGCGCCGCTGCGCGATGCGCAGGGGATGTGCATCGGCTGCGCGGCCGGCGAGCCTGGAGAGGCCGTCGGCCGGATTGCGACGGACGCCGCGGACATCGCCGGGCGCTTCGAGGGTTATACGCGCCGCGACGCGACGGAGGCGAAGCTGCTGAGCGATGTCGCGCAACGCGGCGACGCCTGGTTCCGCACCGGGGACCTGATGCGCAAGGATGGACACGGGTACTTCTACTTCGTCGACCGCCTTGGCGACACGTTTCGCTGGAAGGGAGAAAACGTCTCTACATCCGAGGTGGCGGCAGCCCTATGCGCGTTCCCCGGCGTGAAGGACGCGTGCGTCTACGGGGTCACCGTTCCAGGCGCAGACGGACGCGCCGGCATGGCTGCGATCGTGGCCGATGGCGAGCCCGACCTCAGGGCGCTGCGCCAGCACCTGAGCGCAGCGCTGCCACGGTACGCGCGCCCCGTCTTTCTGAGGATGTGCAGCGCCGTGGAATTGACCGGCACCTTCAAGCACGCCAAGCAGGAGTTCGCGCGCCAGGGATTCGATCCCGCCGTGGCCTCGGACCCCGTCTACTTCGATGACCAAGACGTGGGCGCCTACGTGCTCATGGATGCGGCGGCCTGCGCCAGGATCCAGGCGAGCGAGCTGCTTTTCTGATCGGACCGATCCGACCTATCGCGCGGTGTCCGACTAGAATACCCTCGAAAACCTGTTGCACATCGCGGGAGTTGCTATATCCGGCCGGGCGCTACCAGCGTCAGGAGCAGGTGAGAGACCTGCCTCCCGCTCCATCCCTATTGCCGCCGGCATGCCTTCGCTACCGCGCCGGCTGGACCTGCTGCATCATTCCTGCATGGAACCAGCCGACAGCATCCGCCGCCTCGGCTTCTTGCGGTGGTACGAAAGGCGCCTGATCGAGAGCCATGCCTGGTTCGTCTCCGGGTTCGTCTGCATGATTCTGGTCGCCACTTGCGTCGAAGAGCTGGCGTTCCGCGGCTCGTTCGCGAGGCTGCTCGCCTACGTGACCCTGGTGTTCGCGGCCTCCGCGCTCGGCATCTACGGGATGTTTCGCTATCAGAAGATCCTCGGCGAAGCCGAGCGGATAGGCGAGCGGGCCACCTGCCCCGGCTGCGGCGTCTACGCCCGCTTCAAGCTCATCTCGGCGTCGTCCGCGCAATGCCGCAAGTGCAGCCACGAGTGGCGGCTGATCGGCTAGCGATCCCGGTCCTCGATTTCGAACTCGCGGCGCATCAGCGCCGACACCTTCGGGTCGAACTCCTTCACCCGCAGGTACTCCGCGATCACCTCCTCGCGTCGACCAAGCTTGTGCAGGGCCGCCGCGAGGTGGTAGCCGGCGTACGGATTGAATGGCTGCAGCCGCACCGCCTCGCGAAACTTCGGCACCGCCTCCTCGTAGCGCCCGACGTGTGAGAGGGAGAGACCAAGCCCGTACCACGCGCGATCCAGCTTCGCATCGAGGGCGATCGCCGCCTGCATCAACTCCGTCGCGCGCGAGTGGTTGCCGGCGCGTTGGGCAGTGAATCCCGCGTTGAAAAACAGGCTGGCGTCGTCGGTCTTCAGCGCCACCGCCCTCTCGAACGCGGGAACGGCCTCGCTGAACTCGCCCCGCTGCGCGTACAGGAAACCGAGCACGCTCCACGCTTCTTCGCGCTTCGGGTTCTCGCGAACCACCTCGCGGAACGCGTGCAGCGCCCGGCCATTCAGTCCAAAGAAGAGCAGCGTCTGAGCCCGGAAATACAGCATCGACTCGCGCAGCGATCCGCTCACTGCTTCCTCTCGATCAGCGCGCTGCAATCGTAGCTGCCGGACGAGCACATCGCCGGCAGTGCCCAGAACGCGATCATCAGCCAGATCCAGACGACGAGCAGGACGGCGACGAACGGAATATGGGCGTCGACGACGATGCGTGGTGTAAGGAAGCGCGCGGCGCGGATGACCGGGTCTGTCACGACCCGCAGCACGCCGTAGAAGATATTGCCCTCGCGCTTGTGCCCGGCAAGGATGTAGAGGGCGCCGCGGCCGAGAAAGAACATGAAGGCGAGCTCGGCGAGCGCCTTAATAATCACTAGCAGCAAGAGTTCGATCGCCATAAAAAATAAAGCCCGCGGATCGCGCGGGCTTTATCGTAGCGAAGTTACGCTCAGGTGCCCCGTGTCTCGATGTCGCCCTCGAGGACCGGGTAGCGCACGTGGTCGACCAGCGCCTGTACCTCGGCGTCCGGCGCCGGCGTCAGCAGGCTGACGATCCAGATCGTCAGCAAGCCAACCGGCACGCCGAAGACGCCGGCCGAGATCGCGTTCATGCCGAACCACTGGTATGAAGCGATCGGCGCGGTCACGCCCAGGATGTCACGGAAGAACGGGTAGGTGACGGACATGTAGTACATGCACACACCGAGGCCCGCCGCCATGCCGATGATCGCGCCCCACTTGTTGGCGCGCTTCCAGAACACGCCGAGCACCAGCGCCGGGAAGAACGCCGAGGCCGCGAGCGAGAACGCCGCGCCGACCAAGAACAGGATGTTCCCCGGCTTGTACGACGTCACCCAAGCGGCGACGAGGGCCACGACCAGCAGCAGCACCTTCGACACCATCACGCGCCTTGCCGTCGGCGCGTTGGGCGCGATCATCTTGTAGTAGAGATCGTGGCCGAGCGCGTTGGCGATGGTCAGCAGCAGGCCGTCGGCCGTGGAGAGCGCGGCCGCGAGGCCGCCCGCCGCCACCAGGCCGGAAACCACGTACGGCAGGCCGGCAATCTCCGGCGTCGCCAGCACGATGATGTCGCCGCCGATGGCGATCTCCGCGAGCTGCACGATGCCGTCGAAGTTGAGGTCGGTGATCGTCAACAGCGCCGGATCGACCAGTCGCCATGCCGCCGCCCATGCGGGCAGCTCCGAGAACTTGCTTCCGACCAGGTTCGAGTACACGTCGTACTTCGCCAGCACCGCGAGGCAAGGCGCGGTGAAGTACAGCAGGAAGATGAAGAACAGCGACCAGAACACCGAGGTGCGCGCCTGCCTCACGCTGGGCGTGGTGTAGTAGCGCATCAGGATGTGCGGCAGCGCCGCGGTGCCGAACATCATGCAGAACACGATGCCGAGGAAGTTCAGCCGGGCTGTGTCGCGGGCTTGCTCGGTCGCTCCCGGAAACGGCTCGGCGTGCTTCCGGGGCGGATTGGCATTCGCTCCCAGGTTACGACGTGCCGACCAGTACTCCTGCGCCTTGGCCGGATTGGTGGGCGTATTGGCGAGCGCCTGCTGGATCGACTTCTGGACGTAGTCCGGCGCGTTGTCGGCCTTGGCTTTGGCGAGGCGCTGCTCTAGCGACGCGCGCCGCTCGGCGGCCGCCTTGGCGGGGTCCTTCAGCGCCGCGCTGGCTTCGGCCGCAGCCGCCTTCGCCAGGCCGCGCGCCTCCACTTCCTTCGGATCGGCCGTGATCTTCTTCTCCAGGTCGCCGACCTTCTGCAGCGTGTAGCCGTAGGCGATTTGCGGAATCGGAATGCCGGTGTGCTTTACACCCAGCCAGACGACCGGCGTCAGGTAGGCGATGATCAGGATGATGTACTGCGCCACCTGGGTCCAGGTAACCGCCCGCATGCCGCCCAGGAACGAGCACACCAGAATGCCGGCGAGGCCGACGAATACGCCGACACCGAACTCCAGCCCCGTGAACTTGCTGGTGATGATGCCCACGCCGTAGATCTGCGCCACCACGTACGTGAACGAGCACAGGATCGCGGCGAAGATGCCGATCGAGCGCACGATGTTGCCGCCGTAGCGCGCACCGAGGAAGTCGGGAATCGTGAACTGGCCGAATTTGCGCAGGTACGGGGCGAGGAACAGCGCCACCAGCACGTAGCCGCCGGTCCAGCCCATGACGAACGACAGGCCGTCATAACCAGAGAAGTACAGCGTGCCCGCCATGCCGATGAACGACGCCGCGCTCATCCAGTCCGCGCCGGTCGCCATGCCGTTGAAGAACGCCGGCACGCGTCGACCCGCGACGTAGTACTCGGCCGCGTCCACCGTGCGGCTCATGACGCCGATGATGGCGTACAGGGCGATGGTGGCGAACAGGAACCAGTAGCCGATCCACTGCCGCGACAAGCCCATCTGCTCCGCGATCGCCAGCAGGATCACGAAACCGACGAAACCGCCGGTGTAGACGCCGTAGTATTTGCGGAGCTGGTTGAAGAACGCTCTGTTTTCCGAGATGACTGCGCTCATTGGTCGTCCCCCTCGTGCACGCCGTAGACCTTGTCCAGCGCGTTCATGTATCTGGCATAGATGAAGATGATCACCACGTAGATCGCCAGCGAGCCCTGCGCAGACATGTAGAAGCCCAGCGGAAAGCCGAAGAACGTGATGCTGTTGAGATCCCTCGCGAACCAGCCTTCGACGAAGGTGGCGATGAACCAGACGACCATGAGGATCGCCGTGATGACCAGATTCTTGTGCCAGTACTCCCGGTGCTTGTCGGACAGTTGCACTGAGCCTCCCCCTTTATTGGCCTTCTCCTGCGATCCTAGCCTCCGTCCCTCGGAGCCTCCATTAGGGAAAACCCTAGGATGCGCTGCACCAATTCTGCCACCGAATCGGCTTCGAGTTTTTCCATGACCTTGGCGCGGTGCGCTTCCACCGTTTTCACGCTGATCTCCAGCTCGGCGGCGATCACCTTGTTAGGCTTGCCTTCGATGATGCGCTGCAGCACGCCGCGCTCGCGCTCGGTCAACCTGGCGAGGCGCTCGGCGGTCCGGGTGCGCGTCGCTTGCAGCGCGCGCAGTTCGGCATCGCGCCGGAACGCCTGGCCGATCACCGCGACCACCTCGCGATAATTGAACGGCTTCTGAATGAAGTCCACCGCGCCGCTCTTGAGGGCGCTCACCGCGGCCGGGACGCTCCCCTGGCCGCTGACGAACACGATCGGTATCTCGATGCCCTTTGCCTTGAGATAGTCCTGAAGCTCGAGACCGCTCATGCCGGGCATCTGCACGTCCAGCACCAGGCAACCGGGATCGCCGCGGTAGTCCTCGATGAACGCGGCCGCCGAAGCGTAGGTGCGCACCGCGATGCCGTTCGACTCCATCAGCCAGCGCCACAGCGTGCGCGTCGACTCGTCGTCGTCGACGACATACGCGATGGCGGTGACGCGGGTGTCGTTCATGGCGACGGCGGCAGAAGGCCGCGCACCCGGGCGATCAGGTCCTGATTGGAGAACGGCTTGCTGAGACACACGTCCGCGCCGAGCGCAAGGCCACGCTCGACCTGCGGACCTCGTCCGTGCGCGGTGAGCATCAGGATGCGGACCGCGCGCATCGCCGCGTTGCCGCGGATCCTGCGACACACCTCGAAGCCGTCGCACAGCGGCATCATCACGTCGAGCAGCAGTACGTCGGGCTGGAAACCTTCGGCGAGGCGCAGCGCCTCCTCGCCGTCGCGCGCCACCCGCACCTCGTAGCCGCAACTGCGCATCAGGAACTCGAGCGACGTGACGATGTTCGGCTCGTCGTCGGCGATCAGCACCTTGCGCGCGGTAGCCATGCTCGCCTCAGGCAGCCTTGCCCAGCGCGGCCTTGCCAAGAGCCGCCTCGTCCACGAGCGGCAAGGTGAACGAGAAGCACGCGCCCTCGCCCGGCCGGCTCTCCACCCATAGGCGCCCGCCGGAGTGCTCGACGATGCGTCGGCTGATGTACAGACCGAGGCCGCTGCCTTGCGGCTTGCCGGTCAGCCGGTCGCCGGCCTGGCGGAACTTCTCGAAGATCAGATCCTGGTGCTCGCGGGGCACGCCCGGCCCGTTGTCGCGGACGTTCACGCGCAGGAACCCCCCCTCCTCTTCGAGCGCGATCTCTACTCGCCCCCTGCCGGGCTCGATGAACTTGACCGCGTTGGACAGCAGGTTGACTACGACCTGCACGATGCGGTCGAGGTCGGCCTTCACCCGCGGCACGCGCGCCGGCAGGCTGCGCTCCAGGCGCACCTCGCGCTCACGGAACAGCTGGCTGGTCGACGCCGCCGTGTCTTCGATCACCTCGCGCATGTCAATCAGCGACTCGTGCCACTCCATCCGCCCCGATTCGAGGCGCGAGACGTCGAGCACCTGGCTGATGAGGCGCGTCAGCCGCTCGGTCTCCTTGATGACGATGCCGAGGAAGCGCTCGCGCTCGGCCGCGGGCAGCTGGGGATGGTCGTGCAGGATCTCGGTGAACGAGCGAATCGCGGTGAGCGGCGTGCGCAGCTCATGCGAGACGGTGGAGACGAACTCATCCTTCATGCGGTCGAGCTCGGTGAGGCGCTCGTTCGCCGCGCGCAGCTCCCGCGTGGCGCGCTCGAGCTCTTGCGATTTCTGCTCCAGGCGATGGCTGTAGACGACGATCTGCGACGCCTCGTCGAGCACGGCGCGCACCTCGTCGAGCGTCAGCGCCTCCTCCTTCGTCACCGTGGCGAGCATGATGTGCGCTGAAGCAGCGCCGATCACGCCGGCGAGCTGCTTCTCGACGAAGTGCACCAGGTCGGCATCGGCTTCGCGCTGCGCTTCCGGCCGCTCGACGCCGCGCAAGCGGGCATAGTCAGCGAACGCCTCTCCGGCCGCGCGCAGGCCGACGAAGCGCGCCAGCAGGTTGAACAAATCCGCAGCCGAGGCGGTGCCACGCCACAGCCGCTCGCCGCTCGACCCGGCGGGCCGCCGGAACACATCGACGAACAAGGTCGCCTGGCGGTGCTCGTCCACGCCTGGCGCGCGCGAGAGCGACACCGCGACGTAGGCGCCGGCATTCGCCAGCATGCTCCAGACCATCGCGTGCGTAATCTGGTCGAGTCCCGAGACACCGAACAGCGCGAGCGGCCGGAGCAGCTCGATGCCGAACGGGCCGTGCTCGAGCAAGCCGAGAGGCAGCCACTCGGAGCGCGCGAAAGCGGGCAGGAGCAACGTATAGAACCAGACCGCAAAGCCCGAGACCAGGCCGGCCAGGGCGCCGCGCCGCGTGCCGCCCTTCCAGAAGATGCCGCCGAGCGCGGCCGGCGCGAACTGCGCCACCGCGGCGAACGAGATCAGGCCGATCGAAACCAGCGCGTAGGCCTCGCCGGCGATCTTGAAGTAGAGGTAGCCGAGCAGCAGGATCAGCACGATCGCGCCGCGGCGGATGCCGAGCAGCAGGCCGGTCAGGTCGCGCCGTTCGTTGAGCCGCAAGGCTCGCATGCGCAGCAGCACCGGCATCACCAGGTCGTTGCACACCATCGTCGACAGCGCGATGGTCTCGACGATCACCATGCCGGTCGCGGCCGACAGACCGCCGATGAACACCACCAATGCGAGCAGCTCCTGCTTCTGCGACATCGGCAGGGTGAGCACGAACGAGTCGGCGTCCGCGCCGCCGGGGAAGTGCAGCAGGCCGCCGAAGGCGATCGGCAGCACGAACACGTTGATGGCCAGCATGTACAGGGGGAACAGCCAGATCGCCTTGCGCAGGTGCCCCTCGTCCTTGTTCTCGATCACCGTCACCTGGAACTGGCGCGGCAGGAACATGATCGCGAACATCGACAGGATGGTGAGCCAGATCCAGCTCGAGTAGTCGCCGCCGACGCCGCCGAACGGCGCCAGCATCGGCTGCAGGTCCGCATTGGCCGCGACGCGGGCAAAAATATCGCCGAAGCCACTGTAGAGACCCCAGCTGACCCACACGCCGACCGCGAGGAAGGCGACCAGCTTGACCAGCGACTCGAAAGCGATGGCGGCCACCATCCCCTCGTGGTGCTCGGCGGCGTCGAGGTGGCGCGTGCCGAAGAGAATGGTGAACGCCGCGAGGATCAGCGCCACCCACAGCGCCGTATCGCCGAGCAGCGGGGCGGCGCCGACGCTCGCCGGCACGACGATCTCGGGATACTGCAGCACAGTGGTGAAGCTCGCCGACACGGCCTTCAGCTGCAGCGAGATGTAGGGCAGGATGCCGATCACCGCGATCACCGTCACCACCCCGCCGAGCAGTGCGCTCTTGCCGTAGCGCGAGGCGATGAAGTCGGCGAGCGAGGTGATGCGGTTCTGCTTGCTGATGCGCAGGATCTTGCGCATCACGATCCACCACAGCGCGATCATCAGGGTCGGCCCGATGTAGATCGGCAGGAAGCCGACGCCGTTCTCCGCCGCGCGGCCAACGCTGCCGTAGAACGTCCAGGCGGTGGCATACACCGCGAGCGACAGGCTGTAGATGTAAGGGCTGGCGATGACCGAACGCCCGGCGTCGGCGCGCTGGTCGGCGTAGTACGCGATCGCGAACAGCAGCCCGAGGTAGGCGAACGAGACGAAGATGATGACCCAGGGCACCAGCACCGGCGCGCTCCGCTAGTCCGGCCGTTCGATGACGAGGGCGATGAGCCCGATCAGCGCGCCCCAGGCGACGAAGAAGTATGCATAGAGCACCGGAATACCCGCCACGGTGCCTTGGACATTGAACACCGCGAGCACCGGGTAGCTGAACAGCACCAGCCCGAGCAGGCAGAGGGCCGCCAGCCGCTGCCCGCGAACGTCGAATTGCTCCATTCCTCCTCCCGCTGCTTGACGCAGCTGCCCAACCTGCAACTTACAGGATTCCTACGGCGCTCGACAATCCACCCAGGACTGCGACGGCAAGCCCGGAAACGAAGGCGATTGCCGCGACGTACATCGCCGCGTCCTCGCCGCTGCAGCCGAGCAGCCGCCGCAAGCCGATGCCGCAGAGGAAGCAGCCATGGAAGAACGCCACGACCACGAGGATCGTGAGCACAGCCGAAGCGAGGAGCGGTGACGCCAGGAATATCGGTACGCTCGAGTACGCCGCCACCGCGACGGCGCGGTCCCAGTGCCGGCCCGCCGAAAAAAGGGGCGCCAGGGCGTAAATGGCGGCGGCAACGGCCAGCACCGCGAAGAGGCAGAACGCGAAGGTCACCGCGACGGATGTCGCGAGCGAGAGCGCGGTCGTCGTACCTGGCCCGATCGGATCGGCCGCGTGGCCGATGGGCCATGCGAATGCGGGCACCAGCGCCAAAGGCGCAGCCAAACCGAAAAGGCTGCGCCGCCAGCCGGGCGCGGCGGCGTGGACGGCGTCCCAGGCGGCCTCCGGGCGCCAGAGGATCCGCAACGGCAGGCTGTTCAACAGGCGGAGGATGGCGGAGAGAGTGGGATTCGAACCCACGGTACGCTATTAACGTACACACGCTTTCCAAGCGTGCGCCTTAAGCCGCTCGGCCATCTCTCCGCAGGCACCGGATTCTACCAGCGCTACATCGATTGCTTGAGCTGGTCCAGGATCTGAGGATTCTCCAGCGTCGAGACATCCTGCGTGATCTCCTCGCCCTTGGCGATCGCGCGCAGCAGGCGGCGCATGATCTTTCCGGAGCGGGTCTTGGGCAGGTTGTCGCCAAAGCGGATGTCCTTGGGTTTGGCGATCGCGCCGATCTCCTTGCCCACCCAGTCGCGCAGCTCCTTGGCGATCTTCTGCGCTTCCGCGCCGCTCGGCCGCGCCCCCTTGAGGACGACGAAAGCGCACACCGCTTCGCCGGTGAGCTCGTCGGGGCGGCCGACGACCGCGGCCTCCGCGACCAGCTTGGAGTTGGCGACCAACGCGGATTCGATCTCCATCGTTCCCAGGCGATGCCCGGAAACGTTGAGCACGTCGTCGATGCGGCCGACGATGCGAAAGTAGCCTTCCTCGTCGGTGCTCGCGCCGTCGCCGGCGAGATAGAGCTTGCCTTTGAAGTCGTCGGGCCAGTACGTCTTCTTGTAGCGCTCCGGGTCGCCCCAGATCGTGCGCAGCATCGAGGGCCAAGGACGGGTGATCACCAGGATCCCGCCCTTGCCTCTCCCGACCGGATGGCCGGTCTCGTCGACGATGTCGGCGAAGATGCCCGGCAGGGGCAGCGTCGCCGAGCCAGGCTTGGTCGGCGTCGCGCCCGGCAGCGGCGTAATCAGGTGGCCACCGGTTTCGGTCTGCCACCACGTGTCGACGATCGGGCAGCGTCCGCCGCCGACGACCTCGTGGTACCACATCCAGGCTTCGGGATTGATCGGCTCGCCGACCGTGCCGAGGATGCGCAGCGACGAGAGGTCGTATTTCTTCGGCTGATCGCCGCCCGCCTTGATCAGCGAGCGGATCGCCGTCGGCGCGGTATAGAAGACGTTGACCTTGTGGTCCTGGATGATCTTCCAGAAGCGCCCTGCGTCGGGATAGGTCGGCACGCCTTCGAACATCACCTCGGTGGCGCCCACCGCGAGCGGGCCATACGCAATGTAAGTGTGGCCGGTCACCCAACCGACGTCGGCGGTGCACCAGAAGATGTCGCTCGCCTTGTTGTCGAACGTCCACTTCATGGTCAGCGCCGCCCAGAGCAGGTACCCGGCGGTGGAATGCTGGATGCCCTTCGGCTTGCCGGTCGAGCCCGAGGTATAGAGGATGAACAGCGGGTGCTCGGCGTCGACGTTCACCGGAGCGCACGTGTCCGCCTGCCCCTTCACCGCGTCGTCCCACCAGGTGTCGCGCCCGGCCTGCATCGGCACTTTGCTGCCGGAGCGCTTGTAGACGAAGACATTCTTGATCGCCTCGCAGCCGCCCATCGCGAGCGCTTCGTCGACCACGGGCTTGAGCGGGATCTCCTTGCCGCCGCGGAACTGGCCGTCCGCGGTGATCACCGCCACCGCGCCGGCATCGATGATGCGCTCCTGCACGCTCTTCGCCGAGAAGCCGCCGAATACCACCGAGTGCGTCGCGGCGATGCGCGCGCATGCCTGCATCGCCACCACGGCCTGGATCGACATCGGCATGTAGATGAGAACGCGATCGCCCTTCTTGATGCCGCCCGCCTTCAGCGCGTTCGCGAAGCGGCAGACCTCCTTGTACAACGCCTGGTAGGTGATCTTCGTCACCTTGCCGTCGTCGGCTTCGAAGATGATCGCGATCTTGTCCGGCTGCGTCTTGAGATGCTTGTCGAGGCAGTTGTGGGAGGCGTTCAGCTCGCCGTCGTGGAACCAGCGGAAGAACGGCGCCTTCGATTCATCGAGCGTCTTGGTGAAGGGCTTCGACCAGAGCAGGTTCTCGCGCGCGAGCCGCGCCCAGAAGCCCTCGAAGTCGCGCTCCGCCTCGGCGACCATCCTGTTGTACGCATCCATGCCGGAAATGTTCGCCTGCTTGACGAACGCGGGACTCGGCTTGAAGACCCGCTTTTCCTGCAGGACCGTTTCGATCATCGACGACGCCATGCACCCTCCTCCGTTGCTCTCGTGGGATGCTACAGTTCCGCATGGTCACCATCAAGAAGGCGGACCTGATCCAGAGCGTCGCCGACGCTCTGCAGTTCATCTCCTACTATCACCCCGCGGACTACATCCGCGCCCTCGGCCGCGCCTACGAGCGCGAGCAGTCGCCGGCGGCGAAGGACGCGATCGCCCAGATCCTCAGCAACTCGCGCATGTGCGCCGAGGGGCACCGGCCGATCTGCCAGGACACCGGCATCGTCAATGTCTTCCTCAAGGTCGGCATGCAGGTGCGCTTCGACTTCTCGGAAGGGCTGGAGGATGTCGTCAACGAAGGCGTTCGCCGCGCCTATCTCGACCCGGACAACAAGCTGCGCGCCTCGGTCCTCGACGAGTCGGATTTCGGCCGAAAGAACACGAAAGACAACACGCCCGCGGTGATCAACGTGCAGCTCGTGCCGGGCGACAAGGTCGAAATCGACGTTGCCGCGAAAGGCGGCGGCTCGGAAGCGAAAGCGAAGTTCGTGATGCTCAATCCCTCGGACTCGATCGCCGAGTGGGTGCTGAAGACGGTGCCGACCATGGGCGCGGGCTGGTGCCCGCCGGGGATGCTCGGTATCGGCATCGGCGGCACCGCCGAGAAGGCGATGCTGCTGGCGAAGGAATCGCTGATGGAGCCGATCGACATGGCCGAGCTGAAGACGCGCGGCGCGAAAAACAATGTCGACAAGCTGCGCGTCGAGCTCTACGACAAGGTGAACGCGCTCGGCATCGGCGCGCAAGGCCTCGGCGGCCTCTCCACGGTGCTCGACGTGAAGATCCGCACTTACCCTGCCCACGCGGCCAACCGGCCGGTGGCGATGATTCCCAACTGCGCCGCCACCCGGCACGCGCATTTCGTGCTCGACGGCTCGGGACCCGCGGAGTTCGAGGAGCCG
>Ga0137410_10001902_pt1 | contig 14303 bp, 26 predicted proteins | sample CZODoug1_16funga_FD_108878 | JGI IMG/M metagenome (GOLD analysis project Ga0137410, IMG submission 108878) | Vadose zone soil fungal communities from Angelo Coast Range Reserve, California, USA - CZODoug1_16fungal (Illumina Assembly) | ecosystem: Environmental > Terrestrial > Soil > Vadose zone... | reverse complement strand
GTCACGGCAACGGGTGGCACGCCGGGCTATACCTATGCCTGGACGTGGCTCTCCGGCGGTTCCGGGATCACGATCAACTCGGCGACGTCGGCGACGACGACGTTCGATGGAACGAATGCTTTTAACGGCACGCACAAGACCGGCACGGCGCGCTGCACGATCACGGATTCCCTGAGCGCGACGGCGACCGTCGACGTGCCCGTCGATCTCTATTGGCCGAGTATTGCCTGATGGCGCTCACTTCGCTCCTCGCCGTCCACAACTCGGTGAACGGCGAGGTCAAGTACATCGCTTTTACGGTGACCGAGCTCGCGGCCCTCGGCGCGATGAAGCAAGGCCTCGTCACGATCCCCGTGCTCGCCGCGGCGATGCAGCCGGCGACGACGAACGGTGCCGCCGGCGGTGTCATCGAGACGACGACGAACAAGGTGCTCTATCGGACCTTGGATTTCGACACGTCGACGCAGGAGTTCGCGGGCTTCACGATCCCGTTCCCGAAGAGCTTCAATAACGGCACCGTCAAGTTTCAGCCGATCTGGACGTTCGCGTCGGGCTCGGGCGGGGTCGTCTGGGCGCTGCAGGCGCTCGCGTGCTCGGACGACGACGCGATCGACACGGCCTATGGCACCGAGCAGACCTCGACCGACACCGCGCTCACGGCGGGCGATGTGCACGTCGGGCCGACGAGCGCGGCGATCACGATCGCGGGCACGCCGGCGACGGGCGATCTCGTGTTCTTCCGCATCAAGCGCAACCCGGCCGACGGCTCCGATACGCTGACGACGGACGCGCGGCTCATCGGCATCCGGCTCTTCTTCACGCAGAACGCCGCGGACGATACGTGAGCCTTTGGGGCACTGAGGCCGATAGCTACGTCGGCGGCTCGGGCGACACCGTCCGGCTCGATGCGCAGGGGATCACTGACGTCGTCGTCGGTGGCACGGCGACGATCACGTATCGGGTCGACAGCGACGGCGGCATCTATCGCATCCAGGCGCACGGGGGCTCGACCAAGCTCTACGACTGGGTGCTGCCGAATGCCCAGGCGGCGAACTATGAGGTCCGCTGGGTCACGCAGGGTAATGATCCGAATACGACGCCGGCGGCATCGGGCACCTGGATCGCATGCACCTCCGACCGCGACTGGGTCAATACATCGACCAATGCCGACGACACGGACACCTTCACGCTTGAACTCCGACACGTCGGCGGGCCGACCCTTGCGAGCGTGACGATCACGTTGAATGCGTTCGGTTCGCCGTAGCTATAAGGAAGCAAACTCCATGCGATTTCCTCTCGCGCAGGCAGCGCTCGCGCTGCTCGCCCTCTCCGCCTGCGCCTCGGTGAACGAGCTCAGCATCGGCATCGGCAAGTCCTTTCGCGCGAGCGAGGGCTTCACCGGCGGCATCGTGAGCGTCGCCGCCAGGAGCGAGCACTGGGAAGGGCGCGTCCTCTATGTCGGCGCGCAGACGATCTATCCGCAATACGGCGGTCTCGATCTCAAGGCCTACGTTGGCTTCGTCATGTCGCGCTACTGGGACTTCAGGGACGGGCACAACGTGCAGCCCGAGCTTGGCATCGGCGCGATGTTCAAGGAGAACGCGACCTGCCAATTCAACGGCGATATCAAATGCGATCGCCGCACGCCGCTCTGGTTCAATGCCTGCCCGCATCTCGGCGCCTCGTGGCACGCAAGCTCGCTCCGCTTGACGCTCTGGCATTGTTCGAACGATCAGCTGGACGCCGGCCACGCCGAGAGCAAGAACCTCGGCGAGGAGTTCGTGCTGCCCGAGGTGATCGTCTGGGAGCGTGGTTGATGACGGAGCCGACGCAGCTCCCCGATGGGTGGCTGCCGGCACTCCTTGCCATTGCAGCCGGATGGGTCGCCTGGGTGACCGAGCGAATGATCCGGCACCGTCACCCACTCTATGTCTCGCACAAGGATCTCGCGGAGATCCGCGCGCAGCGCGATCGCGAATGGCGCTCTTCGCTCGAGGACTTGCGCCTCGAGGTCAAGGGAGACTTTGAAACGCTCCGCGATGAGATGCGCGAGGAGCTTCGGGATCTGCCGCGTGCGGTTGCGGATCTCGTCAATCGAGGGAGACTCTGATGCAGCTCACCCCGCATTTCAGCCGCGCGGAATTCGAGCGCTCGGAGCTCGCGGCCCGGAACGGTTTCGACAACACCGTGCCGGATGTGCTCCTGCCGAACCTGCAGCGGACGGCCGAACTCCTCGAGGACGTCCGCCGGCACGTCGGCGCGATCCGGATCTCGAGCGGCTACCGATCGGGCGCGGTCAATGCGCTCGCGGGCGGCGCGACGAAGTCCGCTCATATGGAAGCGCGCGCCGCCGACATCAATGTCGACGGCATGACGCCGATGACGCTCGCGATCGCGATCCGCGACGCCGGCGTCGTCTTCGACAAGCTCATCCTCGAGTTCGGCGCCTGGGTGCACATCCAGGTGGCGCGCTCGGGCGAATCCCCGCGGGGCGAACTTCTCACCGCGAAACACATCACCGGCATGACCGTCTACCTGCCGGGCTTGGAGGCGTGATGGAAAGCACCGTGAACTGGATCCTGAACCTCGGCGCGGCCTGGCCGGATCTCCTCTCCCTCCTCGTCGGCATCCTCGGCGGTACGGCGCTCTCGGTGCTCGCCGAGCTCTTCGCGATCCCCGAGGAATGGTCCCGCCGGCACCGCAAGGGCGCGACGGTGCTCGTCGCGATCGCGGGGTCGATCGTGCTCGCCGCGCTCATGTGGGGCGTGATGGATCCGGCGGATGGCGGCAAGATGCGATGGATCGTCTCAACCTGCGTCGCGATCCCGAGCCCCTTCGTGATGGTGTGGCTCTCGAAGATCCTCTCGCGCTACGTGCCCTGGATCAATTCGATCTGGTCGCTCGACCCGCCCGAGCGCGATGACCAGCACGATCCCGTGCCATGAACAAGCTCGAGATCTACGGCATCATCGCGGGCGTCTGGCTTCTCACCTGCGCGGGCGCCTATGGATGGGGGCGCCTCGATCTCGCGCACGCCTACGAGGTGAAGCAGCTCGAGGCCGATCGCTCGGCGCTGCAGGCCGGGCTCGATCATGCGGCCGATCTAACGGCGAAGGACAACGCCGCGCGCGCGACGACGCAGACGCTACTCGACAACGTCAACCGAGGCATCGCCAATGTGCAGACGAAATTCGCAGGGCTTCCGAACGTCGTCGTCGATCCTAACGGCTGCGCTCATCTCGCTGAGTCTTTCCGGCTGCGTTGGAATCAGATCGAGACTGTGCCCGGAGGAGCAGGTACAGGAGCCGTCCACGGCCCTGACGGCCCCGTGCCCCGTGAGCCCCTGCCTCCTGCCCGATGACTTCGAGACGCGCGACCCGGAGAGCCAGGCGCTCCTGATCCACGCCTGCCATGAGCGGCAGAAGGCCGAAGCCTCCGCCTGCGCTGCGCGCCAGGCCGAGCTCGCCGCATGGGTGCGCTCGCGCGTAAAGGCGCCCGCGAAATAGCTCCCCCGTCTCTTCGATCCCCGTCTAGCCAACATAGATAAGCATGCCGCCAGGCGCGGCCTAGACACCTGACCGGCTAAGTCCTTGTTTCACGTGGAACATTCCATGAGGGCAGGGGCCTTTTAATCCGTTGGTCCCGGGTTCGATTCCCGGCCGTCCCATCTAAATCAATCAGTTACAGTTTTCGCAGAGCACCAAAGGTCTAGGTCTTTGCCACCCGTCTTAGACGTCTTCGGTGATGCCAGTAGTAGGAAGTGGCGACCCGCTCCAGAACGGCCGTTCCCCAGTCGCTGAGGGCCGTATTGACGGCGCAGCAGATCAGCCGGACGTTTCCCCTCTCGTAGGCTCCGCCGGCTCTAATGCGATCCAGGCTCGGCGCGAACGGCCGGCGCCTGGCGCCCTCAATCCGCGAGGTATCGAAGCGGATGCCAGTCAGCTGACATTTCCCATGGGCCTCAGCCACCAGCTCGTCGAACTCCGGGCGCCGCAATAAAAACGGTACTTCGCGCACTTCGGCATTCCTCATCGACCGGCTGAAGAGTTTCGCATAGTCGCCGTCCGCGACCAGGAGCAACCGCTCCGATCTTCCTCGTTCACGTCGCCGATATTCGATCAGCGCCACCTTCTCCTCGCGCCCGAGCGAGATCCAGCGACCGTCGACCACGTGGTAATAGGCCCATGCTTCAGGTGCAGACGCGGAGTGTTGGATCCCTTCATGGCAGCTAAATGCTAGCAGCCATTAGACAGGGCGAAAACCATACTTAGACATCTATTTCACGGGACGCACGGTACGCCGGCGCTGGTATACGGCCAGCATGCCCTTGTCATGGGCAAGGATATTTTCCTTCGCGTCCGATGATGCTTTTGCACGTAGTGCCCGGAACTGAAACCCGGCCCGCAGGCGTCGCAGGGCGCTCTGCAATCCCCACTCCGACCACTTGAGCCCCTTCTGCGATGTGAATACATAGTCGTTGGTCGATCGTGCGCAGGCCTCCTCGATGATCTTCCGCAGCGTCGGCGACCATTCGACGGTGCGCTCCTTGCCGGTCTTCGTCTCGAAGAAGACGATGCCCACCTTCCGGACCTCGGTCTTCTTCAGCTCCATGAGCTCGGTCTCGCGGGCGCCGGTGAGGAAAGCCGCCGACATCAGGTGATACATGGACACGGGTGCGCGATCGAGCACCGGGACGAGCTCGTGATGCTCGACGTAGACGGTGGAGGGCTTCTCCTTGTTCCGCCGGACGCCATAGCATGGATTGAATTCGAGCCAGCCCTTGCCCATGGCGAACGCGCAGGCGGAGGAGAGCACGGCGCGCTCGCGATTCGCGGCGATCGGCGAGCCCGCTTTCTTTCGCTCGGCGAGGTACTGCGCGACGTGGCCGGGCTTCATTGAGTTCCGCGGCATGTGTCCACAGTAGGGGATGAGCCGCGTAACGATGATGCGTCGATAGTCAGGGCGCGTCGCGGGCTTCAACTCCGGCACCGCTTCCTTGAGATATCCGATCAGGATCCCCGCCATATTGAGCGGGCTCTCGTTCGTGAGTTCGTAGTAGCGCTCGAGGAGCGCGACCTCGCCTTCATCGATCCGCGTTAGCGGGATCCAGCGATTCTGCCGGACGAGGTAATAGCGGCCGTGCTTTTTCGTGACGCCTGGCGGCGGGGCAAACATGCGGAGCGGTCCGGTTGCAGCGTGGCTTCTGTGACGCCGAGGGCTTTATTGATCGCATCGAGCGTCGTGTAGGGCGTGCCGTCGGCGCCGACAGAGTACAGGATCCCCTCGGCCTTGAGCCAGCGGCGCACGCCGGCGCGGGACTTCCGGCGGGCGATGCGCGTCAGCTGCAGGAATTCAACGAGCGAGCTCATTCGGCATCCAGGGGAACCGGCCCAGTAGCCGCGGGATGATTTGCCGATCGGTCGAGTGCTTGAAGTGCCCGAGGTAGCTCGACCAGGTGGAGCGCAGAGAGTCGATGCCCGCTCGCGTTGGACGGCGCTCAGCGGTGATGTGCCGACGCTCCCATGCGGCGAGCTTTGATCGGCAATGCGCGATGACGCGTCGACGAACGAGCCGATGCGTCGGAAAGATGACATAGCCGAGGAAATCACAGCCCCCCGTGAGCGGTGAGAGCCTGCGGTCGGGCTTCAATTCGAGCCGCAGCGTCTCGGCGAGGAAGTGCTCGATCTCTGCCAACCAGGTCGCGAGCTGACCCCGATCGTGGTGGACGAGCACGAAGTCGTCGACGAATCGGACGTAGCGCTTCGCCTTGAGCTGATGCTTCACAAACTGATCGAGGCGATCGAGATAGACGTTCGCGAAGAACTGCGAGGAGAGATTGCCGATTGCAATCCCGCAGCCGGGCGCCGCGTTCTCGAGGCGCTTATGTACGGGAACCAGGGGGCGCTCCTCGGGTCGGCAGGCGTAGTGCGCACCGTGATGAAGCGGCGAATGGCGCAGGAGCGCATGCACGGTGTGACGAATCGGGAGCGCAAAGCCGTGACGCTCCATCCGGTCTCTCAGCAATTCCCAGAGTGTCGGCCGGTGGATCGAGTTGAAGAAGTTCCTGATGTCGAGCTGCAGGAACCAGCCGCCGCCTTCCCCGCTGTGGACTTCGCGAACGAACTCCTGCAGGCGATCGACGGCTGCGTGCGTGCCTTTGCCCTTCCGATTCGAGAAGCTGTCGTGGATGAAGACCGGTTCGTAGATCGTCTCGAGCCGCGGCACGAGGTAGTGGTGCACGACGCGATCGATGAACGCGGGTGCATGGATCTCCCGCGCCTTCGGGGCCTTCGCGATGAAGCAGGTCGGCGGCGCCGGCGACCAGGTGAGGGCATTGAGCTCCGCCTCGAGCTCGATCAGGTGCTCCGGCCAGTCGGCATCGAAGGCCGCCTGGTCGGCGCTCGGCTTCTTGCCGCGGCGGGCCTCGCGCCAGGCGATGTGAAGGTCTCTCAGGCTGACAGGACTCGTGACACTCACCGGCGCGGACCGCGCGGCACCAACCGTTGTTGTCCTGGTTGTTCCTGTTGGAATTGCCGTTGTTGAAGTTGACGTTCCACGCGTAGCCGGAGGGGCTAGCGTTATCCCGCGCACTTCCGACCGGGCGGCCCATCCATCGGGGTAGGATCGCTTCGTCATGCGTTGGCCTCCTGAGAGGCGTCGCGGGAACTCAGTATCGAGGCACGCTGCGCGGGCGGTGATGCCGCCTGCGCGTTCTGGCCTTTCGAGTGCAATCGCTTGAGCCAACCCCCGCACTGCCTGCCGAGGTCCGCTGTCGTTCGGACTATCGTCTCGAACTCACCGAAGCTGCCGAACGCATTCACCTGCTTCGAGAGACGGATGCGGAGCTTCAGCTCGTCGATCGCATCCGACAGTTCATGAACCCGCCGCAATTGCTGCGATCGATCCCGCCAGGCGCGGTAAGCGCAACAATAAACACGCATGGCGGCTGCCCGGACATCGATCCCGAGTGAATATTTATGCCGCTTCGGAAATCGGGTGACGGCTTCCTCGAGCTGTGCCGTCACGCGTTCCGCCAGCTTCACGATGGGCGGGAGTTCAAGCGGCATCGCTCAGATTCCTAAAGCCCATTGCTGACCGGCGCGGACCGCGCGGCACCAACCGCCGCCGTCCTGGTTGCCCCTGTCGGAATAGCCGCCGCCGAAGTCGACGCCCCACGCGGCGCCGGAGGGGCTCTTCGCTTCCGTCGCGGACCAGAACCAGTCGGCAGGGCAATCGAAGTAGGCAGTGTCGATCGCCGGATCGACGCGGGCGTAGTCGACGAGTGACAAAAGTTCCTGAATCGTCGGCGCGCGCCAGTCGCTCCGCTCGCAGAGCCGCACTTCGCTCGCCGCCTTCTTCGCATCGGCCCAGTTGTACTTCTTGCCGCCCACCGGCGCGCGCGTCCATTCGAGCCCGGTGCGCAGATCCCGCACGGCCACCCACTCAGGGCAGTCATCGGCCTGCGATTCGCCGAGCGCGTTCAACTTCACGTAGGGCTGCGCGAGCGCATGGGCATTGCCGACTCCGCGCGCACTCTTCGATGAGGAACCATCGATCAGCGTCACGATCTGCTCGACCGGTAGCTCCGCGATGTGTTTGGAGACGAGGGCGCGGAGATCGTCACGAAATGCATTCATGGATGTTGTCCTTGAGAAAGCCCAATAGGCCTAATACTGACCGGCGCGGACCGCGCGGCACCAACCGAAGCCGTCCCGGCCGCTCCTGTCGGAATAGCCGCCGCCGAAGTAGACGAGCCACGCGCAGCCGGAGGGTGGAGAGACGTCGAGTGTCGACGCCCAATACCAGTCGCTCTTCACCTCTGGGAAGAAGGCCCCGTCGAGGCACGGATCGAACTTCGTGCGATCGGCGAGGAGAAAGAGTTCTTCGACGGTCGGCGCACGCCACTGCCAGCCGCACGTCTCACGCTTCTCCATCCACTTCATCGCCGCCTTCCAGTTTGGCGCCTCGTGCTCGGCGACATCGAAGTAGAGCGGGCGGGCGAGGAGATCATGATCGAGGCGCACGGCCACCCATTCGGTGGCATCCGCGGGGATCTCGGCCCCTTTAGCTGAGATCTTCGTGAGTTTCATGGGACGTCCTTCGATCAAAGTGGTGGACACGCGACTGGCGTTCCCGTGCGCTGCAACCATGTCGCGGCGAATACGCGCTCGCCGGGGTGCGAGACGCCGAGCGCGTCGATGAACGGCAGGATCGTGTAGCGATCCGAAGCGAATGTGACGACGGTGCAAGTGAGCCGGTAACGATTGCCGGAACCTCGACCACCAGCCGAACACACGGCAACGGCCTTCACCATCGTGCTGATGGTGTGGTCCGCGTTCTCGCGCTCCGCCAGCACCGTCGGCTGCGGAGTGTTCCCGCAGATGTAGTCGCTGTAATCCCGCGGGGTATACGCCCCGCTCATGGTCGGATCGAGCACGACCTGCGCCAGGGCGGCGCCGGTGATCAGCATCAATGCAATGAGTGTTTTCATGGGTCATTACTCCTGTCGTTGTTACCGGGCAGCCGCTTGGCCACCAGTTCTTGCGCAGCCTTGTTCGTCGCGGCTTCGCGAGTTTGCGATCGCGCGTTGCTCTCCAGGCCGCCCACCCGGAGCTCGGCCCCAGCAATGGCTTGGAGAGCCGCGTCGCGCGCTTCATTGGCAAACGCCGGTCGAACAATCTGGCGGATCGATTCCCTTCCGGTGATCGCCGTGATCGGCGTTGTGCGCGGCGATCGCTCCGGCGATCAGCACCGCGGCGGAGATCTTCAGGACGGTGCGCTCACGCGGCGTCATGCTGGCGCACCCGCCGAGCGTGACGAGGAGCGCAAGGATGGCGTATTTCATCGGGCTCTCCGGTGCAGCTTCGCGTTCGGGCAGGTGACGAAGTGGCTCATGTGCTTCGCCTTGTCGAAGAGCACGTCATCGGGCGCGACGCTGTCGGCGTCGACCGGCATGCTCTTGCCGGCCGCGGTGTCGAGCCAGATCATCCGGGCGTTGCAGGAGCGACAGCGCTGCACCTCGCGTAGCTTCGTATGCGTCGTCGTCGCCAGGGCGCACCGCGCGCGATCGGATGCCTCCGGGAAGAGCGTCCAGTCGCCGGCGTTCCAGCGGGCACTGTGCGCACGCTGACAACAGCTGCAGAGCCCCGGGCGGAACGTGATGCCACGCGAGACCTTGATCTCCCCGCCGACGATGAGCCAGGCGCAGCGCACGGCGCCACCGTGCGAAACGCAAGCATCGCCGTCACTGCAGCCACAGCCGATACAGACGAGCGGAAGGGCCTTCTCGATCACGGCGCTACTTCTTCTTCGCGGGTTTCTTTGTCGCCTTCTTGGCGGGCGTCGGCGTGAGCTCCTTGCGGATGGCGTCGACGTCGACCTTCAGCCGCTTCGCCTCGGCGAGGAAAACCTTCTCATCAAGGTCAAGGAGCTCGGCATAGACCATGCGCACGAGATCGTGATGGCACTGGCTCTCCGTGAACTTCCCGATCGCCCGCTCGGATCGGAAGGGCTGCGTCCGTAGACCACCGAGCGAGGACTGCATGCTCCGCACCAGGTGACGGAACTCCTGGATACCGAGACGCGCGGGCAGCTTCTTCTGAAGCGCGGCAAGCACGCGCTCGAGGACCAGTTGCTCGTCGGCCTGTGCCTTGAGCTTCGCCGGGCGCGCCGCCTTCGCGGGCTTCGGCTGATTACGGCGCAGCGCCTTGTCGACGACGCTCTTCGCGACCATCTCGATGAGGTTCCCGCTCGGCGCCTGGACGAGCACGCGCTCCGCATCCTTCGGAATGATGGCGCGGATCTTCTGCAGCTTGCCGCTGCCGGTGTATTCCTCTGCATCGAGCGGCTTGTAGGGCGCGTCCCAGGCGGGCCGGTCGCTGTCTCCCTGGAAGATTTTGTTCGTCGCCTTGCCGGCGAGTACGGTCTTGCCGGCCGCGGTCGCCGCGTCGACCTTGAGCTTGATGCTGACATCGCGCTTCAGCCGGAAGCAGGCGGAGTCGGTGCAGAGGTCCTCCGACTCCCCGTCCTCGAAGATCCCGATCTGATTGCCGCTTCGCTTCGGACACGTGGTGCACGGGCCCGCCTTCGGCACGAGATCCGCCGAGATCGTGTCGAAGGGAGCCCGCTTCAGCTGGAGCATCACCTCCTCGCCGATATAACGCTTCATCTCACGGAAGCTCATCGGCTCGCCATCCCCCCATTTCCCCTTGAGTGCGACCTTGAGCATCCGCTTCTGGTCGTCTGCGTTGTGTAGCCGTGCGAGGAGGAGCGCGGTCGAGGCCGCGAGCTCGCCCGAATAGAACGCGGCGCGCGAATCCTTCGAGAGTTCAAGGAGCTTCAAGCGCGCATAGACATACGCCTTCGACTTCCCAACCTTCACGACCAGGTCATCGACGCTGTAGCCGTGCTTCTCCTGCAGGGCTTCGTAGCCCTCGGCCTCGGCGAGCTCGTGCAACCCCTCGCGCTGCAGATTCTCGACGAGCTGCAGCTCGATCACCTCCTGGTCGGAGAGATCCCGCACCTGGGCGGGCACCTCGGTTAGGCCCGCGGCGCGCGCGGCAATGAAACGCCGCTCGCCGGCGACGATCTCGAAGGTCTCCCCGCCACCGTTTTCGAGCGGGCGCACGAGGATCGGATTGATGACGCCGCCGGTCTTCACACTCTCCGTGAGCTCCTTGAGCCCGGCCTTGTCGAGGTGCTTACGCCGCTCGATCTGCGCGGCGGTCTGCGACAGGCGCAGGTGATCGAGCGAGACGGTGCGATAATTCATGGCAAACCCCTTGAGGTCAGGCGACGTCGTCGCGCGACCGAATATTCTTTGTGATGTGGATGACAGTCGGCGGGCGCGCCGGCTTGCGGTGAACGTGGACCCGGAGCTCCTCCATGCGCCAGGCGATCTTCTGCCGCAGGGAATGCATCTCGGCGACGATCTCATCGCACGAGAGCATCCACGAGAGGAGTTCCTCCTTCGTGGCGCTGTCGAATGGTGGCGGAGCTTTCGACTCGCGCTCGGGCCAGTTGCCGAGCGTTTCGCCTAACCAGTGCACGAGCCAGGCAATGCTGACGACAGCGAAGAGAAGCCAGCCGATTGCGTCGTAGCGGCTCATGGCGTCAGCGGCGCTCGTTCATGCGACCGCAGACCGCGCACATCAGCACGATGCAGAAGATCGCATAGGGGATGATGACGGCGGCGAGCGCGAGCCAGGGATTCACGGCGCAACCATGATCACAATGGCGATCGCGACGAGTGCCCAGACCTGCCAGTCCTCGAGGCGGAAGCGGTTGAGCTTCGCGCGCTTCACGCAGCGGCCCGCACGCGCGAGAGCGCGAACTGCGCCGGCTCCTGGAGGCCGAGCGAGATGCAGGCCTGAGCCTCTTCATGCAGCTCCGCCAGCGCTTCGGTCGCGCGCAGGCGCTTCGCTCGCAGACGCGCGAGCGCGCTCAGCCGGGCCGCAACGGTGTCGACCTCGAGCTCTTCGATGGGATGCGCGCCGGGTTCCATAGCGCGCGACACTAGGATATTTTATCCAGCCTGTAAAGGATTATTTATCCTGCCCGGGCTTCACAGCGGTATCCGCTCAAGAAGCGCGAGGACGTCGTTCCCCACCAGGGCGGTCAAGCCGCCCGTGATCGCCGGGTCTTGCTGCTCATCCTTGGCCAAAAATCGGCTGGGGTGAATTCGCGTGACATCGCAGAACGCGAGGATCACGTCATGTGGAATCAGACTCTCCGATTCCCACTTGCGGTAGGTGTCGGCCGAGATCGTCCGGCCCACGGCCTCTGAAAGCGCCTGAGCCATCTCGGGGACATTGAGGCGGGCATCTTCGCGGGCGGCCTTCGTCCTTGCCATGAGCAAATCGCGGTATTCCCGCGGAGTGCTTGGCCTTCTTCCTGGTTTCGCCATGCCAGGAATCATCAATTGGATAAGTTGTCCAGTCACCGGAAGTTATATCCCGCCTTGACTGGATAATTTATCCGGGTATAAAGGCGCCGATGCAAGTGCTTCAGGACATATTCCAAATTTGGCCGTCAATGCGCGAACTGGCCGAAGATATAGGCGAAAAGCACGATACCGTCCTGCGCTGGCGATTACGCCGCCGGATCCCTTCTGAAAAATGGGCGCTGCTGATTGAGCGCGCAGCGGCACGCGATCGCGTAATTACCGCAGATCTGCTGATGACTTTGAGCGCCCCGCCCAAGCGGCGAGGGCGGCCCGGCGCGCCGGCGAGGGCTTAGTGTTTCGCGCTCTCATCGCTTTTGGATCTTGCCGCCTCCTCGATCGCGACGACGATGCAGCCGCCGGCAACCAGCACCGATCCAGAAATGCCAATGGTCATCGCAACGATCATATCGAGGTCAGTCTTCGCTATCGCGAGGGCCGCGGCTGCGGCCGCCCACATCAGGACCCCGAGGACCAGCAGGAATAGTTTCACAGCGCACCTCCTTCGATGAGGGTGCCGAGTTTACTCGCAACAATGCAAGGGGACAGCCAATGGAAGAACTGACTCTGGGGACACAGGTAAAGATCGATCACCTCGGAATTTCCGGAAGCGTGATCGGGATCTGGCACAGCAAATCCGGCACGCAATATAACGTCGAATGGATCGACGGTCAGCTGCGCGATCAGACGCGCTGGTGTGTGCGATCGGAGCTCGCGATTAGCTGAAGCGGCAAGCGCGCGGCCTCGGGTTAGTCCGCGCATCGCTTTTCGACCGGGTCGCGACTAAAGAACCCGGCGCACTTTCGGGATGGGTGGCAGCGATGCCGTCGGTGTGTGACGAAGGGGTAGGGTGCATGGGGAAGGGGATAACGGTGCGCATGGCGCCGAGCTTTGATCTCGCCGCGTTTGAAAAGCGCATGCGCACTGCGATCGATCGCGAGATTGTCAGGGCGCTCAAGAATCCGCGCGACGCCGCGCGGCCTCGGCTGATCCGAACACTGCTCCGCCAGGGCATCGAGTTCGTGCGGGAAGATCTCGACACCATCGTCAGGAGTTTCTGTCCTCCCGGCGCTCGCAGCATTGAAGGGATCACGGATGCCGACGAGCGCGATCGCGCGCTAGCGATGAGCAAGTGGATCGCGCGGGCGAAGGCGGCGAGTCGATGAAGTGGTTCCGCATGTATGCGGATTGTGTCGACGATGAGAAACTGCGCCTTCTCGCCTTCGAGGATCGATGGCACTTCGTTGCCATCCTGGCACTCAAATGCGCGGGGCTCCTTGACGCCGGTGATCCGGTTGCAATGCTCGAGCGAAAGCTCTGCTTGAAGCTCGGACTCGGGCTTCGCGAGCTCTCCGAGCTCCAGCGCCGCCTGAACGAAGTCAACCTCATCGATACTGTATGGAATCCCATAGGCTGGACAAAAAGACAGTATCAGCACGACACATCAGCCGAGCGCACGCGCAACTGGCGACAGCGTAAACAGGCCGAGAAACCAAAACCCGTGACCGCGTGTGACGGTCACAGTGACGTCACGGTGACGGGTCCAGATCCAGACTCAGATACAGATACAGATTCTAAGAGCGCGCAAATAGCGCGGGCCCGGATCAGGAGCCGGATCCGGACCGCCTCGCAACACCTCACGGCGATCGAGGGCAAGCCGTGACCTCCGAAGCTCGAACGGCCAGGTCGCAGCGCGACGTCGAGCAGGCGCAGCGGGACGGGCGGCGCATGGCGCGGCACGTTCAGCGCACCTCGACCGATCGCGAGTTCGATTCGCTGCAGCTTCTGAGCCAGCGGGCCTTCGCGATCATGGCGCGCACCGATCCGAAGTCGGAGAAACATCTGGCGGCGGAGCGCGAATACGCGCGGCTCGGCATCGAGATCGCGAAGATCCGGCTCGATCGCATCTATGGCCCGAAGCCGAAGGCGGATGCATGACTGGCGAGACTGACGAGCTCGGCCAGGAATGGATCCCGATCGGCGTCGGCTATCAGCTCGCCTGCAAGCGCTACTTCATCGCGCCCGCGCACAGCTCGCGGATGGACGGCGAGTGGAACGCCTGGCGGCTCGGCAGGCCCCAGCCGACGAGCCTCTCGCTTCCCGCCTCGTGCTATGCCTCGAGGTCGAGCGCCGCGGCCGCATGCATCGAGGATGCGAAATCAAATCCCGAGCCGCCCGGGAAAACCTGCGAGGGCTGCGAGCCATGAGCCTGCGCGAGCAGGTGATTCGCGTTCTGCATGGCGGGCCGATCGTTCGCAGCGTCATCCTTTCGAAACTCGGCACGAGCTCGCCCGATCGCGTCGACCTCGAACTCGGCGATCTCATCACCGAGCGCCTGGTTGCCGTCCGCAATCTCCGCTAC
>Ga0137410_10001900_pt1 | contig 14310 bp, 11 predicted proteins | sample CZODoug1_16funga_FD_108878 | JGI IMG/M metagenome (GOLD analysis project Ga0137410, IMG submission 108878) | Vadose zone soil fungal communities from Angelo Coast Range Reserve, California, USA - CZODoug1_16fungal (Illumina Assembly) | ecosystem: Environmental > Terrestrial > Soil > Vadose zone... | reverse complement strand
GGATAGGTTTCGCAAGATCTTCATGGGCGTGCCGAGCATTGGGGGGCGCTATTCGGCGCTCTCCAACTTCGGCATGGTACCCGCCGCCGTGATGGGGCTGGATGTTGCAAAATTCCTGAAAAATACCGAAGAGATGGTCAAGGCGTGTGATGCGTCCAGCGCCGCCGATTCGAATCCGGGCGTCGTCCTGGGAACGATCCTGGGCGTCGCCACGAATCACGGCCGAGACAAGATTACGATCTTCACTTCGCCAGGAATCTTCGATCTTGGCGCGTGGCTCGAGCAATTGATTGCCGAATCCACGGGAAAAATCGGCAAAGGCATTATTCCGGTTGATCGCGAACGCCTCGCCAGGCCAGCTACCTATGGCAACGATCGGGTTTTCGCATATCTGCGCCTGGCGTCAAAGCCCAACAAGGCACAAGATGCCGCGGTTGCCGCGCTCGAAAAAGCCGGGCATCCCGTGGTGCGCATCACGCTGCCAAATAATTACAATCTCGGGCAGGAATTTTTCCGTTGGGAAATCGCCACGGCCGTCGCCGGTTCTATCATCGGGATCAACGCCTTTAATCAGCCGGACGTCGAAGCCAGCAAAATCGAAACCAAAAAATTGACGAGCCAGTACGAAACGACCGGAAGCCTTCCGCCGGAATCGCCTTTCTTCGAGGAGAAGGGCATCAAACTCTTCGCGGATGAAAAGAATGCCGCGGCGTTGAAAGGCGGCGCGAAACTTGCAGACGTTTTGAAAACGCATCTCTCGCGCCTGGGAGCAGGTGACTATTTTGCCGTCCTCGGCTACATTACGATGAATCCCGCGAATGAAAAGACCTTGCAAACGATCCGGCACGCCGTGCGCGACAAGAAAAGGGTGGCCACGGTTCTCGGCTTTGGCCCGCGCTTCCTGCACTCCACCGGACAAGCCTACAAAGGCGGGCCCAATAGCGGCGTCTTCCTGCAGATCACTTGCGACGACGCCAAGGATCTTCCCGTGCCTGGACAGAAATACACTTTTGGTGTGGTGAAGGCGGCGCAGGCCCGCGGCGACTTCGCGGTTCTTGCCGAACGCGGCCGCCGCGCATTGCGCGTCCACCTGGGGAAGAATCTAAAGTCCGGGCTCGCGACGCTCACGAAAGCTGTACAAAAAGCAATCGCATAAATCACTGAACCATTTCTGTCGCATGAAACGAGGAGCGGACACGATGCAACTTGGCATGATCGGGCTGGGAAGGATGGGCGCCAACATGGTTCGGCGCTTGCAAAAGAACGGTCACAAGTGCGTCGTGTATGACCGCAGCGCGGATACCGTCAAACAATTGGAGGGCGAAGGCGCGACCGGAGCAACGTCACTCGATGATTTCGTCAAAAAACTGCAAAAGCCGCGCGCCATCTGGCTCATGGTGCCTGCCGCGGTCGTCGACGCCTCGCTGCACGATTTGGTTGGCAAGCTTGAGAAGGAAGACACCGTGATCGATGGCGGAAACTCCTACTATATCGACGACATCCGCCGCGCGAAAGAACTCTCGGCCAAGGGAATCCACTATTGTGACGTCGGCACCAGCGGCGGCGTTTGGGGACTCGAACGGGGCTATTGCCAGATGATTGGCGGCGAGACGGACGTCGTGAAGCGCCTCGATCCGATTTTCAAAACGCTCGCGCCGGGACGCGGCAATGTCGATCGCACTCCCGGCCGCGACAAGGTGCCTGGTACCGCCGAAGAGGGTTATCTTCACTGCGGCCCTTCCGGCGCCGGCCATTTCGTCAAGATGGTGCACAACGGCATCGAGTACGGCTTGATGGCAGCTTACGCTGAAGGCTTGAACATTCTTAAGCACGCCAACGCTGGCAAATCCCATCGTGAAACGGACGCGGAAACTACGCCATTGCGGAACCCGGAGCATTATCAATACGATTTCAATCTCGCGGACGTCACGGAAGTGTGGCGCCGTGGCAGCGTCGTGGCTTCATGGCTGCTCGATCTGACTGCCATTTCCCTGCTCGATCAGCCGACACTCGAACGCTTTTCCGGCCGCGTCTCCGATTCGGGCGAAGGCCGCTGGACCATCCTCGCCGCCATCGAATCGACTGCACCCGCGCCCGTCCTGACCGCATCTCTGTTTCAGAGGTTTACATCGCGCGGCGAGGACGAGTTTGCCGGAAAAGTCTTGTCCGCGATGCGCTTCCAATTCGGCGGGCACGTCGAAAAGAAGTCCGGACACTAGATTTTCCAAGACACGTTTGGCGCCCGAGAACAGGAACTTCTCTCATGAGCCTCAATCATCTGGACATGAACCCCACTGCGGCGCCCTGTGTGATGGTTATTTTCGGCGCCACCGGCGATCTCACAAAGCGCAAGCTCATTCCCGCTCTCTGCAACCTCGCGCAGGACGATATCCTGCCTAAACAATTTGCCATCGTGGGCTTTGCCGGCAACGACTATGACACCGCCAGCTTTCGAAAAATGCTGACCGAAGAGATCCCCAAGTACGCGCCCGCCCCCATCGATTCCAAGCTCTGGGACTGGATGATCGAGCGCATCTACTACGTCAAAGGCGATTTCTTGGACCCGGAAGCTTACAAGCGCCTGGACCAGCAAATCAACGAAGCCGACAAACAGCATAACACTCTGGGCAACCGGTTTTTCTATCTGGCCGTGGCTCCGCGGTTCTTTTCCCCCATTGCTCAAATGCTGGGTCAGTGCTGTCTGACGAAAGAAGAGAGTGGTCACTGGGCGCGCGTGATCGTCGAAAAACCCTTCGGCCACGACCTGGCTTCCGCCAAACAGCTCAACAAGGATCTTGAGCAGGTCCTCACCGAAAAACAGATCTACCGCATCGACCACTACCTCGGCAAAGAGACCGTGCAAAACGTCATGGTCTTCCGCTTTTCCAACAACATCATCGAGCCGCTCTGGAACCGCAACTACGTAGACCACGTGCAAATCACCGCCGCCGAAACCGTCGGCGTCGAGCACCGCGGCGGCTTTTACGAGACCGCTGGCGCCCTCCGCGACATGGTGCCGAATCATCTCTTCCAGTTGCTCACCATGACCGCGATGGAACCCCCCATCTCTTTCGGCGCCGACGAAGTTCGCAACAAGCAAGCCGAAGTGCTCCATGCCATTCAGCCTCTCGACCCGGAAGACGTATTAACAAATATGGTCCGCGGGCAATACGGCGGCGGCATCGTCGACGGCCAGCGCGTCGTGGGCTACCGCAGCGAGCCCGACGTGGCCCCCGATTCGAACACGGAAACCTTCGTCGCCCTGAAATTGCAAATCGACAATTGGCGCTGGGCGGGCGTGCCGTTCTATCTGCGCACGGGAAAGCGCCTCGCGCAGCGCATGACCGAAATCGTCATCCAATTTCGCCGCACACCCTTTGTTCTTTTCCGCAACACCACGGTGAGAAACCTCGAGACCAACCGCCTGGTCATTCATATCCAGCCCGATGAAGGCATCTCCCTGAGCTTCGGCGCCAAAGTTCCCGGCTCGGTGATGAAGCTTGGCCTCGTGAATATGGATTTCGACTACAGCACGTATTTCGGCGTTGAGCACAGCACCGGCTATGAACGTCTTCTCCGCGATTGCATGGCGGGCGACGCCACACTCTTCCAGCGCGCGGACATGGTCGAAGCCGGCTGGAGTGTGATTCAGCCCATCCTCGACGTATGGCACGCCTTGCCCGCGCGCGGGTTCCCCAATTACGCAGCCGGCTCCTGGGGGCCCATCGAGGCGGAAGAATTGCTCGAAAAGGACGGCCGCTCGTGGCGCCGGCCAGGCGAAGAGGAAGTCGACAAGCGCGGGCGCATCGCTGCCCCGGATCGAACCGGAATCATCACCTAATCTAAGAGGAGTTCCCGTGGATCGTGAGATTCGAATCCTGGCGGACGGCGCAGCCATAGCGCGGCGCGTTGCCCAGGAATTCGTTCAAGCCGCGGCAGATGCGGTACGCACGCGCGGTTCGTTCAACGTAGCGCTGGCAGGCGGGTCGACTCCGAAAGCCCTTTACAGCCTTCTGGTGAATGATCCGGCGCTACGTTCGCAGGTTCCCTGGGATAAAATGCATCTGCTCTTCGGCGACGAGCGCCACGTCCCACCGGACCATCCCGACAGCAATTTTCGCATGGCGACGGAAACGATGATTTCGAAGGCGCCGGTCAAACCTGAGCAGGTCACGCGGATCAAAGGTGAATATCCGGATGCGGGCCAGGCCGCGCTAGAATACGAAAAGGCTCTGCGCGAATATTTCAAGCTGAAGGATGGAGAGTATCCGCGCTTTGATCTAGTGCTGGTGGGAATGGGCAACGAGGGTCACACTCTCTCGCTTTTCCCGGGAACGAAAGCTTTGCATGCAGATGGACGCATCGCCGTGAGAAACTGGGTAGGCAAATTGTACGCGGAACGCATCACGCTCACTGCGCCGGCTGCCAGCAACGCCGCCCGAGTCATCTTCATGGTGACGGGCGCGGACAAGGCCCCCGCACTGAAGGGCGTACTGGAGGGGCCCTTTGAGCCGGAACAATTGCCCGCGCAACTGCTCCAGCCGAAAAACGGAAAACTGCTCTGGGTGGTGGACACAGCCGCCGGCAGCATGCTTTCGGTAGGAATTCGAGAATAGTTGACCGTTTTACGATCACGCTTGATTTGACTACATGGCAGTCACGCTTGAATCGACCGCTTGGCGGTCGCACCTGAAACGAGGAGAAAGAAATGGCAACCAGCACGATCCAGGGAAAAATTGAAACCTATCTCGGCGCAAAGGCGGATTCCCTGCTGGGATTCAAGTCGCCGAAGATCGCCAAGGAGCGCCTGCATCTTCCCGGCCCGGACTTTGTCGACCGCATCTACGCGTCGACGGACCGCAACCTCCGCGTACTCGCCAATCTCCAAAGGATGTTCGGCCACGGCCGGCTTAGCGGTACGGGGTATCTCTCTATCTTGCCCGTCGACCAAGGCATCGAGCACTCCGGCGGCGCGAGCTTCGCCAAGAATCCCGATTACTTTGACGGCGGGAATATCGTCAAGCTGGCCATCGAAGGCGGCTGCAACGCCGTGGCTTCCACCTTCGGCGTGCTCGGCTCTGTCGCGCGCAAGTACGCCCACAAAATCCCTTTCATCGTAAAGATCAATCACAATGAGCTGCTGACCTTTCCAAACAAAGCCGATCAGATTCTCTTCGGCACCGTGCAGCAGGCCTACGACATGGGCGCGTCTGCGGTCGGCGCCACCATCTATTTCGGCTCCGACCAGAGCGGCCGCCAGATCGTCGAAATCAGCCAGGCCTTCGCGCACGCGCACCAACTCGGTATGGCCACCGTCCTGTGGTGCTATCTCCGCAACAACGCCTTTAAGAAAGACAAGGACTATCACCTCTCCGCCGATCTCACCGGCCAGGCCAACCATCTCGGCGTAACCATCGAGGCGGACATCATCAAGCAAAAGCTCCCCGAAAATAACGGCGGCTACCAGGCCCTGAACATGGGTGATTCCAGCTACGGCAAATTTGATAAGCGCATTTACACCGATCTCTCCAGCGATCATCCCATCGATCTGACACGCTACCAGGTAGCCAATTGCTACATGGGCCGAGCTGGCCTCATCAACAGTGGCGGCGCCTCCGGCGCCAACGACTTCGAAGAAGCTGTAGCCACGGCCGTGATCAACAAACGCGCCGGCGGAACCGGCCTCATCTCCGGCCGCAAAGCCTTCCAGCGCCCCATGAAGGAAGGCGTCCAGCTGCTCAACACCATCCAGGACGTCTACCTTAGCCCCGAAGTCACCGTCGCCTAGGGCCCAGCTTTGCTCTTGCAGGGGCACGAAATCGTGCCCCCTCCTAGTCTAGAGAAGGCACTTCCCAAGCGCCGTGGGCGCGACACATGCCCAATTGCTCTCAGTAGCCCAAAAGTTGGCTAACTGTGTGCTCGTTTTTTGCGTTTACTTGCGAGAATGAAAATGAGAGCCGCCATTACCGCCGTAACCAGCGCTCAAGCGCTGGGGAATTGCCTAGGGCGGGAGTGCGCGATGAGGCGCAGCAGGCCCAGTCAGAAGAAAAGACGGGTATCAATATGTGGCAGAAAAAGTGTCCAGTTTGTCGGCAACTGATGGAAAAGAAACTTCCCACCGAGACAGTCCCCTGCACCTGCGGTAAGTACGTGTGGAAGGGCTAGTGCTTCGCGATGTCTTCCGCCATTTCGTTCAGCAATTCGCCCATCATACGAATTGCAGGGAGCGACGCATCCCGGTTCTTTCCGGGCTTTCTAGATGTTTCCTTGCCCTTCTTCGTTATGGCCGTGGGCCAGTGCTGGGAGATCGGAATGCCTTGCTCGGAGTACGCAGTGGCATACAGAACATTTGGTTGCAGGTTGTGGGGCACTTTTTCCGTCAAGACGGTAGTGACCGTCGGCGTCGCCGTTCGGTCATAGGTATAGTGCCACGTTGAGCCGTAGCTCGTCGTGAAAGTTCCGCCTCCCGAGAGGGGCGACATGTCGGCCGAAGCAGATATGTTCTTCAGTGGCTCGGTTCCAGAAACGGCCGGCGCGGAGGTGTAAAAGACAACCAAGAAATTTTGCGCTCCGGGCATGGGCGAGTCAGAGAAACACATCCCCGGAAACCTCTTCTGATTCTTTTCATACCAGTTCGCTGCCCACTCCGGAATGGCCAGAAATAGTTTCTCCTTATCCAGACTTCCTAAGGACACGTTTCTTGTGCACCCCGCTCGTTGCCCATCATTGAATCCATCTTCCAGAGCGCTACCGTAAGAAACAATTTCTGGCGGGCCATTTATCTCCAGCGATGGCGTCTTGGGCTCGACAAACACTCCTAGCATGACATTTTTCTGTGGCGCACTTGCTACGGCTTCTTCTGCCGCCAGAGCCGCCACCGGGCGCGCTTCGGGCTCCACTTGAGACGGTGGTGCTCCTGCCGATGTAAATACCTCCATCTTCCCGTCTGACTGAGGTTCCGGAGTTGTAACCGGTGTCGCGACAGCCGTTGGCAAATTGCTTTCGGCTTTCACCGTAGGCACTGGCGTTTGTGACGCTGCAGAAACTTCAGTCTTCGCTGGCGGCTGAGGCTCGGGAGTCATAACCGATGTCGCCACAGCCGTTGGCAAATCGCTTTCGGCTTTCACCGCAGGCACTGGCGTTTGCGGCGCTGCAGAAACTTCAGTCTTCGCTGCGGGCTGAGGCCCGGTGGGTGTTACCGAAGCTGGCGTAATCGCTGCCGGTGTTTCTTCCGGCGTCAACACGGACGTCGGCGCTTGTGCCGCTGTCAAGGCGTTAGCCTTCTGGCCCGGCTGAAGCGGCGTAGTCGTTGCCATTTCTGGCGCAGTAGCCGTCGGTGCTGCCGTGAGTTTCACTTCAGTGGGTAGTTTCTTTGGCCCTACCATGTTTTCCCGCGCCGCGGCTGCTTGAGCATGCGAATTTTTTTGATATGTGCGCGCAATCTCTCCTAGGCTTGCGTTGTGTTTCATCTCAAACCGTGCAGACTGCGGCGTTACATTCGCTCCTGGCTCCGTTTCGGGCTCAGGCTCAGTGCCTGTTCGAGGTGTCGCCACGTCCCCTTCCGCGTTCGCTTCTGCTTTCGACTTTGACCGCAACGTCTCGGGCTCGATAATTCCCAGGAGGGCCCTGCGGCTCTCCGTATCGGCGGTTTTTCCGGAAGCTGGCGCAGGCGTCCGTACAACCTCTGGCGAGATTGCATCGGCTTTCACCTTGGATCGCAGCGTCTCGGGCTCGATAATTCCCAGGAGGGCCATGCGTTTCTCAGTTTCTGCGGTTTTTCCGGAAGCTGTTGTGGGAACTGACGGATTTGCTTTGGCTTTAACAGCCTTGCAAACCATTCCATTAACAAGAGCTTCGTCCGGCCCAATATTGTTACCTGCGGCCTCCAGAGTCCGGCAGTCCGAGAATTGCGTATTCTGCGCATAGATCGGCGAGGGAATCAGCGCCACAAGAGCAACTGCAATCGGTATGTATTTCATCGCGATTCTCCTCCTCACAGGATAGCTTGCTGTGGAGTCCGCGGGGCGGTCAATTGACCGTACATACAGAAGATTAACTGGCCTCTCGGACAGGGTCTGTTACGCTCTGCGGAGCTGCCGGGTGCTCCCCCCAACCGGTGGGCGAAGGGAATTGAACGGGGATGGTGGATTAGTTTGCAGACGTACAGAAAACGCGCATTTCGCGACACTTCCTCGTCTCCATCATGCTAAGTAGACCGTGGAAGTGTTTCTGCTCTGCGCCTGAAGAGCAGCAGCGTAAGCCGATCCTTGAAACAAAAGCCAGCCTCGCGCATCACACTTCTAAACATGGCGTAAGGAGAAAATCGTGGCAAACAGGCTGGAGGGAAAGGTAGCGGCAATTACGGGCGGAAGCCAGGGAATCGGCCTGGCCATCGCGCAGCGGTTCGCGCAGGAAGACGCGGACGTCGCCTTTTGCTACCGCTCGAACCAGGCGGGGGCAGAGGAAGTAGTAGCGGAAATTCAGAAGCTGGGGCGAAAAGCTGTTGGATTCCAATGCGACGTGGGACGAGTAGTGGACGGGCAGAAATTCATCGCAGACACGGTGGCGCGGTTTGGAAAGATCGACATCCTCGTCAACAACGCGGGACTCGAACGCAGCGCCGATTTCTGGGACGCCACCGAAGAAGATTACGACGCGGTCCTGAACGTCAATCTAAAGGGTCTTTTCTTCATCACGCAGGCATTCGTGAAACACCGCATGCAGGCCAAGGCCGGCGGCAAAGTCATCAACATCAGCTCGGTGCATGAGGAGCTTCCCTTCCCCCATTTCACTTCGTATTGCGCAAGCAAGGGCGGCGTGAAAATGCTGACGCGCAACCTCTCGATCGAGCTTGCCCCGCTCGGCATCACCATCAACAACATCGCCCCTGGCGCTATCGAAACACCGATCAACAAGAAGCTGTTGAACGACCCCGTCAAGCTTGAAGCGTTGCTCGGAAACATTCCGCTGAAGCGGCTGGGCGAACCGGAAGATGTAGCGTCAATGGCGGCATTCCTGGCGAGTTCAGAATCAGACTACGTGACCGGAGCGACTTTTTTCGCTGATGGCGGGCTGACCTGGAACTATCAGGAGCAGTAGGAAAAAAGAAACGCGCCTTCGAACGGCGGTTGTGATTCTTGCCATCGCTATCCCGCTCAAGCGCGGGTGAGCGTTGCGGAGCGCGCCGCTTCCAGAAGTTTCTTCGCGTTTTCGCGAACGTTGCCTTTCCCGAAAACCGCGTTACCGGCAACCAGCAGCTCCGCCCCCGCGCGCACCACATCACCGACCGTATCGAGCGCCACCCCGCCATCCACTTCGATGCGGAACGAAAGGCCAAGCTCTTCGCGAACTTCGGCAAGGGTCTTAATCTTGTGAAGAGCGCCGGGAATGAATTTTTGCGCGCCGAATCCCGGATTCACGGACATCACCAGAACGTGATGAACCATGTCCAACACTTCTTCCACCATGTGCACCGGCGTGGCGGGATTCAGCACCACGCCTGATTTGCATCCGTGCAACTCAATCTGCTGTAGCGTGCGATGGAGATGAACGCAGGCTTCCTGGTGCACGGAGATCCAGCTGGCGCCGGCTTCCGCAAAAGCAGGAATGAATTCGTCGGGGTGCTCGATCATCAGGTGGCAATCGAGGATGGTGTTGGGAAGAGCTTTCCTCAGCGAGGCCACGACCAACGGCCCAATCGTGATATTCGGAACAAAGTGGCCGTCCATCACATCGCAATGGAGCACCGTGCCGCCGCCGTCCAGCGCCGCTTTCGCTTCCTCGCCAAGCCGCGCGAAGTTTGCAGAAAGAATCGAAGGTGCCAGTTCGATGGTCATGGGCAGCGGGCCGCTCCTTCCATATCCGCAGAGAAAACAGATTATACGCGGAAGTTCTTCGATGCTTGTTGAAAAGTGCGATTCGAACGAGAATCCGCGCACTACCACGGAATCGTACGGCGCCTCTGGCTGCTGTCGCGCGCCAGCTCGAGTAGCCGCATCACATCCAGCGCCCACTCCGGCGTGACCGCCAGCGACGCTCGCCCAAGGATCGCATCCCGTACATTCGAGTAGTAGTCGCGATAATCGCAGACGGCCGAGGGGATGCGCCGCTGTTCGAACGAATCTCCTGAGGGGACGGTGAGGAGGCCCCAATTTTCTTCCGGCTCGGCGCCCCACGCCGTGTCCGTGGGAATATATCCAAGGCGGAGATTCATTTCCTGCGGATCAAATGCTTGCTTTACGAAGCTGGCTTGCGTGCCGAATAGCACGAAGCGTGGACGCGGCGCGGCAGCAAGAATGCTGGATCGCAGAACCGCGCGCATGCCGTTCGAATAGTGAAGCGTAATATCAAAGGCATCATCGGTGGCGGCGTTTTCACGTTCTGTTCGAACGTCGGCGGTTACAGCTTCCGGGAGGCCAAAAAGAACCAAGGCGTGATCGATCAGGTGCGGCGCGATGTCGAATAAGATTCCGCTGCCGGGGCGCGCGGTCTCGCGCCAGGCGCCGGGCTTGAGCTGCGGGCGGAAGCGGTCGTAACTCGTTTCGAACCGGACGACGCGGCCCAGGGTTCCGTCCTCGACAAGCTTTCGAATGGCCTGAAAATCGCCGTCGTAGCGGCGATTCTGATAGACGGTGAGCAGGCGATTGGCGTCCTTCGCAAACTGCACGAGCGAAACAGCCTCTTCGAGAGTTGTTGTAAACGGTTTATCGACGAGCACGTCGCGGCCTGCCTCAAGGCACTGCCGCGCGAACGCAAAGTGCGTGTCGTTCGGTGTGGCGATGACGACGAGGCGAATCGCCGCAATCGAGAGCAGTTCGTCCAGGCTCCCCACGATTCGAACGTCGGGATACTTCTGCGCTGCCTCTGTGCCGCTACGCTGCACGATGGCGGCAAGATGCAAACCCGGCACAGCGCGAATCACCGGCGCGTGGAACGCGCGGCCGGCGAGACCGAATCCTACGAGGCCGACTTCAATCATGGAGAACCATCGTTCCGGAGAATTGAATGCTAAAGAGTATCGAACTTTCGAATTCCAAACAGAAGGATTTTCCAGAAACGCGAACTTGCTTGAAGGGGCGGCGTCCTTCAGAATGACGGATCACCCATGAGCGAGCAAAATCCGGCTATCACAGAAACGCAAGGGCACCGCAACCTGCTTGTCTTGCTCTTCGCAGGCTTTGTGCTGAGCGGAATAGCAACCACGATCGTCGGTCCGATGTTGCCTATTTTTATCCGCAGATGGTCTCTCGATGATGGGCAGGCTGGTCTCTTTTCTTCGATTCAATTCCTGGCTGCATTAGGAGGCACTTTAGCATCAAGCGCGATTGCCGCCTGGCGGGGATACCGCCCGGCTTTGGTCATGGGTTATGCGCTAATGGGGGGAGGTCTTGCGTCTCTTAACGCGGACACACACGGCGTTGCTCTAACGGCTACCGCAGCATTCGGCTTGGGCTATGGGTTGATCACTCCCGGAACAAATTTGTTCGTTGCGGAATTGGGAGGAGCAAAGAGTGCGTCGCTATTGAGCCAGCTCAATTTTGCGTGGGGCGCGGGAGCGATGGCGTGCTCCCCATTGATCGCCCTGGCGCTGAAACGCAATGGGCTGGGTATCCTGCTGACGGGCGCTGCAGTTTTTGGTGGAATTCTCGTGCTGGGCTTGTTATTCGTCTCCTTCGGGGTGCAGAAACACGAAAAGGATGTGACTACTGCCGGAGCAGCATCCCCCGCGATCGGATTGGGAGTTACGATTGCGATGGGCGCCATGTTTTTCATTTATGTCGCGATGGAAAACGGCATCGGCATCTGGTCCGCAGAGTATGCGAAGCGGCTGGCGAATGGCATTACCGGCATGACCACGCTCGCGCCCATGTTTTTCTATGCCGGCCTCACATCCGGCCGCGCAGGCGCACCGCTGGTTCTACGGCGCCTGCCCGAGAGAAAAATAGTGCTGGGCGCTCTGAGCCTGGCGGCAGCAGCAACGGCCTTGCTGATCGCATCCAGATCGCTCCAGGTTGCCACCGTGGCGGTCTTTTTGGCCGGCCTGGGATGCGCGAGCGTTTACCCCATTTACATTGCCTGGCTCTCGCGATGGTATGGAGTGCGCGTGAAACATATTGGAGGCATCCTCTTTGCACTGGCTTCTCTCGGAGGATCGGCAGGCCCTGGGTTGATCGGAGCGGTCTCGCAATTCTCCGGCAGTTTGCGAGTAGGATTGCTCGTGCCACTGGTATGCGCGGCTATCCTGATTTGCCTGGTGCTACTGCTGCGCCGCCAAACCACGGCGTGAGGTATTCTTGGCCCGTGCAGAATGCTCCATCGTCGCAACGCTCCCCCACGAACGGACTGCTGCTGGGGCTGGTCATCACGCTGGCCGCGGTGCTGGCTTACGCGTCTTACATCACCATTCAGCTCACCGGACTTCGGAAACTTCAGAGTGAGATGGTGGATCGAAACCGGAAAGACTCGCTGCAACTGTTGCGCGTCCAGAACGACCTCAATTCCATCGCGCTGGCCATGCGGGACATGCTGGACACCACCGAACCCTATCCGCTGACGGCGTGGACCGCGCAGTTCGAACGCATTCACCAGGACCTGGACACCGGCTTGAAGCTGGAAGAGAGCTTGGCTGGGGCCAACCGCACTCCGGAACAGCGGCTGTTTCTTTCTCAAGCGGTGGCGCAGTTCTGGGACGCTGTAAACCGGATGTTCGCACTGGCGCAGAACGGCAAGGAGGCGGAGGCCCGGGAACAGATTCGCTTGTCGCTCCAAGCACGGCAGCAAGCGCTCAGCACGGCTGTTTCACGGCTGCTGGTGGGAAATAACGAAGGCGAGGAGCAGGCCGCCGCGCGCATCGCGCAGATTTACGACGGTGTGCAGCGCCAGCTCTATATTTTCCTGGCCGCAACGCTCATCGCCATTGTTCTTACGAGCTTGTACCTGATTCGCAGTAATCGCCAGATTTTTGCACGCCTGGCAGAGCTTTCCGAGCAGCGCAGCGATTTGGCGCAGAAACTGATCTCGACACAGGAATCGACGCTGCGGCATATTTCCCGCGAACTCCATGATGAGTTCGGGCAAGTCTTGACGGCGATCGGATCGACGCTGGGCCGCGCTGGCAGGCATGCTCCGGAAGGATCGCCCCTGCGCGAAGATCTGAAAGAGGTGCAGGAGATCGCGCAATCGACACTAAACAATATCAGGACGCTCTCCCAGGCACTTCATCCCGTTCTACTCGAAGAGGCAGGGTTAGAAAGCACTTTCGATTGGTATATTCCCACGGTGGGACGGCAAATGGGCCTTGCACTGCATTATGAGAAGACGGGCAAGCCGTTTCCCGTGGAGACGAGCGCCGGCGTGCATATTTATCGCGTGCTGCAAGAAGCGCTGAATAACGTGAGCCGGCACTCCGGGGATACTGACGCCTGGATCTGGCTGAGATTCTCGCCCGATTCGCTAGAGCTCGAAGTGGAAGATCACGGCACGGGTTTCGTGGCAGAAAAGATGCAGCGCGGGATCGGGTTGGTGGCCATGCGGGAACGCGCCGAGTTGATTGGCGGCACGCTGGCAATCTCACCGCGGCCGCAAGGCGGGACCAGGGTGCGTCTCCAGATTCCCCGAAGCAAAGTGGATGCCAATGGCGCCTAAGATAACGGTCCTGCTGGCCGACGATCACGCGCTGGTACGCCGCGGATTCCGCCGCATGCTGGAAGATGACCCGGAAATCTCCGTCATTGGAGAAGCCAGCGACGGTAAGGAAGCCGTGCGCCTGGCCTGCGAGCTGCGGCCCAGAGTAATCGTGATGGATTGCGCGATGCCGGAACTGAGCGGCATCGAAGCGGCACGAAAAATCCTGGAAAAATTCCCGCAAGCGGGAATCCTGATGCTGAGTATGCATTCCGAGGAAACGCTGGTAAGCCAGGCGCTCGAAGCGGGTGCGCGCGGCTACGTGCTTAAAAATGCCATGGACCTCGACCTGGTCAGCGCCGTGAAGAGCATCGCGGCGGGCATGACCGTGCTGGACCCGCAAGTGGCCCGCCCGGACATGCTCAAAGGGGAGCGCGGCGGAGGATTGACGCCGCGCGAACTGGAAATCCTGAAACACATCGTGGCTGGCAAGTCGAACAAGGAAATCGCGGCGGATTTGAATCTCAGTGCGAATACCGTTGCGGTCCACCGTGCCAATATCATGGAGACTCTGGGAATTCACAAAACGGCAGAGCTGGTGGTCTACGCGATTCGAAATGGTCTGGTGAATCTGCCGTGAACCGGCGAGACTTCCTTTTCAAAACAATCGGTGCAGGACTAACCACG
>Ga0137410_10001898_pt1 | contig 14314 bp, 13 predicted proteins | sample CZODoug1_16funga_FD_108878 | JGI IMG/M metagenome (GOLD analysis project Ga0137410, IMG submission 108878) | Vadose zone soil fungal communities from Angelo Coast Range Reserve, California, USA - CZODoug1_16fungal (Illumina Assembly) | ecosystem: Environmental > Terrestrial > Soil > Vadose zone... | reverse complement strand
GGTGGTCATCGTGTTGATCCTCGGTGAAGTTAAGGTGTGGTAACCCAACCTTACCAAGACTCACGATGACTGCCGCTCTAGCTCGCGGCCGCCGCTCTTACACCACTACGCGGGACACGATCTGCTCTCAGGCCGCGACTGGCTTGAAGTCGGGACGGCGACAGCGCATCCCGATGGCAAAGGTCATCGTCTCAACCTCACGATTGCGCCGCCGGACGGTGCAGTGATCGAGCTGCGAGCGCTCGATCCGAAGGACTACCCATGGCCGCAGCGTGCTGCCCGGCGTAAGCGTTGGCGGTCTGCTCGGTTGCGCTAAGCGCATGTAACGGCGACCAGCTTCCCGCTTTGGCGTTTGCGGTGCGATCCATCCGCCGCTTCAGATAGGATGGAGCGCGTGCTGCAGCCCGCCACGCTGGGAGTTCTTCGGTGAAGAGGACTAAGAATAAGAAGAGGACCATCGCGATCATCGGCAATGGTTGTTCCGCGCTTTGGCTTGCCCGCCACGCGGCGGGCAATGGCTTTGAATGCACGGTTTTTGGCGAAGAACCTATTGCGGCTTTCTCGTCAACAAGAAACCAAGGGTGGCTGCAAAGCGGCGCATTTTATGCGGGCCGAGCCGACTATCAAACCGCATTGGACTGCTGGACTGGGTTCTCAGACGTCGCTGCGTACGCTCCCTATGCCGTGAGACGCGAGACACCCTGTTACTTCTTTTTCAAAGATCGGGGTGAGGCAATGCAGTGGCGGCGGCGATGCGCGAGTGTCGGATTCACTCCCCTCGAGATGCACGTACGCCAGGCAATACCGATTGAGCCGAAGTTGGACGACTGCCAATTTCCTTTCTTGTATCAGACGCTCGATTGCCCGATTGACACGCACGCGCTGATGAATGGACTGGTGCGCGACTGCCTCCATCATGGCGTTCAGTTCAAGACGCTCCCTCTGCGAGAGACTAGCGTCGCGCGCGATAGGAACGCCTGGATGGTTGAGGTGAACAACCGCCGCTTAGGCGACGTTTCTTATGGCGCGGTAGTCCTCGCTTGCGGCGCTTATATCAAGAGATTTTGCGAAGGCGTTAGTTCCCTTCTCGCGGACGAGTTTGTCCCAACAAAGGTCGGAGTACTGAGCGTGACAGGGTTATCTTTAAACGCCTTCTTGCTGGCAAAGGTCGAAGAAGGGCCATACCTGGTGCCTTTTTTCGCGGGTGGCAAACATGGGTTCACGGTATGTCTCGACGGGACGGATGAAGAGGTTCAGGACATTGAACACCCGACCGCGACATCGCTGCCGGATCATTTCGAGGAGAAAGTCTTCAATGCAATCCGCTTCGCGTTTCCGTCGATCGGTCGCGCCCTTCTTGCCGCGAAGAAGTCCACACATGTGTGCCAAAAGATTTACCGGCGGGGTAAGGCGACCGGAACGCCAAAGCGGTCGCGCATAGCCCTGGACGCGCAGACTGTCTCCGAAGACCTCAAGGGGTTGTTCGTTCTCTATCCGGGGAAATTCACAACGGCCCATCTGGCAGCGAGAGATTGTTTCGCGCTAATCGTTGGGAGTGAAGAGACGGGCGTTAAGGTTTCCGTACAGCCCTACGGTTAGCCGCGGCCTTCACCAAGGATCAGAAGTGCTTCCGGCGTTTTTGCGGATCACGTAACTGATGAGCGCACCGCGTACGTGATGTTCCGGGGTCCACGATGCGCCGCTGTCGCGCATGCCTATAGCACCCTGAAAGCGGTTGACCGTGTAAGGGTCGAAAGCGCGCTTGATTGCAGCGTGGACAACGGACCAGGCGGGCTCATCCACAGATGCAGTTCGCACATCCGCGATGTCCTTGAGAGGGTCTCGTCCCTCGTAGGACGCCATCGCCTTCTGAAACGCGCCCGCGAGCGCCGCTTCAAGGTTCACATCAGCTTCCGCTTTCCAGAAATCCTTCGCCCTATGATGAAATGCGTCTAGGAAGCTCGCACGGACGTCGGGTGCGTTCTTCCACACAGTCTCAAAAGCGTCTCTCAGCCGTTCCGTCAAAATCTTATCGCTTCCTTTCCCGCGCGCCGCGACTCTCGCCTGACGCGGCTTAGACACCGTCTCTTCCAGAGACGCAGTCGCCGTCATTGACTCTTGGGCGCTATCAACATCTTTGCGCTTAAACGTCATAGGAGATCATTAGGCATTGACTTTTCGGCTTGCGTCAAGGTTTCTATAAAAGCCGCCGCAACACGCGAGTTTAAACGTTGGTTATGAAAACTAGAGGGCGCGTTACAAAGCCTTCGCAACGGAGGGGCTCCCTCGCGATATTTCTTTCCGAGCGAATCCGCCGGAACGGCGGACCGGGCTCTATTCGCCCGCCAACGGGCTCACCGAGCCAATCGCAAACGATTGTCTCGGCCATCCGGTAACGATCCCTCTCGCAAAGCAGATCGCGCGATTGCGCTTCCGACGGAAAAAGAGAGAGCTTGCCTGTGTTCTTTCACGCTACCACGGCGTACTCGCTGTCAAGACCCTGCGCGTCTCGCTGACGCTCGCGTGCTCGGCGAGTTGGGCTGCGCCCAAGTCTTGAGAGCTGCGCTGCGCCGTGGGTTGGGACTTCTCGAACAGGCAATTCCGCCTGAAGGAGAAGTCCATGAAATCGTCGAATGCATTCATCGAAAACAAGTCCGTCCGTCAGGACGTCTACACGCGCGTCACCGCGCGGATCGTTGCCGATCTCGAACAGGGCGTTCGGCCCTGGCTGAAACCCTGGAGCGGTGAGAACGCTGCCGACCGCATCGTCATGCCGGTCCGTCACTGCGGCACACCGTATCGCGGCATCAACATCCTGCTGCTCTGGGGCGAAGCACTCGCCAAGGGCTACAGCGCGAACAAATGGATGACGTTCAAACAGGCGCTCGAGCTGGGCGGTTGCGTCCGCAAAGGCGAGCACGGTTCGCTCGTCGTCTACGCCGACCGGTTCAAGAAAACGGAGCAGGACGACAACGGCCAGGACATCGAACGGGAGATACCGTTCATGAAGGGCTACACGGTATTCAATGTCGAGCAGATCGAAGGCTTGCCGGAAACCTTCTACGCGGTTCCCGATCCGAAAGGCGAGAAGCTGGCGCTGATCGAAGCCGCTGAGAAATTCTTCGCCTCAACCGGCGCGGTCTTCAAACACGGCGGCAACAGCGCGTTCTACGCACCCAGCGTGGACGCAATCCAGCTGCCATTCCCCGAAGCGTTCCGCGACGCCGAAAGCTACGCCGCAACCAAAGCGCACGAACTCACGCACTGGACGAAACACGAAACCCGCCTCAATCGCGACTTCGGTCGGAAGACCTGGGGCGACGAAGGCTACGCCCGCGAGGAGCTCGTGGCAGAACTCGGCGCAGCCTTCCTGTGCAGCACGCTCGGCATCACACCCGAAGCACGCGACGACCACGCGGCCTATATCGGCCATTGGCTCAAGGCGCTGAAGGACGACCGCCGCGCGATCTTCTCAGCCGCAGCGCATGCTCAGCGGGCCGTGGATTACCTGCACGGATTGCAGACCAAGAGCGCCGCCGCTGCCTAGCGTCGGCTGACCAAAAGCGGGGCCTTCGCAAGAGGGCTCCGCTATTCTCTTCACCTCTGATTGATCGTTCACCAGGAGGCCAGCCATGGCGAGGAGCAAGCAACGCGACACTTTGGATCGCTTGCGGACGCTCGCGCGGCCCGAAGGCATCCCCGTACTGGAGGCGTTGTTCAAACGTCTCGACCTCCCCCGAACACGGCGTGGACGCCGAGCGTTTCCGCGTTGATCTTAAGGACCAGCGGCAGGAGATCGACCGCCTGCGCCAATGGTTTATCGCGGAAACATATGAACCGAAACGAACGTACCGCCCGACGCTGATCGGTCTGGCGGTGATTAGTGACGCGCGCGCGAAAGAATTACTTGCGTTGACCGACCGCGTTCTTGCCTATGTCGCGAGCGAATACGAAAAACAACCCGGACGGCAGATCACGTTGCGGGAAGTCAGCGACGCGCTTCAGGTTCCACAGGAGGCGACAGGCCGGGCGCTCGCGTTAGTGAACGAGTCCCGCATCCTCGAGTCGCAGCACCGGCTATCCGGCGCATCCCGACTGGTACGTCATCCCCAATGAGCAATCGCTCGACTATCCAAACCTCGATACCGCTCTGCGGCAGATGGCGGAATACGCTGACCAGTCCGCATTAGGGCCGCGCGCGCTGCGCGATGGAAAGATCGTCCATGCGAGCGAAGGACGCACACCGTGGATCAGCAATCACAAGGGGCTGCTCATAACGGCTGGAGCAGCGTTAGTGGGCGTCGTTGGTTTTCTAGCGAACGCCGCAGCGCTGATCGAATTTATTCAATCCCTCTTCGGGTGACGTCCACCGTGTCTGCAAGGGACGATGAGGACGAGGGGCGTTTTCGCCTTCCGTTCCGCGCTGATCCCGGATAAACAGAGGGAACGGCAAGAAAGACCTGCGGCATGGTACGGCACTCAAATGGCATCAGACCCGATCACGACTGGCTCAGCAATTTTCGGTCTCATCACCGAAGATCCTATTGCTGCTCTCCCGGTCGGTTCGAGCCTCGCGCTCCAGTCGCTGCTCTTCAAGCCATTGACCGCAGATATCACGCCCCCGCCATCGTGGACGCACTTCGCGGGAACGCTCCTCAAGCTTGGCTTCAAGGATGCGGCTGAGTTTCGGATCATCGGGTCAGCGGTGATGGTCGGCCCTGCTGTCGCCGTCACGGCCAAGCATGTCATTGAACCCGAACTCGCTGGGCTGCTTGCCGGACAAATCGCTGGCTATGCGTTGGCCCTCACGCCCAATGGCCTCGACATCTGGCAGCCGCATCAAGTCACTATGTTGGATCACGCTGACTTGGTGGTGATGACCCTGCGGCGCGCGAGTGCGTTGCCACCGGATAACACGCTTCGACATGTCGCGATTTCCACCCACGTTCCCGATGCCGGCGCGCCCGTGATGATCGCTGGTTTCCGCGCAGACACCCCGGCATTCACGCTTAGTCCGCCAAAATTTTCCGGAGAAGTCCGAGCGGCGACCGGTGTGGTCACGGCGCATTACCCGAACGGTCGTGACCAATTCATGCTCCCCTGGCCTTGCATCGAAGTGAGCGCCAATACCGCTGGCGGAATGAGCGGCGGTCCGGCATTCGACGCTGAAGGCCGTCTCATTGGCGTGCTGTCAAGTGGTATGACCTCAACCGATGGAGGCGGTCCTTCATACGTCTCCCTGATCCACCCCGCCCTCGATCAACAATTCCAGGTCCCGCTTCTAAACAAGCAAACGTCGCTCCGCGACCTGGCGAAGCAGATGGGATCAATTCTCGGGGTGTGAGCAATATTTCGCGCACTAACAAGCGGGAAGACAACCTATGTCCGAAACCGATGAAAGACCCGAAGCTGATCGCTTGCACGACTTGGCGATAATCAAGATCGAGGCGGCCTACGCTGAGACGACGGCGGTCAAGGAAAAAACGGCGTTTCTCGCAAAGATCGAAAGCCGGTTCGCCGACAACCAGCCGGTCGAATACGAAGTCGCGCATCTCGAGGTTCCGGTCGCTCTTCGCGAAATCTTCGTCTTCCTCCAGCAGAAGGGCCAATACCGCGACGCAGATGGCGACCTGAGTTTTGAAGGCTTCTTGCAACGGCAAATGGACGAGCTGTTCCAGGACATGCTGCGCCGCCTGCACATCCGGGACATGCACGACATCCCCTATTTCCGCGCCGTCTGGAATCGCGTCTGCAAAGACCAGGGCCATCCGGAGCTAGCAATCGAGGACGAGGAAGAAACCAGTAGCCGGGAAGCGGATCGCTGCGATCCCTTTTAAGAGGGAGGGATCACGTCCTACTTCTTTGTGGCTTTCTTTGAGGTCTTTTTTTTGTTTGAAGGGCGATTGAGCTTCATCGAGCGATCGAAGAATGCCAGCGTGCTGAAATACTTCTGCTCCGTTCCGCGCGGGACTCTGTGGCCCGACAGAAGCTCTAGAAGCTTTTGTTTCGGCGGAGGGTTGCCACTCCAGGGACGTTGGCTGCCGACGAGGAACACCTTTGGCCAATTGATGGCGAAGGTGTTTAGCGTGGAACCGTTCTTGAGTGGCACGTCATACGGGAAGAGAGCCCATTCTTTGCGATCATCAGCATTGAGCATCAGACGTTCAATTTCGAGAAAGGATCGTGGGGTAAAGTGAACCCCGATCCAGTCGGTCTCTTCGTACCACTGCGCCGCGTCTGTCACCGCCTCGCCCATGATCGTATTGGTTTCGTCGTCAGCTCGAAATTGACCCAACGCCGCCGCGCCTCGAAACAGGAGGCCATTGGCCATCGAATCTACGAGAAACTTTCGGAGGACGGCGGAAAATGATCCGACAGCTTTGAGAGTCGGTGGGGTTTGTCCACACAACAGCGCAATCACGATTGTGTCGTTGAACGTGAAAGTCTTAAGTTGGTCCAGCGTGATTGCTGTCTTGTCTTCAAGATACTCACCGAGCTTGGAAAACACCCGTTCTCGCGATCTTAGAAATTGCTTGACCTCGGCATCGCTGTAGGAAGATGCGCCCAGTGCGTCCAGGATCGCAACAGCCCCGTACTGCTTAATGATGTCCATCTGCGGGCCCTTTCCGTCGATATGTAGATGTCGGTGTCTGCGAGGTCATAGTACGGATTCAATCGCGAATCAACCTTCGTGACGCAAGCAGCTCTGGGACCCGGGGGAAATGGTTCCGCTTCATTTTGTCCATCGTCAGGTCCCCGCGCTATTTCCGGTCGTCGCGGGTAAGTCTTCGAGCAACCCTTCGGCCTTCATCAGCTCCACGACAAGATTCAGAGTCTCCTGATCCCGACTGCCAAACCCGTCTTCGGGATGGGCCTTGTTGTAGTCAATGGCGACCTGTCCGATCAGGTTCATGGTCAGGATCAGATGAAGAGCGAAGGCCTGACGGGCGAGAAGAATATTTTCGACCGGATAGAAGAGCGTCGCGCGGGAGGGGCCGGGGAGGTTTTCGCCCTCCAGGACCTTGGTCAGTACCTCTGAAGCCATATGGTGGTTGGACGCATGGGCGGCGGCTGAAAGGTCTCCATAGACCCGGGCAATGTCCTTTCCGAGAACCGCCACATTCGCCAACTCGCCGCGTTTCCGTTTCCCCGCATGAGACGTGACGATCTGGGCGAGGGTTTCCATTTCCTGGCGCAATAGGGTCAGGGCCTGGAGGTAACGGCCTTCTTCGATGGCTTGTTCGCAGAGAGGCATCCCGACCACGTAGGCGGCAAAGAGCACTCTCCGTTCCTGATCCAGCGCGCCGTTTTTGGTGAGCTTGCCGTTGGTCCGCAGGAGCACTCCGGCGAGCACACCGCTGACGAGCAAATGCGCGTCCACCAGTTGCCCGAATGCGGCTTTCGTTTTCGCGCGGACTTGATCGCTCGCGATCTTCTGCGCCGCATATAGAGTCGCGGCTGGACTGATGAGGATGCCTTTCAGCTCCTCCAGTCTTGTCGTCCCGTCCGTTGTCCTGCCCCCTGCGTCGTTGTCCTGCATGGTCTCCCCATGTAGTACATAGCCCGGCCTTTCCGGCCCCCGCAAGATGTGTTTTGTACTACAAAACCATCTTGCCAAAGGGAGGCGTGCCGCCCCCTGTTGGATACCCCCCTGCGGTGGCACTCCGGGCATCGAGCCCTTCGCGCCGCAGCAACGTGTGGCCGTTGCATCGCCAGTCAGGGGCAGCGTTCCTGCTCCCCCGACACCCCCATGACCAAGGGCGACTTCGCTCTCCCTTGGAACCCATCGAACAGGGCGGAGCCTTCGGCGCTCCCCCTGTACCCCCATCGAGCAAAGGGGCGATGTCACTCTTCCCCTTGCATCCCCCTTCGACCAACCCTGCGCGGGTTGGATGCGCGCTTAAATCTTGCTGCTACTGCCCACGGCGTGCTAACCCGTCAAGAACTCAATGGATCGCCGAACGAGGACGTGAACCGATGGCAGACGAGGCTAGCCCAACAAAAAAAAATCTGACGCCGGAGGCCATGACGTATCTGGAGAACCTGGTTCAGGCTGAGCCGATCTTGGGAAATGCTTTCCGCTTGATGAATGACGCGAGCTTTTTGTTCGAGGGTGCGCGGTACTCCAGTACCGTTGCGCTCGCCGTCTTGTGCATGGAAGAGGTCGGAAAATACCTGCTCGCCCTGTGGTCCAAGAGCCCTGTATTTACGTACGACAAGAGACGAATACATCAATCAAAGCAGCTCGCAATCGCGGCCCTTTTTGTATCCGACCGCGTGCGGCAGGAAGCCTACAAAAGGAATGTAGATTTCTCTGATCTTGGGTCGCCAGAGAAGATGAGTGTCTTGGCTGAAGCCATTCGCTTTGCCATTGACAAGGAATCATTCTTCGCCGGGACGGTGAACTCTGGCGTCATTCAAATCATCAAGCACAGCGGGATCTACTACGATGAGGAATACGTCCAAAAGGGAATCGAGCCCGGCAAGATTACAGGCGAAAACGCCACTGAAATGATGCAAATGTGTTCGCGGGCGTTCATGGTGCTAACAGAGGCTAAGAGCGTTGGACTTGCAGCGGACGTTTATCCGTTGCTCGAAAAGAAGCCCCCGAAGGGGCCGACGTAGCGTGCATCACGCCGTGACCGAGGCCTTTTACGCACCCTGCGCGGGTTGGAGGCAGCCGACCCCCGTGTTGGTGGGAGACGACGGCGGAGTACCCGCCCGAGCCGCCTTATGCCCGTTTTCTCTTTACACGCGGCAGCACGGTCAATAGGGTGAAGTCCCAAAACTAAGAACAAACGAGATGAACAAGCAGCAACCGGTGGCCGTCGCTATGGACCAGCCGGCCATCATTCGGCAACTTACCATCGAGCGGTTTCGTGGCATTCGCGAACTTCGCTGGAATCCGGGTGCGGGTCTCAATGTGATTCTCGGTGGCGGAGACGTCGGTAAGACAACCGTCCTTGAGGCCATCGGGCTCCTTCTTAACCCCTCCAACGCCGCCGTTCTGTCGGAAGCGGACTATTACAACCGCGATTCAGGAGCAGGCTTTGTCATTCAGGGCGTGTTCTCGCTGTCGACGTCAGCAGACATCGGGCAGCAGCAGAAATTCGCTTGGCCATGGGAGTGGAACGGGACGGACGCTGTCGTTCCGAGTTCCGATGACCCAGACGACACTCCGACGCCTACCTCCCCTGTGTACCGCTTACAGGTTCGTGGCACGCCAGAGCTAGAGCTAGCGTGGGAGGTGGTTCAGCCGAACGACGAGGTGGAAGGTCTCTCGTCGGCGGTTAGGCGGGCCATCGGTATCGTGCGGCTAGCGAGCGACGAGAGGAGCGACCGTGATTTGCGCCTAGTCTACGGATCGGCGCTTGATCGGCTGCTTGGAGACCAGGGACTCAGAGCCCGGATAGGCCAACAGGTCGCTGGCATGGACTTGAACGCGAAGTTGGGAGAGGACGCTAAGAAATCGCTAGGGCGGCTTGACGATGCGATGCGTGATGCATCGCTACCGAGCGGATTAGAACTCGGTCTGACGAGCGCCCAGGGAATCTCGATAGGGGCATTGATTGGATTGCTGGCTACGAAAGGTGATGCGCGGCTGCCGCTCGCAAGTTGGGGCGCAGGCACGCGACGGATGGCAACGCTCGAGATTGCGGCTTCAACCCAGTCCAAGACGCGAATTTCTGTGATCGATGAAGCTGAGCGCGGACTTGAACCATATCGCGTCAGAAGGTTAATAGAAAACCTGAGAAGTGAGCCGACGCAGAGTTTCGTAACGACCCATAGCCCGGTTGCGGTGCATGCTGCCACTGAGGGAAGTCTTTGGTATCTCGACTCTCGCGGACGCATCGGGGAACTCGTAAGAGCAAGTATCTGGCAGCAACAGCAACGCGATCCAGAAACGTTTTTGGCGCGGCTAGCGCTGATTGCCGAAGGACCCACGGAAGTTGGGTTTCTATCCTACCTGCTAGCGAAAGCGATTAACGGTTCGCCCCTGGATCACGGTATTCGAGTCTGCAATGGTCAGGGGACTCCGGCGGTTCTCGAACTGCTCGAAGCATTGAACAAAGGCGGTCTCACGTTCGGTGGGTTCGTCGATGGGACAAACAGCGCGCCAACGCGTTGGCGCGCGCTCAAGGAGAGCATGCAAGGACTGCTTTTCCAATGGGACACGGGCTGTACCGAAGAACGCGTCATTTCATTGGTGGATCAAACGAAGCTTCTCGAGCTGGTCAACGACGCCGATGGAAGTCCGGATCACGAACGAAGAATGACTCTAGTCGACAGACTGGGAATTTCCGACAAAGGTCTCGATGCGATTGTTGCGGCGGCTCCTGACTTACGCGCACTGATCATCGCTGCCGCCAGCGGCAGCGCCGCCGGAGCGCCCGATGAAGACACAGCGAAGACGTGGAAGAAACACGGAAAGCGCTGGTTTAAGTCGGAGGAGGGTGGACGCGAACTCGCCGAGAAGGCTTTTACCCTTGGAGTCTGGCCAGCTCTAAAGCCAACGATCCTTCCATTTCTCAATGCAGTCAGAACCTTCATCGGGCAACCCGAAATCCAAGATCTCCAATGACGGATGAGGATGTAGCCACACTCCTGGATTCAGATGAATCGCTCGTGACTGTCGAGGCTCCAGCAGGATGTGGCAAGACTTACCAAGGGGCGCGGTTTGCACGTCGCTGGAGTGAGCGGTCGCCACGAGGCAGGGCGCTCATTCTCACGCACACGCATTCGGCCTGTGCTGAATTCGCAAAGGAGACGAAGGCGAACGCGAGCAAAGTCGAGATCCGCACAATCGACTCGCTGATCGTTCACGCGGCGACGATCTATCACAAATCACTTGACCTACCGCCTGATCCCGCCCGTTGGGCACGCGCTAACGGAGAGACAGGGTTTCAGCAGCTGGGCGCTCGCGTTGCACATTTGCTCAAAGCCAAGCCTCTGATCTCCAGAGCTCTTTCAGATCGGTATCCCGTAGTGATTGCCGACGAACATCAGGACTCTAGCGCCGACCAGCACGAAATCGTTATGCAGTTACACGCTGCAGGAGCCCGCCTCCGAATTTTCGGTGATCCGATGCAGAGGATCTATGGAAGCAAGAAGAAGGCGGAGATCAGGCAGGAGCGCGAGAGGTGGGAGGGACTTAAGTCGGCCGGTGCGTTCGCCGAGCTTACGTATCCGCACCGATGGGATAGAGATTCGCCAGAGCTTGGAGCATGGATACTCAAAGCCCGCGCTTCACTACGTGACGGCCAGGAGATTGACCTAACCGGCGTTCTCCCAGCCGGTCTTGAGGTGCTTCTTGCGGACAACATGGCCCAGCGCAGAAGCGGATATGCGCTTCAATCAGCTGACAGGAAGCCGATAGACAAGATCATCAACGCAACAGACACAATTTTCGTCCTCAGCGCGCGGAATGAAACCGTCAAGGAATTACGGGGGTTCTGGAACAGGCGTATTCCGATATGGGAAGGACATGTGCGCGAACCGCTCGGGCGCTTCGTTACAGACATCGGGCAGCGTTCCGGTGACCCTGTCGCAGTATCGGAGGCATCGCTGGCGTTTATACAAGACGTTTGCGTTGGGTTTAGCGCTTCAAGCCACGGTGATCGTTTTGCCCATGAGGTCGCATCCGGATGTCGCAAGTCCTCTACTGGCAAGCCAGCCCTTATTCAGCAGCTAGCCCGTTGCATCATCGACAACCCAACACATGTAGGCGTCGCAGCGTGCCTCGACAGGCTCGCCGAATTTGTCGCGAGCAAAACGAGTGGGTTCGATGCCGTTCACATAGACCACCGTCGCGAGTTCTGGGACGCGGTTCGTCTTGGAGACTTCGCCGACCCCGAAGAAGGGCTTGCCGAGCTACATCGTCGCCGCTCGTTCGCGCGACCGCTGCCGCCGCGTAAGTCGATCAGCACGATCCACAAGGCAAAAGGGCTCGAATGCGATCATGCTCTCGTGATCCCATGCGATAAGACGCACTTTTCCAGCACCGACTATTCGCGCTGCCGCTTGTATGTTGCGCTGAGCAGGGCGAGACGGCGCCTGACGCTCGTGGTATCGCGTGCTTCTCCCAGTCCACTCTTTAAGATTGCGGAAAATGGATGAGCGATCTATTCGACAGCAGCATAGCGATCCAATCCGCCGTTCAATTCCGCTAGTCTTTTCTAGAAATCTATTCGTCGGGAACTGCCGGTGTTCTAACGCGAAACCAAATGTGGGGATCCCAGAGACTCCGGCCCTTGGCGAGCGCCGTTTCACCGGGACGCAGTCGCAGCTAGTCGTGAGCTTCCGCATAGGCTACCCGCTGGCTTGAGTGCCTATCAGCACCAGTGTGACATCCTAAGCTCTGGCGATGGCGGGATCTAGAACATCTAAAAAATTGAAAAATAAGGATATTCTGCGCGCAAGAATCGAAACGAGGAGTCCCGCGTAGACAAGCTTCTTGTTATAAATAGCGCAGTGTGACATGTTAAAAAGCATGTCCGAGAACATAACCGACATCCTTAAGCGTGAAGGACCATGTCTCAGTAGCACGGTGGTCCGCATCCTCGTCAATGAACACAGGCTATCCCCGGAGGCGGCGCGACAGCGCGTTAAGCGCCGCCCATCCGAAATCCGAAGCCTGGATCGTCTTCCGTTTCCCCGGAATGCGAAGTTTCTTTATCTCCAATCGGACTACGGCGCACCGGCCTTTTGGAAAGGGCTGACCCAGGCTCTTGAAGAATCGAGTCCTGCCTATGCCGCTGCGCTCGCCGCGCTGACAGAACGGGGTGGCATTCTTCCCAGGAATCACTTTGCAATTGCGAGCGGCGCACCTGTTGCGCAGCAGGGTCACATGTCTTCGCAGACGATCCTCTACCGCTTGATCGAGGCAAAGTTACTCGAGGAATTTGACGTTCCAGGGATTGGCGTCTGCATTGGATATGCGCGCAACGACGTCGCTCACTTCGCTCTTCAGATCGAACAGATGAAGGCGAGGCTGATCGTCGAAACCATCATGCTTGAGGCCGTAAAGAAATGGGCGCGGAATTTGGGCCTTGGCAGCTTCAACAAATTCATGGTCCGGGATGAAGGCGAATTACCCCGAGTCGGGACGTTTGCGTGGGACCTGACTGCGCCGTCATACATCGCTCCGCTCAGGGGGAAGTCGAATACCGGGAAGCCGAACCCTGGGTTTCTGGCTTGCGACATGCTTCTGGGGCGAGTCATTACCGAGGCAGGAATTCAACCGTTTCTGCGGAAATGCACGACCCTTCAAAGCCTCAAGAAAATCGGGCGTTGCCTGTATATTTTCGTCGCGAATGGATATTCGCCTAAGGCGTTGAATGCCGCTCGGCGAGCCGGAATCTTACCGGCAAGCCCTGAATCCCTCTTTGGGTCAGAAGTCGCTGAGGCGTTTGTTGAACTGACGAAGATTCTGACGGGTGCGGCAAACGCTGCCGTCGATCCCGAGAAGTTCGATTGGCTCTTCAAGAAGCTCGGGAAAATCGAAGGCGTCGCGCTATCGCTTCGTGGTGTCTTGTTCGAATTCGTTGTCGGTGATCTTGTCCGCAAGCTATGGGGCGCTCAGGTCCAACTCAATTACAAGGTTCGAGAAGGCGGTGTCGAAGTCGCTGAGGTCGATGTCCTCGCTGTTCTGTCGAACCGGTGCATTCATTTCATAGAGTGCAAAGGACAAGCGCCGCATCAAACGGTCAATGATGATGAAGTCAAAACGTGGCTAACCAAGCGCGTTCCGGTTGTTCGCGAACATGCCCTGAAGCATCCGGAATGGAAGCATCTGAAAATGCACTTCGAGCTTTGGACCTCAGGGAAGCTATCAGATGAGGCAGTCACTCTGATCAAGGAAGCTCAACAAGGGATCTCACCAAACAAATATGCCGTTCATCACCGGAGCGGCGACGACATCAATGATCTTGCGAACGAATTGAAAGACGAGACGCTGAAGCGAGTTATCCGGACGCACTTCCTCGAGCATCCATTCTCGGCGGACGAGTTCTTGGAACCTCTGGCACCGGAATTCTTTCAAGTTCCGGTTAATGGAGAAGTGCCTTCGAGGTCGGATGTAGCAATCACTCACACTCCCAAACCGCTACAAATCGAACACGCGAAGGACGCTGTCGGCCAAGCAGTGCTGCGGCAAGCAAAATGATCCAAGAGCCTACCGGACGGAGGACAAGGGGCTCCCTTTTTGGCGATGCTCCCCCGGGTCGGTCTGATCGTGTCCCACGGCGTGGTGTACGAGTCGTGAGTCCTGGTTCGGTTGGACTCGTGCTCAGTTGACCACGGCGGACAACCGAGT
>Ga0137410_10001888_pt1 | contig 14347 bp, 13 predicted proteins | sample CZODoug1_16funga_FD_108878 | JGI IMG/M metagenome (GOLD analysis project Ga0137410, IMG submission 108878) | Vadose zone soil fungal communities from Angelo Coast Range Reserve, California, USA - CZODoug1_16fungal (Illumina Assembly) | ecosystem: Environmental > Terrestrial > Soil > Vadose zone... | reverse complement strand
GCATAAAGACTGCTCCCACCGTAGTTGTTGTAGGCGTGCCAGGTTGGGTCGGACGTCTGCACCAAGATGTCGGAGCGGCTGGAGTCATTACGCACGACAAAAATCACGGGACTCGCCTCCCCGGTGTCCAGCCGGACGAGTCTGGCAAAATAGATTCCTGAGGTGGCCGTGCTGGGCACCGCCCAAGAGGCGGATACGGCCCAGTTGCCGCAATCGGTTAACCCAGTGGAACCGTCTGTCAGACAGGGAGGTTGGTTTTGCGGCAGGGGCGCCGGGGGTGAGACCGAAGTTACGAGTCGAGCCCCATTCCCCTGATAGTATCCCAAACGATAGATATCGATACGCCACAAGACCGCATTCGTGGAGATTTTGAAGAAGATGGTTTGGCCCACGTTCACGCTGATGTCCGTAGCAAAACCCTGAATATTCGGTGAGCCTGCTCCCTGAACGTACCACTGACTAGGGGGATTGCCTGGCAGACAGTTCTCCGCCTCGATGGCGTTATTGGGTGCCGTACATGTGGCAAACGCAGGAAATGCAAGGCTTGCGTGCGCAAGCGTAAGGAGCAGAACACTCTTGAAGGCCAAACTCATCCGGCCAAACGATTGCGCGGGGCGATGTTTTACGTATTGCAGAGGCGAAACTCCGGGTGCAGAGTCCGGGGGATGGAACATCGCGTTGCCTCCATCCAGCATGGTTGACTTCGGCTGAGCATAAGCTGAAGAGCAAGAACAGCAAGCCGGTGAATACCCTAAACTCGGAAGGGAAGAATTCCTCAACGCAAAACAAATCAGCTCCTGAACCCTGAGAGTAATAACGGGACAATTCCGTGCATGATGGTTGGCATCTCGCCAGAGGGATTCACACTGAGAGGGGATTTGGGATGATGGAAGGATCTCAGGCGATGGCTGTCCCTACAGCTAATTTAATACAATAAAGGACTAGAATGGTGGAGGCGGGGGGAGTCGGAATTCTGACCCCCACTGATTCCACGTAACTTACTGATTCTACTAAACGGCAGAAACTATAAAAACATCGAATTCGCCCAACTGAGGTACACGGCGGGTACACGGAGTTAGGGAAGTCCGCCGCGCAATCCATTCGGCGTTCGCCCCTTTGCTGGACAATCTGCGAATTGCGCTCAAGGGAAGGGACAGCATTTCGCTCACGTAGTAATTGAGGGAATTATGCGTATGAAAGATGAAGTTTGACCTGACATCCTCGGAAAGTTTTTAACGAGGCGGAGCGTCGGGCGTGTCTTTCGTCCTTGGGCTTGCTTTTATCTAGCGGTTGCTGGCTTTCTGTAAAGGGCGGATAAGTTGAGGTAGAATAGGCGACAAGGAGTCGCTCATGGATTGGTTCAGTCGTCATGGGGGACTTGCAGGCTGGCTTGCTCTCCTCCTCAAGATAGTCGATACCATCCTTCAACAAAAAAAAGAACAGTTCGTGATGTCGAAAGTGTAGCGAAGGTTGATTGTCTTCGTTTTGTTCTAGTGAGCGAATCTAGGGTGAGGTTTTACAAGTCCAGTAGTGGGGTTTAGGAACTGAAAGTTTTTTTGCACCGCGGTTGTATCACAAGGTCAGATCCCGAATCTGTTCACCGTAAGCAAGTTCATAGGCGCGTAAATGCCCAAAGTCGTCGGCGATCGTAAGCAAGGGACCGTCGAACCGCACGCTCGGATTGCACTTTCCCTCAATTCGAATTTCGAGTCGGAGGATCGGTTTCGGACCTTTGGAATAGCTGTAGACCAGGATGCGCGTTTCCGCCTTCAATGCGAGGGAAAGAGCCAACCAATTGGCCGCAATAACGGGATCAGCCAGTACCTGTTCGTCCGCTCCAAGAGTTAAGAATTCGATCCAACTGCCATTGGTTTTTCTAAATAGGATTTGACGAGCCGACGTACTCTCAGTTTCAGTGCCGGTCGTTGGTTGAGGAGCGAGGACGGCAGAGCAATCCAGAACCCCACTTTCGGAACAAGAACCCAGTCGAATCTCTTTAACGGTTTCGAGCGGTCTTGAGAAAGGCAAAAGAGTCTTGTTCTTGAGACGCAGTTGAGGCAGCTGATACTCCCAGAGCCAGAAGTTCTTGTCTTTGTAAGTTACGAACTCCAATTTCGTTGAAGCGAGCGTGAGAGGGCCCACGAAATGGCCCAGATCTGGGATTCGCCACAACGCGTCGAGCCGCTGCGACGTGGCGTCGATGGCATACAAGTCTTGCCCGCAGGCCATGTACCACGTGACGCCATCAAAGGTTGTCGTAAAGCGGTTCATCTCAGCATGACACCATGGAGCAATCCTGCGAGATTGGACATCCACTCTTGAAAGGCCCCATACGCCGCCTCGACGAGCCATTGTGATGAACTTGCTGCCGCTGTCCGAAGCCACCACGCGATCTGCCGGCTCGTCAAAGTGGGCTATTGTTCGACCGTCTCTCGTAATTAGCTTTAGGCCAACTTCGCCCATTGCAACCGCGCAAGTTCCGTTCGGAAGCAACAGAGCCTCCGATATCTGCGTCGAGCCACGGTCATTTGCAGCGATGAAATATTGTCGGGCTGCGCCTAGGTCGTTGAGTTCGATTTTTCTACCGGGAGATCGCGGCGGGACATCCGCTCGCAGGGCTCCGTCCCCGGAGTAGTCGATAAGCTGGCGCAAGGGAATGGGTCCGAGGGATTGCAAGCCTTGTCCGGTATCACGCAAACTGGCTCGTGCCGCAAGCCGCGCCAAAGTCTGTGTCTGAGGTGATCTGGGTTCCTTGCGGAGGGTTTCGGCAAATTCCATTCTGACGGGAGCCTCTTCCACAGAATCACTCTGCAGGAGCTCAAACGCCTGTGCCCGGAATTCCGCATATCCATCCTGCGCTACGCTCATGAGTCGAGCCAATGATCGCGCCCCTGGTCGCCCCCCGATCGCAGCTGCTCGCTTCATCCACTCGACAGCCGTACACCTCTCGGATTCCAATGGCCAAAGAACGTCAACAGCGATTGCCACGTTGCCCGCGTCAGCCAGCGATTGCGCCCAGAGCTTCCGCAGTTCGAGCGCGGCTGGATGACGCGACTTCTCCAGTCGTAGGACCGCTCCGTGGAATGCTCCTGTCTTGCGTGCAACCTGGATAGCCCTCTCCTTTTCTCCAGCTACAAACCATTGGCGAACGATGATTTCGGGGGCCAGTTCCCGAGCTTCTGCTATTTCGGCAGCTTCGCGCAATCTACCGTTACGTTCCAGGAAAGCGACCGCTTCTTCGTTTGCTCTCAGAAGTTCCGCCAAAACGAATGCGGCCTCCCCGATCCTGCCTTGAGCTTCCAATCTCTTGAAGGTTGACCTATAGAGCTGATTTAGATGGGAATACAGAGACTGACCTAACGCCATTGTCGAACTGGGGCGGCGCCCAAATGGATTGAGTCGCAGATTCTGTCTGACTCCCGGCAGCCCAAGAGTCATTCTCAAGACAGGAGAGTCAGAGATTGAAGACAGCGGAATCGCATGTCGCAACGCCTCATCCACGTCGCCCTGCTCGAACATTTGCATAACGCGACTCAAGTAGCGTCCCTGTCTCCAGCCAAGAGCGCGCGCGAGTCGGGTAACCATTACGATCTTGTTGATCGCCGAGGTCAGCCACAACGAGAACTTTGAGGGTGCTCTCGTGGCGAACACACTCTGTTGCGATCCAGTGAGGCTTTGGGACTGATCGCCGCTTCGAGGCCAAAGACCTCCGAGTCCTCTTATGAAACCCCGGACAGCGCCCGTTAGGCTCCGAAATGAAATACTGCGCAGCCAATCTAATTTTTCACGCTTATTCGATTCAGGTTCACCTTTCAATCTAGCCAATAGATTCTCCAATTCCAACGGGGGGGCTGGAATCCTTCCAAGTGTCTCGCGGATATTGGGCAGCTCCGCCGGCTTCGCAACGAGCGGTCCAGCCGGCTCGTTGCCGAGAGAACGCCCTAGAACAAATTCCAGTCCGTCTGTATCAATCCATTTGTGGGCTGCCTCCCGGCTCTCATCGTTCAGCTGCTCCGCTGAGACGGTTCCCCCTTCTGAGATGATCAGAGTTTCTAAAAGCTGAACGATGGCACGCACTTCTTTTTCTGTCAGTGGCATGCCGGTAAGGAGCCCTCGGTTTCGAATCAAAGGCAGGCCAATTGTTTCGCCGACAGACACAAGCACTGGTTTCGGTAAAACCAGCAGAAGTCCTTTTCTAAATCGATACACTCGGCTGTTTGGCTGCCATACCGAAAGGATTCGCCTAATAGCTACGTCTTCGCTTGTGATTCCGAATGCAAAGAAAAAGCCAGCCGCAGGAACTCTGCCGCGGTGAACAACCGATGACGACTTCATGTCAGTCATTTCGATCCCCATTCATGTAGCGGCAAAGACTTCGCGCCAGGGGGAGCGAGTGGACGGTAACGTCGCCTTTTGTCGTCGAGTAGGCAATCCAGGGTTTGCTTTGGGAAACGGTCAAATGCGCGATGGAATCAGGACTCTCGAAAAGCGTCCGCTCCCAGTCGGACCCCTTCAAGGTGACTACGTGCCTATTTTCTCTGAGCGAAATAAGAGCCTCGGCGTAATTGGGCTCCTGAATCACGCCCACAATTTCTTGCGCCTGTTCCGTTCGGATTTCGTTTGCTCGGTTCTTGCCGGAGACCACCAACCACGTAGATGGACTTTTCTGGATGGCGAGCAAACAAAACGGAGGTTGGGTGTGTGCGCCAAATCCAAAGAAAGCTTTTTCGACCAAATCGGAATCACTCGATACCACAGTCCGAAACCGCTCGCGTCCTACGGACGTGTACTCGACAGTACGTTTGGCCTTGTCTGAACTGAGATATGCGGGAATGCCTGCCAAGCTCGTGAGAGCAAGCACGCTAGATTCCTCGAGGAGCGCCACCTGTTCATCCCCTGCTGGTTCGAGGCGAAACAAATTCCCAGAAGCATCCAAAACAAAAAGGCTCGACTTGTCGCCTTGTGGCACAGGGAGGCGAACACATTGGGAGAGCAGTCCTTGGTCGTTTTCCTGCGGCCAGACAAATTGATCAAGGCGAAGGAAGTAATCGCCAGCTGCCGGGTAAGTTTCCTTTCCGACGTAGGATATCCGCAGTGAAATCTCTTCCAATGACACAATCATCGTGGAACGGCCCAGGCGATTGGCGGCCACGATTTTTCCAATGTTTCCCAATGCATGTCGTTTCGCATTCCCAGGCGTGTCCCAAGGTGAGTTGGGCACGGGGAACGACATTAAGGTGCCGTCGCTAGTCGTGGTGAACAAACGTCTGCCACCATGTGCAAAGATGAGCCCCGACGACCTGGCTTTCGTCGAAAGTTTCCTTGGGACGCTAACGCCGATTTGATATGGATCTCGGAGTAGCCGTGCGGACGCACTGTTGTCCGGGAGGTCCAACAAGACCTTTCTTGGTCTGCCCTTCGCGCGGTGGATTTCAACAGAGACTTGTCGCACTTCTGGTTCAAGGACGTCCTCGACCTTTATGCGAGAAACCACATGATGCGGTGAGATTTGGTGAAGCCTTGCGCCCCCAATCAGCCATATCTCCTCAGGCCTAGTTGTTTCCAAAGAACGCCCAATCCAATCATTCATCACGGAATCAGATACGTTTTTGGATGTCCTTGCGCGCAGCAACTCCATTATTTCTGATTCGCTCGAACCATGGAGCAATTGCATTCCGGGATTTTGTAGAATCCCCCATGAGAAATTCGCAAGCGCACGGTGAGCGCGGCGAATGAGCACAATTAGAGTCGCCAGATGCGCCAAACGGGGAGACCCAAGTTGGTCGGGTCCCGAGTCAAAGAGAACAATAGAACCAAGGCCATGTGCGCGGTCGCGTTTTGCAGTCTTTAGAAAGAGATGCTCGCGCATCGTTGCGCGACGTTCGAACTCCTCTGGAATCTCATCAGCAAGTAACCAGTCTGAAGCGATAAGGCGTTCGTAGCTTCCCCGGTTAGCAAGTCCATCAAAGCCGTCCGGGTCGTCGTCACCCGACACGTCTTCAAGGTGGAGAGGGTCGATCGCCGCTGCGATCCTCTGGACCAAGGGACCGATTGCCATACTCAACTCCTGAGGGAACACGCTGAGTTGCTTTGACCACGGAGTCAACGATGCCGGCAGGGAAATCATGTTGTCTCAAGAAGCCAGGATTTCAGCACATCCCGAGAGAGCTCCCTTGCCTGCGATAGCGAAACGACCATATCCCTGGTTTCGATCAATGCCAACGGAGGCGGAAATGGACTATGCTCGATTAGTGCCTGTTGAAGAAGGTCCACCGGGACATTGGGTTCGCGATTGGTAGGCAACAGCAGATGGGGTGCGCGTTCGTCTGAGCCTAGATAGGCTACTCCGTCCACCCACGGAAGTGATTCAGCTTCGCCAAGAAGAACGATGACGTCCGATGTGGCAACCCCTTTCCAACTTGCCCACTTTGTGTGGTCGGATGCTAGGAGCTTCCCCGCTAGTTCTTTAGCAGTGTCCCCTGACGCAACGACCGCGGCAGCCACGCGAGGCTCTTCGCGAAAATGCCAGTTGATCTTAAGAGAATTCGACTTCAACTGGAGACCTCCCTGGATGGTTTGAGATGTCCCACTATTCGAGCCCGCGCCTCGCTCAGATCGGGAGGCATAGCTTCCGCAGTGAAAGAAGCATCAATCTCGCGGACGACGCCTTCTAGTTTGAGTCGCCAACTGTGCGCCATGTCTGCGTCGCCATCCGGCGGTGTTGTCAGAAGCTCGTTTGCAGACAAAACAAGTCGTCTTGCCCTGACGAGTGGGCCAGCAGAGGCCTCCTCTGCCGCTGCGGGCAAGGTCATGTTCTCGGTGTGCCGAAGCAAATCGCGGAGACTCTCTCTCGCAATCTCTTGTTGCTCCTGTGTCGGAACAACATAGATCAAAGGCCACAAATCGGCGTCGCTAGGTTTCGAACGACCGGACACTACTGCAGCAGCCGCAATTAGGCTTTGTGCCTTGACAACTCTGCGGTCCGAAAGAACGATTCCGGCGCTTCGCAAGATTCGCAGCAAGTCAGCCAATTGCGGACGGACTGAGCTGAGATCAGCATTTTGTGCCACTTCGGCCAGTGCATCAATGTCGTTCATGGATGCAAGTTCTGAGAATTTGGAATGATCGAGTTTCCAACCACGATCCAGCAAGGTTTCTAGTTGTGGATCGTCGATGGCCTCCACGAAAACGCGGACCAGAAACCGGTCGGCAAATGCAGCCAACGACTCATCCGTTGGCAGATTGTTTGAAGCACCCACACAGATTCGTAAGGGGCATTTCAATTGTGTATGGCCACGGCGAAAGACTCGTTCGTTCAAAATTCCCAAAAGGGTGTTGAGAATCGCGGAAGAGCCTTGAAAGATTTCATCCAAAAAAGCAACCTCAGCCTCAGGCAACATCCCACTGACATCTGTCTCCACCGTGCCCTCGCGCAATTTGCGAAGGTCGACGGGGCCAAAAATCTCGTTCGGCTCTGTAAATCTGCCTAGCAGGTACTCAAAATACCGTCCACCAGTGGCCTGTGCGATTCGCCGCACCGCGACGCTTTTCGCCGTCCCAGGAGGTCCGATTACCAGTAAGTGTTCGCGCGCAACTGCGCTGAGCGCAACTAGTTCTACAAGCGGCTCTCGATCAACGAGTCCACGAGAAGCAGCTGTAACCGCCGAGCGCAGCTTGGATGAGGCAGCTAATGGGTTGGGGGTCATGGAAATAATCTAATCTAATAAGGCATTTCACGCGAGGGAACGGATTGTGAAAGCCAACATCCGTTGGTCGCCGGATAACAATCGAATTCGAAATGGCAAAGCGAGGAATACCGGAACCTGGAACGAACTCTCGGCGAGTCGGCTTGCCATCCGCGACGTGAAAAAATTGCGCGTTTGCCGACTTCTTAATGCTGCCTTTTGCTGCCTCGCGGTTTGACCAAGTCCTGTGAAGTAAATGAGAAAGCTGGTAGGGGCGGTGGGGATTGAACTAAAAGCGACGCTGAAAACGCGTAAGTTATTGATTCTACTAAACGCGAAAAACGTCAAAAACACCTGATACGCCCAACTGAGGTACACGCCGGGTACACGGAGACTCAGAACAAGACAGGGTTGTGGACTTTTAGGTAGCGAAGGAACCGACTTCCTGAATCCACCATTCGCAGAATCGAACGCCAAAGGTAGTAAGGGAAATACGCGTTCGTGGCGAAGTCCAAAGTGGTGTTCTTGGGGTCCACGCGGATGATTAGTCCTTGTGCTTGCGATCGCGCGCATGGCACATGAATGTGAGCCTGTCGCCAAGCTACTTCTCAGGTTTCGGCGTTTTCTTGGGCGCTCTTCCAGCCACCTGTGTGAACAGTGCGTCCCTGTGTTCTTTGCAGTAGTAGTGCAGGTTCCCAACAGAGCCGAAACTAGTGTTGGTCGGCGTGCCGCAGATTTCGCACTTGGTTGTGGGTGCTGGAACTGCCATGCAATCTTCCTCCGAACTACAGATACAGTTTCCTCGTTCCGTCTGGTGCAATTTCGTACTTGCGAAAGAACGGCGGCTCGTAGGGGTACCACTCCATTTGATACTTGAACCCGCCTCGAACCCGCACCATGACCTGCTTCTTGATTTCATCGTGAAGGTCGTCAAGTGAAAGGCAGTGCTGCGGCTCATTCGGCAACAGAGTCGTAGCCCTGTTCTCAAACGTCTTCGTCGCCTCGTCCCAAACGCCGTGCTCTTCGTGGATAATGGTAAGCCCGTTGTGCGCCTCTGCCGCGCTGAACTCCGTGAAATTCATCGACCCGCCCTTGGCCGTCGGTCGTCGGGATTTTGCGACGGGAAGGCTGCTTCAACCAAGAAATCCTTAACCGTTTCGCTCACTGTGCGCGGAAATCGCAGCGCGTAGTCTCGAAGCTTGGCCGGCGTTAGAAACTGCAATTGGAGTTCGTCTAAGGGCGTCGGAAGTCCTTCTTGACGGTTTAGGTAGATCCAATCCAGTAGCGCCTTCTCAGGTTCCGCGATGAGATATTTGTTGTAGCGAGTAGCTTTTTCCTCATAGCCCCAATAGAGTTCAGAGGAGATCTTTCTATACACGATGCTGACAGATTTGCTCCTGAAAGACTGCGGATAGCTGGGTGTGACGCAAGTCAGTATTGAGGGGCTTTGAGTAATGATGCCTCGCTCCACCAAAGCGGACTCAAGTGAAATGTAAGAACGAGGCCGAAGGACGTTTACCAGATCACAAGGTGAAAATTGCTGATTGAAGTGGTTGATGTAGATCTTTGTCGAAACACGTTCGACCAGACCCTGTGCCTCATATCGGCGCAGAGCATCGCGTACAACACGTTCAGGCAGCTTGTGTTTGCGAGCTAAATTGTCGGTGCGCACGATGCAATTGTTTCGTGCTTCTTCTGTCAGGATCGTTGTCCAATTCATTGCGGTTCCTTCCCGAGCCAATGAGCCAACACGACTCCTAGCGAGCGGCGGATGGTCTCAAATTCGTTCTTGGCAAGCTCTTCAAAGATGGCCAGTGGCAGGACCGGGCGGAGTTCGACCGTGCAGAGCTTAGCATTGATGTCCTGAATTCGCGTTTCGATGGATTCTTGGTCTATCTCCTTCATTACGATGAAATCCTCGAGGTGTGCTTGAAGATTCTTGTCCAGGTGCGCACCACGGGTAAGCAGAAGGTGGATATCGAAGGCATCCCTAGCTTTCACATGGCGGCGATTGAGAAAAGTCTCACATTTCTGAAACAGCAGATAGTTCGCGCTTGGTGTGGCGACGATTTTTTCTGGAGCGTCGGCAATTGCCTTCTTGACGATGTGGGTCTCCAAGACATTCCCGCCGATGCTGGTTAGATCGATGCTGAAGAGTGCTCTGTGATTGGCGAGGACCCACTGCTTGACGAAGCCGGCGCTCTCGATGTCTTTCCGGAATTCGAGTTGGCCCAGGCCGAGGGTCTCTGCAATTGATTGGATACTGGAACGAACAACATCTTCGATTTCTTCGGGCCCTGGGATCTGCGTTGGGGAGGCGAGTAGGTCCAAGTCTCGGGACAATCGAGGGCTCTCGTAGAAAAGCACGAGGGTGGCTCCTCCAAATAAGATGAATTGCTCGGGGAACGCGGTGAAGAGTGCCGCCGCACTTTCCTCGATGAGGACGAGGATTTCGGCTTCGACCTGCTGGAAGCCGCGTTCTTTGTACCTGTCGATCCTTGCCTGTAAGTTCATAGTAGCTAAAAGTAGCACATTGTGCGTAACTGGCAATCAAATATCTTGCTATGATTGCCAAAAGGCGTGTATTTGACACTTTCAGCCATTATGATATAATCTTGGTGATCTTGATCGTCGCCAGAATAGGCAGCTCGCGGGCATAATTCTAATCGAAACTGCTGATTCTGCGCTTCGGCGGAATAGCAGTCGTTGAATCGTGGACCGAGAATTATCTAGTCTCTTCGATAGGAACGGAGCTTCAGTCCATGCCGCCGAAACAGATAATTGCGCTGGCAACTCACCACCACGTTCAGCTTAAAGGTCACGCACTGAACGACAGATTTGGCAAAGTCATATCTGTGATAAGGGAAAACTACCCCGTCCAAATCATTTTGGAAGAATGGACGCTCGACCGGCAATCATTCGCTTCCACTCTGGATACGGACAAGTTGAAATGGAAAAATGTTGGGACACCCAAAGAGAAGCGCTTTGAGACTTATGCGTATGGCCTAAACACGGACCCGCCAACGCATGACCCCAAGAAGCCGATGCTGCAAGAGTATGGGCCTTTGGACGTGCACGAGCTTAGAGAGCGTTACATGGTGGACCGCATCAAAGAATTTATGGAGCCGTTCAACGTCGGGTTGTTCATCGTGGGCCTTGCCCACCTACATTCCACGCTTTCAAATCCGGAAGATTCGTGTCAACGCAAAGTAGAAATGTCCGCTTCCATGGTCTTCTCCAAGGGTGTTCTGCAAGTACATGGTATTTGGGTTTGATTTTGTTTTGGGGTCTCAGTATTTGTTCCGCGAGTCCTGGAGGCCGTAGGCCGGAAGGACTTGCGGGCGGCCGCACCGGTTCTGGGCAGGAACGCAGGCGTAGATAGCGACCCCGGTAGCGCAACCAGTGGCTTCCGTCTAACCGCCGTTCGATCTCTACGGCAGCTCCACGAAGCCCCGCACAAACTTCCTCCCGCACTACTCCCCAGCGATTTCCATCCCAGTCTGACGGTGTGATCTTGGGCCACCCTTCGCGCTGCGCGCACACTCAAAATCTCCTCCAAGCGATGCTCCTGGCCAGCCGCCGATGGGCATAGCGCGGATTACGGGGCTCCACCGTGAAGCGCTGTTCCCACTCCCGGAGAAAGCGCAGTTCCAGGAAATGGTTGGCCCCGGCGATGCTGTCGATTCCCGCTAACCGCATCTCCTTCAGGTTTCAAGTACGTGCAATGGATAACACCGGCGGCCTTTGCCCTGCCGGCCCCAGGCACATTCGGGACGATGGGGCGTAATCAACTCTATGGTCCCGGCTTTGGGGATGTAGATCTTTCCGTGCTCAAAACTTTCAGGGCTACAGAACGGCACACAGTGCAATTCAGCACGGAGCTTTTCAACGTCTTCAACCGGTTAAATCTTGCATCGCCGGTCGCTGGTTTCGCTGGACCTGACGACCCTGGGTTCGGACGATCCACTGATACGATTGGCGACGCGTTTGGTGCTCCCGGTATCGGTCCCGGTGAACCATTCAATGTTCAATTTGCCCTGAAGCTGATCTTCTGAAGGGATTCCTCCTCGCAGCCGATTTGTGGTTGCGGCTCGGGAACGTGCCTGAATCACGGGCACTCGCAAATAATGGACTTGCCTATACTACGCGCATCCAACTGGTTCGGCATTTTCGAGAGATGGTGGAAGAGTTCGAGTTGAACAAGTGGGGCAATACCTCTGCAAAGGGCGGCAAGTTCATCGAGGCTGCATTGAAGGCTCTTTGGGTGTACGCGGGAGGTGTGGTACCGGCGGGCAAGCATTTTAAGGCCGGTACAATTATGACTGACTTAGAAAAGAAGGTCGCGCAGCCGGATACAGTCCGCCTTACGATTCCTCGCGCCTGCCGCTTTGCCTACGAGATTGCGAGCAATCGCGGTGCCCGGCACGACCCGGACGAGATAGACGCGAACGAAATGGATGCTCGTACCGTCCTCGCGATCTGCGCTTGGATTCTTTCCGAGATGGTTCGTTTTTCTCAGAAAGGCCACGACCTTGCGTTGCCAAAGACCATAGTTGAAGGATTGATGAAACGCCGTTTTCCGTTCGCCGAGAGCATCGATGGCAGGGTGTACGCTGACGTCGGCAAGAGTGCGAAGGAAGTTGCTCTCGTGATTCTCTACTACATTTATCCCAAGCGAATGAGTCGCGAAGCACTGGCGGCGGCCCTCGTCAGGAATCCCTTTAAGAAAGCAAACGCCGACCTAGCTGTTCAGAGGATTGTTGGATTCATCGACGATGACGGGGTGGGCATGATAAGACTTCGGAACAGCGGGCTTCGCAAAGTCGAGGAACTGTTTGCGAAGGCAGCCAAGAAAGCGGCCAAGTAGAATGAGCTAGTGCCTGACAAATGAATGGAATCAGCACTCAATTTGACAACGTTAACAACCATTGGAAGTGGGCGATGGCGCTAAGTCATTGCCGTGCAGGTCTTTGTGAAGTAGGGATGCATCTTGTCCCTGACCAGTTTAGCCTGTGATACCGGCCCTTGAACGAATGGATGAGATTATCTCCTTGTCCCATCCAAAGAGGGAATCAGCCGCCTGTGGCCGTGCGAAGTAAATCTTGCCCCACGGCAGAAGATAACGGCGAATTTTGATATAGCCAAAAACCCATGTCGCATCACACTCAAGAATTTCAGAATAGGAAACTGTATGCCAGCGGAACCAAATCCTATATTTTAAGACTTCCTTTTCTGGCTTGACGCGGGCCACGCTCAGAAAAAAAGCGCCAAGGATAATGAATCCCAGACAAATGAATCCTGTCCCATACGGATGCTGTTTATTAAAGAGGAGCAGGCCAAACAGGCAGAAAAAGACCCCGAATCCATACTTGGAGACAAAAAGTGCATTATTGAGAGACGCTTCGCGGGCGGCCACACGCCGTATTAAATCACTAAGCGGTCGATTCAGGAAGCCAGACCGTTGAACTATAGCAAGAATGATCGCGGTGACTGTCGTTCAAATGATTTGACAACATTTAACAACAATTGAAAGTGGGCGGTGGCACTATGCCATTGACCGTGCAGGACTTGTTTTGTAGGGATGCAATTTCGATCCCCACCGCCCCTACCATCCATCTTCCTGATGGATGGACACTTAACAAAAATACGCGGGGGCAAAAAGGGGCAGATTAGACCGATGATCTGGTTCCGTTTTTCTTTTCAGCGGCACGGGTGACAACCGGACACACCATTTCAGTGTCAAATCGATATTTCCTCGAACGCCGTTTCTGGCCAACTTTCGGTTGGCCGTAATGCCTCTTGTGGCGTATCCGACGCCGAGCACAGTCCATCGCGCGTTGTGCTCTCGCTCAAGGTAAGACTCTGTTTGCAGACTTGCCGCTGCGAATTCTCCGCGGCGTTCCATAGTGGCCAAACGAACGGGTAGTCCAGTACCATCACGCCCGTTCTAATTCCGCTCCTAAGAACAGTTTACAGCGTCGTGCAATTCCTCAATCCTTGGACCAATACTCGGGGGATATTTGTGCGCTTCCAGCTTCAGGTAGTGCTCTGTCTACGCAAGGAGTGAATATGATGCGTCTCCATTCACTTCGCACTGTGGTTTTATTCGGTTTGGTCGCGCTGGCGCTGTTGGCCAACGGAAGAGAGGCTATTGCCGCGGCGCAAACGGCGCCGCCAGCGTCCCCGACCGTCGCTCTGAGCGCGTCACCGGCTTCCGCCCAAGCAGGCCAACCGGTCACGCTCAAGTGGTCGTCGACGAACGCCACGTCCATCACTTTGGAGCCCTCGGTAGGCCCAGTCGCGGTGAAGGGCTCTACCACGGTGAGGCCTTCTCAGTCGACCACTTATACCCTCACCGCCACAGGTCCGGGCGGCTCGGCCCATGCCAGCGCCCAAGTCACTATTACGCCCGCGCCCCCTCCGGCTGCGGTCCAGAAGCCTTCGGAGAAAGACATCTCGTCCGACCAAGATCAGATGAGGGGCCTCGAAGAACAGATCCAGGAGATCAAGTCAGACTCCCTCCGCATGTCGGCAGAGCTGAGCCAGCTGGAGGAGAAACTGCTGTACCCGTCAGGAACACAGGTCGCGGTCTTCGTCGAGCTCGCCAAGGGCGACGCGATGCGCCTCGACGCCGTGCGGCTCCAGATCGACGGCCAACTTGT
>Ga0137410_10001886_pt1 | contig 14350 bp, 16 predicted proteins | sample CZODoug1_16funga_FD_108878 | JGI IMG/M metagenome (GOLD analysis project Ga0137410, IMG submission 108878) | Vadose zone soil fungal communities from Angelo Coast Range Reserve, California, USA - CZODoug1_16fungal (Illumina Assembly) | ecosystem: Environmental > Terrestrial > Soil > Vadose zone... | reverse complement strand
GTTCGCTACGTGGGCGCGCTGGAAAATGCCGCCGCTGCTTTGCGTGACCATGTGCAACCCGGCGATCTGGTTTTGACTTTAGGAGCCGGCACGGTCAGCCGTGTTAGCGACCAATTGCTGGGACTACTTCGCGAACGAAGCGAAGCGAAAGGTGTTTAGGACCCGGCGATCGTTTAGAGGCGGGCCTTGCCCGCCGGTCCAACTATGAAGTCACTCTTAATCTTGAGACGGCGGGCAACGCCCGCCTCCAAACGTTCGTAAGTAATTCATGACCGCTACTAGCGACGAAACTGACTTCCGAGAACGCGATGCGGCGCTGGAACAAATCGCAGCGCGTCTCGGCGTGCGCGCCGAACGAGGCAAGCGCTTTGCGGAGTTAACCAGCTTGCGCGTCGGCGGCGCCGTTGATTGGGTCCTGTCTCCCGAAACGGAAGCGCAGGCCGCCGCTCTCGTTCATGAAATGGACCAGGCCGGCATCGGCTGGCGCGCGCTGGGATCGGGCAGCAACATTCTCGCCGATGACGGCGATCACCACTACGTCGTCCTGAGTCTCAAAGAATTGAAAGGCGAGCTGGAGTTTGACGGTGAGCGCGTGTCTGTTCCGGCGGGTTATTCGCTGCCGCGACTTTGTGTTGACGTCGCGCGCCAGGGACTTTCGGGAATTGAAGGACTCGGCGGAATTCCGGGCACGGTCGGTGGCGCACTTTGGATGAACGCGGGCGCGTATGGACATGAGATTGGGACAGTGACTGAAACGGTGCGCGTCGCGCGTGAAGGCCAGGTGGTAGAGATTCCGGGTAGCGAGGTGGAGTGGAACTACCGCCATACATCCTTCCCGGAAGGCGAGCTGCTGCTCGGCGCGACTTTGCGGTTGACTCCTGACGACTCGGAAAAAATTCGCGCCCGTATGGAAGATGCGAAGTCGCGACGCATGGCGACGCAACCACACGGCTCACGCTCCGCCGGTTGTTTCTTCAAGAATCCGCCGTCCGGCGCAGTAGGGACAGGCAAGATCATTGATGAGATGGGAATGAAGGGTTCACGAAGAGGCAGCGCGCGCGTGTCGCCGGTCCATGCAAATTTTATTGTTACTGAGGGTGAAGGCGCACGCGCCGAAGACGCGCTCGCCCTCGCTGAAGAAGTTCGCGAACGCGTGAAGCGTGAACATGGAATCGAGCTCGAGTATGAAGTCGAACTGTGGCGGGCGAATGAACCGAGAAAGAAGCGAGAGGCTGAGGATACGAGCGGCGAGTCAAAGCGAAAGGAATCGACGTGAGAGAACAAGTCATCGCACACAAAGTGGGCGCCCGCAGCGGCATCGCTGGTCAGCGTCGATCGAGTGCCGCAGCCCAGCGCCCAAGGCGACGCGAAAGTGGCGGCGAAACGCTGGGCACACGGTTTCGCGCAATGCTTCGTTATGTGCCGGCGATCTTGAAGGTCGTGCTGGCGGTAGTGGTCGGGATTCTTATTTTTGCCGGTTATCGCGCGGCGGCGTCGGCAAGTTTCTTCCAGGTTCGTGCAGTTGAGGTGCAGGGCATTGCGCGAGTTTCCTCGGATGAGATTCAGGCAATTGTTCGTAAAGAAGTTGAGAAGACAGGCGTCTGGAAGGCCGACCTTAACGGCATCAACGCGCGACTCGAGCGCTTGCCGTGGATCAGGACGGCAGTTGTTTCGCGAGTGTTGCCGGATCGGATTCGGGTCCGCATCACAGAGCGTGTTCCCCGCGCGGTGGTGCGGACGTCGTCAGGTCGCTTTCGCTGGGTCGACGATGATGCAGTGCTACTCGGCGAGATGTTGCCGACGGATCAACTGCCGCCATTCTTTCTGCGCGGCTTGAACGAAGACGATCTCGACGGCGCCCGCAAAGAGAACCGCGAACGAGTGGCGAAGTTTCTGGAGTTGCAGCACGACTGGGATGCCGCGGGATTGTCGGAGCGGGTTAGTGAAGTGAATCTGATCGACATTCGTGATGTGCGCGCGCAGTTGGCCGGTGACAATTCACAAATTGAGGTCCGGCTTGGCTCTCAGGATCACGGCAAGCGTCTGCAGGACGCGCTGAACGTGCTGGACAGTCAACGTCAAACCCCTCATGGCGCGCTTATCAGTTACATCGATCTGAGCCAGGGCAAGCGAGCGATTGTTGGTCTGACTTCCGGCGTTCATACCACGAGCGATGGCGCGGAAGTACCCAACGCCTCGACTGAATCGAGCAGCGATAAGAAAACTGATCGAACCTCTGCGGCTGGCGCGCCACGCGTGCGAGCGAGCACTGACGACGCCAGGACGATGGAAAACAGAACAAGAAGAGACGATCGGGAAAAATCGTCGACGGACAAAAAGTCAGAAAACGCGAAGAAGCCCGATACCCGCAACCGATGATCGTGGAAGCGATCGTGAAGACGGTTTCACTGAAGGAGCACTGCTAAATGGCCAAGCGCACGCAGCACACAATCGGTCTCGACATAGGGACGAGCAGGGTGACGTGTATCGCTTGTGAACCGGGTGAAGCTGGCTTGCTCAACATCGTTGGGATCGGAGAAGCCGAGGCGCGCGGGTTGAGAAAAGGAGTGATAGTCAATCCTGATGCGGCGGTGGACGCGATCAAGAAAGCAGTTGAAGAAGCTGAGCGAATGAGCGGGATACAAGGCGAGGAAGTGACCATCAATTTGGCGGGCTCCCACATTCTCGGTCTCAACGGCCAGGCGATTGTTGCCGTGTCCGCCCGCGATCGAGAGATCAACGCCGAAGATGTTCGTCGCGCCATCGATTCCGCCTGTGCGATTCAGCTTCCCGCCGGACGCGAAATAGTCGATCGACTGCCGCAGGAATTTATCGTTGACGACCAGGATGGAATCAACGATCCCGTCGGCATGATCGGCGCGCGACTCGCGGTTAAAGTTCACATTGTCACCAGCCCCGTAACCGCCCGGCAAAACGCTATTAATGCCGTAAATCGCGCCGGTTTAATCGTAGCTGACATGGTTCTTGAGCAACTCGCCGCGGCGGAAGCGTCGTTGACCGAAGACGACAAAGAATTCGGCGCGGCACTGGTGGACGTGGGCGCCGAAACGACTGGACTGGTCATTTATCAGCGTGGCGCAGTGCAGCACACCGCGGTGTTTCCGCTGGGTGGCTCGCATTTCACCAACGATATTGCTTTCGGGCTGCGCACGCCGATTCCAGACGCGGAACAAATCAAACGAGCGGTGGGCTGCGCGTGCAGCACGTCGCTCACCGAACTGCAACGCGGCGAATTGGTGGATGTTCCTTCAGTGGGCGGTCGCGCCGCGCGGCAACTTTCTCGGCAAATACTTTGCGACATTTTGCAGCCGCGCGCTGAAGAAGTTTTGCTGCACGTCGCCGACGAGATCAAAGATGCCGGCTGGGAAAGACAACTCTCGAGCGGGGTAGTGCTCACTGGCGGCGGGGCGTTGCTTAGCGGCATGACTGAGATCGCTGAGCAGGTTTTCGACGCTCCAGTTCGCGTGGGCTATCCCGAGCGAGATCGTTTTGGGGGATTGATCGAGGACGTGCAAAGTCCTGCCTGGGCCGCCGCTGCCGGACTAGCGCTGGTCGCGAGCAGATCGCAAGCCAGCGAGCTGCGCACCGCTATGAGCCGAAGAGGCTCGACGGGCAAGCTCACGCATTTTGTTTCACGATTTCGCAATCGTTTCAGTAGTATTTTTTGACAAGTTGTTGTATGCTCTCGACCCGGTCGCACAAGATATAGTCCGCAACATATCGATGCCCATGGCGCGAGCAACCCAACATAGAAGGAAGAAGCCCTGGAAGCCTTCCCGCTTCGGAAGAGAGGAAATGACTATGGCAGAGGACGCTCGTTTGGAAAGAGGCATTAATATTTTCATTGATGACGATCCACCGATCACTGGTGCGCGCATAAAAGTGATCGGTATCGGCGGGGGCGGCGGCAACGCGGTTAACCGCATGATCGAAGCCGGCATCGAGGGCATTGAATTCCTCGTGGCAAACACCGATCTGCAAGCGTTGAAGCGCTCGAAAGCGCCGATAAAGATTCAACTCGGCAGCAGACTTACGAAGGGACTCGGCGCCGGCGCTAATCCGATCGTGGGCCGCGAAGCTGCCCTTGAAGACACCGACAAAATCATTGAAGTGCTCGAAGGCGCCGACATGGTTTTTGTCACCACCGGACTTGGTGGCGGCACCGGCACCGGCGGCGCGCCCATTATTGCTTCGCTCGCGACCGAGCTTGAAGCGTTGACAGTCGCGGTGGTGACCAAGCCTTTTCATTTCGAAGGACGTCGCCGGATGCAGCAAGCCGAACAGGGACTGCGAGAGCTGCGCGAAGCGGTGGACACGGTCATTACGATCCCAAACGAGCGCCTGTTGCATACCGTCGAGAAAAATTCCTCTCTGGCCGATTCCTTCGGAGTGGCCGATGATGTTCTGCGCCAGGCTGTTCAGGGGATTAGCGATTTGATTACCGTGCCGGGTCTGATTAATCTCGACTTCGCTGACGTCAAATCGATCATGCAGGGAATGGGTATGGCTTTGATGGGCGCCGGTCGCGCGCGCGGAGAGAATCGAGCGATTGAGGCAACGCAGCAGGCAATCTCGTCGCCGCTACTCGAGGAAGCCACCATCCAGGGCGCGAAGGGCGTGCTCATCAACATCACCGGTGGCCCTGATCTGACGCTTTATGAAGTGAACGCTGCGTCCACGATTATTCGCGAAGCCGCCGACGAAGATGCAAACATAATCTTCGGCGCCGTGATCGATCCGAACTTGATTGACGAGATGAAGATCACTGTGATTGCGACCGGGTTTGGGCAGGAAGCCGTAGCAGTTGCTTCAGCTGCCGCGGTATCGAGCCTGCCGGCAAACGCGCCTCGTTTTGTGCAACGCCCCACCGACGATTTGCCGCGACCAATGATGCACGCGCGGTCTGACGATCTCGACGTGCCAACATTCATTCGCAAGAAAGCTGACTAATGCCAGCAAAAGTCAGGGCACTAAAGAGGAAGGCCCGGATGGTTCGACCTTCCTTTTACTTTGAACTGACAATTGCCGTCCCCGATAACAGTTTTCGCCTTTGCTTTTTCACTCACGCTTGTGTAGCATGAGCGTCATTCCTTGTAGGGCTCTCCATAACGGGTAAAGTGTTCGTCCCATTCCTTGAGTGGCCACAGCCTGCAAGTGTACTGTGATCCGCGTTCGGCCGTCCCCGCCAATGGTTGCGTCGCGCGATTAAATTTGAACCCGTCTTAATTTTTTGGAGGTAAAGAACAAGTGAGCAATCGCAAACTCATCAGAACCACGCTTGCCGATGTGAAGAACAAAGCGCGCGAGCTGCCTCAGCCCAGGGAGCGTTCCAATGGCAGTTCTCATCGCGGGCACGGCGGCGAACACAGAGAAGGCGCCAGGGACTCCCACCGGGAATCCGCGCGCGCGCAACAGGCGCCCGTCCAGGTGCGCAAGCGAACGCCGCCGCCGATGGAAACTAACGCCGAGCTCTTCTACTACAAGAAGCAGATCGATGCGCACACGCCAATGGTCATCGTATTGAACGACGGCGAAGAAATTGAAGGAACCATCGAGTGGTACGATCGCGGCGCGTTAAAGGTCAACCGTAAGTCGGCGCCCAACATTCTGCTTCTCAAGCGCAACGTCAAATATATGTTCAAGGCAGACGAGCGCGTCGCAGAGGCTGCGGAGTAAAGGCACACCGGCGCCCACACGGTTTTCCTGACTCTCCCTTCCCTATATCCCCGACTTTATCGGGCCAGTCTCCGCTAATGAGGCAGTTTTCCAAAAACTCATCTCATTCAGGTCCTCGCCTTCGCCGATCCTTACCGCGAATCGCTGTCACCATGGGCGATCCGGCGGGGATCGGTCCGGAGGTGGTGCTGAAAGCTGTGGCCGAAGATGAGATCCGGCGCGTCTGCATTCCAGTAATCATTGGCGATGCTCAGTTGCTGGCCCACACGGCCCGCCTGCTCGATCTGCAATCGGGTTATGACATTGTGCGCCAGGGAGAACCCATTCCCGAACAACTTTCAGAACCAATCATCTTTCATCTCGACAACATCAACGGCATCATCGAGCTGGGCATTGAATCAGGTGCCGCCGGAAAAGCGGCGGGTGGGTACATAGAAGCGGCGGTCGAATTGTGCGCGGCGGGAAGCGTCGACGCGATCGCGACGGCGCCAATCAATAAGCGATCTTTGTTCCTCGGTGGTTACAGCTTTCCCGGTCACACAGAATTTCTTGCTCACCTAACCGGCAGCGAAGAATATGCGATGGCTTTCGTGGCCGCGAACCTGCGCATTGTGCTTATCTCCACACATGTGCCGCTGTCCGAAGCGATCACACTAGTGGAACGCGATCGCATTATGCGAACCATCAACTTAACAAATCGCGAGCTGAAACGCTGGGGCATTGAACGACCCCGGCTGGCAGTGGCCGCCCTAAACCCGCACGGCGCGGAAGGCGGATTGTTTGGCATGGAAGAAGCTGCAGAAATCGCGCCGGCAATCGAAGCCTGCCGCATTGATGACATCAATGTCCAGGGACCGTTTTCTGCCGACACGGTCTTCCTCAGGGCTTCGCGCGGCGAGTTTGACGCGGTGGTCGCCTGTTATCACGATCAGGCGATGATTCCGGTAAAGTGTCTTTCGTTTGGCGAGGCTGTGAATGTTACTCTGGGGTTGCCGTTTATCCGCACGTCAGTCGATCATGGGACGGCTTTTGATATCGCGGGTAAGGGAATTGCAGAACACTCAAGCATGATCGCGGCAATCAAACTCGCCGCCGAACTCTCGAGTCGCGCCGGTGAAAGCAGCCACACGGTGGAAGTGTAAAAAATAAATGACCAATCAGGACACCAGGCATTCGGCCAGGGAAAGTAATAAAAACCGACGGATTCTGATTGCCGACGACGATCCGGCAATTCTGCGTCTAGTTTCGGCAATTCTTGAAAAAGAAAACTATGGCGTGGTTACTGCACGCGACGGTCGCGAGGCCTACAAAATTTTGCAGAGCGATCCTGACTTTACTGCCGCGATCCTTGACGTAGTCATGCCACACATCTCCGGACCCGAACTGGTCCGTTATATGAAGACCGAAAAGCGCCTGATGAAGATTCCCGTAATGATGATGACGGCCGAGCAGGATCCGAAGCTTTCGTCGGATAGTTTTTCGGCGGGTGCGATAGTCTTCCTGCCCAAGCCTTTTACGACCGCGCAACTGCATATCATGTTGCAGATGCTAATTGGAAAAACCGGTGCGTGATTCGAGACCTGGTGCCGCAGACTGGCGATCTCTCGTTTAGAGGCGGGCATTGCCCGCCGGTTCAACCATAAATGGACTCTGGCTTCCTATCTTGAGACGGCGGGCAATGCCCGCCTCTAAACGATCGTTCATGCGCCTGCCTAGGAATAGTTAAACTATGAACTCGGGAAAACACAAAACCGCCTGGTTGTTTCCCTTGCTTGCCTGCGTGTTGGTGGCCTTCAGTGCCGCAAACGCCCGCTCAGCTTTAACTACGAAGCAGGCGCGTACCGCGATCACGCGCATGGCTGGTTTTAAACTCAAGAACAACTCGGTGCGAGTGAAGACAATCTCCGCGACGAGCTCGTCGGCGGCAGAAGCGTCAGCCGAGGTTAGGACCGTCTTCAAGTTTGGACAGGACAAGCAGGGAAGCTGGCGCGTCGCGGAAATCAGGACTGGTCAGGATCGCTGGGAATCGATTGATTTAATCGCCGACGCACTCAAGACGCACGTCGTCACCGGCGCGTGCACGGCGGCTGACCCGCCCGCCAAGGGAAGGCTGGCAATCGATCCAAGCACAAAGCGCGCGCGTTGCTTGTTGGGAAGTTTATTGGGCGTGGAAATTCCTTCGGATGCGGTGCGGATTCAGGAAGTGAACCCGCTGCCGTTGCCGCTCGCCTCGCAAGCATCCGCTACCGTGGTCGCCTGGGTGAAGGTGGATGCGCGACTGCTCAACGATCAGAGCGGTTGGCGCGTGACTGAATTACGAACCGGAAACCGCGATTGGGTGAAACTCGAACCACTCCTGGTGGCAGTCAATGAAGAGAAACAAAAAATTGCGCGAGCAGAATTGGCGTTGATTGCCAAAGCTCTGGAGCAGTTTCGCAAAGACCGTGGCTACTACATCGTTTCCGATAGCCAGGCGGTAGCCATCGACCACCTCAGCCCGCGTTATCTGGCCCAGGTGATTCGCGTCGATCCCTGGCACCAGCCTTACAACTATCAGGGCGACCGCGACCACTTCACCCTCCGCTCCGCCGGTCCGGACGGTAAAGAAAACACTCCTGACGATATTCTCTTCAGCCAGTCGCCCAATTAGTAAAAAAGTCATTGACTTCCAGGTTGCCCTGGCATTAGGTCTACGTTAGGGAGATAACTATGGCATTGACCTGTAACCAACAGCAGGAAAAAGTTGAAGAAACAGTTCTGCAGCCAATTGATAAATGGGTACAAAAGCAAGAGCAGCAATGCAGGAATGAGCCGTGCAACTGGTGGACGCTTTGTCTAAACAAATTGTTTTGCTGGATAGTGTGGGCAATGGTCAAAATAAGCCTCTGGGTGGCTACGCTTGTTGTGAGATGGGTCTACCGCACTGTCTGCACCTTAGTTTCACTTGTTATTGGACTAGTAGCATTGATATTTGGCAATGGAGAGCTTATTAAGCAAGCCCTCGGTGATCTTTGGGAGCTGGCTAAAGATGGTTTCTATACATTCGTAGGAGCAATTATTTACTACGCGTTATATATCGTTGACGGGATTCAATCGATATTAGGAATACAGAAGAAAAAGCGTGCGCTCACGGAAGGGGAAAGAGGGATCTTGTGGAAAGTCTTTAGGAATTCACTTAACTACAATGCAATATCAATTGTTGACGGTAAGGCAGGGTTACTTGGCGTTTCTGGTCGAGCCTTCACAATGGGTTTCAAGATCTATCTGCCTGCAAATAATGACGCGACTCTGGTTCATGAGTGTGTTCATGTTTGGCAATTCCAGTTTGCAGGAAGCAAATACATCGGAAATTCAGTATTAAACCAACTTGACTCAATGCTTATCAGTAAAGGGTATGACCCTTATAGTTGGGTTAACTGGATCAGTGCGGGCAATAGTTGGTATACGCTAAAAAGCGCTGAAGCCCAGGCGCAATTTGTTCAGGATGTGTTTACTAAGGGTGAGTTTGTTTTTATAGACAAAACAATTCTTCCAGACAAAACTCACGGGGCCTTCTTCAAGGAAGAGGAGGAAACCGGTCACAACAAGTTTTCCGATTACACCGGCGTTGCTAACGAGGCTTGGCGCATAATTCGGACGGGATAGATCACAACGCATTCTTCCACAACCTACTCGCAACTAGTACACAATCGAAAGATCGCTTGACTGCCGACTGAAGTGGGGGTAATTTTCGCGCGTTCCTCGCAAATTCCTAAAAAGCGAAAGAGTTTGACCCAAGGGGGTTAGAACCATCCGAGGATACGGAGGACTTGAGGTTATGAAGCACCGTATAGCACGTCAACTAACATGTGCGTTCCTTTTGAGCATGGTAGCTGTGGTTGGCCTGATTTTCACTTATGGCCGCGTGTACTCACAAGGAGGAGATGGGCCAGCTATTGTGTTTGTTCATGACTATGCGACTTATCAATTCAACACGCTAAAGAATCCAACCGGTTTATTAGGGCTCGATCAAAACGTAGCAACGACTGGCTCGGGGACCGTTCAATTTCATCTGTACATTTCGGATACCGGCAACCACGTGATTCGTGATTTTAATGGCTCCGTCGGGGCGTTATCTGTTCTTGCCGGTACCGTCGGGACAGCTGGCTACGCAAACGGCGCTCTCCAATCGGCACAATTCAATTATCCAACGGGCTTGTCAGGTGAAAGAATGGTCACTGGTGCCCAGACCGGCTGTGATAATTGGTACCAACCGCCATATGGACATGGTGCTCCGGTTTGTACACAGCCGCACATTAGTTATTGGAATGCGCAAGAGATATACGTCAATGATTCGCAAAACTACGTAATGCGTAGAATCTGTGCGGGAGATTCTGTAGCGGCCACTGGAGACTGCTCTGGCCAGGTGGGTCAGGTGGTTACGGCCTGTGGAAGCCATACTAATGGCTACGCGGATGGTCCTAGCGCATATGCGTGTTTTGCGTCGCTTGCTGGGATCACGACAGGTTCTACTGGCATATCGTACATTGCGGATGCGGGAAATCATGTAATCCGATCGTGGGATGGAAGCAACGTTACCACCGTCGCCGGGGACGGACAGGCCGGATTCGTAGATGGTCCCAGATCGACTGCGCGCTTCATGGTGCCAGGTAAAGCGACAGAAGACTCTTCTGGAAATGTTTACGTAGCCGACATTGGAAACAATGCGATACGAAAGATCGACCTGGCAGGTAATGTCACCACAATTGCGGGAAAAGGTCCGACACAGATGGGCTTTGTTGATGGTCCGGGGTCGGCGGCGTACTTCTACAGACCAACATCAATTGTATTCAATTCAGGAGATGGCATGCTGTACGTCGCCGACTCACATAACCACTGTATCCGTCGGATCGATTCCAGCGGCAACGTGACCACTTACGCAGGTACTGGACAGCCCGGTTTGGTAAACGGTTCTTTGTCGGAGGCACAGTTCAGTGCACCGGCAGACCTGGTTATTCATGACGGGTATATGTATGTCAGCGATAGCATGAATAACGTAATCCGTCGAATCGATATGGTTCATGGCCTAGTCTCAACCTACGTAAGTTAAGGGAGGTAATTACATGGAGGCTAGTCGAACACGAGTGGCAGTTTTAGTTCTTCTGCTTGCCGTCGTGACGCTCAACACTAGCTGCGCGGGCGTCTCCGGCCCCCCTGCCTTTAGCGGAGGTATTAGGGTGCATGCATTTCTCGGGGTTGGAACGGGAGACACGGTTTCATTACCTCCAATCGCTGGTGTCCCAAACCGGGGAAGATTCTTAACATCACTGGGCTTCGGAAATGGTTCTACAACTACATTTATGGGAGTAACTGATGCGTTTGGTATTAGCGATTATCCCGATGCGGTCACCAATGCCCAGTGGAGTATCGGCATTGGCCCCACAGCAACACCTCCGTGTCTGGCGAACGTTTTTATGGAGAACGTTCCGTTGAAGGGTATGGAGTTTTTGTATTTCTGTCATCCCTAGTGTGGAATTGCCCGCCAATGCGATTCCGCGTCATGCTTGTGGTAGTGCTGATGCTTCCCGGTTGTTCGATCCGCCGGGAGCACTATTCTTCAGAACTGATCTTGTTTAGCACGATTAGTGCCCAGCCCCTTCACGACACCATCTTTACGATTGAACTCGACGGCTCGAACCCAGAGCAGTTAATTCCTCCAAAGAACCGACAGAGCTATGTTCATGCTTCGGGAAATTCTTTGCGGGAAGGGCTAATCGTGACTGTGCATCAGGCCGACACTTCAGGCAAGGTAGAGAATCATAATGTTTTGTATAAGCCAGGTACTGATCAGTGGAAGCGAGTGATCGAGCAAAATGGCATGGAGGGCGCCGGCTATTTGTCACCAGACGGTTCCCGCGTAATCTGCGTATTCAACCCAGAGTCGGAAGCCGTCCAGGCGCTACATCCTTGGATTGTCGATCTCCGATCATGGGAAGCAAAAAAACTCACTGACGAGGACAGCAAACCGGGACAGTGGGATGGCTCGGTTAGCTGGAGATCAGACAGTCAGGAAATCCTATTTGTGCGATTGGAGCGCGTTGGGGATGTTATCACGACTGCCCTGATGCGGGTCTCAGCATCAGGCGGCGTACCGGGTTCGATTGTTTGGACCAGATGTGGGCGTGATGGCGGCCTGTTACTCTCCTGACGGCAAACGCATGGCGGTCTTGACTTCAAGCGGACTGGAACTCATCGAAGGATCCACCCTGAAACGTCTGCTTGTCCTGCCATGGCGCAATCTACCCAACGCTCAATTCCGTTCTGGTGGCTTGGTGTGGTCACTTCATCAGAATCTGATCTCATTCGCAATTTTCAACACACGGGCCAAACGTTACGAGTTGTGGATAATCTCAGCCGATGGGAGCCAACCCAAGAACATTTATAACCAGGACGAGAGCGAGGGAAGAATCACCGTAACTTCATTCATTCAAATTTGAGGGCATCATTGACTCGGGTAAAATGTCCAATCTCTACCACATCCCTTGCCCAAAACCGAACTGTCCCCTCACCACCTCTCAGATCATCAACACGCACTCCTAAACCATCGTTAGCCGTCAAAGACAAATCAAAGATACAAAATCCTCCTGGCTTGGCTGGAAATCCTCGCCCTATCTCAAGATCTCGAGGACAGTGAAAGCGGAGACAACGAAAGACATTCTCCTTCTTCAACGTCAAATCAATAAATGGTTCAAATTCTTCGGTAGGGCTCTGGTAAAAACTCAGCGTGAACACTTCATATTCCCATGCGTTTTTCAAAATGGGGTGATAGGGATAGGCTTGAAAACGACTCATGTAACTAAATCGGGCTCGCTTGCGAAGCGTCCTTCGTTTAGCGAACCAGCTCCTTTTGGGATTCTATCCTATCGTGAAGATATGAGAGCGCAAGTCTTAGAATCACCAAATGTGCTGAGTCCAGAGGTTGACGAAGGCACTTAGCGCGGATTCGCTTTGGAGCCATAATGCTTTTGGGGCGGACGACCCAAGGTTCGGGAAGGCAGCTAATCGTTAGGGCGAAGCCGCTACCGCACATCAGGCGGCACAGCCGAGAAGAAGACAGGAAGTGTTTGTTGCAGCCGAAACGGATTCAGAAAGTGTGAGCGAAGTTGATTTAGACTTTGGCGAGCCATTGTTGGCGGGATGATGTTACCTCAACGGTATTATCCGGCACGAGGAAGATAATTACCGTCTGGCGTTATTATCAAGCGTCAGGTGGATAATATATAGTTAGGTGCTAAGCGATATGAGATAGAGGGAAATGATGGCCAAGAATATAGTGGGCTTTTGCAAAATTTGCGGCAACAAGAAGAAGTTGTCAAAAGAACATATTCCACCAAGCGCAGCTTTCAATTCTGGCGAATACAAAGTCCAGAGTATTAATCGGTATAAAACAAAAGGTTTAACCGTTTGGCAGAAAAAGAAGAAACAGGGTGGCTATTTCGCTTACGTTATGTGCATTGAGTGTAACAATCGCACCGGCCAGTGGTATGGCGGCGAATACAAACGATTGGCCAAAGCTTGTAGTCCATTCGCGCACCCGTCCAATGTTGGCCAAATTGTCCCCGTCAAAGTACCACGCTTGTTTCCGATACGTGCGTTTAAGCAGGTTCTCACTATGATATGCGCGACATCCAGTGCCGAGATGAGTGATGAGTGGAGAGGGGTGTTATCGCCTGCTGTTTCTGATTGGGGAGCGGCCAAATTTGATCGAGACATTTCGCTGGCAACGAAATCCATTCCATCAATACGCAACTTCATACTTGATAAAGAGGCTAGTGGGCTACCTGCTGGTATTCGGCTATACGCGTACTTAATCGGTAACCGCGCCGGACGGATAACCGGCGTCGTAAAAATGTGGTCACGAAGGACAGGAGCATCAGTACTGTTTGCAGAGTTTGGTTGGCCTCCCCTGGGATGGGTGGTTGTTTTCGATGGAAGCGTTAAAGATAAATTATATGATGTCACAGCTTGGTCCGAGTATCGATACAACGAAGAAGTCTCAATCACTCTTAATCTTCCTTGCTATTGGCTAGAAAGTAGAGTGCCTCTAGATTTTAGATCACCGCGTGAAGTGGCCAAATCGAGAGCAAAGAATCAAGCAATTATCGATGCTCATGCTAGCCGAGGCGGCACCTAACAAGCGCTTGCAGCGGACCGGAATCAGCGTGCCTCTCGTCGACAACTTGCCGCACGATGCAGTTGTCGCCCGGCCGCTGAAGCGCGGCGTTCGGCCGCATGAATAAAATGTCGCAAGACGCAACAGTTATGATCTATCTGCCGGGTCATCTGCCGGGAAGCAGACCTGGTGACATCCTATTTCCGCTACTTGCGAAGCGCGGCATTGCTTCTTCCTGGGCGGCTACCGATGATCCTGTCGCTGCCGTTCACAACGAATGTAAACTCCTTCGAGATGATCCCGTCTTTAAGCCAGAGCTTGACGCATTCCTGAACGCGCATCCAATCATCGCTTTATCCTGTGAAAGTATGCTTGCGCAGCTTGCGCTCGCTGCGGGCGTTCACTGGCGTGATACCACAGAAGTTCTGCAACCGTTGTCGCGGCGGGGCTGGCACATTGGCCGATGGTTGCCGACCTTTCTCTTAGTTAGTGGCCCACTGG
>Ga0137410_10001884_pt1 | contig 14355 bp, 15 predicted proteins | sample CZODoug1_16funga_FD_108878 | JGI IMG/M metagenome (GOLD analysis project Ga0137410, IMG submission 108878) | Vadose zone soil fungal communities from Angelo Coast Range Reserve, California, USA - CZODoug1_16fungal (Illumina Assembly) | ecosystem: Environmental > Terrestrial > Soil > Vadose zone... | reverse complement strand
CCCTCAAGCCCGACGGCGTCTTCCTCTCCAACGGCCCCGGCGACCCCGAGCCCTGCACCTACGCGGTCGATAACATCCGACGCCTCATGGGAAGGCAGCCAATCTTCGGCATCTGCCTAGGCCACCAGCTGACCGGCATAGCGCTCGGCGGCAAAACCTTCAAACTAAAATTCGGACACCACGGCGGCAACCATCCCGTGAAGCAGTTGAAGTCCGGCAAGGTCGAAATCACCGCTCACAACCACAACTTCGCCGTCGATCCCGACTCGCTCCCGCAAAGCGAAGTCGAACTGACCCACATGGACCTGAACGACAACACTCTCGAAGGCATGCGCCACCGCAACCTGCCGCTGTTCACCGTCCAGTATCACCCGGAGGCCGCACCGGGACCGCATGACTCGCACTACTTGTTCAAGGATTTTGTGAAGATAATGGAGGAGTTCAAGGGACAGTAGTTTCGAGTTCTTATAGAAACTGTCATCCCGAGCCGTTCGCAGGCGAAGCCGAGGACGAGCGAGGGATCTGCAGTCGGCAGTGGGAATGCCCTTCGCGCCGAATGGCAAGCGTGCAGGAAGGACGAATAGCTTGAGCGGAGACAAGCGCTACTACGTATACATCATGGCCAGCCGCTCTCTAACTCTCTACACCGGCATGACTGGAGACCTTTACAAACGCAACCTGCAGCACAAGAGCGGCGAAATCGAAGGCTTCACCAAGCGCTATCACGTCAATCGCCTGGCCTATTACGAAGCCTTCAAATACGTAACCCATGCCATTGCAAGAGAGAAGCAAATTAAAGCCTGGACCCGCGCCAAGCGCTTGGCATTGATCAAGTCCGAAAACCCAACGTGGCAAGATCTGTCCGAAGGTTGGGGTGAGCCCATAAAACTGCAGATCCCTCGCTCCGCTCGGGATGACAGTTCTGATAAAGGGAGATTGCATGTTGGCGATGAATCCGCGTCCTTCAAAACACAAAATCGAAAGATCGCATAATGCCCAACCGCACCGCCATCTCGATCATCGTCACTCTGACAGCCGCACTCTTTTCCACTCTCGGCCTCCTCGCCGACCCCGTCGAAATCCAAACCGCCCACCACTCCCAGTGCGAGCAGCAAGAAAAACTGGAACTCGAACAACTCCTGAAGAAATACGACGTCAGCAAGTACACCTTCACCCACACCGTGATCATTGAGGAACGTGCCATGAACCACGCCTTCCCGGTGCTTACGCTCAACGTGCACTTCCTCGGCTCCGACGACGAATTGCTCTCGTCATTTCTGCACGAACAGTTGCACTGGCATCTCGCGCAGCATCGCCCCGCGATGGAGGATGCCGTCCGCCAACTCAAAACCATGTATCCGCACGCGCCCGTCGGACTGCCCGAAGGCGCCGACAGCGAATACAGCACCTACGGCCACCTGGTCGATTGCTATCTGGAGATTCAAGCCGACCGCCAACTGATCGGCCCCGAACGCACCGACAAAGTAATCAAGAACAAACCGTGGTACACCTGGATCTACAAGACCATTCTTCAAGACGAAGATAGGATCGGCGCGCTGGTCAAGGCGGAACACCTCGAACTGGACGCGAGGGTACTTACCCCAGGTACAAGGGCAGAACACCTCGAACCAAACGGGTGGGTGCCCACTCCTGGTACGGCGGTTGTGGTAATGCCCTGGGAGATGCCTTGCAACGAAGAGATTGTGAAATCCAATTTCGAGGCCGCGACCCAGCAGCGCGTGACAGGGCAACTGAATGACCCAGCTAGTGCGGCATTCGAGAAATCAGCGGTTGTTCTGAAGAAACAAGACACGGACGGCAAGTTCGTTGACTACCGTACCGTAGTGACGGGCACGAATGGGAGTTTGATTTGAAGACAGTCGATCCCGGGCAATATCGCTTCTTGCCAGTACCAAATCGAGGCTGGAAACAGCCAAGCAGAGTCACTTGTGAGCGAACTCCCGAGTGTCAGATCAAACTCGTTCTGGAACTGAATCCAACGGATCAGCCTTTTGCAGAATGTCCGATTCGCTGAGAGGCGCCGCGCCGCTCAGCGTGCTGTAACTGAGAACCGGGAACTGGATAAATGCCCAAACGCACCGACATCTCGAAAATCCTGATCCTCGGTTCGGCCCTGGTCGTCATCAGTCAGTGCATACCAGTGGAGGCTGCTGTGCCAACTTCCATTGCAATCGAATTGAAACACGGGACAGATTCAGAACGACAAACCAAAGAGCAACTGGAGAAGATACTCAATTCTTACGATTTGCATAAGTATACGTTCACGCACGACGTTGTCATCGATGAAAGGTCCATTCCGCACAGCCATCCGGTACTGACCCTACACACGCGGCACTTAAAGTCGGATGATCAATTACTGTCGACGTATGTACACGAACAACTGCACTGGTACTTGGAAGAACACCGCCAGCAGACCGAAGCGGCCGAAGATGATTTGCGCAAAATCTACCCCAAAGTTCCCATCGGATATCCAGATGGTTCGGACGATGAAGAAGGCACCTACCTTCACCTCATCGACTGCTATTTGGAAATGCAAGCTGACCGCGAATTGATGGGCGCAGAGCGTGCAGCGGCAGTCATGAATTTCTGGGCGGGAGATCATTATCGCTGGGTTTACAAAACCGTTATGCAAGACGAAGCCACAATTCGCAAGATTATGGAGCAAAGAAATTTGGACCTGAAATAATGCCAAAACGCACTGACATCTCCAAAATCCTGATCCTCGGCTCCGGACCCATCGTCATCGGACAATCGGCCGAGTTCGACTACTCCGGCACGCAAGCCTGCAAGGCGCTCAAAGCTGAAGGCTTCGAAGTCGTGTTGGCGAACTCCAATCCGGCGACCATCATGACCGATCCCGAGTTGGCCGACCGCACCTACATCGAGCCGCTCACCCTTGAATATCTCGAAGAGATCATTCGCATCGAGCGCGAAATGGCGCCCAGCGCCGGATTCGCCGTGCTCCCCACTGTTGGCGGACAGACCGCACTCAATCTCGCCATTGAACTTTCCGATGGCGGCGTGCTCGAGAAGTACAACGTCAATTTGATCGGCGCGCAGATCAGCGCCATCAAGAAGGCTGAAGACCGTCTTTTCTTCAAAGATGCCATGCAGCGTATCGGCCTCGACGTGCCGAAATCCGCGCTCGTTAACAATCTCAAAGACGGCCTGGAATTCGCCGGCAAAATCGGCTTCCCTGTCATCATTCGTCCGAGTTTCACGCTCGGCGGAACCGGAGGCGGCATCGCCTACAACCGCGAAGAATTGATGGAAGTTCTAGCCCGCGGCCTCGATCTCTCTCCCGTCCACGAATGTCTGATCGAAGAATCCGTCCTCGGATGGAAAGAGTACGAACTTGAGGTGATGCGTGACACCAAGGACAACGTCATCATCATCTGCTCGATCGAGAATTTCGATCCGATGGGTGTACACACCGGAGACTCCATCACCGTTGCGCCCGCGCAAACCCTGACCGACCGCGAATACCAGATGATGCGCGACGCGTCGATCGCGGTTATTCGCGAAATCGGCGTAGAAACCGGCGGATCGAATATTCAGTTCGGCGTGAATCCCTCCACCGGACGCATGGTGGTCATCGAAATGAACCCGCGTGTTTCGCGGTCGTCGGCCTTAGCGTCAAAAGCCACCGGCTTCCCAATCGCGAAGATCGCCGCCAAACTTGCCGTGGGCTACACGCTCGATGAAATCCCCAATGACATCACCCGCATGACTCCTGCCTGCTTTGAGCCGACGCTCGACTATGTAGTCGTCAAAATCCCGAAGTGGCAGTTCGAGAAATTTCCTGGCGCCGACGAAAGCCTCGGACCGCAGATGAAATCGGTCGGCGAAGTCATGGCCATCGGACGCACGTTCAAAGAAGCGTTGCAAAAGGGAATCCGCTCCCTCGATACCGGGAAGCGCGTTGGCTCGGGGAAGATTGAACCCAAGATTCTCACTCAGCGCCTGGTCACGCCGCATCCCGATCGCCTCGCGTACGTACAATACGCAATTCGGCAAGGCTACCCGATTAAGCAGATCGCGAAGATGACTTCGATCGACCCGTGGTTCCTCTACCAGCTCAAAGAAATTAATGATATGCAACTTGAGCTGGAGAAACATCCGATGGAGTCGGTCCCAACGGAAATTGTGCGTGAAGCCAAGCGCATGGGCTTCTCCGATGGTCGCCTCGCCGGCGTCTGGCGCCTGGACGGCAAAGGTGGACAGGAAAAAGTTCGCCACTTCCGCAAGAAGCACAAACTGAAACCGGTCTACAAGCGCGTTGACACCTGCGCGGCGGAGTTCGTCAGCCACACTCCGTACTTATACTCGACTTACGAAGAAGAAGACGAAGCCGCTCCCACAACGAAGAAGAAAGTCATCATCCTCGGTTCCGGCCCGAACCGCATCGGCCAGGGAATTGAGTTCGATTACTGCTGCTGCCACGCTTCCTACGCGCTGCGCGAAGATGGTTACGAGACCATCATGATCAACTGCAATCCTGAAACGGTTTCCACCGACTACGACACCAGCGATCGTCTCTACTTCGAGCCGCTCACGCTCGAAGACGTCTTCGCAATCTGTGAACACGAAGCGTCCACCGGAGCGCCTGTTGGCGTCATCGTGCAGTTCGGCGGACAGACTCCGCTCAACCTGTCTCTCCCGCTGAAAGCCGCGGGTGTAAACATCATCGGCACCTCGCCCGAATCGATTGACCTCGCCGAAGATCGCAAGCGCTTCGGCAAGCTGCTTGATGAACTCGGTATCCCGCAAGCTCCGGGTGCAATGGTTACATCGCCGGAAGAAGCGGTCGAAGCGGCGAAGAAAATCGGATTCCCTGTGCTGGTCCGTCCGTCCTACGTTCTCGGCGGGCGCGCCATGGTCATCGCCTTCGACGAAGACTCCATCACTCAATATATGAAACAGGCGGTCGAATACTCGCACGACCGCCCCATCCTGATCGACAAATTTCTCGAAGATGCAATCGAGGTTGACGTGGACGCGCTCTCCGATGGCGAAGACGTCGTCATCGGTGGCATCATGCAGCACATCGAAGAAGCCGGCATCCACTCCGGCGATTCCTCGTGCGTGCTCCCCGCCGTAGATATTCCGGAATCACTACTGAACGTGATGCGCGACTACACCTTCAAGCTGGCGCGCGCGCTAAGAGTCGTCGGCCTGATGAACATCCAGTTCGCCATCCCGCGTGGTGCGTGTAGGGACGGGTCTTCGACCCGTACGGGAGCGCAGCCCCGCACTCCGGGAGAAAGCAACGTCAAGGTCTACGTCATCGAAGTGAACCCGCGCGCCTCGCGCACTGTCCCCTACGTTTCTAAGGCCACCGGCGTGCCCCTGGCAAAAATTGCCGCCCGCCTCATGACCGGCCGCAAACTCCGCGAGTTCCTGCCCGAATTCATCGAGCGCGGCGCCGACCTCGATACTGGCCGCTGCTTCTACGTGAAATCGCCAGTCTTCCCTTGGTCGAAATTTCCCGGCGTCGACACCGTCCTGGGCCCCGAGATGAAGTCCACCGGAGAAGTCATGGGTGTAGCCGACAACTTTGGCGAAGCTTTCTACAAAGCCCAACTCGCCGCCGGACAAAAGCTGCCCACGCAAGGCACCGTTTTTATCAGCGTCAACGATCAGGACAAGCCACACGTTGCCGAAGTCGCTAAGCGTTTCTTCGAACTCGGATTCAAACTGGTCGCCACCCACGGCACCGCCGACCTCATCGAAGCCGTCGGCCTGCCAGTCGATCGCGTCTACAAAGTGAAAGAAGGACGGCCCAACCCGGTCGATCTCATCAAAGCTGACCGCATCCAGTTGATCGTCAACACACCGCACGGCCCCGACCCGTACTTCGACGAAAAAGCCATCCGCCGCGCCGCCGTGACCGGACGTATCCCCACCATCACAACACTCTCCGCCGCCCGCGCTGCCGCTGACGGCATCGCCGCCTTGCAGCGGGGAGAAGTGCGCGTACAGGCGTTGCAGGCGCTACACGCGGAACGAGTCGCAAGGTAGACTGACCGGGGTCGGAAGGCTCTGTTCCAAGCCAGACTCGGAGAGTGGCACGGGTTGCTGAGTCTTGAAGGGACGCGGCTAAACAGCTTGTGGAAGAAATCGGATTTTGATTTTGTTTTGAAAGGGTGCGGCTCCAGCCGCGCCGTAACTGCCGCAAAATCAACCCGGCTTTAGCCGCCGCCGGAGTTTTTCCGCAAGCTGTTTAGTGATGCATAATGCGGCCCGCGAGCGATAAACATTCTTTCCATGTGTGTTACAATATCGTCTATGAGTAACACACTTACCATCCGCTTGCCCGACGAACTCCTGGAGCAACTTCGTCGCCGGGCGCGTCGTATGGGATTGCCAGTGGGCCGGATCGTCCGTCACTCGATCGAAAACACGTTGGCCAAGGACGAGAATATTCGTTTGTTGGAGTTCGCCGGCCTGATCAAAGGAGGTCTGCGTGATCTCTCGTCCCGCAAAGGATTCTCCCGGAAATAAGACTCCCGCGATAGTGGATACCGGTTTCCTGGTTGCGTTCGCCCGCCGCGAAGACGAGCATCATCGGTGGGCACTGGGAGTCGCTGGCAAACTTCAATTACCTCTGCTCACCTGCGAAGCAGTACTGGCCGAGACTTCGTTTATGTTGCAATCCAGCGCGTACGTTCTAGCCATGTTGCGGCGAGACGTGTTGCGCATTGCGCTCGATTGCAGTAGTCAGGTGGACCAACTCCTCGACCTCGCCGTTCGTTACGTCGACCGAAAGCCCGACTTGGCGGACCTGTGCCTGATCCGAATGAGCGAACTCCATCCGCGGCACAAAATCGTCACTGTGGACGCGGACTTCTGGATCTATCGCCGAAACAAGCGGGACGCCATCCCCCTGATTTCCCCACCGAAAATGTAGGCTGAACAATCCCGCCAAACGGAAATCGGCTAAGATTGCTTCATGCTCCTACACGGTATCTTTCCACCCATCACGACGCCCTTCTATCCCGACGGCAACGTCTATTACAAGAAACTCGAAGCCAACGTCGAGCGCTACTCCCGCACGCCCTCCGCCGGTATTGTCGTGCAAGGTTCGACCGGCGAAGCCATCCTGCTCTCCGATCACGAACGTCGCGACGTACTCAAGATTGCCATGGCCGCGGCTGCGCCGAATAAGGTCATGATCGCGGGCACAGGTATTGAGTCCGCCCACGAAACGCTCAAGCTCACCGAATACGCTGCCGAGCTCGGCTACGACGCGGCCATGGTTCGTACGCCGCACTACTACAAGAAGCAGATGCTGCCGGCAAACATTCTCGCTTTTTATCGCACCGTGGCTGACCGCTCGCCGCTGCCCGTCTTGATATATAACTTCCCGGGTGCTACCGGCTATGACATCCCTGCCGACGTTGTCGTTGAGCTCGCTGGTCATCCGAACATCATCGCGATCAAAGAATCGAGCGGGAATCTGGAAAAAGTAAAGAAGATGGTTGACGGTACGCGCCACTTAAAACGGTCCGCGACTGTAACTGAAACATTCGATGCCGTAACCCCGCGCATGCTGAAAGCCGCCGCGGCTGACACTTCCAATGGCGGACAACTCGTTTCCGTTGAAACCCTGGCCGGAGCAGGGAAGCCATCCTCGGCCGCTGTAACTGCGGTTGGCAAGCTCAAGACGCGTCAAAAAGAAGTTGGTTTTCAGGTCATGGTCGGAGCGGCCCACCAATTGGAACCATCCTTGGCGATGGGAGCCGTCGGCGCGATTTTGGCGTTCGCCTGCCCCGCGCCTATGGCCTGCTACGAAATCTATGCTGCGCTGAAAGAGGGAGACACTGCTCTCGCCCGCGAAAAACAGGAGCGAGTGAAACTGGCCGCGCAGCATGTAGTCGGCGACCTCGGTGTCCCCGGCGTGAAGTACGCGATGGAGATCAACGGCTATTACGGAGGACCGTCCCGATTGCCGTTCCTCCCGCTTAGCGCAGACCAGAAGTCAGAAATGGAAAAGCTGATGGCAGGAATCAAGAGCTGACCTGCGAGTACGCGAGTATGTGTTGCCCTATCGACCTGCCTATGCCACAATCACGCCCATGTTTCGCGCCCGCGTCTGCTTACTTGGACTTGTCCTCGCTCTAACGTCGCTATTACTCGCAAAAGACGAACCGGGTATCGTCATGCTGTGGCCGAGCCAGGACAATGCCAGCCTGAAGCTCACCTTCAGCCGCTTTCGGAACGTTGGGGGCTACGAGGGCAAGATGAGCCTCGTCTCCGACGTGGTGATTGAAAATTTGTCGTCGAAGGTGATTCCCCAGGCGTCCTTCAACGTGTTCCCTGCTCGACAAGGACCGTGTGCGTATCGGAACCGGAGTATTGGTCGTCAACGACGTGAACCCCGGTGAGTCCGTCAAAGTGCTGTTCCAGTGCGAATCGGTAGGCGCGCCGGTCACTCTCTCCATCGGAGCTAAGAACAATGGTGGCGTGCCCGCGTCACTGAAGACAATCCCGCTCCAGGTAGTCTCCATACCCTCCGGCGCCACCGTGAAAGTTGACGGGAAAGAGCAGGGCGTCACGCCTACGACGCTCAATCTCTCGATCGGCAATCACAACCTTGAATTGATCAAGGATGGGTACGGACCCACCGCCACTCCCATCGATATCGCTGCCGACGATCTTCCGAACGGCAGTATCAAGGTCACTCTCGCGGGCCTTCCGAATGATGTTGTCAATTTGCGTAATGGCTCCAGCTTGAACGGGGACGTAATGTCCATGGATCTCGATTCGGTAGTGATCCGCGTCGACGGTAAGGATCAGAAGATTGACCGGAATCAGGTCAACAAGATTTTCCTGGTGGAGCGGATCCTCACACACATTCAGTCTCCAGACACGCAGACCAAGGCCAAACCGCAGGGCACCACTTCCCAAACCCCACATCGGTGAACGAAAAGATGATGTCAAAGACTTTCACGCTCGCTTTGTTTCTCGCCCTCACCGTTGCGTCGCTGGCTGCGAAAGATGCACCGCCGCAAGTGATCACATGGCCGTCGACCGGCTCTCCTGTGGTACGCCTAAGCCTCGGAAAGTTTAAGGAGATTGGGTCGATTGCCGGTCAGCATAGTTATGTATCGGAAACGACGGCAGAAAATCTTTGGGGGAAGAAGATTTCGCGTATCGTCTTCACCCTTTATCTGTACGACAAGAACAAGACCCGTATCGGCGATGGATGGATCAGTCTGGAAAACGTTATTCCGGGCCAGACGGTTAAGTTCCAGACCACAGTTCACGCACAGGGCACGCCGGTCTCAGTCGACCTCACCCCCCAATCACTACCCACGGAACTCCAACCGCTGGCCCCCGCTAAAAAAGTCTCGCTGACCGTTAATTCCGTTCCCCAGGGCGCAACGCTCCTGCTCGATGGCACCGAGGTGGGCAACACGCCCAAGATGGTGCAGTTGGCGGTCGGAAAGCATATTCTGGAATTCAGCAAATCGGGATTCAGCGCGGGCAAGTTTCCGGTGGAGATTGGACCCGATGACGTCTCAGGCGGTAGTGTCAGCTATGAGCTTGGTACCTCGGCCCGTGACACCTTCGAACTTCGCGATGGAACGGTGCTCACCGGCGATCTGGTCTCGGTGAGCGGGATGGAAATCGCGGTGCGAGTTGCCGGAAGCATACAGACGCTGGATCGCAACAAAGTGAAGAGAATCCTACTGACCGAGCGTGAGCCAGCTTCCAATTGAGGCAACGTCGCCCTTGTGGTCCTACTGAGAAAGCCGTATATTTAATTAGAACGAACGTTCGAACCTAATGCCTCGCCCTGCCACCGCTCGCGCTCCCGGACGTCCACGCCGCGCTGCCAGCCCCGTCTCCGATGCCCGCTTCCATCGGCGGCTTGGCGAAGTTCTGGAACACGCCACCGAAGTCTTCTGCGAGAAGGGATACGAGGGCGCATCTATGCGCGATCTCTCCCGTGCGTCCGGCATGTCTCTCGCCGGCCTCTATCATTATTTCGGGTCGAAAGAACGTCTGCTGTACCTGATTCAAAAACACACCTTCACCACGATTCTGGAAAAGCTCAAGGCACGGCTCGAAGCCAGCGCCGAACCTGAACAACGCATTCGTATCGTCATTCTGAACCATCTGGAATATTTTCTCGTCAACCAGCAAGGCATGAAAGTCCTGTCGCACGAGGACGAAGCCCTGAAGAACGGCCTCGGTTCAGAAATAGCCGCCATCAAACGGGAGTACTATCGAATCTGTCTTGGTCTGATGGACGCCTTGAAGCGCCAGCGCAGCTTGGACTTCGACTCCCGCACTGCGGTCATGAGCCTGTTTGGCATGATGAACTGGATCTACACCTGGTACAACCCGCGCGTTGACAGGGGCGCGGAAGAACTGGCCCAGCGTATGGGCGATATTTTTCTTGGTGGAGTCAGTGGCGGCTGCTCGGATGGTGCCTCGCGCCGCGTCACCAAGCCCACCCAAAAAAGGTTTGAAGGGCGCGCCTTCAGGCGCGCCGTAAAGGCAAATCAAAATCCAAAGCCGGCTTCAGCCGGCGACATTAACGACATTACGAAGGAGTGAGTCATGGCCACAACAATGCAGCCCACCGCCGAAGCCACCAAGCAGTTGGTCAACTACCGCACCGACGCCGGCGTCGCTGTGATCGAGATGAACGATCCGCCCGCCAACACCTACACCTACGAAATGAATCACCAGCTCGATGAAGCCATCCTCAAAGCCCGCATGGATAACGACATCTACGTGATCGTCCTCGCCGGCGCAGGCGAAAAGTTCTTCTCCGCTGGAGCGAACATTAAGATGCTGGCGAGCGTTGACCCAACTTTCAAATACTACTTCTGCCTACACGCCAATGAAATGTTGTTGCGCCTTGAGCACACGCCGAAGCTTGTGATCGCTGCGATCAACGGACACTGCGTCGGCGGCGGACTCGAAATCGCCATGGCCGCCGACCTCCGAATCGCTCGCAAAGATGCTGGCAAGATCGGCCTGCCTGAGGTGAATCTTGGCGTCCTGCCCGGCACGGGCGGAACACAGCGTCTGTCGCGGCTGGTAGGGAAGAGTAAAGCCATCGAGCTGATGATCACCGGCAACACTTTCTCGTTTGAAGAAGCCAAAGACTTCGGCATCATCAATGACATTTTTGAGCGCGACGGTTTCATGGAAAACATCATGGAATACGCCCGCCAGTTCACTCCTCCCAACAAAGCCGCGAAGGCCGTCGGACGCATCAAGCGCGCCGTGCAGACCGGATGGGAAATCCCGATGGAATCGGCACTGGCCGTCGAACGAGAAAATCAGCAGATTCTTTTCCAGAGCGACGATGCCAAAGAAGGGCTGGCTGCGTATGTGGAGAAGCGGCCGGCAGTGTTTACGGCGAAATAAGACGGCCGCGTCGGAAACGCATCGCTTTTATGAGGGTAGAGACGATGAAATATCAGATTGCACAGGTCAACATCGGCCGCATCAAAGGTCCCCTGGATGGTCCAATTATGGCGCGATTTATGAACCGCCTGGACGAGATCAATGCGCTTGCTGAAAACAGTCCGGGATTTGTCTGGCGTCTCCAGACCTCGGAAGGCAATGCCACCTACTTTCGGCCGTTCGAAGACGACGACCAGATGCTTCTGAATATGTCGGTCTGGGAAACTGTTGAAGATCTCAAGCACTACGTGTACAAAACCGCGCACGCCGAATTGCTTCGGCAACGGACCGAGTGGTTCGAGAAATTATCCGCCGTTTACGCGGCGCTGTGGTGGGTGCCGGCCAATCACATTCCAGGGATCGATGAGGCCAAGAAGCGCTTGGCGTATCTTGCGGCGCATGGCCCAACTGAATTCGCATTTACGTTCAAAACCATTTTCCCACCCGATCAGGAGTTCCAGCAGCGCATTGACTGGTCATCGTTTCAACCTTGCCCAGCCACAACATAATTACTTGAGAGCGCGCAACGACGAGACGGCAAAGATAGGAAAGGGCCATGCCAGGAAAAGTAATGAAAATTGGAAGCTTCAGTGACTGGGTTGGTCTGTTTGACGATTGGCGTAAAGAGATTGGCGTCAATCAGGATGATGTGTCGTCTTTCAAGTTCGACACGCTATACGGCGCGGTCGAAACCGGCGACATTCAGTTCGGCTCTTACAAAGGCCGTCCGAAGTGGGAGAACCTGCGCCAGGTGCCCACGCAGCAGATGCGCGATGCACTCATGAACATGATCGTCTATCAAGGCGACACAGAATTCGCGAGCGTCGAGCAGCAGCGCAATCTGTTTGAGTCCGCGCCCACCGACTGGGACCGCCGTGCGCTGACCCGCGTCATGATCGAAGAGATGCGGCACGGCTGGCAGATGTGCGCGCTGCTCATCGACTTCTTCGGGTCGTCGGGCAAAGTCGAGGCACAGAAGATGCTGGAACGGCGCGCCTTTGAAAACAAGCGGCTGCTGGGCACATTCAATGTCGACATCGACAACTGGCTCGACTTTTTCACCTACACCGACTTCGTCGACCGCGACGGAAAGTTCCAACTTCAGATGCTGAAGTACTCGTCGTTCGCGCCGCTGGGCCGTTCGACTTCATACATGCTGCGCGAAGAAGCCTTCCACATGGGCACCGGCAACGACGGACTACGTCGCGTGGTGGAAGCGGGAGTCATCCCGCGCTGGCTGATGCAGAAGTATCTCAACAAATGGATTTCGAGTTCGTACGATCTGTTCGGCACCGATCATTCGTCGTCGGCACACTGGGCTTACGTCTGGGGCATTAAGGGACGTTACGATGAGCCGCAAAACGAAGCGACTGCCGATCTTGACGACCTCAACGACTACAATCGTCATCTCTACCAGAAAGAAGTTTCGGGATTGATCGAACGATTGAACGCATTCCTGAAGCCGGGCGAAAAGAAGTTCTACACGCCGCACATGCAGTTCAACCGCAACATCGGCCGATGGGCAGGAAAGAAATTTCACTGTGAGACAGGCGAGCCGCTGGACGATCGCGCGTACGAGCAGCACTGCGGGGAATATCTGCCAGGCGCGAAAGACAAGGAGCTCCTGCTCGACATCCTTCGCAATGAAAAGAAGTGGATCAAAGAGAAGGAAGGCGCGCGCGACCCGCTGTCGACGATCGGAGAACCGCGCAAGTCGGCGATCAACATCTAGCAATTTGTGCATAGTGTTCCACGTGGAACGTTGTTTGTACGGTCGCTTATGTACTTACATAAGTGTCAGTAATATGACTGCAACGCAAAGATGGGGAAGGAGTTGCCTGTGTTTGCGAACGGGATGCAGGGAATGTCGACACTCTCCACAGATCGGGTGGCGGTCGAGGTCGCGCCGCCCGTGGTACAGGTCAGACTCAATAACCCGCCATTGAACGTCATCGACTTGCGGATGACGCAGGAACTCACGCAAGTGTTACGGGACATCGAAAGTCGCTCTGACATATCGGTTATTCTTTTTGAAGGAAATTCGCGAGCTTTCTCGGCGGGCGTGGATGTGAAAGCGCATTTACCGGAGCAAATCGGCGAAATGCTCAGCAGCTTTCACGGTGTGATCCGCGCCGTGGTCGCTTCGCGTAAGATTACGGTCGCGGCGGTACAGGGCGTTTGCCTGGGCGGAGGGGCTGAGCTGGCTGCGGTTTGCGATATGGTTTATACCGCGCACGACGCTACCTGGGGTTTCCCAGAAATCAAGCTGGGCTGCTATCCGCCGGTCGCGGCGGTTGTACTTCCGGCGCTGATCGGACAGAAGCGCGCTAGTGAACTCATCTTCACGGGGCGACAGATCAGCGGAACTGAAGCCGCCGCTATCGGCTTGGCCAGTCGTTCGGTGAAGGCGGAAGAACTCAGCACCCTCGTTCAGGAGATAGTGGGCCAGCTTCGGGTCCTCAGCGCTTCCGCACTCGCGCACGCGAAGAAATCCATTTATGCTTGGGACGCGATTCATTTTGACAAAGGACTGGCCCGGGCTGAGAAGATCTATCTGGAAGAACTAATCAATACCGAGGATGCCCGCGAAGGGATTGCCGCCTTCCTGGAGAAGCGGCCGCCAAAATGGACAGGCAAATAAAAGCAGCGAACACTGGAGTGGCCAAGCGCCCCTACGCTTCCGGCCATCTGATGTGTCGCGCGACGCCGTGGGGCATCATGGGATTTCTTGCCTGCGGTTATTTTGCCTGGATTTCTTTCAGCCACATCCTGCGGAGTGACTATGACTGGCCTCATGACGGCTGGACGGCAGCCACGTATATGGTCTGGATCGTGCTGCTGGTCGGACTGATGTTCGATACGCATTGTTTGCGCGAGCGAATATTTTTCGGTGTGCTGGTGGTT
>Ga0137410_10001883_pt1 | contig 14359 bp, 12 predicted proteins | sample CZODoug1_16funga_FD_108878 | JGI IMG/M metagenome (GOLD analysis project Ga0137410, IMG submission 108878) | Vadose zone soil fungal communities from Angelo Coast Range Reserve, California, USA - CZODoug1_16fungal (Illumina Assembly) | ecosystem: Environmental > Terrestrial > Soil > Vadose zone... | reverse complement strand
TCCCAGCTGTCCGAGCGCACCACGCCTTCCGGGCCGTAGAGCGTATTCACGACTTGCGGCGTGTTCTCGTGGGTGCCGGTGATCAGCACGTACTCGCAGCCCAGTCCGAGAAGCTTCTCCGCAGCGCCGGCGAGCGCGAGCTCTTCCTCGTCCTCGCCATCGGCTTGGGCGAGCCGCCGCGCCTCGCGGCTGTTGGGCGTGAGGATCGTCGTCTGAGGCAGCAGCAGCTCGCGCATCGTCGAAATCATGTCTTCGGTGGCGAGCTCATCCCCGCGCCCCGAGGCGAGAACGGGATCGAAGATGAGCGGAACCTCGGGATAGTCCGACACCACCTCCGCGATCGCAGCGATGTTCTCGATGCTGCCGACCACGCCGACCTTGAACGCGGCGACCGGCATGTCCTCCAGGACCAGGCGCGCCTGGTCGACCACCCAGTCGGAGTCGATGGCCTGGAGGTTCTCGACGCCGGCTGTGTCTTGGACGGTAATTGCCGTAATTACCGATAGGGCGTGGCAGCCCATGGCGGTCAGTGTCAGCAGGTCGGCCTGTACGCCCGCGCCGCCGGTGGGGTCTGCCGCCGCGAAGGCGAGGACGATGGGAGGGGTGGGCATGGCAGCGAAGTACCGGCGATCGATGGCAGGCGGCTCGCCGCTCAGGTTATGATGCAACGACCCATTGTAACCCATCCCAACCTAATGACGGAAAAGCAAGAATTCAAAACTTGGATGTGCTTGATCTGTGGCTTCATCTACAGCGAAGCGGAGGGTCTGCCGGAAGAAGGACTGCCGGCCGGAACACGCTGGGAGGACATCCCCATGAACTGGAGCTGCCCCGAATGCGGCGCCCGCAAGGAGGATTTTGAGATGGTCGAGCTCTGATCCGGCATGGCTTCTGCTATATCCAAGGGATACGGAGAAACAGAGAGGGTCGGTTTTGGCTGCGATCCTGAGGGTGCTTCTGAAGTACTAAGTACAAGGCTTTGTTTTGACAGGATTTGGCTGTATAGTGTAGAAACGGAAGTTGGCCCGCGGTTAGGCCATCGTCATATCGGAGCTCCGACGAAGTTGTCGGGATAGCCACAGAGGGGGTAATGGGAGACGTCGTGCGCGAAACCGCGAACCTCGCCGGCATCAAGGTGATGGTGATCGACGATTCGAACACCATACGCCGCAGCGCGGAGATTTTCCTCGTTCAGGCCGGATGCAAGGTGATCCTGGCGGAAGACGGTTTCGATGCGCTCGCAAAGATCTCGGACCACCAACCCGATGTCATCTTCGTCGACATTCTGATGCCTCGCCTGGACGGTTATCAAACTTGCGCGCTCATCAAGAAAAATGCGCGCTTCGCGGGCACACCCGTCGTCATGCTGTCGTCGAAGGACGGCTTGTTCGACCGGGCGCGCGGCCGAATGGTGGGCTCGGACGAGTACCTGACCAAGCCTTTCACCAAGGACAGCCTTTTGAAAACAGTAGGCGCGTACGCGCCCGTACGTACCTGAGACCCGAGGAGGTCTGCCATGGCAGTAAAAAAGATATTGATCGTGGACGATTCACCGACTGACCGGCAGTTCTTCATGGAAACCCTGTCCAAGAACGGTTTCCAGTGCGTCACCGCCGAGAGCGGCGACGAAGCCATCGCGAAATCGAAATCCGAAAAGCCCGATCTCATTCTCATGGATGTCGTCATGCCGGGCACGAACGGCTTCCAAGCGACGCGCGCCATCACGCGCGACGAAGCGACCAAGCACATACCGGTGATCGTGGTGACGAGCAAGAACCAGGAAACCGATCGCGTCTGGGGCATGCGCCAGGGCGCGAAGGACTATCTGGTGAAACCGATCGACGCCAAGGAGTTGCTGGCGAAGATCGCGGCGATCAAATAGGGCCCGACGGTGGCAAAACAGATCAGCCTGCGCGAGTTTCAGCAGGGGCTCGCGCAAAGACTGCGCGAAGCTCAGGCCGAGGCCGAGCCGACCTCGCGGCTCGGCGTGCAGGCGGGCAACAGCAACTGGCTGCTCAAGCTCGACGACGCCGGAGAAATGCTCCCGCTGCCTGATATTTCAGGCGTTCCGCTGACCAAGCCCTGGTACCTGGGCTTGGCGAACATCCGGGGCGTGCTCTCGAGCGTCGTCGATTTTGGCGCCTTTGCCGGGGGAGAGACGACGGCGCGTACGCCGGATTGCCGCCTGCTGCTGATCGCCGAACGCTTCCAGTCGTTCAGCGGCCTGGTGATCACCCGGATGCTGGGCCTGAGGAACGTGCAGGCGATGCAAACGGTGGAGGAAGCGGCCAACCGGCCGTGGATAGCGGGCGCCTTCCGCGACGACGAAGGCCGCCTTTGGCAGGAGCTGAATATCGGCGCCTTGGTGGCGCACGAGGATTTTCTTCACGTGGGCGCGTAAAGCGCACCCACGCAAACCTGAGGACTGGAGACACCCATGGCATTCCTGAGACTGCCGACCAAGACGGCGCCCGTGACCAAGAAGGTAGGAGCCCCTGCAGTGCCGGGCCCGCGAGCGGTTCCGAAGGCCGTTCCCAAGGCCTTGCTCAAGCCAATCCAACCCGGCCCGACGACCGTCGCCGAGGGGCCGAAGCGGCGCGTGGCGGGCGTGGGGACGATTCGCGTCGGCCAGCAGTACATCATCCTCGGCGCGGTCTTCGCGGTGCTTTTTGTCGCATCGGCGTTCGTCGTGTTCAAGGACAACCGCGAGGCAACCTACGGCACCATCTTTGTGTCGACCTCGGCGCAAATGCGGATGCTGTCGCAGCGGATCGCCAAGGCGGCGCAGACCGGCCTCATCGGCAGCCCCGAGGCGTTCAAGCAGCTGCAACAATCGCGCGAAGAATTCAACTCGGCGCTGAAGCTCCTGACGCAGGGCGGCCAGGCCGGCGACGTCAGCCTGCCGCCCACCTCGGAAGCGGCGAAACCGCAACTGGACGCGCTCACCAAAGAATGGGAGAAGACCGACAAGAGCGTTCAGCTGGTTCTCGCGCAAAGCAAGAACCTGATCGGGCTCGCGAGCGCGGTGCGCCAGATCAACGCCAACAACCCCTTGCTGCTCGATTTAGCCGAGCAGATACAGGCGCTGAAGCTGCAATCGCAGGCGCCCGCTCGCGAAGTCTCCCTCTCCGGTCAGCTGGTCATGTTGACCCAGCGTCTCGCGCGGAACGCCAACGCCATGCTGGGTGCGGACGTGATCGATCCGGAGGTGGCGTTCCTGATGGGCAAGGACACCACCACCTTCCGCGAGCTGCTGCAAGGCCTGAGCAAGGGCAGCGACGTGCTGCGCGTCTCGGCGGCCAAGGACGCCGAGCAGCAGGGCAAGCTCGCCGAGCTCGACAAGGCGTACCAGGAATTCCAGGGTGCGGTCGCCTCGATTCTCGGCAACCTGCAGGCACTCGTGAATGCGAAGCAGGCCGGCCGCAGGGTCGTGGATGACTCCGAACCTCTTCTCGCCGCTTCTCAAAAACTGGCCGACGCGTACGAGCTGGAGCTCAGCGGGCGCACCACCAACTTCATCATCCTCGCCCTGCTGATTATGGCCAGCATCGGCAACATCGTGCTGCTGGTTTTGGTGTACCTCGGTGACACCCGGCGCAGAGCCGACGAGGCCGAGCGCCAGCGCGCCGAGACCGAGCGCACCAACCGCTCGAACCAGGACGCGATTCTGCGGCTGATGAACGAGATGGGGAACCTCGCGGAAGGCGACCTGACCGTCAAGGCGACGGTGACCGAGGAGATCACGGGCGCGATCGCGGACTCGGTGAATTTCACGATCGACGAGCTCAGAAACCTCGTCGGCCGGATCAACGCCGCGGCGGCGCAGGTGACGACCGCCACGGAGTCCGCGCAGCAGACCACGGTGCAACTCCTCGTCGCGGCCGAAAAGCAATCCGTCGAAATTCGGCAGACCAGCGCCTCGGTTCTGAGCATGGCCAGGGCGATGAACGAAATGTCGGAAAGCGCGTCGCAGTCCGCCAGCGTGGCGCGGCAATCGCTCGCCGCAGCCCAGAAGGGCACGCAAGCGGTGCAGAACTCGATCTCGGGCATGAACGAAATCCGCGAGCAGATCCAGGAGACCTCGAAGCGCATCAAGCGCCTGGGCGAGTCCTCGCAGGAGATCGGCGAAATCGTCGAGTTGATCTCGGATATTACCGAGCAGACGAACGTTCTCGCGCTGAACGCCGCGATCCAGGCGGCCTCGGCGGGTGAAGCCGGACGCGGGTTCACGGTCGTGGCGGAAGAAGTGCAGCGGCTCGCGGAGCGTTCGGCCGAAGCGACCAAGCAGATCGGCGCGATCGTCAAGACGATTCAGACGGACACCCAAGACGCGGTCTCGGCGATGGAAAAGAGCACGCAGGGCGTGGTCGAGGGCGCGAAGCTCTCGGACGCAGCGGGCCAGGCGCTCTCGGAGATCGGGTCGGTGTCTCGCCAGCTGGCGCAGCTGATCGAAGGCATTACGACGACCACCGAACAGCAGGCGAAGTCCGCGAACGACGTGGCGACGAGCATGCAGGACATTCTCAACATCACGCAGCAGACGACCGAAGGCACCAAGCGCACCGCCGTGTCGATCGGTCAGCTCGCCGAGCTTGCCAAGGAGCTGAAGGGTTCGGTGTCGGGCTTCAAGATCGCCTGAGGCGGTGAGCGGGATCGGCCGCGATGACTGCGACTGTACGCGCCGAATTCGACGTCGGCCCGCTCTCGTGGGTCAAGAGCGAGATCGACCACGCCATCGAGCACGCGCAGCAGGCGTTGCGCGCGTTCGCGGCGAATAACGCCGACGCGGCGCAGCTCAAATCGAGCCAGTCGCACCTGCACCAGGCGCACGGCGCACTCTCCATCGTCGGTCTGGAGGGGATCACGCGCGTATCGGAAGAGCTCGAAGGCTTGCTCGGCGCGATCGAGAGGGAAGGTTCCCTCCGAAAGACCGACATCTTCGGACTCGCCGAGCGCGCTCTGGGCGGAATCCGCGCCTACCTCGATCAGCTGATGGCGGGAAGGCCCAATCAGCCGTTGAGACTCTTTCCTCTGTACCGCGACGTGGTCACGGCCATGGGCGGGCAGGCGGATCCGACCGATCTCTACTATCCGAACCTCTCCTTTCGACCGCCTAAGCGCGACAAGACCACGGGCCTCCTGAAGCAGGGAGAGTCCGATAAGTACCTGCGCGAGCAGCGCGGGCGCTATCAGCGTGGTCTGCTCAAATGGCTGAAAAAGGACGCGAGCGGCGCGGAGGACATGCGTGCCGCGGTCGAGGCGATCGAGTCCGTTCAGGGTCCCGGCGCCCAGCGCGCGTTCTGGTGGGTGTCGCTCGCCTTCTTCGATGCGCTTACGCACAACGCGCTGCCCGCGGACCTGAACACCAAGCCGCTCTGCAACCACATCGAGCAGCAGATCAAACGTCTGGTCGACGGGGTCCCCAGCGTCGCCGAGCGGCTGATGCGGGAGGTCTTGTACCACGTCGCGCGCGCAAAGCCGGAGACTCAGCTCGTACGCGAAGTACATGAAGCCTATCACCTCGCGCAAAGCATCCCGCAAACGGAAGGCGAGGAGGCTGCGACCGAGGAATCGCCGGCGCTGCAGTCGGCGCGCGAGCACCTCAGCCAATCGAAGGACGCCTGGAACAAGTGCGCCTCGGGCAACCCCTCTGCGCTCCTCGCATTCCGCGACAGCTCGGCCGCGCTCACGACGCAAGTCGGACTGCTCGGCGACCCGGATCTCTCGGGCCTGACAGATGCCGTCGCCGAAATCGCCGAGTGGCTCGTCTCGAACCGCGACAAGATGAACGAGGGAGTCGCCCTCGAGGTTGCGACCGTGCTCCTCATGCTCGAAAGCGCGCTCGCTGGGGCGTACGGGCAGTTCTCCGAGCAGGCGCGAGTGCTGCGGGCGCGCCTGCAGGACTGCATGCAGGGCAAGCTCCAGTCGACTGCTCCGAACATCCCCATGCTCGACGAGATGTCGCGCAAGGCGGCGGAACGCCTGGTGATGAACCAGGTGGTCTCCGAGATGCAAGCCAACCTGCGCGCCATCGAACAAGTGCTCGACGTGTTTTTCCGCGATTCCACGAAGCGCGACGAGCTCGCATCGCTCGACAAACCCATGCGTCAACTGCTCGGCGCGCTCGAGATGCTGGGCGAAGGACGCGCCCAAGAGACTCTCGCCGCGGCCGCCGAGGAAATCCGTCGCTTCTCGAACCCCGATCGCCGCCCCAACCCGCAGGAGTTCGAGCGCGTCGCCCAGACTCTGTCGGGCCTGGGCTTCTACATCGAGGGCCTGGCGCACGGCAGCGCCGACTTCGACGCGGCGATGCGGCCGATCGCGGCGCCGGAAAAAGAGGAAGGCGATGGCGCCCGACAGGCGCCGAGCGTCGAGGCGCATATCGCCGAGCAGCAACGCGAGACGGCAGGCCTGTACGAGGAATGGAAGGACAAACCCGAAGACACGGAGCTTCGCGCCGAGCTGAAGAAGAGCCTGGCGGCCCTGCAGAAAGACGCCGGACTCGTCGCCGACCAGAAACTGGAAGCTTCGGCCGCCGAGGCGCTGAAAGCGCTCGACAAGACGGCCACCATGCCGCTCACGCCTTTCCTGAGGGAGGCCGTCGAGAAAGCCACCTCGACGGCGGTGCCTTCTCCGTCGCCTGAGGCGACCAAGCTCATAGACGCGAGCGCCGAAGCCGTCGACGCCGAGCTCCTGGGCGTCTACCTGGAGGAATCCGACGAGGTGCTGGCGTCGATTCGCGAGCAGCTCGATACGGTGCGCGAGCAGCACGCCAACAAGGAAGCACTGATCACCATCCGCAGGGGATTCCACACGCTGAAAGGCAGCGGACGCATGGTGGGTCTCATGCGGCTGGGCGAGGCCGCATGGGCGGTCGAGCAGACCATGAATGCCTGGCTGCAGGACGAGCGCGCCGCCACCCCCGCCCTGCTGCAGCTGATCGGACTCGCGCACGAGTACTTTTCGGACAACGTGAAGCGCCTGAAAGCGGGCGGAAGCTCGAGCGACGAACGCGCGCTCGTCTCCGCCGCGGAACGCGTTCGCCGGGGAGAAGCTCCGGAGCGCGCGATCCCGGCGGAGGCGACCCAGGCCTCCGCGTCGGTGGAGCCGCAGGGCGACCTGACCTTTGCCGCCGGGGATGCCGCCAGCGGACCGGCGGAGATCGAAGACTTCGTGCAGCTCGGGTCCAGCCGGGTCTCGACGACCCTCTTCACCATTTTCAGCGGCGAAGCACGCGAACATATTTCGGCGATCAAGGAGGAGCACGAGACGCTGCGCCAGCACGGGGTGGTCAGCGACGCGCTGCTGCGCGCCGTGCACACCCTCGCCGGTACATCGGGGACGGTCAAGATATCCGCGCTCTCGGATCTGGGTTACTCGCTCGAGGGGGCACTCCAGGTGCTCGCGAACAGCGAGCTCTCCGAGGGGGAGCAGCTGATGGTCGGAGAAGCCATAGACACGCTCGAGGCCATGGTCGCGGGCGTGGTCGAGCTGCGCGTGCCCCAGCCCGTGCCGGCGCTGATCGCCCTGCTCGATCGCGTCGGCGAGGGAGCGGACGCCGCGCCGCGCACATCCGCGCAAGACAAGGGCGCGCCCGAAACTACGCCCGTTTACGCCGGCGAGGCCGAGTCCGAGGCGCTCGAGGATGAGCCCGCGGCAGCCGACATCGCCATCGATGATCTGGACATGCAGACCTCGCTCGAGCGCCGCCAGCGCCGGCTCGACGACGACCTCGACCCCGAGCTCATGCAAATCTTCCTCGACGAGGCCCACGAGCTGGTTCCCTCCGTCGGTGCTGCGATGCGGGACTGGCGCGAAACTCCCGCCAATCCCGCGCTCGGCCAGGCGCTGCAGCGCGTTCTGCATACCTTGAAAGGCAGCGCGCGCATGGCCGGCGCGATGGCGATGGGCGAGCTGACCCACCACATGGAGACGCGCGTCGAGAACGCCCTGTCGGTGAGGACGCTGCCCGCGGCCCTCTTCGAGGAATTGGAAACCTCCTGGGACCGAATGGGGTTCCTGTTCGAGCTACTGCAGAAAGGCGGCGCCGCCGCCGCCCCCGAGCTGCCCGCGGTCGCTCCCGCAACGGAGCCGTCGGCGGACGTCGAGCAGGCGAAGCCGGCTGCGGCCGTGCCCGCATCCGCGCCCGCGGAGGCGAAGCCGACCGCGGTCGGGCCTGCGGTGCCTAAACCGGTCCCGCCCTCCGAGCGCGAGCTCCAGCCCAAGGCGCTGCTGCGCGTGCGCGCCGACGTCGTCGACCGGCTGGTGAACCAGGCCGGCGAGGTCGCCATCGCACGCAGCCGGATCGAAGGCGAAATGCGCACGCTCAAGGGGGCCATGCAGGAGCTCACCGACAACGTCTTGCGTCTGCGCGCGCAGCTGCGCGAGATCGAGATCCAGGCCGAATCGCAGATGCAGTCGCGCCTGGAAATCGCCAAGGAAACGCAGCGGGGGTTCGATCCGCTCGAGTTCGACCGGTTCACGCGCTTCCAGGAAGTGACGCGGCTGATGGCCGAGAGCGTAAGCGACGTATCGACCGTGCACGGCAACCTCGTCAATTCGGTCGACGAAACGGAAAAGGCGCTTCTCGCGCAGGCGCGCTTGAACCGCGACCTGCAGCAGGACCTGATGCGCGTGCGCATGGTCCCGTTCGGCAGCCTTCAGGAGCGCCTCTACCGCATCGTGCGCCAGACGGGCAAGGAAGTCGGAAAGCGCGCCAACCTGGAGATCAAGGGAACCCAGGTCGAGCTCGACCGCTCGGTGCTCGAGCGCATCACCGGACCGTTCGAGCACCTGTTGCGCAACGCCATCACGCACGGCATCGAAGCTCCGGCCAAGCGCCGGGGGGTGGGAAAGGCCGAGATCGGCGAGATTCGCCTCGAGCTGAGACAGGAAGGCAACGAGGTGCAGCTCGCCTTGTCGGATGACGGGGCGGGCCTGAACATCGAGCGGATCCGGGAGAAGGCGATCGAAAAGGGCTTGATGGAAGCGAACTCGGACCTGTCCGAGGCGGAGATCGCGGACTTCATCTTCAACGCGGGCTTTTCAACCGCCGAGGAGGTTTCGCAGGTCGCGGGACGCGGCGTCGGCATGGACGTGGTGCGCAGCGAGGTCGCCGCCCTGGGCGGGCGCGTCGAAATGCGTTTCACCAAAGGCCAGGGCACGCGCTTTGCGATCTATCTTCCGCTCACGCTCGCGGTGACGCAGACGGTGCTGGTGAGGGCCGGCGCCAAGACCTATGCGATTCCCTCGGTGATGGTCGAGCAGGTGCTGCAGCTCAGGCAGGAACAGCTGGTCGCGGCGTACCAGTCGCGGCAGACGGTGTGGCAGGATCGGCACTATCCGTTCCACTATCTTCCGCACTTGCTCGGGATTTCCGAAGCGATCGCCGAACAGAAACGCTTCTCCCCGACCCTTTACCTGCGCAGCGGCACCAACTCCATCGCTCTGCACGTCGACGACATGGTCGGCAGCAACCAGGAAATCGTGGTGAAGGCGATCGGTCCTCAGCTGCAGCGCATCGCCGGGATCACTGGGGCCACGGTGCTCGGCACGGGCGAAATCGTGCTCATCCTGAACCCGGTGCAGCTCGCACTGAAGGAAGTCGCGGCGCGTCCCGCGATCGTCCACGAAGCGCCCAAGCCGCAGGCCGCCGCCACGCAGCCCACGATCATGGTGGTCGACGACTCGCTCACCGTGCGCAAGGTCACAGGGCGCCTGCTCGAGCGCCAGGGCTATCTGGTCGTCACGGCGCGCGACGGGGTGGAGGCGATGGAGAAGCTGCAGACAATGGTGCCCGACGTGATGCTCGTCGACATCGAAATGCCGCGCATGGACGGCTTCGATCTCACGCGCAATGTCAGAGCCGACGCGAGGCTCGCCCGGGTGCCGGTGATCATGATTACCTCCCGTACAGCCGACAAGCACCAGAACTACGCCAGGGAGATCGGCGTGAGCCATTTCCTGGGCAAGCCCTACCAGGAAGACGACCTGCTGGAAAAGATTTCCGGATTTCTCAGGGCACGCAAGGCGGCCGCCTGATCGGCCGCACGAAGGCCGGGGCGCCGCAAAAATTGTGCGCGGGCACCGCGGGGTTTAGAATACCGCTTCGCCCATGGCTCAGGTCAACCTCACCAATCATTTCCTGATCGCCATGCCCAACATGGTCGATCCGTTCTTCGCGCGTACCCTGACCCTCCTCTGCAAGCACGACGACAAAGGAGCCGTCGGCGTCGTGGTGAACCGTCCGATCGAAATGACACTGGGCGCCCTGTTCGAGCGCTTGAGCCTGCCTCTGGAGTCGGAGATCCTGGTAAACGAGCCGGTCTACTTCGGCGGGCCGGTGCACACCGATCGCGGTTTCGTGCTGCATCAACCGCCCGGCAAGTGGCAGGCGACGCTTTCGGTGGACGACAAGATGGCTCTTACGACCTCCAAGGACATCCTCGAGGCGGTCGGGCAGGGGGGCGGTCCGCGCAAAATGCTGGTCACGCTGGGTTACTCGGGCTGGGCCGCCGGGCAACTCGAGAACGAGATCAAGCAGAACGCCTGGCTGACCGTCGAGGCCAAGGATGCGATCATCTTCGACACCCCGGCCGATGAGCGTTTACCGGCAGCGATGAAGCTGCTCGGCGTCGACTTCGCGAAGCTCTCGGAGGAGGCAGGGCACGCGTGAGCCAGGCGGCAGTGGCCCCGTCCAAGGTCTCCGGCCACACCATACTCGCTTTTGATTTCGGCGAGCGCTGGGTCGGCGTCGCGGTCGGCGACACCGAGACGCGTCTCGCCAGTCCGCTGGGCATGTTCGAAGCAGAGAATCCCTCGCGGCGCATGGCCGAGGTCGAGTCTCTTGTGCGCGAGTGGCGTCCCGATCGACTGCTGGTCGGGCTTCCCCTCGCGATGGACGGGGGCGAGCACGAGATGACGCGGCGCGCGCGCCGCTTCGCGCGGCAGCTCGAGGCGCGCTTCCGGCTGCCGGTGGACCTCGCGGACGAGCGCCTGTCTTCGGCGTCGGCCGAATCCGCGCTTCGCGAAGCGGGTCGCGGCTCGCGCAAGCACAAGCACGAAGTCCACGCGCTCGCGGCGAAGGTCATTCTCCAGAGCTACCTCGATGAATCTCCCGGACGCTGAAGCCCTGTGCTCCGAGCTGGTGCGCAAGCTGCGTGCGGGCGTCACGGCTTCCACCGGCATCGTCGGCATTCGCACCGGCGGCGCCTGGCTCGCAGAGCGGCTGCACCGGGAGCTCGCGCTCGCGACGCCGATGGGCGCGCTCGACATCTCCTTCTACCGCGACGACTTCGACAAGGCAGGACTTCGCCATCAGGTGAAGCCGTCTCAGATTCCCTTCGACGTCAACGACCGTCACATCGTCGTCGTCGACGACGTGCTCTACACCGGGCGGACGGTGCGTGCGGCGATGAACGAGCTGTTCGACTACGGGCGCCCGGGGAAGATCGAGCTTGCGACCCTTGTCGATCGCGGCGAGCGGCAATTGCCGATCGCCGCGCAGTACGTCGGCGCCACGCTTTCTGTCCCCGCCGGGAAGCTCCTGCGGCTGATGCGCGACGAGCACGGCAAATTCACCTTGCGACTGTCCGATGCGAAACCCGCAGGTTAACGGCGACGGAACGCTCCAGCACCTGCTCACGATAGAGGGGCTGCCGCGCGAAGCGCTGGTGCACATCCTCGATACGGCCGCATCGTTCATGGGTGTAACCGAGCGCGAGGTGAAGAAGGTGCCGCTCCTGCGCGGCAAATCGGTCTTCAACCTGTTCTTCGAGCCTTCGACGCGCACCCGCACCACCTTCGAGATCGCGGCGAAGCGTCTGTCTGCGGACGTGATCAACCTGAACATCGCCGTGTCGTCTTCCACCAAAGGCGAGACCTTGCTCGACACGGTCGACAATCTCTCGGCGATGTACGCGGACATGTTCGTGGTGCGTCATTCCTCGAGCGGCGCGGCCCATCTGATCGCGAGCCACGTCGCCCCGCACGTGCACGTGATCAACGCCGGCGACGGACGCCACGCCCACCCGACGCAGGGGCTGCTCGACATCTATACGATCCGCCACTACAAGAAGGATTTCACCAATCTCTCGGTGGCGATCGTCGGCGACGTGCTGCACTCGCGCGTCGCTCGCTCGTTCATCCACGCGCTCACCACGCTCGGCACACCGGACGTGCGCGTGATCGGGCCGCGCACTCTGCTTCCCGCCGGGGTCGAGCAGCTGGGCGTCTCGGTTCATCACGACATGCGCAAGGGGCTGGCGGGCTGCGACGTGGTGATGATGCTGCGACTTCAGAACGAGCGCATGAAAGGTCCGCTGCTTCCCTCGGCGCAGGAATTCTTCAAGTCCTACGGACTCACGCCCGAGAAGCTCGCCGTCGCGAAACCCGACGCGATCGTCATGCACCCGGGGCCGATGAACCGAGGCGTCGAGATCGATTCCTCGGTCGCCGACGGGCCGCATTCGGTGATCCTGCCGCAGGTCACCTTCGGCATCGCCGTGCGCATGGCGGTAATGAGCATCCTCGCCGGAAACTGATATGGGGAAACTCAAGGCACCTGCGTTCGACCCGAAAGAGCTGCCCGAGACTTCGAGCACCGGCTACCCCGAGCCCTACAAGAGCCGCGTGGCGGGCCGCCACCGCAGGCGCCTGGGCGACGCCGCGGGGCTGAAGAATTTCGGTGTGAGCCTCACACGTCTGGATCCCGGCGCCGTGTCCTCGATGCGCCACTGGCACATGAAGCAGGACGAGTTCATCTACGTGGTCGAGGGCGAAGCCACTCTGGTGACGGACGCGGGAAGGCAGAAGCTGACTCCAGGGATGGCGGCCGGATTTCCCGCCGGCAAGGCCGACGGCCACCAGCTCGTCAACGAGACCGGAGAGCCCGTGCTCTACCTCGAGATCGGCGACCGTACGCCCGACGACAGCGCGAGCTACCCCGACGTCGATTTGGCCGTGCGCATGGTCGACGGCAAATGGGTCTTTACCCACAAGGACGGCAGCCCTTTCAAGTGAGCAACGTCCACATCAAAGGCGGCAGGCTGATCGATCCGAAGAACCGCGTCGATGCGAAGCAGGATGTGTTCGTCTCCAATGGGCGGATCGCGGGCCTCGGAAAGACACCTTCGGGATTTCGCGCCGAGCGCACGATCGACGCCGCAAACCTCGTCGTCTGCCCCGGGTTGATCGATCTTTCGGCGCGCCTGCGCGAACCGGGTTTCGAGTACAAGGCGACGCTCGAATCGGAGATGCAGGCCGCGGTCGCGGGCGGCGTGACGAGCCTCGCCTGTCCTCCCGACACCGATCCGCCGCTCGACGAGCCGGGTCTGGTCGAGATGCTCAAGTACCGCGCCAGGAACCTCAATCTGGTGCACGTCTACCCGCTGGGCGCGCTCACCTGGAAGCTCGCCGGAGAGCGGCTCACGGAGATGGTGGTGCTGCGCGACGCCGGCTGCGTGGCGTTTTCGCACGCCGACACCCCGATTCCCGATACGCAGATGCTGTGGCGGGCCCTGCAGTACGCTGCGACTTTCGGCATCGCGGTGTGGCTGCGGCCGCAGGACGGTTATCTCGAGCGCGGCGGCGTGGCGCACGACGGCGAGGTGGCGACGCGCCTCGGCCTGCAGGGAATCCCCGCGTTTGCCGAGACCATCGCGCTGGCTACCATCCTGCAACTGGTGCGCTCGACCCGCGCGCGCGTCCACCTGTGCCGGCTGTCCACCGCGGAGGGGGTGGCGATGGTGGGCGCGGCGAAAAGCGAGGGACTGCCCATCAGCTGCGACGTGGGCGCCCATCACGCGCACCTATCGGAGATCGATCTCGGCTACTTCGATTCACACTGCCACGTCGTGCCGCCCTTCCGCAGCCTGCGCGACCGCGACGCGCTCCGGGCCGGGCTTGCCGACGGCACGATCGACGCGCTGTGCTCGGACCATGCGCCCGTGGACGAGGATGCGAAGCAGATCCCCTTCGCCGAATCGGAACCCGGAGCCACCGGCCTGGAGCTCCTGCTGCCGCTCACCCTCAAGTGGGCGCAGGAAATGCGCGTCAGCCTTCCCGAGGCGCTCGCCAAGGTGACCTCCAGCCCGGCCGCGATCCTGGGCGTGCCTGCGGGGGAGCTTGCCGTGGGCCGGGATGCCGACCTGTGCGTCTTCGACCCGGACGCGCACGTCAAGATCACGCCCGAGTTCCTGAAGAGCCAGGGCAAGAACACGCCCTTCATCGGCTACGAGCTCCCCGGCCAAGTGCGCTACACCCTGGTCGGGGGAAAGGTCGTGTACGAGACCTAACTTCCCCCTGGAATCATGCGCGTGAGGTTATCGAGCAGGATGAGCAGGATCTGCGCGATCAGCAG
>Ga0137410_10001881_pt1 | contig 14364 bp, 8 predicted proteins | sample CZODoug1_16funga_FD_108878 | JGI IMG/M metagenome (GOLD analysis project Ga0137410, IMG submission 108878) | Vadose zone soil fungal communities from Angelo Coast Range Reserve, California, USA - CZODoug1_16fungal (Illumina Assembly) | ecosystem: Environmental > Terrestrial > Soil > Vadose zone... | reverse complement strand
GCTGGTTCTTCCGGATGAACTCCGCCATGCGCGCGACACCTTGCTCGATCGCGGCGTTGGAGGCCGCGTAGGAGAAACGGATGTGCTGGCCTTCGCCGGGCACGCGCGCGCCGAAGTGGATGTCGGCGAGCACCGCGACGCCGGCCTCGTTCAGCAGCCGTTTCCTGAACTCCTCGGAGTCCGGCGCGCCTACCATGCGGCAGGCCTCGGTCACGTTGGGCCAGGCGTAAAAGGCGCCTCCGGGAGTCTTGCAGAAAACGCCCGGCACCTTGTTCAGGAGCCCCACGATCAGGTCCCGACGCGCGAGGAAGGAGGCGCGCATCCGTTCCGCGTCGTCCTGCGGCCCGTTGATCGCCTCGACCGCTGCCCACTGGCTGATGTGCGAGGCGCAGGAATCGGTGTTGGTCACCCAGCGCACGAACTGCGGCGCCAGCGCCGGGTTCGAGGCAAAGCCGATCCGCCAGCCGGTCATCGCCCAGGTCTTGGAGGCACCGTCGGAGACGATGGTGCGCTCGACCATTCCGGGGAGCGAGGCGATCGAGCAGAACTCGCCTTCGTAACAGAGCCGCGAGTAGATCTCGTCCGCGTAGATCCAGATATCCGGATGGCGTCTGAGGATCGCCGCGATCGCCTCGAGATCCTTTTTCGCAAGGATCCCGCCGGTCGGGTTCTGCGGCGAATTGAGGATGAGGAGCCTGGTCTTCTTCGTGATCTTCGACTCGAGCTCGGCCGGATCGAAGGCGAAATTGCGCGCCTCGCGAAGGTGCAGCGGCACCGGCACCGCGCCGTTGGCCACGATCTGGGACTCGTAGATCGGGAAGCCCGGGTTCGGATAGATCACCTCGTCGCCCACGCCGTAGTCGGTCGTGGAGAGGATGGCGTAGGCGATGAAGGGCTTCGCCCCGCCGCCGATCACCACGTCCTCGGGCCGGATCGACAGCCCGCGCATCGCTCCCATGTAGCGGGCGGCGGCCTCGCGCAGCTCGGCGATGCCGGCCGAAGGCGTGTAGCCGTGCTTGCCCTCGTGCACGGCGCGCACCGCCGCGTCCTGGATATTGACCGGGGTGTGGAAGTCCGGCTGGCCGATGCAGAAGGAGATGAGGTCCTTCCCCTTGCGGGCGAGCTCGTTCACCTCTGCGAGGACCACGAAGGCGTTCTCCGTGCCGAGGTTCTCGGTGCGGCGGCTGATCTTGGGCATTGCGGCGACGTCAGGTGATCTTAAGGGACGCCATTTTATCCTAGCCGGAGACCCCTCCGGGGCACTATCATTTCGGCAGAGAGTTCGGAGAACATTGATGCTGGTCAACTGCGCCGCCTACCAGGAAGGAAAGAAACTCGCCGACATCCTGGTCGAGGACATCAAGAAATACCTCAGCCGGCCCGAGTGCTTCGTCTGGGTCGCGCTCAAGGATCCCGGACCCGGAGAGCTCGCCGCCCTGCAGAATGAATTCGACCTGCACGAGCTCGCGGTCGAGGACGCGCGCCACGGCCATCAGCGGCCCAAGATCGACGAGTACGGCGACTCCGTGTTCGCGGTGCTGCACAACGTCGCCGTCGCCGGAGGAGAGCTCAAGGTCGGAGAAGTCGATCTGTTCGTCGGCAAGAACTACGTGCTCTCGGTACGCAACCACGCCGAGCCGGGCTTCAAGGAAGTGCGCGCGCGCTGCGAGCGCGAGCCCGAATTGCTCAAGCACGGGGCGGGCTTCGTGTTCTACGCGCTGATCGACGCGGTCGTCGACCGTTATTTTCCGGTGCTCGACGCGATCGAGGACGAGTTCGAGAAGTTCGAGGAGCAGATCTTCTCCGGCAAGTCGCTGCGCGCCAACATCGAGGGGCTCTACTACGTAAGGCAGAAGCTGACCACGCTGCAGCACGCGGTGGTGCCCCTGCTCGAGGCGGTCGGCAAGCTGTATGGCGGCCGCGTCCCGCAAGTGTGCTCAGGGCTGCAGGACTACTACCGCGACGTCTACGACCACCTGGTTCGAATCAGCCAGACGATCAACAGCCAGCGCGACACGGTGACCACCGCGATCCAGGTGAATGTAGCCATGATCACCTTCGGCGAGACCGAAGTGACCAAGCGCCTCGCGGCCTGGGGCGCGCTCATCGCGGTGCCGACCTTCATCGCCAGCCTCTACGGCATGAACTTCAAGCACATGCCCGAGCTTGACTGGGCCTTCGGCTACCCGGTTGTGGTCGGCGCGATGGCGGTGATCAATATTCTTCTTTTCCGGCGCTTCCGCATGGCGGGCTGGCTGTAGCGGGCGCTGTCTTCAGGCGCCACGGGGGCTTTGCCGCTGCTTGCGGCGCGCCGCGTAGAGGGCGCGGAACGTTCTCCAGGATCTCGGCGCTGGGAAAAATCGGCCGCGCGTCCATTCCTCTCCGAAGGGCAGCCATCCGATCAGGCCGTCCCTCCCTCCGAGCAGGCGCAGGAAACGCGCGCCGGCCGCGCTCGCGAGCGCATACAGGCGCGGGTGTTGTGCCATCCACGACCACATCCGGATGGCCAGCATCTCCTTCCCCGGGCGCAAGCCGCGATCGACCTGCTGCTCGCGCAGCCCGCGCAACAACTCGGGGAGCGGGATCTTGACCGGGCACGCCACCGAGCACGCGCCGCATAGCGTCGCCGCCTGAGGCAGATCGAGGGCGTTCTCGAGCCCGAGGTAACTGGGCGTGAGCACCGAGCCCATCGGGCCCGGATAGACCCAGCCGTAGCTGTGTCCACCGACCGCCCTGTATACGGGGCAGTGGTTGATGCACGCCCCGCAGCGTATGCAGCGCAGCATCTCCTGCATCGCCCCGCCGACCAGGCCCGTGCGCCCCGCGTCGACGAGAATAAAATACATGTTCTCCGGCCCGTCGCGGTCGAGCGCGCCGCGCGGTCCCGTGAACAGGCTCACATAGTTGGAGATGGGCTGGCCCGTCGCCGAGCGCGTGAGCAGCCGCAATAGCGTCGAGAAATCTTCGAGCGTCGGGATCACCTTCTCGATACCGGTGAGGCACACGTGCACCCGCGGCAGCGTCGTCACCATGCGGCCGTTGCCTTCATTGGTGACGATCACGCCGGAGCCGCTTTCGGCGATCAGGAAATTGCCGCCCGAGAGGCCGAGGTCGGCCGAAAGGAAGTGCCCGCGCAGCACGTTGCGCGCCTCGCGCGTCATGAGCGGGATGTCGGTCTTGCGAGGCGTGCGATGGCGGGACTCGAACAGGTCCGCGACCTCGCTCATGTTCTTGTGCAGCGCCGGCGCGATGATATGCGAGGGCGGCTCGCCAGCGAGCTGCAGGATGTATTCGCCGAGGTCGGTCTCGACCGGCGTCACACCCGCCGCGTCGAGCGCCTCGTTCACACCGGCCTCCTCCGAAAGCATCGACTTCGACTTGATCGCCTTCTTCACGCCGTGGCGCCGGCAGACCTCGAGCAGCAGCTCGCAGGCCTCGTCCCGGGTCTCGGCGAACAGTACCGTCGCGCCCCGGCGCCCCGCTTCCGACTCGAAGCGCTCGATCCAGGCGTCCAGGTTTGACAGCGCCCGGTCGCGAATCACGGCGCCTTCCCCACGGAGCTTCTCGAAGAGCTCGGGCCCAAACTCCGCGACCGCCTTGGCGCGCAAGGCGGTGAAACCGGTCGAGTTGAATTTCTTCAGGTTCGACTGCAGCGTTTCGTTGCCGAGCGCGGTGGCCGCCCGCGGCTTGAAGTGCATCGACTGGACTTGCATCAGTCTTCTCCCGCAAGCACTTCGGCGACATGCAGCACGCGCGTCTTCGTGTCGCCGCGGCGGCGCAACCGACCCTCGATATTGAGCATGCAGCCGAGGTCGCCGAGAACGACAGCCTGAGCGCCGCTCGCCGCGATGTGGGCGCATTTGCGGTCGGCCATCTCCGCTGAGATCTCGCCGTACTTGATCGAAAAAGTTCCGCCGAAACCGCAGCAGGTTTCGCACTCCTCCATCTCGACCAGCTTCAGTCCCGATACCTTGGCGAGAAGCTGCCGCGGCGCCGCCTTCACACCCAGTTCCCTCAGGCCCGAGCACGAATCATGGTAGGTCACGGCAGCGTCGAAGCTCGCCGAGACCTTGGGGCGATGCGCGACCTTGGTCAGGAACTCGGTCAGCTCGTAGGTCCGCGCGCTCAGGCGCTCGGCCCTGGCCAGCATCCCGGGCTCGCCGGCGAACACCTCTGGAAAGTGCACCCGGATCATGCCGGCGCAGGAACCGGAGGGGACGACCACGTAGAGGCAGTCCTCGAATTCGGCGAAGAGCTTTTCGGCGAGCTCGCGTGCCGACCTGCGATCGCCGGAATTCCACCCCGGCTGGCCGCAGCAGGTCTGGGTCGCAGGAAACACGACTTCGCAGCCGGCGTCCTCGAGAAGCTTGAGCGCGGCAAAACCGATCGATGGCCGCATCAGATCGACCAGGCAGGTGACGAACAGGCCGACGCGCATCAAAAAATCATATCACGCGTTCAATCGCCGACCGCGCCGGCCATTCCGAACGTCGGTATAGAATTCCGTCGTTCGATATCGACCCGACCCATGGCCAAGGCTGAATCCAGGAACTCCATCCAGGTCATCCAGCGAATGACCAGGCTCCTGGAAGCACTCGCGCGGCACGCCCAACCCGCGGCGCTGAAGGCCTTGGCCCAGACGAGCGGTCTGCACCCTCGACCGCGCACCGCATCCTCGCTGCCCTCGTGAACGATCGCCTGGTCGAGCGCGCCGACCCGCGCAGCTATCGCCTCGGCATCCGGCTGCTCGAGCTGGGCAACCTGATGAAGGCGCGCATCAGCGTGCGCGAACACGCCCTGCCGTACATGCGCGAGCTCCACGCCGCGACCGGCGAGGCGGTCAATCTCTCGGTGCGACACGACGACGAAATCGTCTATGTCGAGCGCACTTCACCCGCAACACCCTCACCAGCGCGGGCGCGCTCGAGCGCGAGCTCGAGCGCATCCGGCGCAGCGGCTACGCGGTCGACAACGAAGAAGCCGAGCTCGGCGTGCGCTGTATCGGGGCGGGCGTGCGCGATGACAGCGGGACGATGGTCGCCGGGCTCTCGGTTTCCGCTCCCGCCGAGCGCATGAAGAACGCGTGGTCTTCGCTGGTGCGGAAGACCGCGGAGAATATTTCGCGGTCGATCGGTTACCGCGGCTAACCCAAGGTACCGGCCTCTACGCGGCCACCATGCCGTGCACGCTGAACAGCTGCTCCGGGTCGGTCCAGACTTTCTCGGGCGAGAATCCCGCGCGCTTGCCCAGCTCCTGGAATTCGGCGATCGAGTACTTGCAGGAAATTTCGGTGTGGATCGTCTCCCCTGGCGCGAAATCGAAGCGCTGCCCCGCGACGTGCACGATCTGGGCGTAAAGGCTCTCCAGATGCATTTCCACCCGCCCCAGGATCGGATCGTAGAATGCCTTGTGGCGGAAGCGGTTCGCCTGGAAATCCGCGCCGAGCTCTCGGTTGATCCGCTGCAGCAGATTGAGGTTGAATCGCGCGGTGATTCCCTTGGCGTCGGCGTAGGCCGCGTCCAGAGTCGCCTTGTCCTTCCTCAGGTCGACCCCGACCAGCAGCGCGCCACCCGCGCCCACCGCCCGGCGCGCCTGCTTCAGGAACTGTAGCGCTTCGGGCGGAGTGAAATTGCCGACGGTCGAACCCGGGAAGAACACTACCTTCCTGCGGATCGGCACGCCCGCGAACTCGGGCAAGGCGAGGGGTCGCGAGTAGTCGGCGCAGATGCCGACGACGTTCAGCCAGGGAAAGCGGCTCGCAAGCTCGTTCGAGGAAACGCGCAGCGTGTCCATCGCGATGTCGATGGGAACGTACAGCCGTGTCTGCAGCGCCTGGATCAGGATGCGCGTCTTCGCCTGGACGCCGCTGCCGAATTCGATCAGCTCGGCATCGGGTCCGACGAACTGCACGATGTCTGCGATGTTGCCGCGGAGGATCGCCGTCTCGGTGCGTGTCAGATAGTACTCGGGCAGCTCGCAGATCGCCTCGAACAGACGGCATCCTTCTTCGTCGTAAAAGTACTTCGGAGGAATACTCTTCTGGGGCAGTCCGAGTCCGGCGAGCACGTCCTCGCGAAGCCGCTGCGCGCGAGGCAGGAAGGTGTAGAAACGGACCAGCCCCGGCGCCAGAGGCTGGGGAGTCGGCTCGGCCTTCATGCCGAGGACCGGAATCTAGCCCGGCTGGTCGTCGGTTCCGGGGAGCGCGGCGAAATCGCCGGACGTCGGCAAAGCTGCGGAAGTTCGGTGCGCGGGATGGCCGGACGCGAACTCCAGCCACTGACGTATGCGGGTCGCGTCGCCGACACGAGTGTATTTGCCCCAGGAGTCAAGCAACACGATGATAATGGAACGTCCGGTCAGCGTCACCTGCATGACGAGGCAGCGCCCGGCCTCGGCGATGTACCCGGTCTTCGACAGGCCGATGTCCCAGTGGGAGCTGCGCGTCAGGTTGTTGGTGTTGCCGAAACGCATCAAGCGGCGACCGACTTTCACCTGGTACGAGGTCGAGGTGGTGAAGTCCCGGATCTTCGGATAGGCGTGCGCAGCCTGAACCAGCTTTGCCAGATCCTGCGCCGTGGACACGTTGCGTCCCGAGAGCCCGGTGCCGTCCTCGAACCGCGTGCCCGACATCCCCAGGAGCTGCGCCTTCAGGTTCATCGCGAGCACGCACGAATCCCTTCCGCCCGGATAGGAGTTCGCGATCGCCGATGCGGCGCGGTTCTCCGAGGCCATCAGGGCGAGATGCAGCATCTCGTCGCGCGTGAGGGTCGTGCCGACCTGCAGGCGCGAATGGGACCCACGCAGCCTGTCGACGTCGGCCTTGGCGACCGTGACCGGCTCGTCGGCGTCGAGCTCGGCGTCGAGCGTGACGATCGCGGTCATCAGCTTGGTGAGCGAAGCGATCGGCAGCTTCGACTCGGCGTTCTTGCCCAGCAGGATCTCGCCCGACTCCTGGTCGATGACCAGCGCCGCCTGCGACTTCAGCGAAGGCTGGCGCAGCTCGCGAGCGAGAGCCGGCGCCGAGACGAGCGCCAGCACAACCAGGGACGCAAATAGAACTCGCACCCTCCCTCCAAGCTTCTTGTTTGGCCGGCCAGTTTAGCTTTGGGATATGCAATTTGCAACGAAAATAAAGAGATACGCGGAACACTTCACGCGACCTCATGAAAAAGGGGGTGCTCGCCGGAGCGTCGGACCGCAGCTCAGGCGGCCACGTGCTCGGCTTCTTCCTGCTGCTGCAGCGCCCACATCTGGGCATAGGCGCCATCGCGTTCCAGAAGCTCTCTGTGGGTCCCACGCTCCACGATACGTCCTTGATCCAGAACGAGAATCTGGTCCGCATCCATCACGGTGGAGAGCCGGTGAGCGATCACCAGCGTGGTGTGCCCGCGCGCGATGCGATCCAGCTCCGCCTGGATGCCCTTCTCGGTTTCCGAATCGAGCGCGGAAGTGGCTTCGTCGAAAATGAGAATGCTCGGGTTCTTGAGTATCGCGCGGGCGATCGCGACGCGCTGCTTCTCGCCGCCCGAGAGCTTCAGCCCCCTCTCGCCGACGCGCGACTCGTACCGATCCGGAAGGCTTTCGACGAATTCGTGAATGTGCGCCGCCTTTGCCGCTTCGATGACCTGGGCGAGCGAGGCCTCGGGCCGGCCGTAGTGGACGTTGTAGAGGATGGTGTCGTTGAAGAGCACCGTGTCTTGCGGCACGATCCCGATGGCGGCGCGCAACGACGACTGCATCACGCCGCGGATGTCAGCGCCGTTGATGACGATGCGGCCGGAGTTCACGTCGTAGAAGCGGAACAAGAGACGCGCCAGGGTGGATTTCCCCGAGCCGCTCGCGCCCACCACGGCGACCTTGCTTCCGGTCGGGATCTCGAAGGACACGTCGAACAGGATCTGGCGCCGCGGCTCGTAGCTGAAATCGACGCGCTCGAAGCGCACCGTTGCACCGCTTTTCCCAAGAGGCAGAGGCACCGCATCGGGGCGGTCCTGTATCTCCCGGTCCTGGGTGAGCAGGCGGAACATGCGGTCCATGTCGATGAGCGCCTGCTTGATCTCGCGGTACACCATGCCGAGGAAGTTGAGCGGGATGTAGAGCTGGATCAAAAGGCCGTTGACCAGCACCAGGTCACCGAGCGTCAGGGTCTTTCCCACAACGCCTTGGGCGGCGAGGATCATGAGCAGCGTCACCGCGACGGCGATGATGCAGCTCTGCCCGATGTTGAGCAGCCCGAGCGAGGCCTCGTTCTTCACTGCCGCGGATTCGTATTTCTGCAGGTTCTCGTCGTAGCGTCGCGCCTCGTACTCCTCGTTGTTGAAGTACTTCACTGTCTCGTAGTTGAGCAGGCTGTCGATCGCGCGCGTGTTGGCCTTTGAGTCCAGCTCGTTTGCATGGCGGCGGATATCCATTCGCCACTCGGTGACCGACACGGTGAAAGTGATGTAAACGGCCACCGCGGTGAAAGTCACAGCCGCGAAGCGCCAGTCGAACTTCGCGAGGAGAATCGCCGCCACCAGGCCGAATTCCAGGACGACCGGAATGATCGAGAACAGCATGTAGGTCAGCAGCGTCGAGATGCCGCGGGTGCCGCGCTCGATGTCGCGCGACACGCCTCCGGTATGGCGCTCCAGATGAAAGCGCAGCGACAGGCTGTGCATGTGGCGAAAGACCGTGAGCGCGACGCGCCGGATGGCGCGCTGCGCGACGCGCACGAACACGATGTCGCGGAGCTCCGCGAACAGCGTCGTCGAGAACCTGAGAATTCCGTAGGCCGCGAGCAGGGCGAGCGGCACCACCAGGGCCGCCGTGCGCACATCGAGCGAATCGACCACTTCCTTGAGGATGAGCGGCACCGCGACGTTGGCAAGCTTGGCCCCGATCAGGAACGCGAGGGCAATCACCACCCGCGTCCGGAATTCCCAGAGATAAGGAACCAGCATGCCGACCGCGCGCCACTCGCCGGGCGTCTTCGACGCCGCGGGCTTCGCCGGCGCGGCGGGCGGTGCGAAGCCGCGGTGATCGTGAGCCATGGAACGATGTTACATGGGGGCGGCCGGGGCCGGGGCAAGTGCGGCGTCTCCCGCCCCTGCCTTCAGACGGAGGGGGTATCATCCGTCATTGCTCTGAAGCCCAGCAAATTCGGAGGGCCCATGGATTTCTTTGCCATTCTCGCGGCAGTGCTCGTTGCCTGCGGGGTCGTTCTGACCGTCGCACCCCTGCGTCGTCTCCTCATCTCACGCCTTCTCCTTCGCTGGTACCGCGGACAGCTTCCTGCCATGTCCCAGACCGAGCGGGAAGCGATCGACGCCGGCACGGTGTGGTGGGACGGAGATCTGTTTTCCGGGCGCCCGGACTGGAACAAGCTGCTCGCCGTGCCGCGGCCCAGCCTTACCGCCGAGGAACAGTCCTTCCTCGACAACGAAACCGAACAGCTGTGCGCGATGGTGAACGACTGGGAGACGACCCAGATCTATCAGGACCTGCCGCCGCAGGCCTGGCAGTTCATCAAGGACAAGGGGTTTCTCGGGATGATCATCCCGAAGCGATACGGCGGAAGAGAGTTTTCCGCGACCATGCATTCGCAGGTGATCCAGAAGCTCGCGTCGCGCTGCGGCGTGGCGGCGGTGCACGTGATGGTGCCCAATTCGCTGGGACCGGCCGAGCTGCTGCTGCACTACGGCACCGAGGAACAGAAGAACCATTATCTGCCGCGGCTCGCGAAAGGCCTCGAGATTCCCTGTTTCGGGCTCACCAACCCTCACGCCGGCTCGGACGCCGCGGCGATCCCCGACTTCGGCGTGGTCTGCAAAGGCACCTGGGAAGGCAAAGAAATCCTCGGCATGCGCGTCACCTGGGAGAAGCGCTACATCACGCTCGGGCCGATCTCGACCCTGCTGGGCCTCGCAATCCGCCTGCGCGACCCGGATCACCTGCTTGGCGCTCAGTTTGGTGGCAAGGACGACATCGGCATCACCTGCGCGCTGGTCCCGGCCCATACGCCCGGCGTCAACATCGGCCGGCGCCACAATCCGCTGAACGCCGTGTTCCAGAACGGCCCGAACTGGGGCAAGGACGTGTTCATGCCCCTTGACTGGATCATCGGCGGGCCGAAGATGGCGGGCCAAGGCTGGCGCATGCTGATGGAGTGCCTCGCCGCAGGCCGCTCGATCTCGCTGCCCTCCTCCGGCTGCGGCTACGCCAAGCTCGCCGTGCGCGCGACGGGCGCGTACGCGCGCGTGCGCAGCCAATTCAAGACGGCGATCGGAAAATTCGAGGGCATCGAGGAACCGCTCGCCCGGATCGGCGCGAACCTCTACACCATGGACGCGGCGCGCGCGATGACGGCCGGAGCTGTCGACCTCGGCGAAAAGCCCTCGGTCATCTCGGCGATCGTCAAGTATCACCTCACCGAGCGAGGCCGGATCGTGGTCAACGACGCGATGGACATTCTCGGCGGCAAGGGCATCTGCCTCGGACCGAACAATTTCATGGGACGCTCCTACCAGCAGTTGCCGATCGCGATCACGGTCGAGGGCGCCAATATCCTCACGCGCAACCTCATCGTCTTCGGGCAGGGCGCGATCCGCTGCCATCCGTACGTGCTGAAGGAGATGCACGCCGCGCGCGATGGCGACCTGGCCGCGTTCGACCGCGCCTTGTTCGGCCACATGCGCCACGTCATCGCGAACGGGGTGCGCGCCTTCGTCATGGCGCTTAGCGGATCGCGTTTCGTTTCGATTCCATCCGCCGCGGCACCGCAGGTCCGTCGCTACTATCAGCACCTGACCAGGATGTCGTCGGCGCTCGCCTATGCCGCGGACATCTCGATGCTCGCGCTCGGCGGATCGCTCAAGCGCCGGGAGAGAATTTCCGCCCGCCTGGGCGACGTTCTTTCCATGCTCTATCTCGCCTCGGCGACGCTCAAGCGCTTCGAGGACGAAGGCCGGCAGGAAGCCGATCTTCCGCTCGTGCACTGGTCCCTTCAGGACGCGCTCACCCGCGCCGCCGAAGCCCTGCACGGTGTGCTCGCGAACTACCCGGCGCGCTGGATCGGAGCGCTCCTGCGCCTGGTGATCTTCCCGCTTGGCCGACACTTCTCGCCGGCGACCGACGCGCTCGGACACGAGGTCGCGCGCCTGCTCATCGCGCCCTCGGCCGTCCGCGACCGGCTGTGCGCGGGTATGTATCTGCCTGAAACCGAAAGCGATCCGATGGGGTGTCTCGAGGCCGCTCTCGACGCGACCATCAAGGCCGAGGCGGTCGACGCCAGGATCCGCGCCGCGCAAAAATCCGGCGCGATTCGCGGAGCGGGACCCGAGGAGCTTGCGCAGGCGGCCCTCGCCGCGAAGGTCATCGGCGCAGAGGACATGTCGCTGCTCAAGCGCGCCGCGCAGCTGCGCGACGAGGTCATCCGCGTCGACCACTTCCCGCAGGACCTCGGACGAGCCGAAGCCTTGCGGCCGGCGCAGCCGCAACGCGCCGCCGCCTAGCCGGAAAATTCTGCGGCAGGGTCTTCCTGCCATCGGAGACGCTGGTGTCCAAAGCCATCTACATCGTCGACGGGACGCGCACTCCGTTCCTGAAATCGCGCAACCGGCCCGGCCCTTTCTCGGCGAGCGATCTGGCGACCGCGGCCGGCAAGTCGCTGCTGATCCGCCAGGGGTTTGCGCCGGACGAGCTCGACGAGGTGATCCTCGGCTGCGCCGCGCCCTCCGTGGACGAGGTCAACATCGGGCGAGTCGCCGCGCTGCGCATGGGCTGCGGACAGAAAGTCCCCGGCTGGACCGTGATGCGCAACTGCGCCTCGGGAATGCAGGCGCTCGATTCGGCGATCGCGAACATGCTCTCGGGCCGGTCGAACCTGGTGCTCGCGGGTGGCGTCGACGCCCTCTCGCGCGTCCCGCTTCTCTATTCGGACCTGATGGTCGTGTGGTTCTCGAACTTCATGGCGGCGAAGTCGACGCTCGCCAAAGCCGCGATGTTCCTGAAGCTCAAGCCGGCGCAGCTGTTCGCGCCGGTCATCGGCCTCATGAAGGGATTGACCGATCCCTACGTGGGCCTGCTCATGGGGCAGACCGCCGAGAACCTCGCCCACCGCTTCGGCATCGTCCGAAGGCAGATGGACGAGTTCGCCGCAGGCAGCCACGCGCGCGTCCTCCGCGCCCAGAAAAGCGGAGTCTTCAGCGACGCCCACGACGGCATGGCCCCCGAAATCGCCCCGATCTACGACGAGCGGGGCGAGTTGTTCAAGGACGACGACGGCGTGCGCGAGGACTCCACGGTCGAGAACCTCGCCAAGCTCAGGCCGTTTTTCGACCGCAAGTACGGCAATGTCACCGCCGGAAATTCCTCGCAGATCACCGACGGCGCGGCGTGGCTGGTACTCGCCACCGACGAAGCGGTGAAGCGCCATGACCTGAAGCCTCTCGGGCGCATCGTCGACTCGCAGTGGGCGGGACTCGACCCGGCCCAGATGGGGCTCGGGCCGGTGCACGCCTCCACGCCGATTCTCAAACGCCATGGCCTGAAGCTCAACGACCTCGACGCGTGGGAGATCAATGAGGCGTTCGCGGCCCAGGTCCTCGGCTGCCTCGCCGCGTGGAAGGAAGACCGGTATTGCCGCGAGGAGCTGGGGCTCGACCGCGCGATGGGCGAGCTCGACCCGGAAAAGCTCAACGTAGACGGCGGGGCGATTGCGCTCGGCCATCCGGTGGGAGCCTCGGGCGCGCGCATCGTGCTGCATCTGCTCCACGCGCTGAAGCGCGCGAAGGGGAAGCGCGGGATCGCCTCGATCTGCATCGGCGGCGGGCTGGGCGGCGCGATGCTCCTCGAAGCGCTCTAGGGGTCATGGCAGGCGACTACCGACACTGGAAGCAGGAGACCGACGGCGACAGGCTGGTCTGGCTGTCGTTCGACAAGGCCGGCTCCTCGACCAATGTCCTGTCCGCCGACGTGATGGCGGAGCTCGACCGGGTTCTCGACGAACTGGCCGCGCAAAAACCCGCAGGGCTCATCATTCGCTCGGCGAAGGAATCGGGATTCATCGCCGGTGCCGACGTCGAGGAGTTCACCCGGATCAAGGACGCCGACGACGCCATGCGCATGGTCAGGCGCGGCTGGGACCTGTACAAAAAGCTCGCTGCCCTGCCCTTCCCGACGCTCGCGCTGATAAACGGCTTCTGCATGGGCGGGGGCCTCGAGCTCGCGCTCGCCTGCCGCTACCGCATCGCGGTGGACCAGCCCGGAACACGCTTGGCGCTCCCCGAGGTGATGCTCGGCATCCTGCCCGGCTGGGGCGGGGTGATGCGGCTGCCGCGCCTCGTCGGTCCCACCGCGGCGCTCGACATGCTGCTCACCGGCCGCGCGGTGGATGCGCGCCGCGCCGGGCGCATGGGCCTGGTGGACGCCGCCGTGCCGCCGCGCATCCAGGAGAACAGCGCGCGCATGATGGTGCTCGAGGCGCCGCGCCCGCGGAGGCTGCCCCTGATGCAGCGGTTCATGGGTTCCACCTTGATGCGGCCGATCGTCGCGGCCATGGCGAGGAAGCAGGTCGCCGCGCGGGCTTCGCCCGATCACTACCCGGCCCCTTACGCGATCATCGAGCTGTGGCGCAGGTACGACGGCGATCCGTTCGCGCCGCGGCCCGAGGACCCGGCGTCGGTCATCGGACTGGTCGAAGGCGACACTGCGCGCAACCTCATCCGCATCTTCTTCCTCCAGGAGCGCTTGAAATCGCTCTCGAAGGACAGCGACTTCAAGGCGGCGCGGGTCCACGTCGTCGGCGCGGGCGTCATGGGTGGAGATATTGCGGCGTGGTGCGCCATGCGCGGCCTGACGGTGACGCTGCAGGACCAGTCGGCCGAGCGCCTCGCGCCGGCGATGAAGCGCGCCGCCGACCTGTTCAAGCGCCGGCTGCGCGACAAACCCCGCATCCGCGACGCGCTCGACCGCCTGATCCCCGACGTCGCCGGAGACGGGGCGCGGCGCGCCGACGTCATCATCGAAGCAATCTTCGAGAACCTGCAGGCCAAGCGCGAGTTGTTCGCGAAGCTCGAGGCCCAGGCGAAGCCCGGCGCGATCCTCGCTTCGAACACTTCGAGCCTGAAGCTCGCCGACATCGGCGCACAATTCAGGAACCCGTCGCGCCTTGTCGGGATTCATTTTTTCAATCCCGTGCCGCAGCTGCAGCTCGTGGAAGTGGTCACGGGAGCGAACACCGACGCGGGGGTCGCGAAGAAGGCCGCGGCCTTCGTGCGCCAGATCGACAAGCTGCCGCTGCCGGTGAAGGATTCTCCGGGCTTTCTCGTGAACCGGGTTCTCGGGCCTTACATGGACCAGGCGCTGCGCATGGTCGACGAAGGC
>Ga0137410_10001880_pt1 | contig 14369 bp, 17 predicted proteins | sample CZODoug1_16funga_FD_108878 | JGI IMG/M metagenome (GOLD analysis project Ga0137410, IMG submission 108878) | Vadose zone soil fungal communities from Angelo Coast Range Reserve, California, USA - CZODoug1_16fungal (Illumina Assembly) | ecosystem: Environmental > Terrestrial > Soil > Vadose zone... | reverse complement strand
TGTTCGATTCAGTGCGTGTGTTTGTGGCCAACGTCTTCCGGGTAATGAGCCACCTCATGGCTTGAGCGCCCGTGCGTTCGCGCCACGCGTTACATTGCTCCTGTTTGGCTCGAGCGCTCCACTGTGAGCTGAGGAGAAATTGCCCATGACGACCGGCGATATCGCTTCAAAAGTCGGCGCCGCGATCCTCGATTTTCTCGGCGACGTGCCCAAGTCGACGACGGCACCCAGCGTCGTCCCGCAGCAGGCGGCGCGCGGCGTCGCCAACGCTGCAGCGGCGAAAGCAGCCGTAGCGGCCGGCTCGCTGGCCCTGCCGGTCGGGCCGATCGGGTGGCTCACCATCCTTCCGGAACTGGTCGCGGTGTGGCGGATCCAGGCGCGCATGGTCGCCGATATCGCTGCGCTCTACGACAAGAAGGCGTCGCTGACCCGCGAACACATGCTTTACTGCCTGTTCAAGCACAGCGCCGCGCAGGCGGTGCGCGACCTGGTTGCCCGGGTCGGCGAGCGCCTGCTGGTCAGGAGCACGTCGCTGGCAGTGCTGCAATCGATCGCGCGTGCGATCGGCGTGGAGATGACCCAGCGCGCGATCACCAAGGGCCTGGCGCGCTGGGTGCCGATCGCCGGCGCGGTGGGCGTCGGCGCGTACGCGTACTACGACACGGCGCGGGTTGCGATGACCGCGATGGAATTGTTCGCGCAGGACATCGTGGTCGAGCCCGAGCAGCGTGAAATGGCTCGGCCTTGAGCGGGGAGAAGAAAATGGCGGGTCGGTTGTGGGGGTGCTTGCTGATCGCAGTCGTGCTGGCGGGCTGCGGCAAGCAGGAACCGGCGCCCGATCCGCTCAAGGCGCAAAGAAACGCAATTCAGAAGGCCAAGGGCGTCGATGACGTCGTGGGCGCCGGGGCCGCAAAAACACGCGAGCAGATCGACAACGCGGAGACGAAGTAACCCTGCACATGCGAGGCCGCACGCGGATACTGCTCCTGGTTGCGGCCGGTCTCACGCTGACGATCTATGCCGTGGCAGCGTTTGTATTCTCGTTGCCCCAATTCGGCGGGGAACTGACCGGCGACCGCCTGACCCGTGCCCGCGCCAATCCGCAGTATCGTGATGGCGCCTTCGTCAATCCGCGGCCACCTGCCACCTATCAGGCGGCCGACGTGTGGAACATGATCAAGGGTCAGTTTTTTGGTGATGAAGTCCGCGTTCCGCCCGCGCCGATCCCGGTGGTCGCGGTTGATCCTGAGTCCCTGAAGAGCGCGCCGGCCGCGGGACTGCGCGCGTTCTGGATTGGGCACGCCAGTGTTTACGTCGAGATCGATGGCGTGCGCGTTCTGATCGATCCGGTCTTCTCCGACTACGCGTCGCCATTCGAGGTCGGTCCGAAGCGGTTCCATCCGCCGCCGATCGCGCTCACCGACCTGCCGGCGCTCGACGCCGTGCTCATCACGCACGATCACTTCGATCATCTGGACATGCGCACGATCCAGTATCTGGCCCGCAACGGCGCGCGGTTTTTCGTGCCGCTGGGAGTCGGCGCGCATCTCGAAAGGTGGGACGTCGCGCGCGACCGCATCACCGAACTGGAGTGGTGGCAGGAACAATCGGTCGGCGGCGTGCGGATCGTCTCTACGCCCTCGCGCCATTACTCGGGCCGCAGGCTCACGGATCGCAACGCCACGTTGTGGACGTCGTGGTCGGTGCTGGGGCCGCGCCATCGTATCTACGTGAGCGGCGATACCGGTTACTCGGATCACTTCCGTTCGATCGGTGGACGTTTCGGTCCGTTCGATCTCAGCATCATCAAGATTGGCGCGTATGGACCGGGTGCACCTTGGCTGGACATCCACATGAGCGCCGAGGATGCGGTGCGCGCGCATCGCGACGTCGGCGCGCGTCGCATGCTCCCTGCGCATTGGGGGACCTTCAATCTCGCTTTTCACGATTGGGACGAACCGATCAAGCGCACCGTCGCGGCGGCGCACTCGAGCAACGTGGATCTGCTCACTCCGCGCATCGGTGAGATCATCGATGTGGACAAGGAATTTGTTTCGAGCGCCTGGTGGGAGACGGTGCACTGATGCGAAGCAGCCTGGCTCTGCTCGGACTGGTGGCGATGACGGCGTGCCAGAGTGCACCGCCTGCGCCGGCGCGCGCCGATCCGGCCTCGGACGCACCCGAGCCGGCAACGTCGCGTATCGCATCGTTCAGGCAAGCCGATACGTACGCGAACGCGCTGCTGGCCTGGCGCACTGCGGAGGACGTCAACGCGTGGATCGGCGCCCGTTTCACCTACGACTTCGATCGAGCGATGCGCCTGTCCGAAACACAACGCGCCCGGAGCGGGCAGCTGGCGATCCATACGCCGTCGGCGTTCTTCGTTGCGCCGGCCGGTGTGTGCATCGATCTGGCGCGTTTTGCGGTCGAAACGCTGCGACACATCGCGCCGGACCTGGAGACAAGGTACCTGATGATCGAGTTCGCGCCCGTGACGATCGGCGGCAACACCTTGCGCCTGCACTGGGTGGCGGCGTTTGTCCGCGACGGCAGCTACTACGTCTTCGCCGACTCGAAGCGCCCGGGTCATCTCGCCGGACCGTATGACACGCCTGCACAGTTCATCGACGAGTACGCGCAGTATCGTGGCGGGCCGATCGTCGCGTGGCACGAAGTCGAGTCTTACCAGCGCAAGCAGCGCACGTTGCGGCAGAAAACGAAAGCGCCAGGTTGAAAGCCCCCGAAGCAACGATCCGGCACGCAGCGATCGAGGACCTCGAGTCGCTCGCCAGTCTGGCTGCGAGCACGTTCCGGGATACCTATCGCGCCATCGACGACCCGGACGAGATCGAAGACTACGTCGCAATCCACTTCACGGTCGCTCAGATCGGCGCTTTCCTGCGTGATGCTTCTTCGACGTTGCTGGTCGTACTGGCTGCAGAGGAATACGCTGGTTACGCCCATCTGAAGAAGTCCGTTCCGCCCCCTTGCGTGCGGGGACCGGCACCGATAGAACTGGCCAGGTTCTACTTGCGCCAGGATGCGATGGGCCGTGGCTACGGCGCGGCACTGCTGCGAGCGGTGCGGGCGGAGGCGGCAAGGCTGAACGCTGCGACGATCTGGCTCGGCGTGGATGCGCGCAATCATCGGGCGCGTGAGTTCTGTCGCCGTTGGGGCTTCAGCGAGGTTGGCGCGCAGACGTTCGTTTTCGGTGGGCGTAGTCACGCCGATCCGGTTCTGTCTGGTCCGGTGTCGCACACGACCTGACCTTTGTCTGGCCATGCCCCTCGTTCTGTCCGAAGCCGATTTTCGAGTTCGGGCGATCGGGCAGGGTGTACACGCGGGCGCAGGCAATCCGGGCGGTTGCCGAACCGATCGAGCATGCGCGGCGCAGCTCAATCTGGTCGCGCACCGGCGATGGCTGGGTGATGCGCTTTCACCAGGGCACGCTGTACGTGCCCTGAGCCTCAGCGGCCGAAGTGATTCCACAGGTAGAGCAGGATCAGCGCGCCGATGATCGACATGACGATGCCTGCGGGGTGGACGAAGGCACCGTCGGCCGGCTTGCTGAACAGACGTGCGATGAAGCCGCCGACGAAGGAACCGGCGACGCCAAGAACACCGGTCATCAATATGCCGAGGTTTTCCGCCCCGGGCATGATGAAGCGCGCGATCGCTCCCACGACGATCCCGACGATGAACATCCAGATGATGTGAAGCATGGCGAGCCTCCTTTGCCGGCGGGTTTCGGTGGTGCGATGCGGCTTCGACCTGAGGCGAGCGGCAGCGCTGCGACTGATTTGACCACAAAAGCCTTACAAGAAACTGTGCTCAGATGAGCACCGCCCTCGCGCTTGCAGCGGCGGGTTCCTCTTGTTTCGGTAGCGCGCTTGTCACCAGGAGCGGATTGCTTCGCAAGCGCCCGCCGCATGTGTGGCGGTTGCGCTTGGTATGGCGCATCTTGCCTGGAAGCCGGGCGCTACGGCGCTTATCGTGTGGCCCGCCGTTTCGTCTGACCACCCACATGCCCCTTCCAGCACAGCTTCCCGTTGTATCGCAACGCCTGACCATCCGGCCGATCGTCGACGACGATCTGCCCGACCTGCTGCTGATCAACGGCGATCCGGAGGTCACGCGTTTTCTTCCATACCCGACCTGGTTGTCGCTGGATGATGGGCGGGCCTGGCTCAAGCGCATGCAGGCGCTGGCCGAGGGCGGCACCGGCCAGCAATTCGTCCTGGTGTTGAACACGACGTCGAGGATCGCCGGGACCTTGCTGCTTTTCAGGTTCGAAGAGTCAAGCGCGCGCGCCGAGCTGGGTTATGTGCTTGGCCGCGAACACTGGGGACAGGGCCTGATGCGCGAGGCGATCACGTCGTTCTGCACCTATGCGTTCTCGCACCTGGCGTTGCGCCGGCTGGAGGCGGAGGTCAATCCGGCGAATGCCGCCTCGGCACAACTCCTGATCGATGTCGGTTTCACGCAGGAAGGCCTCCTGCGCAAACGCTGGGTTGCGAAAGATGGCGCATACGACACAAACTTCTTCGGCCTGTTGGCAGAGGAGTGGCCCCGCCAATGAAGGAAAAAAACCCGGCGCGAAACATCGGAGGCGCATACGCGGCGACGGCCCTGAGCGATTCGGGATCCGCACAGAGTTATTGGTTGCGATACAGCGCTGCCGGTCTGGTTGGCTTTGGTGTTGGACCACCTGCGCGGTGGTTTTCCGCACATCAGATTCGAGGTCGAATCGGCCTGGTCGTGCGGCAAGCTTGTCGATGCATGAGCGTCTTCTTCCGCGGACTGATGGCCTGGAAGTGATTCATTCAATTGGTACGCCGGGCACCGAGTACGTCATCGACCCTGACACCTTGCGAGGAAAGCCGGTAGATGCATCCGCCATGGCCGCGTACGCCACCAGGCGCGAGCACGAGGTCTTCAGCATGGCCGACACCGGCAAGGCAACCGTCATCGCAAGCGAAACCGCGATGCTCTTTGTCATGCTTGGAGAACTCGACCGCGCGCAACGTCTGATCGACTTCGCGCTCGAGCGCCAGGCGCCGGAAGTCGATCCGCGCGCGCGAGCTATTACCGAAATTCGCGCCGGGCAGGTGCTCCAAACACAGAGATGTCTGATCGACGCGCGCGAGCACATGCAAGCGGTCGTCCAACGGTGCCGCGATGATGTTGCTCTTGCGACCTTGCTCGACTTTGCCTTGCAGCATCTCGGCAAGATCCGCTTCGATGAGGGCGCTTACGCCGAAGCGCAGGCCTGCCTCGGCGAAGCGCTCGCATTGCGCGAGCGCAAGGGCAACCCTGAACTGATCGCATCCACCCGGCAGGCGATCAACGCGGTGTATCGCCGTTGTTGCGCGGACGCCGGTTGACTTTGTCTGGTTATCCGGCCCGGGTGAGAATCGCGCGTAACTGTCGGAGCTGGTGAAGACAGGCATCACCCCTTGCCGGAGACCGGCGCCCGCGATTTCATCAGGAGAATTTCATGCTGAAGGAAATGGTCACCACAGCGCTCGTGTTACCCGGCTACAAGGTGGTTCGCAACCTGGGTGTCGTGCGCGGCATCACGGTGCGATCGCGCTCGATCGTGGGCAATTTTTTCGGCGCCCTGCAGTCCCTCTTCGGCGGCAACATCACGATCTACACCAACCTGTGCGAGCGGGCACGCTCGGACACGTATGAGCTGATGTGCGACCACGCCGATCAACAAGGTGCGAACGCGATCATCTCGATGCGTTACGACGCGACTGAGCTGATGGCCGGCCTTACCGAGGTGCTGTGTTACGGCACCGCCGTGATCGTTGAACGGGAGACTGCTGCTCGATGACCACTCCCTTGACGTCCCTGAGCCGTTCATGAAAAACGCCTCCCGCACCTATCAACCGCAAGGATCCGCGCGGCAGTTCCGTCTTGCCGGAACACCGCTCGCATCGTTTCGCCGGCGCGCGACCGCCATCGTCATCGATGGTCTGTTGATCGGCATCGTGCTGCTGCTGATCGGCGGTTCGACGTCCGGAGAGCTCGCCGGCGGAAAGGTGAGCGTTTCGTTCGAGTTGGGCGGATTGGTGGGCGTGCTGATCGCGGTGCTGTATTTCGGCCTTGCCACGTTCTTCGGTCGTGGGCGCACGATCGGCAAGCGGATCTGCGGCATTCGCGTGGTTTCGCTGGTGCACGAACACCTCACGCTGTGGCACTGCATCGAACGCACGTTGGGATATTCGGCCTCGTCGATCGAAGGAGGGTTCGGATTTCTGCAGTACTTCAAGCACGCAAACTGCCAGACCGTGCACGACCGCATCGCCGAAACGATCGTCGTCAGGGGTTGACCCGGGCGTCGAGGCACGGCACTTCGATAGTGCTCAACCGGTGATATGCGCTCCCCGCCTGAACCCGCACATCATTTGCCCAGGCCCATGCGTTTGGCCACGTCGGTGTAGATCTTCACGCGCTCTTTCATGAACGCGTCCATCTGATCGACGCCGACGTTCACCAGCTCGAAGCCGCTCTTGTCGGCGAGTTCTTTCATCTCCGGGTCGGCGTTCAGTTGCGCCCACAGGTCGGACATGCGCTTGCGCGCCTCGGGCGGCGTCGACTTCGGCATGCCGATGCCACGGAAGGCACCGTCGACCCAATCGATGCCGAGTTCGCGAAAGGTCGGCACGTCGGGCAGCAGCGGATGGCGTTTGTCCATCGCCACCGCGAGCGCCCGCACCCTGCCCTTGTTGTTTACCGCAAACGCCGTGTACGACATCGCCCCGTCGATATGGCCGCCGAGCACGGCGGTCACCATGTCGCCGGTACCCTTGTACGGAACGTAGGTGGTCTTCACGCCGAAGGCACCATTCAACCGCTCGTGCGCGGCGTGGTTGGCCGAGTTCAATCCCGAGCCGCCGAGCGAAAGTTTGCCGGGGCCGTCCTTTGCCGCCTTGACGAACTCCTGGAATGACTTGAGCGGACTCGACTCGCGCACCACCAGCGCATCAGGCGTGTAGTGAAACCAGTACACCGGCATGATGTCGTCGGTCCTGTACTGCACCTGGCCTTCGAGCGGCTGCAACACGATGTGCGGCAGGTTGACGCCCACGACGTTGAGCCCGTCATTGGGCAACGAATTGAGCTGTGCCCACATCAAGCCACCGCCGGCGCCCGGCTTGTACTGGATGATCATGTCGATCGCCGGGCATTTTTTCTTCAGCACGATCTGTTGATGGCGCGCCGCCAGATCCGATTCGCCACCCGGCGGAAACGCCTGCCAGTAGAGGAGGTTCTTGTCGGGACACGCCTGTGCAAACGCCGTCGATGCGGCACCAAGAGCCAACGCAACCAGCCAGCGTTTCATCAACGTGTCTCCTCGATTCTTGTTCTCTCGTCCACTTGTCTGGTTCCCTGGGAGGGTCAGGTGAGGGCGCAAGCGGTAGGGCCGCGAGTTTACGTGCCGGTGTCTACCTCCCGCCGAACACCCCCGCGTCGCGCAGGAACTGCACACACAACGCCGTCAACGGCGTTCCCTTGCGCTCACAATACGGATGGCCGCCTGGTCCGCCCGTCCACACGTGGCCGAGTCCGCGAACCAGAATACTGCGCAGCACCGTCCCGGCTTGCGTGCGAAAGTCGGTCACCGCCACCTCGGCGGTCTCCGGCGTGACTTCCACTTTGTCCTCATGCACTCCGGCGCGCCGCTGCGATTCCACCGCCTGCGCCAACAGCTGTTGCGCGCAGCGCGGGTTGACGACGTCGTCGGACGTTCCTTGCACGATCGCGAGGCGCGCGCAGGCATCGTGGCGCGCGCCCAGCGCAATCAGCGGACTCATCGCCAGGCCACGCTCCATCACGCTCTGCGGGTTCTGCATGTTCATGCCGATCAGCGGCGGCGCGGCGACTGTGACCACCGCGCGAAAGCGTGCGGGATGATGAAACGCCAGCAGTGCCGCCAGCGCGCCGCCTGCCGACATGCCCACCGCAGCCACCGTTTCGATGCGCACGTGTTTGGCCGCGTCGTCGAGCATCGCGGTGATCACGTCGAGTTCGCCCCTGCCGCCCTGGGCGAGCGGGTGAAACCAGTTCCAGCAGCGAAACAGATTCGCGATCCGGCGCTGGTCGGGGCAAAGCAGGCGCACGCTCGCGCGGTCGGCGAAACCGGTCCAGCCGGTGGCGAACGCAAAGTTCAGCGCGCGTTGTTTGCAGCCGTGCAGGACGAGGATGAGTGGCGCGGGAACGTCATCGCGCAGACCGCCCGGCGAATAAAGCCCGTAGCGCCAGAAGCGAACTTCAAACGCGCCCGCGAAAAAACGAACCCCGCCGACTTCGACCTGCGCGCGCCGCCAGCGCCCGCGCCAAAGCCCGAGGCGGATGAAGATAAAAGTACGAAGACGCCGTAACCATTGCATGCGGGCAAGCTAACACGCAGGCAGGCAGCGCATTCCTGCATCGTGGAACGCGCTCGTTCGATCCCCACCCTGGCCTCCCCCGCAAGCCGAGGAGGGACGGCTCCTCCCCCGCGGAGCGGGGGAGGTCTGGGGTGGGGGCGAACTACTCGGACCGAGCCCGACGCTACGCCTTCAACTGATCCCGGATCGGCAGTTGCCGGATGCGCTTGCCGGTTGCCGCGAAGATCGCGTTGCAGATCGCCGGTGCCACGGGCGGCACGGCCGGCTCGCCGACCCCACCGAGCGGACGCGAGTAGTCCCCCGGCATGATGTGCACGCGAATGTCCACCGGCGACGTGCTGATGCGCGCGAGATCGAACTCGTTCAGGTTGCCCTGTTCGACGCGCCCGTTTTTGAACGAGATCTCGTTGAACATCGCGATGCCCATGCCCATCACGCACGCCCCCTCGACCTGCGAGTAGATGCGCTCGGGATTGACCACCCCGCCGCAATCGATCGCGACGTCGACACTCGGCACCCTGACGTTGCCCTGGCTGTCGACCTCCACGTGGGCCACCGCGGCGACGTACGTGACGAAGGTATACGTCGCGGCCAGGCCGAGTCCGCTTCCCTTCGGCATCTTTTTCTCGCCCCATCCCGCCTTGATCGTGGCCACGTTGATCACCCGCCGCAAGCGTTCGGTGTCGATCGGATAACGCTCGGGATCTTCACCGTGGTTCCAATCGTCATTCTGCGTGCGGGTGTCGATCTTGCGCGGCGGCCCGATCAGTTCGAGCAGGTAATCGCGATGGTCCTTGCCCGCGGCCGCTGCCATCTCGGCGATGAACGACTGGGTTGCAAACGCATGCGGCACGTTCGATACCGAGCGGAACCAGCCGATGCGCGTATGCGCGCTGGCTTCCGGATTTTCGACCCGGAGGTTCGGGATCGTCGGCGCCACTTGCAGCAGCGTCATGCCGAGTTCGATGTTGAACTGGTTCTTTGCACCTTCCACGAACGTCGACAGGATGGTCGGCGCCACGGAACGATGCAGCCATGCGACACACCGGCCGCTCTCGTCGAGGCCTGCTTCCAGGTGCTCGACCGACACGGTGTGCAGATAGTCATGGCGCAGGTCGTCTTCGCGTGTCCAGACCACCTTCACAGGCTTGCCGTCCATCGCCTTCGACACCACCGCGGCTTCGACACAGAAGTCGGGCTTCGACTTGCGCCCGAAACCACCGCCCAGCAACGTGACATTTACCGTCACATTCGACGGGTCGATGCCCAGTCGCTTCGCGACGAGGTCACGCGCGGCCTGCGGCGATTGCACCGACGACCACACTTCGCACTTGCCACCGACAATCCGCGCGGTCGCAGCCGGCGGTTCCATGGTCGCGTGCGCAAGGTGCGGCAGGTAGTACTCGGCGGTGACCTTCTTGGCGGCCTTGGCGTACGCGCCGTCGAAGTCGCCTTCGCTGCGCACTACCTTGCCCGGTTTGCGCGAAGCCTCTTCCAACGTCGCGCGATAGGTCTTCGAGTCGTACGACACGTTCGGGCCGTCGTCCCAGACGATCTTCAGCGCATCGCGGCCCTTGATCGCAGCCCAGGTGTTCTTCGCCACCACCGCCACGCCACCCAGCGGATTGAAATTCGCCGGTGGCGCGCTCGGTTCGATCTGCACCACCTTGACGACGCCCGGCACCTTCATCGTTGCCGACGCATCGACGCTCACGACCTTGCCGAGGTAGACATCGGGCCGCGCAATCACCGCGTAATACGTGCCCGGCAGGCGTACGTCCTGGCCGTACATGGCCTTGCCGGTGACGATATTGCGGCCGTCGACCAGCTGGATGTTCCCTTTGCCGATATAGCGGAACTGCGAAGGGTCCTTGAGCGTGACCTGGTCGCGCGACGGTACCGGCAGCTTGGAGGCAGCCACGGCCAACGCGCCATAACCGAGCTTCTTGCCGCTCTTGGTGTGCACGACCTCGTGGTTCTTCGCTTGCACTTCGCTGACGGGCACCTTCCATTGATCGGCGGCTGCCTGCTCCAGCATCATCCGCGCCGTCGCGCCGCACGTGCGCATCGGCTTGAAGAAGTGGCGCGTGCTGCGCGAACCGTCGGTGTCCTGGTTGCCGTATTTCGTTTCGTCGCCTGGCGCCTGCACGACCTTGACGCGTTTCCAGTCGGCTTCGAGTTCGTCGGCGACGATCATCGGCATGCTGGTGCGCACGCCCTGGCCCATCTCGGAGCGGTGGCAGACGATGCTGACGGTGCCGTCGGGCGCGATCGAGACGAACACGCTTGCGTTGTCGACCCAGCCATGCGGCATGCCGTCGGCGCCGTACTTCTTCGGCTCGTCGGCCGCCTCGCCCGGGCCGGCGTAACCGGCGACGAGCACCAGACCACCCGCGGCTGACGCGGCCTGCAGGAAGCGGCGGCGTCCGGCGTCATCGACGGTGGTTGTTTTGAAGAAATCCTGGCGGGCGTTCATGCTGCACCCCGCTTGGCGGCAACTTCCTTGATCGAGGCGCGGATGCGCGTGTAACAGCCGCAGCGACAGATGTTGCCGCTCATCGCCTGGTCGATTTCAGCGTCGGTCGGATTCTTCTTCGAGTTGAGCAGCGCTGCGGCCGACATGCACTGACCAGCCTGACAGTAGCCGCATTGCGGAACGTTGTTCTCGACCCAGGCGTCTTGCACCATCCGCCCGGTCCTGTCGGCTGCAAGGCCTTCGATGGTCACGACCGTCTTGCCCTTGACCGCAGAAACCGGGGTCGTGCAGGACCGCACAGCCTGGCCGTTCACATGCACCGTGCAGGCGCCGCACACCGCGATGCCGCAACCGAATTTCGTTCCGGTCAGGCCGAACTCGTCACGCAACACCCACATCAGCGGGGTGTCTGCCTCCAAGGCAGATGAGGCGGCCTTTCCATTCAAGGTGAAACTTGTTGCCATTCGGGTCTCCCTGTATCACCACGAAAACGCGGCGGTTCTGGCGCGCCACGGCTTGCGCGCGCGATCGATTCGTTCTTGGCAAGGATCGTCGGCGGCGGCTGCCGGGCAGGTTAGTTCGGTCCGTTGCGAAAAGGAAGTTTTTGCTACCTTGAACGCGCGATGGCAACGTGTGTCGCCAGCGAAGTTCCCAGGTGCGGGAGCGTTTGTTTCGCCGCAACCTCCGTGCGGTTCATCAGTCCTAAGATCCTCGCCCGCTCGAAAGGAAAGGAGTCGACATGACACGCAGCGCACGGGTTGCCCAGGTGGGACTTTGGATCGCTATCGTCGGTGTGATCTGGCTCGCGCTCGCTCCGGTCGGATACAGGATGGGCTGGTGGCCGCTGCGGTTCTCGCTTTATTACGGCGTCGGCGGCACAGCGGTGATCGGAGCGCTTGCGGTGATTGTTTCCCTGGTTGGGGCCTTCCTGACGCGGCGAGTTTCGGGTGCGCCCGGATTTGGTGTGGCGCTTGCCGGCGTACTGCTCGGTGCCGTAGTCGGTGGTTATCCCGCGGCGCAAGTTACGAAGGCGCGCAGCGTGCCGCCGATTCACGACGTGACGACCGACCCGGCCAACCCGCCGGTGTTTGTCGCATTGGCCGAAGTGCGACGTGCGGCACCTAACGGACTCGACTACGCCGGCACCAAGATCGCCGACCAGCAGAAGAAGGCTTATCCGGACGTGACGACCCTGCGCTCGCCGCTGGCTCCGGCGGATCTTTTTGCGCGTGCTGCCAAGCTCGCGGCGGATGCCGGTTGGCAACTCGCCGATTCGGCGCCCCAGGACGGCCGGATCGAGGCCACGGCGACGACGCGGATGTTCGCCTTCAAGGACGACATCGTGATCCGCGTGCGCGCGGCAGACAAGGGCAGCGAGCTGGACATGCGCTCGATGTCGCGGATCGGGATAAGTGACGTCGGAACCAACGCCGCAAGGATCCGCGGGTTCCTGGAAAAGCTGCGCGCCAGCGGCGCTTGAATCCCCACCCCAGGAGCGCGGGGAAAGTGAGGTGGGGGCGAATGCCGCGGTCGCAGCGGCGGGGACTTCATTTCCGCATCACCGAGCTGCCGCTCACGAAGACATTTCCTCTTTCATAAAACCGCAACAACCGCTGCGCCTCCTTGGTGATTCCGATTCGCACCGACCTGCCGATCCTTCCCACCGGCTGCGGTGCGGTCGCCAGCCATACCGGCCCATCGGCGCACAAGTCCGCGCCATCGAGCCGCCGGTCGATGGCCAGCGCCTGCGCCAACCTTCCGGGTCCACGCGCGAGATCGACCAGGCGATCCGTGCCGCGCCGGGTTCGCATCAGCTCGATGCCGTCGTGCGGCTCCAGCGCACGCACCAGCACGCCGGCGCCGACGCCGGCGGTCTCGGCGGAGATGTTGAACATCCAGTGCACGCCATAGTTGAAGTAGACGTACACGTGGCCGCGCTTGAGAAACAGAGACCGGTTGCGGTTGGTGACGCCGATGAAGCCGTGGGCGGCGGCATCGCCGATGACATAGGCCTCGGTCTCGACGATGCGTCCGCTGGTGCGTCCCTGCGCAGTTTGATGGATCAGCAGCTTGCCGATCAGGAAGCGCGCGAGTTGCGCCGTGTCGATGGGCAGGTCGGCGCGTCGCAACCGGCGGCTTTTGACGTCAGTCATGACAGCGAAACTTGCCACAAGTCGGCGCGCCGGTGATTTGCAGGGGCCAACCGACTAGACTGGTCGAAGTGGCGCACTCGTGCGCCCTGGGGTGACAAAAAAACCGGATGGAAAGCAACGGCAGGCGCCGCCGGCGCGGCTGGATCGTGGTCGGCGTCGCAACGGTGGCGGTGATCGGCGGCGCGCTCGTGTGGTGGAACGTTGCCACCACGCGGGAGGCGCAAGGTGCGCGCAAAGCCAGCCCCGCGATCTCGGTGCAGACCGCACTGGTCGAAAAACGCGACGTGCCGGTGCGCTTGCGTTCAAACGGTACGGTCACCGCGGTGCAGTCGGTCGACATTCGCGCGCAAGTCACCAGCACCGTGCGCGAAGTGCATATTCGCGAAGGTCAGACGGTGCGCAACGGCGAGTTGTTGTTCTCGCTCGATGCGCGCGCCGAAGAAGCCGCATTGCGCAAGGCGCAGGCGCAAGTGACCAAGGACAACGCCGATCTCGCGATCGCAGTGCGCAACTTCGACCGCCAGAAGGAGCTGTTTGCACAGAAGTTCATCTCGCAGTCAGCACTCGACACCGCACAGAGCCTGGTCGATGCATTGACCGGCCAGATCGCGGTGGATAAGGCGGCGGTCGAGTCGGCCCGGGTGGCCTTGGCATACACCGAGATCCGTGCGAGTTTTCCTGGGCGCACCGGCGTGATCGGAGTGCGGGCGGGCAGCCTGGTGCAACCCGGCGGCAACGTGCTCGTCACCGTCACGCAGATCGACCCGATCACCGTTGCATTCACGTTGCCCGAGAAAGAACTGGCGGCGCTGCAAGCGGCGCTGGCGACCGGCGAGGTTCAAGTGCGAGCGCGTCTGGAAGGCGTTCCCGATCCGTTGACCGGCAAGTTGATCTTCATCGACAACGCAGTGGATACCGCGACTGCGACGATTCGCGTAAAGGCGGCGTTCGCCAACGCCGATGCGCGGCTGTGGCCCGGCATGTTCGTTAACGTGTCGCTGGCCTCGCGCACCTTGATGGGCGCATCGGTGGTGCCGGCGCAGGCGGTGCAGACGGGTCCGGACAGCCAGTTCGTCTACGTTGTCGGCCCCGACAAGAAGGTGACGCAGCAGGCCGTGACGCTCGCCTATGTCGAAACCGGGTTCGCGGTCGTAAACGGTGTTCCGGTCGGCGCGCGGGTGGTCGTCGAAGGCGCGCAGAACCTGCGGCCGGGAAGCGCAGTGACCGAGATCGAGCGCAAGGGTCAGGGCGGGCCGGGCAAACAGCCCGACGGCGGCAAGGGCGAAGCGACCGGCGAGAAGTCCGGCAAGGCCGAAACCGGCAGCAACACCTGAGCGGCTG